>Ga0326597_10000805_pt1 | contig 53587 bp, 47 predicted proteins | sample RVTome_12_FD_203789 | JGI IMG/M metagenome (GOLD analysis project Ga0326597, IMG submission 203789) | Soil microbial communities from uranium-contaminated site in the Upper Colorado River Basin, Wyoming, United States - RVT100D185 | ecosystem: Environmental > Terrestrial > Soil > Contaminated >... | reverse complement strand
GAATCGGCTATTGCTGGGCGAAACTCGGCATGCCGCTGGACCGCGATTTCGTGACTCGGCTCGTGATCAACGTTGCGACGCCGTGCCTGATAATCGACAGCGTTGCCAAGCTCGGGTTGCCGTTGGGAGAGTTTCTGACGATGCTGGCGAGCGCGGTCGTGCTCTTGGCGGGCTCGGCGCTGGCGGGTGCGCTGATTCTTCGTGCGGCCGGCTTATCGCAACGATCGTTCTTGCCGGCGATGACTTTCGGTAACGCCGGCAACATCGCTCTGCCATTGAGCTATTTCGCCTTTGGCGATGTCGGTCTCGGCCTCTCCGCCGGCGTATTCCTCACGGCTGTCGTTATTCAGTTCGCCCTTGCGCCAGCGCTTCAGGATCATAAACCGGCACTCAGATCACTGGCAACGACGCCGGTTGTCTATGCGTCGATGGTCGGCGTTTTCTTGCTCGCTACAGGGACAGCGCTTCCGAGCTGGCTCGATTCGAGTATCGGTTTGCTCGCCGACATCGCGATCCCGCTTTCGTTGCTGATGCTCGGCTTCGCGCTAGCCGGATTTAGCGTTCGACGGGCGCCGCTCGCGATCGGCCTCGGCCTGAGCCGCATGCTGCTCGGTTTCGTGATCGCCTTGGCAGTCGCCGAACTGTTCGGCCTGACCGGAATTGCGCGCAGCGTGCTGGTACTGCATGGCGGCATGCCAACGGCGATCGTGTGCTATCTGCTCGCGGCGCGTTACAACCGCGATCCCGATGACGTCGCAGGCATCGTCCTGGTATCGACGTTCGCGGCTGCATTCTTATTGCCGCCGTTGGTTGCCTTTACGCTCTGGCTCGACGGGTCGTTACCCGGTTGAGCCCTAGCCTGGATATCTCACCAGGCGGTCGTGGCGCTGAGCGCAAGTGTGTGATGTCTAAGGTGAATAGTGAGGAAGTGCTCAATGAACGGAGGTGACAGCGTGTCGACCGCTTGCGACCTACTTCGGCCCTGGCTCGTGCAGGCTTTCGTGGGCTTGGTCTTCACTCGACCCATAGCTACGGCTATGGGTCTCGCTCCAGACCGGCGCCCACGAAAGCCTGTCCATCGCCATCATCCGAAGTCCCGGTGAGATATCCAGGCTAGTTGACGTCGCGCCCGCTAATCAAGTCTTCTAGCGACGGCGCCGGATGATCGGGTCCCATGCGGCCTGAATCCAAGCGCGACATATATTCATGATAAGCACGCATGGCTTGGGCGCCGAACAGCCACATGATGGGAATGTTAGCGAACAGCATGACGCCGGTACCGATGCCCGTAAGGTTGTCGAGATCGGTCGCCGTCTCGATAAAGCCCCAAGTAGCGACGAGAATGAGCGCGCAATAGATGAGCTTATACGTGAGGACGCTGCGTTCGCCGAAGAGATAGATAATGCCCTGCTCGCCGTAATAGCTCCAAGAGATCATCGTAGACACTGCGAATAACCAAACCGCCAGCGTAACAAGCCATTTACCAAGACCGGGCGTGACGGAGTCGAAGGCTTTCGCAGTCAAAGTTGCACCGACGTAGGTTGCGTAAAGACCAGGGCTTTCGAGCTCCGGGCGGCTGTTGCTCGTGAAGTTGGGCCATTCGACGGCCAGACCGTCCGGCGTCGCAACGATACGGCCTTCGAGTCGGCGCAGCCGATTACCGGACTGCGAGTTGGGGTCGCCGCGCAGAACAACGAACACCGTCTCGTTCGCACGCCACGTGTCCTCGATTCGTTCCGGCGCCGGCAGCGTCTCGAGGGTCCATTCGGCAGCGCCGACCGGCACGATGGACGGTAGCGGATCGTAATATGCCTCGGCGGAGCGGTTCCAAATGCCGGTCGAAAGTATGACCAGGGCCGTAAACGTGCACACGACGATCGTATCGATGAACGGCTCCAGGCCCGCGACGACCCCCTCACGCACGGGTTCGTCGGTCTTCGCGGCGGAATGGGCGATTGGCGAAGACCCTTGGCCCGCTTCGTTCGAAAACAACGCGCGTTTCATGCCGAACAGAAACGCATAGCCAGCCGTGCCGCCGATGAATGCGCCAGCCGCTTCCTGCGTGCTAAATGCGGCGGTCAGTATCAGCATGAGCATCGTCGGGATCTGGTCCGCATGGGTAAACAGGACGTAGAAACCGGCCAATAGGTACAGCGTGACCATGAGCGGTACGAGCCGGCCGGCGACTGCGCCGATACGTTTGATTCCACCGATGATGACCATACCGACCAGTAGCGCGAGCGCGATACCGCTGACGATGCTGGGTATACCGAAGTACTCCTCCGTAATTTCGCCGACGTTCCACGCCTGGAACATGTTGCCGCCGGTCGCGGCGGATATGAGCAGCGTCACGCAAAAGATCGCGCCGATGACTCGGCCGGCCGAGGCGAGTTTGGGATTCATGAGCGCGAGGCCTTTGCTGACAACCCACATCGGTCCGCCATGCGGATTGTCGGGGTCGTCGGTATTGCGATACAGCATTGCGAGCGTGACTTCGGTCAGCTTCAGCGCCATACCGACCCCGCCTACGATCCACATCCAAAAGATCGCGCCGGGTCCGCCGAGCGCGATCGCCAGCGCAACGCCACCGATATTGCCCAGTCCCACGGTTGCCGATAGCGCGGCCGAAAGCGCTTGAAAATGATTGATGGCGCCGGGGTCCGCCGGATCGTCGTAGCTGCCGCGAATGACGCGTACGCCGTGCGTCAGCGCTCGATATTGGCCGAAGCGGCTCCAGATCGTGAACAGCACGCCCGTGCCGAGCAGCACGAATAGAACGCTATCGTGCCAGAGAATATTGTTGAGCCCGGTCAGCAGCGCGGTAACGTCAGTCATCGAGAGCCCTCGTTCGGTCGTTTACGGCGCTTCGAGAATCGCCGTGACACCCATGCCACCGGCCGTGCAGACCGAGATGAGGCCGCGACCGGAGCCGCGCTCGTGCAATAGCTTCGCCATGGTCGCGAGCAGACGCCCGCCAGTCGCCGCAAACGGATGGCCGATCGCAATGCTGCCGCCCTTGACGTTGAGCTTGCTGCGGTCGATGGACCCCAGTGGCTCACCTTTGCCGAGCCGCTGCCGGCAAAACTCCGCCGATTCCCATGCCTTGAGCGTCGCCAAAGTCTGTGCGGCGAATGCTTCGTGAATCTCGTAGAAATCGAAATCTTGCAATGTGAGTCCCGCATCGTCGAGCATTTCGGAAACGGCGTAGGCCGGTGCCATGAGCAGACCTTCGTCGGCCACGAAATCCACGGCAGCGACTCGTGCGTAGGTCATGAAGGCGAGCGTCGGCAGACTACGCTCGCGCGCCCAATCTTCCGAAGCCATGAGAGCCGCCGATGCGCCGTCGGTTAACGGCGTGCTATTGCCCGCTGTCATCGTGCCGTTCGGGCTGCGATCGAATACGGGTTTGAGCTTGGCTAGTTTCTCGAGCGTCGTATCCGGGCGCAGATTGTTGTCGCGGCTCAAACCGTGGTAGCTGATGACGAGGTCATCGTAGAAATTCTCGCCGTAGGCGCGCACGGCATTCTGGTGGCTCACGAGCGCGAGCTCGTCCTGTTCCTCGCGACTCAGCCGCCATTGCTGGGCAGTGACTTCCATGCTTTCACCCATGGACAGTTTGGTCCGCGGCTCGACCACGCCAGGAAACTCCGGTTTGAAGTGCCGTGGCCGCAGGCCCAGCCAAGGTTTGAGCTTGGCGCCGAGCGTATGGCCGCTCGCGCTTTCCATCAGCAGCATTCGATAGGCATCCGAATACACGATCGGCATGTCGCTGATGCTGTCGGTGCCGCCCGCGATCCCCGAATCAATCAAGCCGGCCGAGATTTTGGTGCCGATCATTACGGCCGTCGATAGGCTCGTCCCGCAGGCGCGCTGCAGATCGAAGGCCGGTGTCTCCGGTGCTAGGCCCGACGACAGCACGCTCTCGCGTGTCAAATTGTAATCTCGCGAATGCTTGATCACGGCACCCGCGCCGACGTCGCCGAGCTTGACGCCGTGCAATTCGTATTTGACGACCAGTGCCGCGAGCACGGCGCTGAGCATGTCTTGATTACTGCACTCTCGGTACGCGCTGTGCGCTCGGCAAAACGGCGTACGCAAACCGCCGACGATGGCGACTCGGCGTGCTGGTTGATTACGCATCTAGCTCTTCTCCTGCTTCGGCATTGGCACGTGACAGACTGTTGCAGCCGGGCTCATTGGCCGAACCGGGGGCCACTTTCTTCCAAGTACCGTTGCTCCTGCTCGGTGCTATCGCGGCCGAGGATAGCGTTACGGTGCGGAAATCGTCCGAACTGTGAAATGATATCGCGATGCAGCCTCGCGTACTCGGCCGTAGCCGCGAGCGCCTTGCGCAAGTACGGTGCCTCGGCATTTTTAGCCAGCTCATCGAACCGCTCGACGGACTGTTGCTGGGTGCTCAAGCTTTCGGCGTGCTGCATCGGCATATGGAAGAACACTCGCTGTAGTGATGGTAGCTCTCGATCCAGCCCGCCGGCGATGCCGGTCAGCGTCAGGGACAAGGCACGCGAATCCTGGGCGAACGCTACCGGCGTCCCGCGATAGATACTACGCGGAAATTGATCCAACAGAATGATCAGCGCGAGCCGCCCACGCGACGTCGCGGCCCAGTCGCCGAGCGCATCCTGCGCGGCTGCCCGCATGTGCGTTTCGAACCGCGACGCAATCGCCGCGTCGATTTCGGGGTCTGAGCGGAACCAGCGTTGCATCTGCCGGCTGAGGCCCGCCTCGTTCGTCGGTGGTGTTTCGAACCAGAACTCGAGTATGTCGTCAATCGCGCTTGCCATCGAAATTCCGGCATCAATGATGGCTCTACCTTAAAGCGGTCCCATGCCAACGCCAAGCCCGCACCTGCCGGGTCTTGTGCCGCGCGGCACGTCCATGCCATACAATGCAACAAGTGAAGCGCTCGCCCAGTAGAGTCGGTCATGAAATTGTTGCATATGCAGCGATCGCTGCGTCCTTGGCTGCTTGCAGCGCCCAGGATCCTGCGGCGGCGCTGACCGGCCTCGTGCAATCGGCAGCCGCGGCGGCAGAGGCACGCGATACGGGGTACTTCCGAGATCTCATCGCGCCGAGCTACACGGATATGCGCGGCAATGACCGCGACCGGTTGCTCAACCTGATCCGCGGCTATTTTCTCGCGCACCCCTCGATCGATGTTCTCGCGCGGCTCGAGTCCGCCGAACTTCAGGGTAACGATGCGGCAGAGCTTGTGGTGCTGACGGGAATCCTCGGACGGCGGCCCGGCGAGTTGCTGGAAGGATTCGACGGGCGCGTGTTCCGTCTGGAACTCGAACTCGTGCTCGATGGTGGCGATTGGCGGATCATCGGCGCACGCTGGGAGCGCTCGCTCGGTGCCTCGATAGGAGATTGAACGGCATGCCAGCACGATCATCTGTAGCGCTCTTCAGTACGGCAATCACTCTGCTGCTGTTGCAAGCTTGCTCGTCGCTGCCCAGACAGCTGGTATCGCCGCGGGTCGAGATCGCCGAACTGCAGCTCGTGCAAGCCAGCTTTGACGGGCAGCGATTCGCGGTTCGCCTCGTGCTCGAAAACCCCAACGCCATCGCGATTCCCGTGCGGCTCCTCGAGTTCGATATTCGCTTGGGTGGCGAGGGATTGCTCGAGGGTGCGTCCTCGGCCCCGTTTCGCTTGCCGGCGAATGGCAGCCAGGCCGTCGAGGTTGAGATATTCAGCAATCTCGTGTCATCCGCGACACGGCTGCTGGCGCTCGTCCAGGGTCCCGGCAATGTGCTCGAGTACGAGATCCAAGGCCGCTTGACGCTCGATGTCAGGTTCCGTGAACCGATCGGCTTCTATCAGCGCGGCCAGGTACCGTTGATGATCCCGCAAGCATCCCGCTAACTTATTGATTTCAATTGCCGTGACGAAGGCGCTCCCCGCGCAAGGATTTGACGCGGTAGCGACCCAGTTCTTATAGTTGACGGTCGGCCACGGCCAGTGGACCGCCCAGTTGCGGATGTCGCTCGGCCATGACCGCCCCGGCCTGCCTAGGACATCGGCACTACATCGCCGGACGCCTTGCAAGGAAGAATAAAACAGCGGCGCGAACCTCGGGTTCGCTGAGGAAGTGATGACTCCAGCGTTTGCGACAAAGACGACCCAGGCGCGCGTGGTTGAGGCTGCCGCCAGCGGTACGCGAATGGCCCCGGAGTTCCCGGTGCTATGAGCAGCAAGTACCGCAAGAACCGGCCGGCTGCACACGGCTTGTATCGCCCCGAGCACGAGCGCGACAGCTGCGGCGTCGGTTTCGTTGCGCATGTCAAAGGCGAGGCGAGTCATCAGATCGTTCGCGACGCCGAGCACCTGTTGTGCCGCATGGACCATCGTGGCGCACGCGGCGCGGAGCAGAACACCGGTGACGGCGCCGGCATACTTACGGCTCTGCCGCACGAGTTTTTGACGCGCATTGCGCGCGACGAGCTCGGCACAACACTGCCCGAGCCCGGGCGGTTCGGCGCCGGTGTCGTGTTTTTACCCGTCGATCCCGCCGAGCGCGATCGGTGTAAGGCGGTTGTCGGTGAGATATGCGCGGCTGAGGGGCAAACTTTGGTCGGCTGGCGCACGGTGCCGATCGACGCGGTGAAAGCCGATCTCGGCCCGAGCGCGCTCGCAGCGGCGCCGCATATCGAGCAGGTCTTCATCGCCGCGGGCGAGGGGCTCCAAGGCGATGCTTTCGAACGCAAACTCTACTTGATCAGAAAGCATGCGAGCCGTGTGTTGCGGGGCGATGCGAGCCTCAAAGAGGCGCAAACGTTTTACGTCTGCAGCCTTTCGACGAAAGTACTCATCTATAAAGGGATGCTGACACCGGGCCAGCTCATCGAATTTTTCCCGGACCTGCAAGCGCTTGATTACACGACGCACCTCGCGATGGTGCATTCGCGTTTCTCCACCAACACATTCCCGAGTTGGGATCGTGCGCAACCGAATCGATTCATGTCGCACAACGGCGAGATCAACACCTTGCGGGGCAACGTCAACTGGATGCGGGCGCGTGAAGGAATGGCGTCGAGCGAGTTGTTCGGTGATGCGATCAGCCGGCTGTATCCGGTCGTCGAACCGGATGTGTCCGACTCGGGCGCGTTCGATAACGTGCTGGAGTTTCTGCTCATGACGGGTAGGACGCTGCAGGAATCCGTGATGATGATGATTCCGGAAGCGTGGCAAAAGAACGAGCTGATGAATCCGAAGAAACGCGCGTTCTACGAATTTCTGTCATGCGTCATGGAACCTTGGGACGGTCCGGCGTCCATCGCGTTTACGGATGGCAAGTACATTGGCGCCGTACTAGACCGCAACGGCCTGCGACCTAGCCGCTATTACCTGACGACGGACGATCGCGTCATCATGGCCAGTGAGGTCGGCGTGCTCCCCGTGGACCCCGCGCAAGTTAAGTTCAAGGGCCGTCTGGAGCCGGGGCGAATGTTCCTCGTCGACTTCCAGCAAGGCCGGCTTGTGCCCGACGCCGAGCTCAAGGAAGAGTTTTCGAGCCGTCGGCCGTATGGCGAGTGGCTCGAGGCCCAACGCATCTCATTGCGGGATATCGCGGCCGGCGACGCAATCGCCGGTCTCGACGAGACCACCTTGCTCGCGCGCATGCAAGCGTTCGGTTATACGACCGAGACGATGCAGTTCATGCTGCGGCCGCTCGTCAACGAGCTGCGCGATCCGGTCGGTTCGATGGGCAACGACGCCGCGCTCGCATGTCTGAGCGATCAGGCGCGCATGCTGTACGACTACTTCAAACAGCTCTTCGCGCAAGTGACCAATCCGCCCATCGACTCGATTCGCGAAGAGATCATTATGTCCTTGGAGACCTACATCGGTCCCGAGCGCAATCTGCTGGACGTCGGCGCTGAGCACTGTCAGCGTTTACGCCTCCGCCATCCTATCCTGTCCAATGCGGAGCTTGCCGCGATAAAGGCGATGGACCACCGCGGCTGGAAAACGAAAACGATCGACATCACGTTTCCGCGCGCCGAGCTCACCGGCGGAATGCTGGAGGCGCTCGACAACATTTGCGCAGAGACGGAACGCGCGATCGACGAGGGTTACAGCAACGTTATCCTCTCCGATCGCAACATCGGGCGCGACCGGATACCCCTGAGTGCGCTACTCGCTTGCGGAGCCGTGCACCATCACCTCGTCAATCGGGCCAAACGAACGCGTATCGGCATAATCGTCGAAACCGGCGAGGCGCGCGAGGTCCATCATCATTGCCTGCTCGTCGGCTACGGTGCCGACGGCATCAATCCCTATCTCGCGTACGAGGCGCTCTGGCAGGCGCGTCGCGATGGCTTGCTCGATGAGAAAAGCTATCCTGACGACGCCAGCGTCGTGGCGGCCTATCGTAAGGGTGTCGCCAAGGGCATGCTCAAGGTCATGGCCAAGATGGGCATCTCCACGCTGCACTCTTATAAAGGTGCGCAGATATTCGAGGCGCTGGGCTTGGCCGATGAAGTGATCGCGCGGAGCTTCGCGGGTACCGCCAGCCGCCTGCAGGGCGTGGGCTTCGTCGTGCTCGAGCAGGAGGCGGCCCGGCGTCACGCGGTTGGCTACCCGGCGCACGAGGAGGCACGGTCTGCGGCGTTGCCAAATCCGGGCGAGTTTCACTGGCGCAGCGCCGGCGAGCGGCACGCGTGGAGCCCAGCGGCGATCGCGACTTTGCAGGTGGCCGCACGCGCTGGCGACATGCAGGCCTACCGGCAATTTGCACAGGGTTTGAATGACGAGAGCCGCGCGCTGCGCACATTGCGCGGGTTGCTCGGCTTTCGGAAAAATGTCGCCGGTAAGCCCATACCGCTGAGCGAAGTCGAACCCGCGACCCAGATCGTCAAGCGTTTCTGTACGGGCGCAATGAGCTTCGGCTCGATCTCCGCGGAGTCGCACGAAGCGCTCGCGATCGCGATGAATCGCCTCGGCGGCCGCAGCAACACCGGCGAAGGCGGCGAAGATCCGGAGCGTTTCAAACCGCTACCGTCCGGAGATTCAAGACGCTCGGCCATTAAACAAATAGCCTCGGGCCGTTTCGGTGTAACCATTTGGTATCTGACCAACGCCGATGAGCTCCAGATCAAGATGGCGCAGGGCGCCAAGCCCGGCGAGGGTGGTGAATTACCCGGGCGCAAGGTCGACGAGATCATTGCGCGGATCAGATACTCGACGCCCGGCGTGGGCTTGATCAGCCCGCCGCCGCATCACGACATCTATTCGATCGAGGATCTCGCGCAGCTGATTCACGATCTGAAGAACTCCAATCCCGCCGCGCGCGTGAGCGTGAAACTCGTATCGGAGGTCGGGGTCGGGACGGTCGCGGCCGGCGTTGCCAAGGCGCATGCCGATCATATCCTGATCTCGGGAGATTCCGGTGGAACGGGCGCCTCGCCACTGACGAGCATCAAGCACGCCGGCTTGCCGTGGGAGCTCGGTATTGCCGAGACGCATCAGACACTCGTCAGGAACGATCTGCGCAGCCGCGTCGTGCTGCAGACCGACGGCGGCCTCAAGACGGGCCGCGATGTGGTGATCGCCGCTCTGCTCGGGGCCGAAGAGATGGGGTTCTCGACCGCGCCACTGATCGCGATGGGCTGCATCATGATGCGCAAATGCCATCTGAATACCTGCCCGGTCGGCATTGCGACCCAGGACCCGGTGTTGCGCAAGAAATTCACCGGCCAGCCCGACCACGTCGTGAATTATCTGTTCATGGTCGCCGAAGAGGCACGCGAGATCATGGCGGAGCTTGGGTTTCGAACGGTCGACGAGATGATTGGCCGCAGCGACGTGCTCGAGACGACGCGCGCGGTCGCACACTGGAAGGCTGACGGCTTAGACCTCGCGCCGATACTGGCGCCGGCCAAGCGGGCGCACGACGGCGTCGACGTGCGTTGCACGAAGGCGCAGGATCATGGGTTGGAACGCGCGCTGGATAACCGCCTCATCGAGCTTGCGCACGATGCAATTCATCACGGCAAGAAAGTCAGGCTCGAGTTGCCAATTGCGAACGTGAATCGGACCGTCGGGACCATGCTGAGCCACAACGTCGTAAAAGTATGGGGTGAGCGCGCCCTTCCCTACGACACCGTCCATATCAAATTCAAAGGTTCCGCGGGGCAGAGCTTCGGCGCCTTCCTTGCCAAGGGTATTACGCTCGAGCTCGAGGGCGACTCCAACGATTACGTGGGCAAAGGCCTCTCGGGCGGCCGCGTGATCATCTACCCGCCGAAGGAAAGCATCTTCGTCCCTGAAGAGAATGTGTTGATCGGTAACGTCGCGCTCTACGGCGCCACTGGCGGGCGAGCGTTTTTCCGTGGCCGAGCGGCCGAGCGCTTCTGTGTGCGCAATAGCGGCGCGCGCGCCGTCATCGAGGGCGTCGGCGATCACGCTTGCGAGTATATGACGGGCGGCAGGGCAGTGATTCTAGGCCCCACGGGTCTCAATTTTGCGGCCGGTATGTCGGGTGGTATCGCCTACGTTTACGATGCCGCCGGTGATTTCGAGCGCAAGTGCAACCTCGGCACCGTCGATCTCGATCCGGTCGATGCGGACGAGGACATCGCCGAGCTGCGCGAACTCATCGAACTGCATAAGCAATACACGGGCTCGCGCGTCGCCGAACGGATTCTCGACGCCTGGCCGGGCGTCCTCGGCCAGTTCGTCAAAGTCATGCCGACGGATTACAAGCGCGTGCTGCGCGAGCGCACGCAACACGACGAGGAGAAGGAAGCTGCGTTCCACGAGGACCAGACGGGTGTGTACTCCGTCGCGGGCAGCTGAGGTCGGCGAAGATGGGCAAGCCGACCGGGTTTATGGAGTACCCTCGCAAGAGTGTGCCGTATCGCGACGCGAAAAAGCGCGCGCGCGATTTCGACGAGATTTTCACCGCACCAGTCGACGCCAGCCTCAAGCTGCAAGGTGCGCGCTGCATGGATTGTGGCGTGCCGTTCTGTCAGGCCGATAGCGGCTGTCCGATCGACAACCTGATTCCGGAGTGGAACGATCTCGTCTATCAAGGTCGCTGGCGCGAGGCTCTTGATCGGCTGCATCGGACGAATAACTTTCCGGAGTTCACGGGCCGCACCTGTCCCGCGCCGTGCGAAGGCGCTTGCGTCCTGGGGATTACGGACCCGGCCGTGACGATCAAGAACATCGAAAACGCAATAATCGATCGCGGCTTTGCCGAGGGCTGGGTCAAGCCCTCAGTACCAAAACGCCGGAGCGGCAAGAAAGTTGCTATCGTCGGTTCGGGGCCGGCCGGCCTAGCGGCCGCCGAGCAGCTCAATCGGGCCGGCCACGAGGTGACGGTTTACGAGCGCGCCGACCGGATCGGTGGATTGCTCATGTACGGTATCCCGAACATGAAACTCGACAAGGCCGTAGTCGATCGCCGTGTCGAGCTGCTGCGGCAATCGGGTATTCAGTTCGTCGTCAACGCGGACGTCGGCCGGACGGTCGATGTCGCGCAGCTGCGCAAGGAGGCCGACGCCTTGTTGCTCGCGACCGGAGCGACACGACCGCGCGAGCTGCCGGTCCCCGGGCGCGAACTCGATGGCGTGCACTTGGCCATGGATTTTCTGACGGCGAGTACGCGCAGCTTGCTCGATAGCAAGCTCGCCGACGGCCGCTACATCAATGCCAAGGATAAGAACGTCGTGGTTATCGGCGGCGGCGACACGGGAGCTGACTGTATCGGCACGGCCCTTCGCCACGGGTGCCGCTCGATCGTCAACTTCGAACTGCTTGCGCAGCCGCCCGCGGAACGCGCGGCGAACAACCCCTGGCCGATGTGGCCAAAGATCATGCGCACGGATTACGCCCATGAAGAGGCGATCGTGCGTTTCGGAGCGGATCCGCGCGCCTACGGGATCATTACGAAAGCCTTCGCCGATGCCGGTAACGGTACGGTGGCCAGCCTCGACGCCGCGCGCGTCGAGTGGGAGGAGCAACAAGGCAAACTGGTAATGTCGCAAGTCGAGGGTAGCGAGCAGCGCTGGGAAGCGGATCTCGTACTGCTAGCCATGGGCTTTATCGGCCCGGAGAGTTATCTCGCCGATGCACTGGGCATCGCGCGGGATGCCGCCTCGAACTACCAAGCCGAGCACGGTGTTTTTGCCACCGACGTGGCGGGTGTCTTCGCCGCCGGCGATTGCCGGCGTGGGCAGTCACTCGTCGTGTGGGCCATCAACGAAGGTCGCGGCGCGGCACGCTGTATCGACGTATTTCTCTGCGGCTCGAGCCATTTGCCGGCGCCGGGCGTGAGTCTCGGTGCCGCCGCGGTCTGACCCGTAGGCAGCTAGGGAGAGCCCCGCATGCAGTCCGGAACGAATCCGTATGTGGATGCCCGTCGTGCGTTGCCGGGTCGCCAGACGCCGCTCGAGGTCGCCGCGGCACATTTCGTCAACGCCCATACGGTCAAGCCGCCGTTTCCCGAGGGTCTCGAGCAGGCGCTGTTTGCGCTCGGCTGTTTCTGGGGCGCCGAACGGTGCTTTTGGGAGCTCGACGGCGTTTACTCCACAGCCGTCGGCTACGCCGGGGGCTTGACGCCCAACCCGACGTACGAAGAAGTGTGCTCGGGTCGAACGGGGCACACGGAGACTGTGCTCGTGGTATTCGATCCTGCGCGCATAGACTACGGTACGCTGCTTAAGCGCTTTTGGGAGGCGCACGACCCGACACAAGGTATGCGCCAAGGCAACGATGTCGGCACGCAGTACCGGTCGGCAATCTTTACGCGCGACGCAGAGCAGCGCGCTTTCGCCGAGGCAAGCCGCAAGGCGTACCAACAATCACTGACGGCGGCCGGCCACGGCGGGATCACGACCGATATCGTCGATGCCGCGGAGTTTTATTACGCCGAAACTTATCACCAGCAGTATCTCGCCAAGAATCCGCGCGGCTACTGCGGCCTTGGCGGCACCGGTGTGCGCTGCGCGCGCGTGTCTGCCTAAAGCGGGCGTTGCGCGGCGCGTTCGCGGACTTCAGTCGCGACTCGGCAGGGTAACCGTGAATTCGACGCCGCGGCCATTGGGCAGATCATTGGCGCTGACGCTGCCCCCGTGGAACTCGGCGATCAACGCGACGATGTAGAGGCCGAGGCCTAAGTGCCCCTGACGGTTGTCGGGTTCGCGCACAGTGACCAGTGAGTCGAAAATCGATGCGCGCATCGATTCAGGTAAAGGCGGCCCTTCGTTGCGGACCGCGAGCGCGGCTTCGCGGCCGGCTGCACTGAGCTCGAGCGCGATGGTCGAGCCGCTCGGGCTGAAGCTTACGGCGTTGTCGATGAGTTTATCGAGCATTTGCGCGATGAGATCGGCGGAGCCGAGCACGCGGATGCCGCGGGCTGTGCTTGCGTAGGTGATGGTCCGGTCGGAATAGATATCGCGATAGCCTTCGACACAGCCGCGGACAACCGGATCGATATCGAATAGCTCGCCGGTCGTGGCCGTTACAGCGTGCTCGAGCGCGGTTGCCTCGCTCATCGCCGCAAGTATTTTATCGAGGCGATCGGCGCCTTCTCTGAGACGCTTGAGATAGGGCTGCGGGTCGCCGTCGTGCGGCTCGCGCTCGAGATTCTCCAACGATGTGGTCACGACGGCTAGTGGAGTGCGCAGCTCGTGCGCGAGCTTGCCTTTGAGCGTTGTCAGGTATTGTGTGTGAGCGCGTAGGCGCCCGAGCAATGCGGTAAAGCTCCGCGCGAGGTCGCCGAGTTCGTCGCGCGCAAGTCGCCCCGGTAACTCGGGATCAATCTCTCCCTGCGGACTCAGCGCCGTGTCCGCTGCGCGCGCAAGTCGCCGCACGCGATACGACAGCAACGACGCATAACTCAGTAAGCCTGCAGCGACGAGCAAGCTTGCGACGAGCGTAAAGCTCATGAGTTCGACGAGGGCGTCATTCGTCAACGTCAATATTGAATCGCTCGTTTGTTCGAGTACAACTGCGCCGGCAATACCGCTGGCTGCGGTGATCGGGGCCGCCGCTACGACGACGGCGCTGGCTGCGGTTCCGCGCGCATACCATTGCAGGGACGGCGTGCCGCTCAATGTGTCCCGTAGCCGCGGATCGGCAAGGTACCCTGGGGGATTTTCCAGTTCTGTATAGACAGGGTCGCCGCGCGCGAGAATCAGCCGCAGCAATCTCGCCGATAAGCCGATCGGTTCCGGGGCAACGATCTGCTCCAACGGATCGATCGCGCCGCCGTCGAACGCGACCCAGCCGTCGGGATCGACGATCCGCAAGCGTTTGCCCTTTTGCTCGAACTGTCGCCCGAGGGCCGCAAGCGCGGCCGGTCGGTACACCAGTGGCCCGGGCGTGCCCGTCGTCAGAGGCCAAGTACTATCCAGCGTCACGGTATACGCGGGCGCGCCGCTTGAACCGTCTACCTCGATTCCGGGATCCACGTCGATAAAGGCAAGCCCGAGACGTTCGCCGGCGAGGTCGAGCGGCATGCGTACCTCGATCGCAAAGCCCGTGGCGGTTTCCCGCCAGTAGGCGAGCACGCGATCTTCAAAACGGCCGGCTGGGATGTATTGCGAGGCTTGTGTTGCCTGGGCGCGCAGAATGCCGGGCGCGGTCGTGTGCAGCAGCAGCCCGCCCGCGTCATGGCCTTGCGGTAGCAAGAGCACGCGATCGCCATAGGGCGGCTGCGCCGGGTTCGTTTGGTACACGGGGGTCGCATCGCGCAGCGTGACGAATAGGTAGAGCGAGCGCTCAAAGACGCCCGCCCAATAGCGCCCGCTTGCGCCGATGGGCCGCGCCGAGTCTTCACGCAGGTTCCAATCGGTCGAGTATCCGTCCAGCGCTGGTAATGCGGCGAGCGGTGGGGCGTAGATCGCATCGATGGGGTCGGCAACCGCGCTCGCGCGCCACGCCGCGAGCGGATAGTCGCGCAACGCCGTTGCTACGGTGTTCGCACTGGCAAGCAAGGCCTGCTCGAGGCCGTTGCGTAACGCAGCTTCGAGTTCCTGTACGTAACGATATCCGGCCCATGGCAGTACCAGGGTGAGCAGTCCGAGGCCGAGCAGCTGAACGCGCAGCGACATGACCCGCGCGCTTAGGAAGCGGCCTCGTCAGTCCACCGGTACCCCATGCCATAAACGGTATCTATGCAGTTGAACGCGGGATCGGCAGCCGTGAACTTGGAGCGGATGCGCTTTATCTGTGAAGTCACGGTGCTGTCGTCGAGCACGACATTTGCGGCTGTCATGAGTTGTTCACGGCTGCGTACATGTCCGGGTCGGTGGGTCAACGCGTGCACGACCCAAAATTCAGTCACCGTCAGGGGAATCGCAGCCTGTCTCCAAGTCGCGCTCAGTCGATCGACATCAAGAACCAGCGCCCCGCGCGTTAAGACTTGTGCCCCGGCGTCGTCAGCCTTCAGCGCCTCGACGCGCCGCAACAACGCCGTCACGCGCGCGACGAGATGCTCCAAGCCAATGCGTTTGGTCAAATAGTCATCCGCGCCAAGACGCAAGCCGGACACGATATCAAGTTCGCTTTCTCTAGCGGTCAAAAAGATGATGGGTAGCTGCGCCGATAGCGCCCGTAGCTCCCGGCACAGTTCGAATCCGCCTTCGACCTCGGCGCCTAAATTGATGTCGATGATGACGAGATCCGGCAGACGATTTTTGAACGCGACGAGGGCGGATGCCCGGTCCTTGAAACCTTGCACGCGGTAGCCCAGCCGTTGCAGCGCCGCCGCGTAATTTTCGCGAATGGCCGCTTCGTCTTCGACGACGGCAATCAGCTTGCGCGACCCTAAGTTAGCGTCCATAGACCGTGATCGCGCATGCAATCGAAGCGATGTTTGCCACACGACACCCGTTCAACGTAGTAATTGGCCGCGATCGGTCCATACTTTCAATATCCCAGCCGCCGATATCGCATCGCTGATACGGCCTTCGCGGACCCAGCGAACGGCTTCGGCGACGGGGAGCTTGCGCACCTGCAAGTTTTCGGCCGGTTCGGTCTGAGGCTCGCCATCGGTCAATTCTCGCGCAAGATTTGCGAGGCCAAGCTCGTCGGTAATGCAGTTGGATGTACGTAAACGCATGATCTCACTCCAATGCCGCGCTCTGATGCCCGTGTCTTCTTTGAGCTCGTGCTTTGCCGCCGCTAGCGTGGATTTCGTTTCCGGCGCGCCGCCCATCGGCAGCTCCCATGAATACGGACCGAGCGTATAACGATGCTGACCGACCAGCACGAGATTTTCAGCGGCATCAAGAGCAATGATTGCGACTGTACGATTCTCAAAGCAGACCTTGCCATAGATGCTCGCTGCGTCGGATGGATTGATGACGTCGCGTTCTTCGACGCGAATCCAGGCGTTGTCATCGATCAACCGCGAAGCCAGGGTCTGCCAGGATTGCTTGGTATCAGTCATCGCGTGCGATCTGGTAGTGCTCGGTACCGATGCTGCTCGGCGTCGATTAGTACGGAATGTTCAAGCGTCTGTAAATGCCGGCGATCAGCCAGAGCGGCCCGATCATCAGAAACTGCATTTCGCGAAAGAATGCCGGGCGGCTGCCTTCGCGCCAATGACCGATGAACTGCAGCGCCCATCCGGCGACGAAGAGCGCTACCGAACTCACCCACAGCGGTGTGTCGAATCCATCGAGCCAGGCGACGGCTATGACGACGAAGACGATGAACGGCAAAGCGCCGACCGCCAAACTGATCGACATGATGAAGTAATACACCACAGCAGCCATCAAGAAAACGGTACCCCAGTTTAGCGCCGGGGATCCCGCTCGAAAGGTCTCGGGTACCGGCAACGACCACAGCAAGCCGACGAGGCTGACGACAATAGCCGGAATGCACAACCAGTGGATGAGCCGGTTGGTGCCGTCGCAGTGACTCCGCGCATATTCGTCCAGCCACTGCTCAGTCGTTTTCACGTTTGTCTATCTATGGTTGTTGGCAACGAAATACGGCGCCAATTCACGTAGTTTCAGCGTATCATTGGCATCATATAGCGGAGCACAATCGAGTGGCACCCTTGGGAGAATACGGATTATGACAATGCGAGAGCTACGCAAGCGAGTGGGCCTTCTGGGAATCTCGACGGCTGTCTTCGTGTCGGCTTGTACGACTCTGGACCCCTATACGCGGCAGGAACAAACTTCGCGCGCTCAGCGCGGCGCGATTATCGGCGCGGTCAGCGGCGCGGTAGTCGGGCTGATCACGGGCGACAGTTCCATGGAACGTAAAAAGCGGGCGCTCGTTGGCGCGGGCCTTGGCGCCATCGCCGGGGGCGCGGTCGGCGCCTATCAGGATCGCCAAGAGGCGCGGCTGCGGACGCAGCTCGAGGGAACCGGCGTCAGCGTGACGCGCATTGGTGACAACATTACGCTGAATATGCCCGGCAACGTTACGTTTGCGACGAATAGCGCAGACCTGAACGCCGCGTTTTTCGGCGTTCTAGACTCCGTGGGCCTAGTCGTAAATGAGTTCAACCAGACCGTCATCGAAGTGGCAGGTCACACCGACAGCACCGGTGCCGACGAATACAATCAGCGTCTTTCGGAGCGCCGTGCGGCGAGTGTGTCGGCCTACTTGATTTCGCAGCAAGTGTTGGCCGATCGCATCATTCAGGTCGGTATGGGTGAATCACGGCCCGTGGCGGACAATTCGACCGAAGCAGGGCGCCAGCAAAACCGCCGTGTGGAACTGACCTTAGTCCCGCTAACGCTCTCTTGAGAATGGCGTGACGGAGGTCCGCCTAGGTCCCTCTAGGCGGCGATCTCCGCGCTCATCTGCTGCTTGAGTTTAGCGATCGCGTTGGCTTCGATCTGGCGAATTCGCTCGGCGGACACCTGATACTCCGCAGCCAATTCCTGCAGCGTCACCTTGTCATCGGTCAGCCAACGACGCGCGAGGATACTGCGGCTGCGGTCGTCGAGCTGATCGAGCGCCACGCTCAGACGGTCGTGGGCATCGCTCTGCCAGTCGGCAGATTCGACCAGATCGGCGGGGTCGCTATTCGGGCTCGGTAGGTAGGCGACCGGCGCGAAGGATTCATCGTCGCCGGGTTCGGCGTCATAGCAGATATCGTGCCCGGACAGTCGGCGCTCCATCTCCGTGACTTCCTTTGCGGATACGCCGAGATCTCTGGCGACTGCCTCGGTCTCTTTCTGCGACAGCCAACCCAAATTCTTCTTCGCCTTGCGCAGATTAAAGAATAATTTGCGCTGCGCTTTAGTGGTCGCAACCTTTACGAGGCGCCAATTTTTGAGCACGAACTCATGAATCTCGGCCCGAATCCAATGCACGGCAAACGATACGAGGCGTACGCCGAAGCTCGGATCGAACCGCCGCACGGCCTTCATAAGGCCGATGTTACCTTCCTGGATCAGATCCGAGAGCTGTAAGCCGTAGCCGGCGTAGCCACGGGCGATATGCACGACGAAGCGCAGATGCGCCAGTACGAGCCGCTGGGCAGCCTCGAGTTCATCGTGCTCGCGTAGCCGCGTCGCCAGCTCGAATTCTTCGTCGGCTTGGAGCACGGGAATCGCGGACACGGCCTGCGTGTATTGATCCAAGCTACCGATCGGCCCATTGAGCATGAACTCGCGGTCGCGCAGAATGATGGCACTGGTAGTCACTTCAGTCGGCCTCCCTTCACGAGCGCGCTATTTTAGCACTCGCGCCTTTAGAGTGCTAAGCACCCGGCAAGTTCCCGGTGAGCTCATCACAAATAAGTTATAAAAACAGATAGTTATGTTGGCTCTATGGCCCGGAGGTGGCGTGCCGTCGCCAGCCCGGCGCCGGCCCAGCCAAGGAACGCGCCGGTCCCGGCCAAAGCCAAGCCCTGCTCGAGCGTCAAGCTCTGCAGCGCGAAACCCGAGCCGTAGAGGCCCGCGAGCGCGCGCACGGGCGCGGCAAGCGTGACTAGACTCAGGGAGATCGTGAGCATGGCGAGGAGACCGCCGCTCAATCCATAGCAAAGTCCCATATAGAGGAACGGCCGGCGGATGAACGCGTCGCTGCCGCCGACGAGTTTCACGACTTCGATCTCGGTGCGCCGATTGTTGATCTCGAGCCGTATCGTGTTGCCGATCACGAGTACGACCGCAAGGCCTAGCAGCACCGTCGCTAAATCGACGATACGCCCGACGAGCAGCAGTATCCCGCGCAGTCGCTCGACCCATGCCGTATCGACTTGCACGAGATCGGTCTCGGCGAGGGCGCGCAAGTCGTTGGCGAGGGGCTCGATCTGCGCGCGCGAGTCGCCCGCAGGACGGACCACCAATGCATGCGGCAGGGGATTTTCCTCGAGGGCATCGAGAGCGGCGCCGAATCCCGAGTAACTCTGGAATTCCTCCAACGCTTGGTTGCGCGGTACGAGAACGACTTGTGTAACGTCCTCGCGCAGCTCGAGCTCAGCGGCGAGTGCTTGCGCCCGGTCCTCGCTGACGTCCATCTTCAGGTAGACGGAGAAGTCGATAGCGCCCACCCACGAGCCGCTGAGCAACTCGAAATTATTGACTAGAACGCGCAGGCCCGCGGGTAATGCGAGGGCTATCGCTATGACGACGATCGTCATGAAACTGCCGACAGGCTGATTGCGCAGACGACCAAACGCGCCCACGAGATTCTGCGCGTGCAGCGTGAGGTAATGGCGTAGCCTGTTAATCATCGCGGCGCTCTTTGGTATGTCCGGCGATGACGCGGCCGGCTTCCAAGCGCAGCCGGCGGTGACCCAATTGCTCGACGAGTTCCAGGTCGTGGGTTGCAATCAGGATCGTGACGCCGACATCGTTGAAACGGCCGAAGAGCTGCATGATCTCGAGCGAGAGTTCGGGGTCCAGATTGCCGGTCGGCTCGTCGGCGATGACTAGATCAGGGCGGCTCGCGACCGCGCGCGCAATTCCAACGCGTTGCTGCTCGCCGGCCGACAAGGTCAGTGGCGAGAGCTTCTCGCGGCCGAGCAAGCCGACTTGATCGAGTGCGGCGCGAACGCGCCGCTCGATCTCGCGGCGGCGCTGGGCGGCGATCACGAGCGGCAGGGCGACATTGTCGAAGATCGTTCGGTCGTTGAGGAGCTTATGGTCCTGAAACACGATCCCGATGCGGCGGCGAAAGTGCGGAATCTGCCGCCGCCTGATCCGCGATGTGTTTTGGCTATTGACGAGCACGGTCCCGCGAGTCGGGCGTTCGATGAGCGCAATCAGCTTCAGCAAGGTGCTTTTGCCGGCGCCCGATGGGCCGGTTAAAAAGGCCATTTCGCCTTTTTCTAATTCGAAGCTCACGCCCGACAGGGCGTCGCGGCCGCTCGGGTAACGTTTGTGGACGTTTTCGAAATGGATCATGGTGACGGCTCTTTGAGCAGCGCCGCGGCATACTCTGCGGCGTTGAACGGCACGAGGTCCTCGACCGATTCCCCAGTCGCCACATACCTGACAGGGATGTCGAGCTGCCGGGCGATTGCCAGCAGGATGCCGCCTTTGGCAGTACCGTCGAGCTTGGTGATGACGAGTCCCGAAACCCCGAGCGTTTTGTGGAACTGGGTTGCTTGCACGAGCGCATTTTGACCCTGACTCGCATCGAGTACGAGCAGCGTTTCGTGAGGCGCGGAGGCGTCGAACTTGGCGATCACGCGCTTAACTTTCTTTAGTTCGTCCATGAGGCCGCCGGCCGTATGTAGGCGTCCCGCGGTATCCGCGATGACAATATCGGTCCCCCGGCGCTTTGCCGCGGTCAGCGCATCGAAGATGACCGCGGCCGGATCCGCGCCCGACGCCTGCGCCACGAAGGCGGCCCCGGAGCGCTTGGCCCATTCCTCGAGCTGCGCGGCCGCCGCCGCTCGATACGTGTCGCCGGCCGCGAGCATGACAGAGAGCCCCTCGGAGGCGAAGTGCTTTGCGAGCTTGCCGATGGTCGTTGTTTTGCCCGTGCCATTGACGCCGACGACCAGTATCACGAAGGGGCGTGGGCTCGGCGGCAACTCCAGCGGCGTGTCGATCGCCTGTAACAAGTCGACGGCCGTTTGTTCGAGCATAGCGCCCGCGTCCAAGGCGGCAAGCTCGCGCGCCGGCTTGCGCAGTCGCTCGATGACCCACTCCGTGGCTTCGACGCCGACATCTGCACTCAACAAGCGTGTTTCCAACGCTTCGAGGGAGGCCTCGTCCCAGCCCGCACCGCGCGGTCCGAGAACATCCTCAGCGAGCCATGCGCGACTCCGGTTCAGACAAGCGCGGAGCTTACCGAGAATACCGTTAGCCGGCATGTCTCACCGTGCGGCCGCTGCGCCGAGCGAAGATTTCTGATGGTGTTGGGGACGGACGAAGGCGCGCGGGCTCATGTGGTGCCAAATTATACTCGGGGCGGTGTTTACCTCAACGCAACTTACGCTAGGCTTGTTATGTGTCGAAACCGCGCGCAGCTAATCAGCGTTACTCGGTCCGAATCATCGGCGGACGGTGGCGTGGCCGACGACTCGTAATTCCGTCAGGCACCGAAGTCCGCCCGACGCCTGATCGCGTACGCGAAACTTTGTTCAACTGGCTGGCAAACACGATAGCCCGAGCGGATTGCTTGGATCTGTTTGCCGGTACGGGTGTGCTGGGCTTCGAAGCGCTCTCGCGGGGCGCACTGAATACGTGGTTCGTCGAGCGCGATCCCACACTCGCGCAGGCCTTGCGAGCTCGGATTGGCGATCTGCAGGCGCAGGCCCACGTGGCGCAATCCGATGTCCAAGCGTATCTCGCCAAATCGCCACAAAGGCAGTTCGACGTCGTATTTCTCGACCCGCCCTACAGCACGCCGATCGAACCTTGCCTTAGGTTGCTGGAGCCCTGGCTCGCCGACGGCGCCAGAGTCTATCTCGAAAGGCCGCGCACGGGCGGCACGCCGACAGGGCTCGAGCAGTTCGCCACCGAATTGCGCGGCGCGACGTTGACCAAGCAAAGCCGCGCCGGCGGCGTCGCGTTTGGGCTATTGAGCTATGAGCGGCCATGACGGTCGAGCCCCCCGAAGGCTAGAATAAGCCCTCTCGTCATTCGAGCTTCCACCATGGCCAAGAACGTCGGCGCAGTTTACCCAGGCACTTTCAATCCGTTGACCCGAGGTCACGAGGATCTCGTGCGCCGGGCGATCAAGCTGTTCGACCGGGTTGTCGTCGCGATCGCTGCCAGCCCTGGAAAATCGCCCTTATTTTCGCTCGAGGAACGCGTGGATCTGGCACGCTGGGTTTTGCGCGAAATTCCTGGCGTGTCGGTGACCGGTTATGACGGTCTGACTGTTGATTTCGCTCGCGAGCACAAACTCGGAGTCATCATTCGAGGCCTAAGAGCCGTATCGGACTTCGAATATGAATTCCAGCTCGCGACGATGAACCGGCATCTGACTGAACAGGTCGAAACAGTTTTTCTAACGCCGACGGAACATTACACCTTCGTGTCCTCGAGCCTCGTTAGAGAAGTTGCCGAGCACGGCGGCGACGTTTCGGCGTTCGTGGATCCTCACGTTGGCGCTGCGCTGGCAGCAAAGTTTGGCTGCGGATCTTGATGCTGAAGCAATCTCCAACCCGCGCGTGGCGGCTCCTCGCGCTGCTGATCGTCGCCTGCCCCGTCGTAGCGCAGCAGGTGCCATCCCGCGGTGCCGTCGCGAGTGCCCATCCGCTCGCGAGTACGGCAGGCGTAGAAGTGCTGGCTGCCGGCGGCAACGCCTTCGATGCTGCCGTGGCTGTCAGCGCGGCTTTGAGCGTCGTCGAGCCGTCCGGCTCGGGCCTCGGCGGCGGCGCGTTCTTTCTGCTGCGTCGCGCACGCGACGAATATTCGGTCATGATCGACGCGCGCGAAGTTGCGCCCGGTGCCGCGCATCGCGACATGTATCTGGACGCGCGCGGGGAGCCAATCCCAGACGCGTCGCGTGACGGGGCATTGGCTGCGGGGATTCCCGGATTACCGGCCGGGCTCGCGCACGTCGCGGAAAACTATGGGCGCCTTCCATTGGCGACGTCGCTCGCGCCCGCGATTCGCTATGCGCGGGAAGGATTTCCGGCACGGGCCGACTACATCGATGGCCTGCGCCGGCGCTCGCCGACCATGAATGCCGCCGCGCGGGCGGTATTCCTGCCGAACGGGGCACTGCCGGAAGAAGGCGAGCCCGTCGTGCAGACCGAGCTTGCGGCAACGCTCGAGCTACTTGCGGCGCGCGGCGCCCGGGGGTTCTACGCGGGCGCGACCGCCGAGCGACTCGCCGGCGGCGTACGCGCGGGCGGCGGGATTTGGACTTTGGAAGATCTCAGTCGCTACACGATCGTCGAACGCACACCGTTGGTCGGGCATTATCGCGGCGTCGAAATTCTCTCGGCGCCGCCACCGTCCTCCGGCGGCGTGGCGCTGCTGAACATGCTCAATATGCTCTCGGCTTACGAGCTGCCGGCGCTCGACGGCGTGACGCGCACGCACCTGCTCGCCGAAGTCATGCGCCGCGCCTACCGTGACCGCGCGGAGTTGTTGGGAGATTCCGATTTTGTTGCTGTGCCTGTCGAGCGCCTGACCCATCCCTATTACGCAGCGGGTCAGCGTATGACAATACGCTTGGATCGCGCGACGCCGAGCGCGGATCTGCCCGGTATCCAGCCGCGAACATTAGCGCAAGGCAATCAGACTAGTCACTTCTCAGTGCTCGATCGCGAGGGCAACGCGGTTGCAGTGACCCAATCCATCAACTTCGGTTTTGGCAGCGGTTTTATGGCGCCGCAAACTGGTGTGCTGTTGAACAACGAGATGGACGATTTCTCGATTAAGCCCGGTGAGCCCAACGGCTACGGACTCATCGGCACCGAGGCGAATGCGATCGCGCCGTACAAGCGGATGCTCTCGAGCATGACGCCAACGATACTCAGGGGCGAGGAGGGCATGGCCTTGCTCGGAACACCGGGCGGGAGCCGCATTATCACGATGGTGTTGCTCGCCAGTCTCGAGTGGGTCGACGGTGGTGACGCCGCCGCAATGGTTGCCCTGCCGCGTTTTCACCATCAGTATTATCCCGATGTGATCGCTTATGAACGGCGCGCTCTCAGCAGCCACGACATCGTGGCCCTGCAAGCACTAGGGCACGATTTACGCGCCGTCGGTCGTGATTACGGCGACATGCATGTCGTCACCTGGGAGTATGGGAGCGGTGGCGTTGGCGCGGCGAGCGATCCTCGCGGCATCGGCGAGCCGCGGTTCCTCGGCCGTTAAGCGGCGGTCGCTGCGACTAGCGCTGGCACTTCGGGCAGTAATAAGTTGCGCGCTGGCCGATGACAACCTGTTTGATCGGCGCTTTACAGGCGATGCACGCTTCGCCGCCGCGCCCGTAGACTTTCAGGGTGAGCTGAAAATACCCCGGCCTGCCATCGCCGCCGACATAGTCCCGCAGCGTCGTGCCGCCGACTTCGATGGCATCGCGCAAAACAAGCTTGATCCGCTCGGCGAGCGTATCGAAGCGCCCGGCCGCAATGCGTCCCGCGGCGCGGCGCGGGTGGATGCCGGCACGAAACAGCGCTTCGTTAGCGTAGACATTGCCGACGCCCGTGACGATCCGGCCGTTCATCAGATGCTGTTTGATCGCGACGCGGCGAGCGCGGGCGCTGTTCCACAGATACGCTCCCGTAAAAGCGTCGCTGAGCGGTTCGACGCCGAGATTCTGCAGCAACCAATGGCGCGCGGGTTCCACGCTGAAATGTACGCTGCCGAATCGGCGCGGGTCGTTGAAGCGCACGCAAGCGCCGTTATCGAGCACGAGATCGACGTGGTCGTGGGCTACCGGCGCGCTCGGCGCGTCGAGGTAGCGCAAACTGCCTGACATACCGAGATGCCAGATCAGCGTGCCGCCGGCGGTTACGACAAGCAAATATTTGCCGCGGCGCTCGAGCGAGACGATGCGCTGGCGCCGCAGGCGGTCAGGCAGCGCAGGCTCCACCGGCCAGCGCAGTCGCGGCTCGCGGACCTGGAGATCCGTGATCGTCCGCCCGACGAGCAATGGCTCGAGCCCGCGGCGCGTGGTTTCTACTTCGGGGAGTTCCGGCAAGGTCCTGATCTCAGCCTACGGAGTTCGAGCTTACGCGGCGCCTAGCTCTGCGGCCAGGGCCGTGGATTCCATGAATTGGGACCCCCGGCACAGAGCGCTCGAGCGTGTTGGAGTACAAGATCCCGTGGGATATAGTGCAGCCTCACCGAAGCCACACCGCCAGCAAAAACCATGCAATTTGTCTTTCAGCATTTCTACGGTCTAAGCGATCTGCGTTTCTGGGGATACGTAGGCGTGGCCTTGCTTACAGCCCATATTACGTTGCTCGGAATTACGCTCTATTACCATCGCGACCAGGCCCATCGCGCGATCGATCTGCATCCCGCATTGCGCCATTTTTTCCGCTTCTGGCTATGGATGAATACCGGTGCGAACACCAAAGAGTGGGTCGCCGTACACAGAAAACACCACGCGCGGTGCGAGCAAGTCGGGGATCCACACAGTCCGACGATCTTCGGTCTCAAGCACGTGTTGCTGCAAGGCGCCGAACTCTATCGCGCCGAGGCGGCCAACCGGGAGACGCTCGAGAGATATTCGCAAGGCACGCCGGACGATTGGATCGAACGACGGCTTTATAGCCGGTGGCCAAATGGGGGCATCGCGCTGCTCGTCTTGCTGGACTTGCTGTTGTTCGGCGTGCCCGGAATCATTTTATTGTCCGTGCAGCTCACTACCATGCCGATGCTTGCGGCCGGAATCATCAATGGTTTGGGGCATGCAAAAGGCTATCGTAACTTCGAGACCGATGATGCCTCCACGAACCTCTGGCCGTTGGCGCTGTTTGTTGCGGGCGAGGAGCTGCACAATAATCATCACGCATTCCCGAGTTCCGCAAAGTTTTCGATTCGCCGAGGCGAGGTAGATCTCGGTTGGCTGCACATTAAGCTGCTCGCGGCGCTGCGTCTCGTCAAGGTGCGCAGGCTAGCGCCGCAACCGGAACTCGCAAGTACGCCAGGCGCGCTCGATATCGCCGCGCTGCGCGCGATCATCGTCAATCGGATGCACGTGCTGCGGCATTTCACGCAGCATGTCACCCTGCCGGTGCTCCGGCTCGAGCTCGAACGGGTCGGCGAAAATGCGACGGCTATCTTGGCGCGCACGCGCCGGTTTTTGAGCCGTCATCCGAGCATGCTCGATACGCGGTCGCGGGAGCGGCTCGAAGAGCTCATGCGTAAGCATGCGCGCTTCAAGACGGTGCTGGAGTTCCGCAACGAGCTTAAGGCGCTGTGGAGCGGCGCGCACCGCAGCAACGAGCACTTGCTGGCGGATTTCAAGGAATGGTGCAGCCGAGCGGAAGCGAGCGGGATACAGAAGCTGCAAGAATTCGCCGTCTATCTGCGGTCGTTCGCGCCAGCCGCGCAATTCCTGCCTGCCTGAGCCGGGCCCAGGCCTAATACGAAAGCCCCGCCTAGAAGCGGGGCTTTTTCATTTAATCTTGGTTTCTTTGTAGATGACGTGCTTACGAATCGTCGGGTCGTATTTTTTGACTTCCATCTTCTCCGGATGCAAGCGCTTGTTCTTGGTCGTCGTGTAATAGTGTCCGCTGCCCGCGGATGACATGAGGCGAATTTTCTCGCGCATGGGGAATCTCCTCGCTTAGACTTTTTCGCCGCGTGCGCGAAGTTCGCGGACGACCTGCTCGAGGCCGCGCTTGTCGATGATCCGCAGGCCCTGATGCGAGACACGCAGGCGGACGAATCGATTCTCGGACTCCAGCCAGAATCGCTGCGTATGCAGGTTCGGCAAGAAACGCCGCCGGGTGCGGTTGTTTGCGTGGGAAACATTGTTTCCCGACATTGGGCGCTTGCCCGTGACTTGGCAGACTCTCGACATGGCGATGCCCCGTGGGCCCAGGATGCTGGCAGAGGGCGGGCATATTACCTGCTGGCGGGCCCTAGATCCAGCCTCGCTCGGCGAGGGACACGTGACCGTCGCGGCTTACGACTAGGTGATCGAGCAGCCGGATTTCGACCAGATCGAGGGCCCTAGCGAGCTTCAGGGTGATGCCGCGATCCGACTCGCTGGGCTCGGCCACACCGGACGGGTGGTTGTGGCCGACGATCATGGCTGCGGCGTTATGGTGCAGCGCCCGTTTGACCACCTCGCGCGGATGGACCGTCGCCCCGTCGATCGTGCCGCGGAACAGTTCTTCATAGCGGATGAGGCGGTGGCGGGTATCGAGATACAGGCAGCTGAAGACTTCGTGCGGCAAATCGGACAGCCGGGCGCGAAAGAATCGGGCCGCGTCACCGGGCGCCTGCAAGGTCGTCCCGGCGGGCCCCGGCGCCTGGAGATAGCGCCGGCCGAGCTCAACTGCAGCCTGGAGGCGCGCTTGGCGCGCCGGACCCAGGCCGGCGATCTGGGTGAGCACGGTCGGGCTTGCCGTCAGCGCCTGCGCCAGTCCGCCGCAGCGCTCGAGCAAGCGATGTGCGAGGCCCAGCGCGTTGCTGCCCGGCGGGCCGCTACCGAGCAAGATCGCCAGAAGCTCGCCATCGGATAAGCTGCTGGGACCGGCACTGAACAAGCGTTCGCGCGGTCGTTCCGAGGCGGGCCAGTCGGTCAGGGGCATGGTGGATTCGCGGTGAGGCGGGAGACTCAACGCTAACGGACGCAGGCGCTGCCTCGCTAACGTCGATTCTCCGCAGTCTAGCGAGGAATGGGCGTTAATTCCGCGCCGCGACCGGGGACAGCCGGAGCAAGCCTCAGCGCGGCAAGAGCGCAAAGACGCCGAGAAAAGCGACATTCGGCTGCCCATCGGAATGGGTGATGCCGGCGTAAACCTCGATTTCATTGCCGGAGCTCAGGACGAAGCCCACGCCGCCACTCAGTGTGTCGGCCGTGCGGCCGAAGAACACATCTTCGATGCGGTCGTAGCGGACACTGTATAAGTGTGCGCCGCTGTCGTAGCTCACGCTCGCGCCGATGCGCGAATCAAGAAATGAGTTCTCGAGCAGCAAATGCCTACCTGCCGTGAACGAGAGCAGATCGGTCACGCGATCGGCGAGCTGGATGAATTCATCGCGCGTGGCGCTACGGAGAAAATCGAGCGCCGGCAAATTAAAGTCACAGCCGAAACCGTCGTAGTTGAAGCTCATGCCGCCGATGTCCAAATCCCAGTTCGCGTTCGACCATCCCACTCGTGCGCCGATTCCGGTGTCATCGAATTCACAATCGGCGCGCGCGCTGATCGTCAGCGATGATCCGTCGCGGCGGATGATCGTACGATCGATGTTGAACGGATCTAGACCACTTTGGCGAAACTCAGTTTGCAATGCGAACGACCAAGCCTCGCCGTGCAAGTCGAACGCGGCAGAGACCGTATCGGCTTGGACAAAATCCTCCTCGACCCAGCCGCCGAATCCGAAGCGCAAGCCCACGACACCGAAATCGTGATAGATGCTGCCGTCGTAAGCCGTACTCGTGAGGCTCGAGAAATCAGTGGACGTATCGGCGCGCGAAGCGGCGAGATCCCAGGTCGTGTTCGCAGAAAAACTACCGCCGATCGCACCCAGCACGAGATATCCGCTCTCATCGTCGATCTCCGCGCCCATGCTGATGAAGCCGCTTTGCGCGACCGCAGTTTCCGCAGAAGTTGCAAGCGCGATCAGAGTTAGCGAGCGAGCGAGCCGATTGCGAGAGTCGTTATTCATTAGAATCCTTTCACAAAGATTGCAGTGCGGTGAAGGCACGGCACCGCGTCGCTCGATGCTTCGACATCGATTAGAACGCAGCCCAGATGATGCCGTTGACATCGGGCCCGGGTCTGCGAGCGGCTTCACATAACCCGGCACCGGCTACGCGCGGCGCGCGATCCGGATCGATCGGGCGCGCACCGCGACCGGCTTGGGCCAGATAGGCCTGTCCAGGACTGGAGCGCTCAATTCCGGATTCGTCCCGTGCACGCTTGGTGGAAAAGCCGCAGCAGTGGGGCTAAGCTGCGCCGAGCGACCGGGGCGCTTATGGCAACTACAGGCAACATCGACGGACCGAAAATTCTGCTGGGCGTGACCGGCGGCATCGCGGCGTACAAGAGCCCGGAGCTCGTGCGCCGACTCGTGGATCGCGGCGCGCAAGTGCAGATCGTGATGACGCGCGGTGCCCGGGCATTCGTGTCCCCATTGACCTTCCAAGCCGTGTCCACACGACGGGTTCGCGACGACATCTGGGACGAATCGGCAGAGGCCGCGATGGGCCATATCGAGCTGGCCCGCTGGGCGGACTTGGTGTTGATCGCGCCGGCGACCGCACATTGCCTCGGTAACCTGGCCAACGGCCTCGCCGGCGATTTGCTCAGCACTCTGTGCCTGGTGACCACGGCGCCGGTGATGGTGGCGCCGGCAATGAATCACGCGATGTGGGCTCATCCCGCGGTACAGGCCAATCGCGCCGCGCTCGAGGAGCGCGGCGTACGGTTCATCGGCCCAGCGTCCGGGGCGCAGGCCTGCGGCGAAGAAGGCCCCGGCCGAATGCTTGAGCCCGAGGAGATCGTCGAGGCCGTATTCGCTGCCCCGGCGCGACTGGTCTCGCAGTCGCTCAAGGGCGTAACCGCCGTCATCACAGCCGGGCCGACGCGCGAGCCGATCGATCCCGTGCGCTATGTCACCAACCGCAGCTCCGGAAAGATGGGCTACGCCATCGCGCATGCCGCAAGACAAGCAGGCGCTGAGGTGATTCTCGTGAGCGGACCCGTGGCGTTGACGCCGCCGCCCGGCGTCGAACGAATCGATGTCGAGACCGCCGAAGAGATGTATGCGGTCGTGCAGGCGCGAATCGGGGCCGCCGACCTGTTCATCGGTTGCGCGGCAGTCTCGGACTACCGGCCGCAGTCGCCGGCCAGCCAGAAGATCAAGCGCAGTTCCGCAGCAATGAACCTCGCCATGATTCGTTCACCGGATACGCTCGCGAGCGTCGCGCAACTTGCCGATCGGCCGTTTACGGTCGGCTTCGCGGCGGAGACGCACGACGTCATCCAGCACGCGCGCGCGAAGCTGACGAGCAAGGGCGTCGATATGATGGCCGCTAATCTCGTCGGCCCCGACTGCGGGTTCGATCAAGAATCCAATGCGCTGACAGTCCTTTGGGACGGTGGGGAAACGCAACTCGAGCACGCGCCCAAGGCAATCCTGGCGCAACGCCTCATTGCCGTCATCGCCGAGCGTTACCATGGCTGGCGTGACGCGCAAGGCGTGCCCTCGCAGGCCGGCACGCCCGCATCCTAGCGTCCCGACCCGCTCGAGTTCCGTGCCCCATCCCCGCGTCCAGCTCCGGATTCTCAACGATCGACTGGGAACGGAGATCCCATTGCCGGCAAGAGCGACGCCGGGGTCGGCGGGAGTCGACCTGCGAGCGTGTCTCGACGCGCCACTGGAACTTGGCCCTGGCGATTGCGAGCTCATTCCGTCAGGCTTCGCGATTCACTTGGACGACCCGGGGCTGGCCGCGGTGATCCTGCCGCGCTCGGGCCTCGGGCATAAGCACGGCATCGTGCTGGGGAACCTGGTCGGGCTCATCGATTCGGACTACCAGGGCGAGCTCCTGATCTCGTGCTGGAATCGCGGCTCGACGAGCTTTCGGATCGACCCCGGCGACCGCATTGCCCAACTCGTGATCGTGCCGGTCGTTCCAGTGGAGTTCGACGTCGTTGCTACCTTCGAGCAGAGCCATCGCGGGAGCGGCGGCTTCGGCCATACAGGCCGCGGCTGATGCCGCGGGCGCCCACGCGTATCCAGACGGCTTCGATTACGGTTGTTTGAGCTGGGCGAAGCGCTCGATGTCCTGAGCAAATGCCGCCGTTAGCGTTTCCTGCTCGCCGCGGCTGCGCGTGAGCGTCTGCTCGTAGAGGCTAATCGAGGCGATCGTGCGCGAGAGCTCGAGGCCTAAATCCTCGGGCACATCGGCGGCGTCGGGGCGGTCGCTATAGGGCTTGTAGTCGGCGGCTTCACGCTGCAGGCGCACGAGGCGCTTGCGGAGATTGTTGAGGTAGTGCTCGGTGACCTTAATCTGTGCCGCAATGAGTTCGAGGCGCCGGTCACGCAACTGCTCGATTTCGGCGACCGATAGATAGGTGTCGAGCAGAACTTGATCGCGGCGGGCGCTCGCGACGCGGGCTTGGCGGGACTCTTCCTCGATCGCGGCTAATCGCGCAGCCTCGGCGCGTTCTTCCTCGGTCTGCACGCCTTCTTGGGAGCCGACCGCCACGCCCTGGGAGTTGAGCAGATCGCGATCACGGTCGGCGTACTCGGGCGGTACCCGATCGCCGTAGTGGACCACGCCCTGATCGTCGACCCAGCGGTAAAGGGTCTGCTGGGCAACAGCCTCCAGACCGCAAAGGGCCAGGCACAGCAGGATGAGCAAAGCTGGATGTGGTCGCGACTTCACTTTTATGTCAAAAATGCCATAAACGGACAGCCCAAACATATACCAGATCCGGCAGGCTCGGAAGGGTAACTGAGCCTCAGTTTTTCGCATAGATGGCCCAGTCGGCCGTGTTTTTCAGTACCCTTCGCGCGATGGCGCGATGCCGTAGCGGTTGCGGTAGGAGCGCACGCTCGGCAGATAGTCCGCATAGTCGTCGTCGGTCTCGAGGTGGTCGACGAGGTCGGACAGCGAAATAATACTACGAATCGGGATCCCGAGCTGCTGCTCGAGCTCGCGCACCGCCGAGAGGCGGTTACGCCCGCCGATCTCCTCACGATCGAGGGCAACGAGCACGCCGGCAGGCTCGGCACCGGCGGCGTTGATGATGCCGATGGCCTCGTTGATGGCCGTTCCTGCCGTGATGACATCGTCGAGAATCAGAACGCGGCCCGCGATCGGCGCGCCGATGCTTGCGCCGCCCTCGCCATGGTCCTTCGCTTCCTTGCGGTTGTATGCGAACGGATAATCGCGGTCATAGTGTTCCGCAAGCGTTGCGGCGGTCAACGTGACCAGGCCGATGCCTTTGTAGGCGGGCCCGAAAAGCATGTCGAACTCCAGATCCATCGAAGTGATCGCCGAGGCGTAGCAGCGCCCGAGTTTTGCAGCGGCATAGCCCGTATTGAAGAGCCCCGCGTTGAAAAAATACGGGCTCATGCGCCCGGACTTCAGTTTGAACTCGCCGAATTTTAGGACTTCGAGTTCGAGCGCGAGCTCGAGAAACAGTGTCTTATAAGCTTCCATAATGAACCTTGGGCTGGCTTCGGTATGATACAGCGCTTCGCGAGCCCTGGGAGTAGCTGAGGATGATCGCCACATCGGGTTGGACAGCGGACTTGCCTGCATTTGGACCGCGGTGCGCGTAGTCACATTCAACGCCAACGGGCTGCGGTCCGCGGCCCGTAAGGGATTCTTCAACTGGTTCTCGCGGCAGGGCGCCGATGTGCTGTGCGTTCAGGAACTCAAAGCTCAAGCGGATCAACTGGCTGGCAGCCCGTTCGAACGGCGCGGCTACCAGCGTTATCTGCACGCTGCGCAGCGTCCTGGTTATAGTGGCGTCGCGCTCTATTCGCGCCAGGAGCCTCTGAAGGTGGTCGAGGGTCTGGGCTCGACCGAATTCGACGCCGAGGGACGCTATCTTGAGGCCGAGTTCGAAAACTTCGCTGTCGTGAGCTGTTATCTGCCATCGGGATCGTCCAGTCCGGCGCGCCAAGAGGCGAAATTCCGATTCTTGGAGTTGTTCGAGCAACATCTTGCGAATCTGCGGCGCCGGCGTAAGCCGTTCATATTGTGCGGCGATTTCAACATCGCCCATCGCGCGATCGATTTAAAGAATTGGCGCGGCAATCAAAAGAACTCGGGCTTTCTGCCCGAGGAGCGCGAATGGATGGAGTGGCTTTTTACGGCAGGCGGTTACCTCGACGCGTTTCGCGTCGTGAACCAAGCGCCCGAGCAGTACACTTGGTGGTCGAACCGCGGGCGGGCGCGCGAGAAGAATGTCGGGTGGCGTATCGACTATCAGGTCATCACGAAGAGTCTCGGTTCGAGCGTCAAAGGCGCGGCGATCTACAAGAACAAGTGGTACTCCGATCATGCGCCGCTGACGATCGACTATGACCTTTGACCGAGGCAACGCCAGCTGGCGCGTGCTCCTTGCGCCGCGGCTATGGTTTGCAGGCGCTATGGGCCTCGCGTCCGGTCTGCCGTTGCTGCTCACGCTCACGGTTCTCCAGGCATGGCTCACGGCGGGCGGCGTCGACCTGACGACGATCGGCTTCATCGGCCTCGTTGCGCTGCCGTACACGCTGAAATTCATCTGGGCGCCGCTGCTCGATCGCTTCAAGCCATTTGGCCTCGGCCGCCGCCGTAGCTGGCTGCTGATATTGCAGAGCTGCCTGGCCGCGAGCATCGCGTTGCTAGCGCTCCAGGATCCCGCTCGAAGCCTCTGGATGATTGTCGCGGCGGCGTTCCTCGTCACCTTTTTTTCCGCATCGCAGGATGTCGTCATCGACGCCTATCGGCGCGAAACGCTGGCCGATGTCGAGCAGGGGCTCGGCGCGACGATGTACACCTACGGGTATCGAACGGGGATGCTCGTCGCATCGGCGGGCGGACTCATCCTTGCAGATGTCATCGGGTTTCGCGGCGTCTACTTATTGATGGCCGCCATCATGGCATCGATGATGATCGTGACGTGGTTGGCGCCGGAGCCCGAGCCAGCCCCTGGCCAGCCCACGACACTCACAGCCGCATTTGTCGGGCCGGTGCTCGAATTCTTCAGGCGCTATGAAGTGTCGAGCGGCGCCTGGCTGGTGCTGACGTTCGTATTGATCTACAAGCTCGGCGACAATTTCGCGAGCCATATGACGATTCCGTTCTATCTCCAGACCGGCTTTACGAACACCGAGATCGGCACCGTGGCCAAGGCATTCGGCCTTGCGCCGCTGTTATTTGGGTTATTCGTCGGCGGCATCTTGAATCTGAAGCTCGGCCTGTATCGCACGCTGCTCGTCGCGGGCGTACTGCAGGGCGTGTCGACAGCTGGCTTCGCTGTGCTTGCCATCGTCGGCAACGATCTGTGGTGGCTCGCGGCGGTGATCGGCTTTGAGAACTTGAGCGGCGGGATGGGAACTGCCGCCTTGCTCGCGTTCATGGCCTATCTGACCGACCGCAGATTTACGGCTGCGCAGTTCGCGATGCTGAGCGCGCTGGCGAGCCTGCCGCGCGCTTTGTTGACCGCGCCGAGCGGTTGGCTGGCGACCCAGATGGGCTGGATCAATTTCTTTGTGTTCGCTGCGCTTGTCGCAATTCCCGGGTTACTGCTGTTGCTACGGTTTCGTAGCTGGTTCCCGGCACACGAACCGGTGGGGGTGAGTGTGCGGCGCGGCCGATCGCAATGATGCGGTTGTGTGCGCTCGCCGAGCTAGCCGACCCCGGGGCGCGCGAATTCGAGTGGGGAGATCGTGAGTGGCCCGCAGCACTGTTCATCGTGCGCAGCGGCGCAATGGTTCGGGGCTACTTGAATCGCTGTCCGCATCTAGGTCATGAGCTCAACTTAAATCAAGACGAGTTTCTGAGCAGCGATCGTAGGCGCATCCTTTGTCGCTCGCACGGCGCGCAGTTCGAGCTCGAGGACGGCCTATGCGTTGCCGGCCCGTGCCTGGGTGCCCAATTGCAGACTTTTGCTGTGAAAATTATCGACGGCGACGTCGTCGCCAGCGAGGCCGAGCTGGCGCGCATCGCAGCGATAGCGGGCCGCTGATCAGCGTAAACGATAGAAAAGGTCGCGGACCTCGTGACCGAGCCGGCGGCCGCGCCGCTCAAATTTGGTCGGCGGGCGTGCGCTTAGCGGATCGGCGGCCGCCGCCTCGGGGGAGAGTGCCGCGAACCGTTCGCTCTGAGCCATGACTCCTTCGATATGCTCGGCATACTGCGCCCAGTCGGTCGCGAAATGCGCCAGGCCGCCTGGTGCGAGCACGCGCGCGAGCTTCTCGGCAAATTCAGGCTGGACGATCCGGCGCTTGTGATGGCGCTTTTTGGGCCAAGGGTCGGGGAAGAACAGGCGGGCCGCGGCGACGGCCTTCGGTTCGATCCCGCCGCCGAGGACCTCGACGGCGTCAGCCGCAATCAAGCGCACGTTGGTTAGCCCGGCCCTCTCCAGCAGGATCAGCAGATGACCGATGCCGGGCTCGTGGACTTCGATGCCGAGATGGTCGAGTTCCGGATGATTCACCGCCGAGGTGAACAGCGCTTCGCCGTCGCCGAAGCCAATCTCGAGAATCACGGGCGCGGATCGGCCGAAGACCGTCGGTAAATCGAGCGTACTCGTTGCCGCGGCGATTCCAAAGCGCGGCCAAAGCGTTTCGAGCGCGCGACGCTGGGCGGCGGTCGTGCGGCCGGGGCGGCGTACGAAGCTGCGAATTTTGCGGAGTTGGCGTTCGGACATGACGAGAGTCTACGTACTTTTTCCTGCGGCGGGCCGGGTATACTCGAAATGTCTCAATCGCGCCCTGTGTTCTCTGCGCATGAATACGAGCGTCATCAAAGCAGACTTTGCATGCCGGCTCTGCTCGGGCCGTGACCTTTTTCTCTATCACACGATGGGTAACGACGGGCGCTACCGTTACTTCAAGTGCGCCAATTGCCGGCTCGTGAACTACGATCTAGCCGCGGGGCTGACGCAAGAGCATTTCGACGAGCCCGACAAGGATCCGATGGACGGCAGTGAGCCATGGAATCTGGATAAAGATGCATCGTTCGAATTCATCACCCGCTATGTCTCGCCACCCGGGCGGATGCTCGATATCGGCTGCGGCAACGGTCGGCTGATCTACCTGGCACGACGCGCGGGGTGGAACGTCAAGGGCTTGGAGCTCTCAGCGGTGATGGCCAAAGCCGTGCGTCAGCGACTTGGCACTGCCGTAGTCGTCGCCGATTTTCTCAAGGTAGAGCCCGAAGCGATCGACTCGGGGAAGTTCGATCTGATCTGCCTACGCCATGTCCTCGAGCACCTGCCCGATTGCCGGCTTGCGATGCGCAAGCTCAACGCGCTATTGGCGCCAGATGGACATGTACTCATCGAGCTGCCCAATGTCGAATCCATCTCCAAGAAGATCAAGCGAGCGATGACGGCCTACGGTATTCGCAAGCCCATCTATCCTGAGAATCTTGCAATCGGTCACGCCAACGAATTTTGTCGTCGGTCATTCGAATATCTGCTGCGCGAAACTGGGTTCGAGCTCGCTCGCTGGGAGACATACTCGCGCAAACCCATCGCAAATTTCCTCTACAATCACCTTCATATCGGTAGCAACGCTCGAGCGCTCATCACCAAGGGCTGATCTCGCCGGGGCCGAAACGAATTTATGGCGGTGTCGCCGTCAGCTCGCTGTAAAGGCGCAGGTAGGCGGTCACCATGCTATCGGTAGAGAAATACGACTCAACACGCCTGACGGCCGCCTCACCGTGCTCGCTGACCCGCCGCCGGTCGTCGTGATACCAGCGTACTTTTGCCGCGAAGTCGCGTGAGTCGTCGGGCGCGAACAGGCGTCCGCTGACCCCGTCTTCGATAAGATCGAGCGAGCCGCCCGCACGCGGGCCGATGACGGCCTTGCCGCAGGCCATCGCTTCGAGACTCGCGCGGCTAAACGCCTCCTTGTGGCTCGTCGAGCCGAACACGTCCGCTTCGGCAATGACCGGGAAGGGGTTGTGTTCGAAGGGAAGGTAGTGGAGATTGTTCACGGCCTGCGTGCGCCGATCCCAGCCCATCGGCTCGCCGAGGTGAACGAACTGCACGCCGTCGGCGGCCAGCTGCGACGCAGCTTCGACGACGAGTCTGAAATTCTTGACCGGGCGCAGTGATCCCATGCTGGCGACGATGAGCGCATCGGTCGGCACGCCGAGCTTGGCCCGTAGCCCGAACGGTTTGCGGCTGCGCGTTCGTATCCAATCCAAATTGACGCCGGTCGGTATCACTCGGACGTTTCGCGGGCGCCACATCGAAAAGGCGTCGAGATAATTTTTGACGGCGCTGCTATTGGCCACAGTTGCGGCGAGCCGTGGGTGGCGGACGCTCCAATAGGCCGCGGGGCTCTCGCGAAGCTTCAGGTGGCCGATGCGCCCCCGATATGCGACCAGCGGCAGATTGCGCCGATTCCACTGAATCAGATTGGCGAGCTGCGCGTTACCGTGAAAGCATTGCATGAGATCGAAGGCCTCGACGCGATATAGCGACTCGATACCCTGCTGAAAGCGTTTGTCGAAACGCCACTTCGGGACTAAGCGAATCGTGGCCACCCCGGCATCTGCGAGCGGCCCGTTCCAGCGGTTCTCGGACTCATAGACGACCCGCAGCGATACGTGGTTGGCGAGTTCGCGCAGAAAATAGAGCAGCACATGATCGACATAGCGAGTGACGAAGAGGAGCTTCATGGCGTGCATGCGAGTTCGAGAGGCGCGCCTAGCATGTCGGTCGCGATTCGCTAGGTTTGGTCACGGTTCGCACAAGGCTGAGCTCGCGGCCCGTTCGGGACACCGAGAATATTCGGTAACCGACCTCCCGCAGCGCGTGCAAGCATGCGCGGGTTCGTTGCTTGCCGATACCTGGAAACCGGTGATGGAATTCGACCAGCAGCTGCGTCGGCAGAACAGCATCCATCAACATGGCCGAGATGGCATCGTATTCGGCGCCTTCGACATCGAGCTTGAGCAGATCGACCTGGTCGTGGCCGAGCGCCTGCATGGCCGAGGCGATCGTGCACGCCGGGACATCGATGGCGGCGGCCTCGCCGGCCTGGCGCGGATCGATGGTCCACATCGTCAGCTTGCTGCGACGCCTCTTGACCAACCGGGGATATAAGCTCAGCGCGCCTTGCGAACCCGCAACCGCCCAGGGATGAAAATGCAAGTCGTTCGGCAGGTCCTGCGTCTTTATCCAGGTAAGAGCGCTGGGCGTGGGGTCGAACGTATGGACGACGACTCCGTGACGAGCGATCAAATTCAATTCGAATGCGAGCGTGTCCCCGACCCCGAACGCGTAGACGATCGAGCCCGGCCGTAACGATGCCGGCGCGTAATCCCAACCGTCGCTGTGCCGTGTGCGCTGCTGCGTATCCCGCCGTATCCAGAGTTCCCGCCCGCTGATGCGCTTGAGGAATCGCTTGATAAACCAAAAACTGCGGCTCGATTTGACGGCGCTGCGCCACCGCCGCAGCCTCGACTGGACGGCGAGTTCCGTCCGGTTTTGCTCATCGACAGTTGCACAGCCGGCCACCGGCCTATTATTCGCTATTTTTCGCTTGATGTGGCCTCTCGACGAGGGAGCTGCGCGCCTAGTCAGGCGCCCGACGCATCGCGGCTATGATAGCGACGAGGCCGTCTGCGGCCAAACCATCGGTGGAGCCGCGCCGACTGCGTTGGCGGCGAATCCGTGCTGGAAATCGAAAAGGCGATTGAAGAGGGCAAACGGCCTGCCGGCGGCGCTCGTCATCGCTGCTAGGGGGAGCCAGCTGCGACGATGAGCCCGATCAAAGCCAGGCCGTTGCCCGCAATGATGGGTGTGCTACATGGCTCGGGCCGGTCACACGATGTTCGGAGCAATAAATGTGTGCCGGCGAGCCACTACCCATCGGCACTTAGACGCAACCGCCCACCGAAATCATTCGGGCGACGGCAACCTCAAGCCCTCGAGCCAGGGTCGTGGGAGACATGGCGGGCTAGCGGGGCGAAGCGGCAAAGCGCCATAAGACCCCGGCATTTGGCACGATCGAATACCAACTATCGGTGACGGGATTGAGAGTTATCGGCCGGCCGAGTGCATCGAACTCGACGCCGTAGTCGATGCAGCAGGCATTGTCGCGACCGAGGACATTGCTCAAAGAGACGAACCACTCGAGCTGACTACGCTCAAGCTGCACCTCGCGGCTCAGCCGCAGGTCAATCGAGCCGTAGTCGCCGAAACGGTTTGCATTGAGGTTCAGTGCCTGCAGCTCGTTGTCGACGAGCGTCAATACGCTGATCGGCCATCCGGAATGCCAGTTGGTGGTCACTGCAAAGTCCCAGCGCCGCCCGGATCGAATGGCACCGGCCTTGACGGACCACGGTTCCTGCCAGCTACGCACGATACGGCCGTTCCCAAAGGCGTCGAAGCTCCGTGCCTTCGACAGACTGCCCCACCAGCGCCAGCGCCCACGTTCGCCCGTCGCGCTGAGCTCGATGCCGGTCGCCTCGCCGGAATCGGGCGCGATCATTACCCGGTCCGGGCGCAGTTCCGGAAGTAGGCTCACGCGGGCGAACAGATTCTCGAATCGCGGCCAAAGGTGCTCGAGCTCTTTGCGGTAGGCTTCGATGCGCAGCTCAGTGCCATCGCCGAGCAGGTATTCGAATCCGATGACGTAGTGCTCGGACTTCTGTGCGGGAAAAAGCGTCGTCAGGCCGTTGTTGACTTGCACCTCGTCAAGCCGCTGTGCTTGGAAATATTGCCCCCACGATGCTCGCAGCTTCGCTCGCGGACCGAGATCGAATAGCATATTGACCCGTGGACTGAATTGTCGATCGTCCAGATAGTCCTGCTCGTCCCAGCGCAGCCCGAGTTCGGCCGTGATCGCGCGCAAAGGCCGCGTTCGATAGCTCAGATACAAGGCTTTTTGATTGCCATCGAATGCGGCGTCGGCCAAGACATTGGGGTCGGAGGTGGCGAGCGGTGCAGGAATCGTGATCGGCAGATACGCGGATCGGGACCCAGTGTAACGATGGTGTGCATCGGATTGACGCAGTTCGCCACCCCAACTCAGAAGGTGGCGTTCATTGATGCGATAAGTCCAGTCCGCTTTGAGCGCGGTACTCGTAAACTCCTTAACTTCGCTCAGTTGTCCGGTGCTCGTCGTCGGATCGTCCATGACACCGGCGCGCGTGCCGATTAACTCGGTCGCGGACACTAGGATATCCGCGTTCAAGCTCTCGCCTGTGAACCGGGCATGCGCCCATAGATAGGTGTCGTCATAATCTGCCGTAGCGCTGGCCGTCGTTGTTTCGTTCAGCGTAATCCGATCTCTGAGCGCAAGCGCCCCGAAGCTCAGCATCCAGTCGGTACTGAGTTCGTAGTTCAGCTTGCTGTATAGATCGGCGTACCTGGGACTACCGATATCCGAATTGGCGGCATCGAGAAGCAGATCGAGGTTGCCGCGGCGCGCGGACGCGAGCCACGAACCACGTTCTTGAGCAAATCTGCCGGCACCGAGTACCGAGGTCGTGAACAGGCTGAGCCCTAGCTCGTAGAGATGATCCGCTTCGGGTTCGATCGTTTGCATCTCTATCACGGAGCTCATGCGGTCACCGAGCTTGGCTGGATAAGCGCCGGTATAAACGGTCATGGAGTCCAAGATGCTCGGACTGATCGTGCTAAAGAGGCCTTGAAAATCTTTGAGATGAAACGGGTTGTAGAGTTCGACGCCGTCGAGGAACATCTGAGTCTCATCGGCGATGCCGCCGCGAACGTTAACGCGTGCGGTGAGACCGCTGCTCGTCAACCCCGGTAAGCTGTGCAACGTGCGTAATGCATCCTCTCCCAATGTCGGCGTGTTTTCGATTTGGAGCCGATCGATCCGCGACGTGGATGTCGAAGGATCACGCGAGATTGCGTAGAAGCTTGCGCTGACCACGATTTCTTCGAGCGCTGGTGGGCCGATGGCAAGCGCCTGTCTGGCCGCAGTCTGCGTCGGCGGCGAGGCAAGGCTCTGCTCGGGAGCCCGAACGATGAGCCAGGCGTCGCGTGGGCCGCGCTCGAGCCTCAGCGCGTGCGGGGCCAAGATCTCGCGCAACTGTTCGATCGGGTCTAGGGCACGCGGTTCGCTGCCGATCCGCATCGCGTCCGTCAGTAACTCATCGCTGTAGATGACGATGACGCCCCGTTCGCGAAGTTCGGCGACGACATCGACGATACGCCGGCCCGGCTCGGCGCCGGACTGCGCTGCGACCAACCCTGGCGCACAGACGGCCGCGGCAAGCACCGCCCATAGGCGCGGGGTTATCGGGGAAATGCGGAGCACTACGGGCGAGCGTTCGTCTCTGTCGCAGACCTCGGCAGTGTAGCATCCCCGTGCACCGCGGTGTCCGGCACGGACGCGCCGGACACCGCGGCCGAACTCAGCGGATCAGCAACGCTTGGCCGGCGACCTCGATCCGTAGGGCCGTGGTGCTGCGGATTACCTCGAGCGTCTCGGTGGGGTTGAGCCCTGCCGCCCCGACGAGCGTGTCCCGTTCGGCGTTCAGCGCGAGTGCATCGGATGAGAACTGCAGCTCCCGCCCGGTCTCACGCGCGATCCATTCGAGCAAATCGATCAGGCGGTACTGATCCGCTGCCGGTAAGGTCGCGAGACTCTCGACCCATGCCCACGCGGGGCCGCTCGTGGTGATGCTCGAGCGTATGGGCTCCGCGTCGCTTGCCAGTACCAGTTGTTCACCGGCGCCGCCGACATACTCGCGTGCGCCGTCACTCACCATGACCTCACCTTCTCTGACTCTGAGTCGCAGGTCCTCGGCACGAACGCTAACTTCATACTGCGTACCGAGGTGCCGAACAACGCCAAACGGCGTATTAATCTCCATTTCGCCTGACGGCTGCGCGCCGGCGCGCGTGTCGAGATAGATCGCGCCGCGGCGCACGTCGAGTTGATCAACGCCGCTCATGACTATCTGCGTATCTGCGTTCAGGCGCACGATGATGTTGTCGCGTAGCATTAGCGATAGTCCACCGTCTCTTCCGGTCACGACTGTGTCGCCGGTACGGATGATGCGCGAGTCCGTCGGTTGCGTAAGCGGCTGCGCCGCGCCGCCGCCGGTCACGGCGACCGAGCCGATGGACTTGGTCACGGTTGCGACTTCGACGCCGGAGGCAGGTGTCGGCACGTTGGTCAGATAAAAGATGGCAACCGCGATGCCGAGTGTGGCGGCAACCGGTACGCTGCGCGCGAGCCACCACCCCAGCCAGGCACTGCTGGCACGACTAGGCGGGCGCCGATTGTGGTGCGGCTCGTTCGTTGTTACGTTGCTGCGCCACTCGGTATGCACAGCGTCGTAGATTCTGGCTTTTGCCTCCGGCGACGCCACTGGGCCGCGTCCTGCCCCTCGCAATAAGCGTGCGAGCAGTGTTTCGGGCTCGATCTCGCGTTTCTGATTCGTCATGATCTACCTTCCTACCGTCCCGTCGAGCAGTTCGTCGCGGTCGAGCACGCTGAAACCATCGCGAAACGCAATCCGCGCTCTCGCGAGTAGCGATTCCACCGCCTTCGGACCGATTTGCAGGGTCGTAGCAATCTCCTTGACCGATAGCTCTCGTATATATCGGAGCTCGAGTACCTCACCATACCGGGTCGGCAAATGATCCAACACCACATGAACGAGCCTGCAGATTTGTTCGCCGAGCATGCTCTGTTGGGGATCGTCGAGCGATAAGGCGCTGAGCGACTCCAGGGCCCCGCGTATCTCGTCGCTATCTTCGAATGGCACTGTGACACCTTTCGGGTGATCCTTCGCTCTAAAGCTATCGACGATCGTATTGCGACAGATCTGACAGAGCCACGTGAACAAAGCCGCTTCTCCCTTGAAGTGTTTGATTTTCTGCACTGCCCGGCATAGCGTCTGCTGGACGACGTCCTCGGCCGCGTGGGTGTCCTGATTGACGCGGGTCAAGGCAAACCGGTACAGCCGGTCGAAATACCGGTGAAAGAATTCATCGAAGGCCGGCTGCTCACCGGCAACCATTCGCCGTACCAAGCGCTGATCGTCGTCCAAGCTCACTTTCCGTTTTGCCTGCTTATGCCACTTAGACGCTAGTTTGGCAGGAAATCACTCGAATCCGGGGCGTTTTGTCCTGGGTGCGCGGCCATGTCGCGGCCACGAGCGCCCCGGCGGTCGGCGCTGTGATACAGCTTGCCCTCGCGCTGGCCAGTGGCATGCTGTGGAGGCGATGCAATTCGAGCTTTTCAAGGCAGTCGCGGTCGGGGCTGTCCTCGCGATGGCCGCTGCTTGCTCGGGAAGCAGCAGTGCGCCCAGCCGGCCTCAGCCCGGCGCCGGAGCCGTTGGTGGTCTCGATCAGCGGCCGCAAAATTTGACCTGTGTGGCCCCCGATCGGACCGCCGGCGGCAACGCCGCAATCGCGCTGACTCGCGTGTTTCAGAGCTTGCCTTTCAACCAGCCGCTCGGGATGCTGCAGGCACCCGGCGATGCGAGCCGGTGGTTCGTGCTCGAGAAGGCCGGCCGCGTACGGGTGTTCGCCAATACTCCCGCGGTCGCGGGTTTCGACTCCGACTTCATCGACCTCGGCCTCAGTTTCGATGTGAACTCGAACTCCGAGGGCGGTTTGCTGGGCATGGCGTTCGACCCGGATTTCGCGTCGAATGGCCGGGTCTATCTGTCGTGGACCGAGGGCACGCCGATGGTCTCGGCAATCTCGCGATTTACGAGTATCGACGGCGGCGCGACGCTCGATCCCGGCAGCCGCCAAGACGTCATTCGCATCAATCAGGATTTCGACAACCATAACGGCGGTCAGATCCTCTTCGGCCCGGACGGGTTTCTCTATGCTGGTTTCGGCGATGGCGGGTCGGGCGGCGACCCGCTGAGCAGGGCGCAGGACACGACCAATCTACTCGGCACGCTATTGCGGCTCGATGTGGCGGGCGCCACGCCTTACGCGATACCGCCGGGCAATCCGTTCGCGGGCAATCCGGTATGTCCCGCCGATCATTCGAGCGGCACGGCTTGCCCCGAGATCTATGCCTGGGGCCTGCGCAACCCGTGGCGCTGGACCTTCGACCGGGCAACCGGCGCGCTTTGGGCCGGGGATGTCGGCCAGGTTTCGTTCGAAGAGATCGACCGCATCGAACTCGGCAGGAATTACGGTTGGGACTGCCGCGAGGGCAATGCGGCACACAATAGCCCGGCGCCGAGTTGTATGGCCGCCACCGGCCTGGTCCCACCGGTGCATGACTACGGTCGCAGTCTGGGCGCGTCGGTGACCGGCGGTTACGTCTACCGCGGGAGCGCACTGCCCGGCCTGGTTGGAAACTACGTCTTCGGCGATTTCGCCTCGGGCCGTATCTGGCGGCTGATCGACGCCGGCAACGGTGATTTCACTGCCGACGAACTCATCGATTCGGACTTGTTGATCGCGTCTTTCGCCGAAGACGCTGACGGGGAGCTCTACGTGGTCCATTTCGGCGGGCAGATCTTCAGAATTGACGATGGTGGCGGCTTGGGCGTCGATCCGAATCCGCTGCCGAACCTCTTGTCCGCCACGGGCTGCTTCGATGCTTCGAATCCGAGTGTGCCGGCTGCCGGCTTAGTCCCCTATTCCGTCGCCGCGCCGTTTTGGTCCGACGGGGCGCAGAAGGAACGCTGGCTGGCGATACCGGACGGGACGACGATCGGCATTGCAGCCGACGGCGATTTCTCGTTCCCGAGCGGCAGCGTGCTCGCGAAACATTTCCGGCGCGGCGCCGAGCTGGTCGAGACGCGGCTGTTCATGCGCCACCCGGACGGCGGCTGGGCGGGTTATACCTATGAGTGGAATGCGCAGCAGACGGACGCCACGATCGTCGTCGGCGGCAAGACCGTTAATATTTCCGGACAGGAGTGGCTATTCCCAGATGCTAGGCAGTGCCTGACCTGCCACACTGCTGCGGCCGGTTTCAGTCTGGGTCTCGAAGTTGCGCAACTCAATGCCAACCATCAATACCCGACCGGGCGTACCGCGAATCAACTGGTAACGCTGGACGCCGTTCGGATGTTCGCAAGTCCGTTCGGCAACCCCGCCGTGCAACCCGCGTTGCCCGATTTGACCGGCGCAGCGGGTAGCTTGGACGAACGCGCCCGCGCTTATCTACATACCAATTGCGCACAATGTCATCGGCCGGATGGGCCGACCCCCGGGCAGATCGATCTACGGTATTCGGCGGATCTCGCTGCGACCGGTACTTGCGGTGTGCAGCCACAAAGCGGTGATCTCGGCATCGCGAACGCCGCAATAATTGCGCCCGGTGAGCCAGATCGCTCGGTGCTTCTCGAGCGCATCAATCGACGGGGCGATCCAGCCCAGATGCCACCGCTCGCTACGTTCTTGCCTGACGACGCCGGCGTTACGCTTATACGCGACTGGATTGTGGGGCTGGCAGCCTGTTAGCCAGGGAGTTTTGCGATCATGGCGTTGCATATAGGGAATTCGCTGGCTTTGGATTCTCTGCTCGATATCAAATGCTCATTAGAAGTAAGCAAGGAGCGTACCAAGTGCACGAGAGCGGCTGATTTGCGAGCGTGGCACGCAGATCGGTTTTCGGCGTGTGCGCCGAGTGTCAAAAAATCCGTCGATGAAATGACATAACGCCGAGGACCGAGCCACCTAGCCTGCATATTTCATGAGCGGGCGTATTTTGGTCGGTTTTTCTGTCAGATCCGGTTCTGAGTGACGAGTGCTGTCGATTTCAAGCGAAGCCTACCTGTTTGTTGGTAGCAATGCATTTACGGCGGTTATTTTTGTAATGTTGGCGGTTTTTAGGCAAAGGTATCCGGCGTGTGTGTTTTAACACGCTGCGATTTTGATTGGCTTGCAGTTATTCGCTTGCGAGGCGCCGTGCAACCAGGAAGTAAAGATCCTGGTGGGGATAGCCGCTGGCGAGCAGGAGGCGAACACGACGGGAGTTTTTCAGGATCACGGCGCCGATTTTGAACAGCTTAAGACGCACGGTGCCGACGTATGCTTTCGCCAGCTCGGTGCCTTTGAGGGCAATGCGGCGGATCGCCTCGATCAGCGTATAGGCCAGTGACGAGAGCAGCAGACGGAACTGGTTGGGCCACCAGCGCTGACACGAAGTGCGGCCGCCGAACATGTCCAGTTGGCTCTCCTTGATACGGTTTTCCATGTCGCCGCGGGCGCAGTAGAGCGTGTCGTACAGTTGTTGCGCATCGCCCTCGAGGTTGCTGACCACATAGCGCGGATTGACGCCATGACTGGAGTACTCGATCTTGGCGATCACCCGGCGGGCCCGGTCCCAGGCTCTGGCACCATAGCGGATGTCCGTGAACCAGCGCACCTTGTGACCGGTGACTGCAAAGCACTCGGCCGCCTCGCTCTGCAACTCGGCGGTAAGCGCGTTTAACCGGTCGTTTTTCGCCAGTCCGACGATGTAGTCGATACCATGGCGATCACACCAACGCAGCATTTTCCAGCGGCAAAAGCCCGCGTCGCCACGGAAGATAATCTGCACTTTCGGCCAGATCTGCCTCAGCCGTTTCACCAATAGCGACAGGATCGCCCAGCTGTGCTTCGCGCCGTCGATATTGCTCGGCCGAAGGTAACTCACCAGCAACTGGTCGCCGCAGAACACGTACAAGGGCAGGAAACAGTATTGCCGGTAATAGCCGTGGAAGAAACGCCCGTCCTGCTCCCCGTGCACCGGGTCGTCGGTGGCATCAAAGTCCAGAATCAGTTTCTTCGGTGGCCGCTTGAAAGAAGTAACAAACTGCTCGAGCAATACCTCGTGCAAGCGCATCGCCGTCTCGCGATCGACCCCGTTCTCAAGTCGGCACAAGGTCGGTGCACTGGCAAGACATCCATCGCGTTCCACCGCCGTCTGCAGTGCGACGTCACAACGTAGACGCTCATGATCGTTCAGATCTTCGTAGCCCAATGCGATCGCGTACAAACGTTGCCGCACCAAAGCGCCAACATCATGAGCGCAACTGGCTTGTCGGCGTCGATCCGTCAATGCCGCAGCAATGCTGTCGCTCAAGCCCAGTAATCGATCTGCTTGCCTGAGCAGCATCACGCCACCATCCGAAGTGATAGCACCACCGGCAAAACTGGCTTCAACAACACGGCGATTAACGCGTGGAAACTCGAGCGTTCTCTGGTAACATTTCGTCACGGCGACCCCGTCCTATGTTCATAGCTAGCACTTTGAATTATATAGGAAACTACGGGTTCGCCGTTTTTATTGGCGAAATATTCGGGCTAGTTACCGACCTAGGTGCCGCGCCAGCACGGGCTTAAAGTAATTCGCCAGCGCCGCCCCTAGCGCGCCGCCGCGCTAGATCTTGAACGACTCCAGGCATCCCGGTGCGAACAACTCGTCGATTCCGACGAGGCGGTCGGACAAGCCTTGCTCGTGGTGGTAGCGCAGGAAAGTTTCGAGTACGTGGCGATTACGCGCCAGCCCGTATGGCCACCAATCCTCACCCATATCGCGGCGCACTTGCTCGACCTGTGCTATCTGCCAAGGCAGCATGGTTTTTGCGGCGGCACTGACGATGAGCCCGTCTAGGGTCATACGTTTTGCCGTTTCGAACGCCTTATAGAGCGACGTTGCGATCCACCGATTGGCTTCGTAGACGTCGCGGCGCAGCGCGATCACATGCATGATCGGAAAAATCCCGGTCTTGGCGAAGTAGGCGCGCTCGATTGCCGGTGAATCCGGAAACAGGCGCCGAACGTCGTTCGGCCGTGTGTAGAGCGTGCTCGGCGCGCGCGCGGCGTGTAACGCGTCGAGCTCGCCGTCGGCAAGCATTTGCGAGAGCGTTTTATCGGACGGGATGGGCGCGAGCTTGAATCGATCCGGCAGCTTGAGCTTGAGCTTCTCCTCCCGTCCGGCTTCCTCCTGGCCGCCGCTGAAGTAATTGCAGCTCTCCGGGGCGACGCCGTATTCGTCCTGCAGGATGCCTCGGATCCAGACTGGCGCGGTCATCTGATATTCCGGTACGCCGACTCTACGACCGGCAAGATCTTGCGGTTTCGCGATGCCGCTTTTCGCCGAGACGAAAATGCAGGAATGGCGGAAGAACCGGGACGGGAAGACGGGAATGGCGATGAACGGCGGATCTTTACGCGTCAGCGAGACGACGTAGGACGACAACGAGAGTTCGGCTGCGTCGAATTCTTGGTAGCGCAGCATCCGAAAGAACGTCTCTTCGACGACGAGACTCAGAAAATTAAGATCGATACCGTCCGCCGCGACGGTGCCGTTGATCAGCGGCTGGCAACGGTCGTAGTCCCAGCAGGCCAGCGTCAGCGGTAATTTCGCCATGGAGTTCGAACCCTCAACGGTCTATGTAGATTATCGATGCCATCAGGGAAGATACGGCTGCAACGCTGGAAACCACGTGCCGATCAGGCTCTGCGGCCACGGCACCGCCAGAAAACGGTCAAACAGTATCCACGCGAAGGCGGTAATGCAAACGGCCAGGAGCACCGAGCGCATCATGGATTCGCGCCCCCAGAAATGCATGCACAACGCAACGAATACGAATAGGCTCGGCAACATGCCGAGCAGCAAGGCGAGAACGAGATAGCCGCAGCACCATAGAAAGAAGACTGCACTTCGACGGCAGCGCTCGCGCGGTTCGAGCGTTGCATCGGCTAGGGGCACGTCGCGCTGCGCAGTTGCCTCGGCCAGCGGTGAGCGGGCCGTAAAGATTTCGAACAGCAGGCTCACGGAGATGCAAGCGAGCGCCGTGTAGGCAACCACTTGCGGCACGATGCGTGCGTCGAAGGGCCAGTCGGCGGAAACGATGATGGCTGCAACCAGCACGCTAACCACCGCGATTGACAATATCATCGAGGTTGCGAAGCTCGGCGCTTTAAATTCGAAAACTTCATGGACCGGCCGCATTCGGAACTGTCCGAGTAGCGGACCCGCGAGGCTCACGACGGCGAGCGCGAAGAAAATCAATACCAGGGGTTGGGTGAGCCAGGCCCAATCGTATCGGCCGATGGAAATGAATAGATAGCGTTCGATGATGCCGCCGAGGACAAAACCGAGAATCAGCGGCGGGCGCGGCCAGTGCTGGCGCTTCATGACCCAGCCGAGCGCGCCGAAGCCTAAGAGCACATAGAGATCGCCCCACTGCCGCGAGCCCTGGAAGGCGCCGATGAAGATAATGCCGAGTACGAGCGGCAACAGTGTACCGATGCGCACCATCGCGACGCGCGCGAGCTGGTTGCTGAATACCAGACATAGACCGGCGCCGAGGACATTGGCAAGCGCAATACTCCAGACGATCGAGTAGGTAATATCCAAATGGTCGGTTAGCAGGCGCGGGCCCGGCACCAGGCCGTGAATCGTAAAGGCGCCGAGCAAGATTGCCATCGACGCACTGCCCGGTACGCCGAACGCGAGGGTCGGCACCAGCGATCCGCCTTCCTTCGCATTTGCCGCGCTTTCCGGTGCGATCACGCCGCGAATGTCGCCCTTGCCGAAATTTTCGGTGTGTTTTTCAGTTTTCATCGCATGGCCATAGGCAATCCAGTCGATCACGGCCGAGCCGAGGCCGGGGATGGAGCCCAGGGCAGCGCCGAGCCAGCTGCAGCGCAGCACCAGCCACCAGTTTTTCAGCGCGTCCCGCACGCCGTCGAGTTGGCCTCGGCGGGTATCAAGCTTTATGTCGCCGGCGATGCTGCGGCGTGCGACCGCCATGTCGATCAGTTCCGGGATTGCGAACAAGCCGAGCGTTAGCGGCACGAGCGGGACGCCGTCCCAGAGATAGAGCGCGTCAAAGGTCCAGCGCAGCGTGCCGGACTGGGGGTCGCTGCCGATCATCGCGAGCAGCAAACCGAGGCCGGCCGCGGTCATGCCCTTGAGCGGCGCTTTGCCGCTCAGAGTCGCGACCGTAGAGAGCGCAAAGACGCAGATCGCGAGCAGATCCGGTGACTGCAGATAGAGGATGATCGGTCGCAGAATCGGAATGCTGATCGCCAGCAGGAATGCGCCGGCTAGGCCGCCGAGCAGCGACGCCGTATAGGCGGCGCCGAATGCGCGCCCCGCTTGGCCTTGCTGCGCGAGTGGGTACCCGTCCATGATCGTCGCCGCGGCGCCAACCGTACCCGGTACGCCGAACAGCACCGCGGGCACGGTATCCGAGGTTGTCGTGACCGAGCCCATGCCGATTAGAAAGCCAAAGGCTGCAAAGGGATCCATCTCGTAAGTGAACGGCAGCAGCAGGGCCATACCGACGACGCCGCCGAGACCGGGGATCACGCCGATCATGAGCCCGATCAGCACACCGCTCGACAGCGCCATGAGTCGGGTTGGCTCTAGCATGATGCCGAGCGCGGACATCGCGAACTCGAATGCGCTGGCTTCCATTTAGCGGTCCTTCACCGCGCGGCGCGGTGACGCGCACTTCGATGCGGTATCAAGAAGCATATCGCGAAAGTGCGATTTAGCGGCCGGCTTTGAGTACAGCGTTTGTGGCGAGTTCGATCGCCGTTGGCGAGGCGCCGTACATGCGTCTGATTAGAATTTCTATCTCGGCGCCGGTCACCGGGTTGAGCTCGAGATCGATACGCTGCGCATCGGCCAAGAACTGAGGATCCTGTGCGGTCGCATCGAACGCCGCGCGCAGCGCCGCAAGTCGCGCCGGTGGAACATCCGGCGGCGCGAGAAAGGGTCGTCCCATGACCTGGCGTGAGAAGACGAGTTCCATCGCCATACGCTCATCGTCGGTGCGCGCAAGATCCATGACCAACGGCACGTTCGGCAAGTCCGGATGCTTCGCGAGCGCAATTTGCAGGAGTATGTTGATCTGCCCGTCGGCAACCCAGTCGGGCCGCGTCGCAAGAACGCTGCCCCACGACCAGCCGCAGCGGCCGTCCACCTCACCGCGTTCCATCGCGAGCAGCACATCGTTGCCGCCAGGATAGCCGGAGATGAGCCGAACATTCAGCCCCAGGAGATTACGCAAAATCGTCGGGAACTTGTCGGTGTCGGAGCCCGAGCCGGTTCCGCCAACGATGAGTTCCCGCGTTTTAAGGTCATCGACTGTCTTGACATTCGACGTGTGCCACGACGCGCAGACGCTGACTTCGTTATTGAGGCTGCCGATCCAAGAGTACTCGGTCGCGTCGAAGCGCGTGCCTATGCCGCTGAGCAGCGGTTCCATGGCGAGCCCGCGGCCGATCGTGCCGAGTACGCTGCCGTCCTTGGGCGCGATGTTATAGAGCCAATTCGCGAGCGTTAGGCTACCCGCGCCCGGCATGTTTTGCGGCACGACAGTGGGGTTACCCGGAATGTGCTTGCCAATATGACGCGCGAGCACGCGGGCATAGGTATCGTAACCGCCGCCAGCGCTATAGCCGATATAGAGGCTGACTTGCTTGCCCGCATAGAAATCCTCGACTTCGTCGGCGACGACGCTGCACGACAGCGCGGCCGTCCATGCGAGCAGCACGGCGGCGATCGCTTGCCTTGTCGAAGTTTCGCTCACTGATTCCCTCACGAGTGCTTGGCTTGTAGTCGCTATCTTCTTCGTCTACGCGAAGTTCGAGGTTCATCGCATCATTGTCGACCCCAAAGGCCTTGTCAACTCGGCGCGCGGGGGAGCACGGCGCTAGTCGCGCTGCGGCATACGTCATAATCGTAAAGCCATGCGAGCCGCTCGCGAAACTCCGCTTGACTCCAGGAGCCAAGCAGTTCCCGGCGTACGATTCGTTCGGCGCCGGCAGCATGGTAGAGGCGGCCCATCATGCGCGACCCTAGTTGCACATCGGCAGTTCGCTGGATGCGTTCGAATTCATAGTGCACAAGCGCGCGTTGCAAGTCGTCGGGTTGGCGTCCAGCAGCTTCGGCAAGACACACTGCATCCTCAAGTGCCATACATGCGCCTTGAGCCAAATACTGCAGCATCGGATGCGCGGCATCCCCGAGCAGCGTCACCCGCTCCTGCGTCCAGCGCTCGGTCGGTGCGCGATCGAATAATACCCAGCGCCGGTATTGCTGCGGCGTCTTGACGAGTCCCAAAGGTTTTGCGCAGAGCTGCGAAAACCACGGCAATACCTCGGCCGGTGCAGCCGCTTCGTTGTGTGCTTCGACGGTCTGGCGGGCATGACAAGTCACGACGAGGTTGAACAGCTTGCTATCGCGCAACGGGTAATGCACGACATGCGTGTCGGGGCCGCACCAGATTGTCATATCGTTCCAGCGCAGCTCTTCGGGCATGTTCTCGAGCGGCAGCACAGCGCGGTAGGTCACATGGCCCGAGACGCGTGGCGCACCGTCGCCGAGCAAGCCCGCGCGCACGGCGGAATGCAGGCCGTCGGCGCCAATGAGCGCGAGTGCCTGGATAGCGTCCGCACCCTCGACGCGTACGGCAACCGCATCGTCAGTTTGGGTAAACCCGGTAACGAGTGCATGCGTGAAGAGATCGACGTTTGCCGACTCGCGGCAGCCGTCGAGAATGCTACGGTGCAGATCCGCGCGGTGAATCACCGCGTAAGGCTTGCCGAAGCGCTCGCGAAAATCGTCGCGCACGTCGATCGCGCAGATTTGTTCGCCATCGAGGCTGTCCATGAGGATCAAATGATCGATGTACACGGCGCCGACGCGTGCGGTTTCGCCGACCCCGAGGTAGTCGAGCGCGGGAAACGCGTTCGGTCCCATCTGTATGCCGGCGCCGAATTCGCTAAACGCTTTCGAGCGTTCCAGCACGGCAACGTGAAAGTCTTTGCGCGCCAGCGCGAGTGCGCACGAGAGCCCGCCGATGCCGCCGCCGGCGACGACAAAGTCGTAGCGCCGCGCTGAGTTCACGAGAAGTCGCTCTCGAGTCATCGCAGTGAGCTCGTTGCATGGGTCGTTGAGCTTACTCGATTCGACCAAGAGCGTCTCGAGCGCATCTCGAATGCGGCCTGCAGTCGCATCGGTTCGCCGGACGCGTCACAATTCAGTGCCGGCGCAAGCGCCGGGTGGGGCAATCAACCGGGAGCGAGTCGATCTATGAGTGCGCGAAGGGCGTGGCAGCGTTGGGTCCGCCACCCGCAGTCGTCAGTGCTGCGCCAGGCGCTGTTGCAGGTGCATCTCTGGGTTGGCTTGGCGATGGGCCTCTACATCGTAATGATCAGCGTGTCGGGCAGCGCAGTTGTATTCCGCCGCGAGCTGTCGCGGTGGCTCATGCCGCGCGGTCAAGATTTCAGTGACGGCTTGCCGTTGGCGATACGCATCATGGAGTGGTGCGTCGATCTGCACGACAATCTCCTGGCGGGATCGGCCGGGCGCACTGTCAATGGTGTCGCTGCAATTCTCGTCATGGTGCTGGTACTCACCGGCGCGGTACTCTGGTGGCCCGGCAAAAGTCGCTGGCGCCGCAGTCTCATCGTACCTCGGCCAAGTAAAACTTCGCGCTACGCGTGGCATCTCCATAGCGCGCTCGCCATCTGGGGTTTCGTGTTGCTGTTCGGCTGGGCGATAACGGGTATTTATTTCGCGTTTCCGGAGCCATTCGAATGGCTGCTCAATTATTTTGCGACCGATACGCAGACGTTCGCGCGGCCTGGTGAAGAAGTTCTGCTGACGTTCATCCGGCTGCATTTCGGCCGCTTCGGCGGGCTCGAGATCCGCATTTTTTGGGTCGTTCTCGGGCTGCTGCCTGCAGCGATGTTCATTACCGGTTTGATCGTCTGGTGGAAACGCACGCGGGCGGGGTCCCGAAGCTAAGCCTTCAGGACCTCGCCTTGGCGTAATATTGCGTGCCGGGCTGCTGCCGCGGATCGAGTTAGCGGTCCGTGGCCATGATGGGGGCGAACTTCTGAATCCGCTTGGCGTGCTCGACCTCGCCCGTGTAAATGTTGCCG
>Ga0326597_10000804_pt1 | contig 53607 bp, 51 predicted proteins | sample RVTome_12_FD_203789 | JGI IMG/M metagenome (GOLD analysis project Ga0326597, IMG submission 203789) | Soil microbial communities from uranium-contaminated site in the Upper Colorado River Basin, Wyoming, United States - RVT100D185 | ecosystem: Environmental > Terrestrial > Soil > Contaminated >... | reverse complement strand
CACCTGGTCGAAAAATTCATTGCGCCTGGCGACCGCGCCGACCACGCAATTCTGGCGCGGCAGACGGTCCCGGAATCCCGGATGGCGGATCAGCGAGGAGAGTATGCGCGGGGCCAACTGGGCCTCTTCGTCCGCGATGCGCCCCCGCAACGCGGCCATGGCCTCGTTGCGCCAGGCATGGTGGCGCGCCGCGGCCAACCCCGCGATGAGGGGCGATGCCATGGCCGGCGCATCCGCGGGCAGGGGAAATTCAATGTCCAGGCTCACGCCGGTGGCATCTTCTCCCGCCAGCACACGCAGCAGGTGCAGCCCCAGCAGACTGCCCAGCCCGCGCCCGCGCAGGTAGGGCGCCACCATGAAGTTGTGCAGCACCACGTTGCGCACCGGCTGCCCCCGTGTGCGGTCATGGTAGAAGCACAACGCCACCGGCACGCCTTCCATCACGATGGCCAGGGCCGCGCAATCCGGATTGCTGTCCAGCTGATGCATCAGCGGGTGACGCATGGGATGGCGCAGGCGGGCGGAGAAATAGTGCCGCGCGGCATACCTCAGGCATTCCGCCGCCGTCAGCTCATGCAGCGCCAGGTGCACCGGAATGCGGTCAATCGCCAGGACTTCCCGATCTTGCATGGCTACAGCCGCTCCGGATCGAGGGTGACCACCTTGATCGCCGCGCGCCTGTGCGTGTAGGCTAGGTACACCCGGTCACCCGACACCAGCAGCGAGGGATAGGAGAATTCCTCCGGCAGACGCTCCAGGTCCAGCCGCTTCTCCCACTCCCGGCCACCACTCTCCGAGACGGCCAGGCTGAGCGGATAGCGGCGCCGTTCCGAGTCGTTATAGGCACAAAGCAGCCGCCCATCGGGCAGCCGCGCCACATCGATGCCCGAGTTGGGGTTGGGCAGGTTGGTGGGATGGGGCCGGGACCAGGTGCTGCCCTGGTCCATCGAATAGGCGAAATGGATGCGATGGGGCTCGCGCAGGTTGCGGTAGAAGCTGCGAAATTCCCCCATGCCCGCATCCACCAGCACCGGGTGAATCAGTCCCCCGGGTGCCGTTACCGTGGCGGACAGGGCGCCCTCGCCCGTGGCCAGATTGACTTCCCACACCGCGCTGACCAGCTCGGCCTCATGATACAGCGGGAGATAGGCCGTCCCGCCACGCAGGATGGGGCGGCCGCGCAACAGCCAACCCGGCGCCAGGGGCGCGGGCTCGCGGGATGCGAAGCCAGCCTCCAGGTTGGGCCAGCGCATGTGCACGATCGACGCGTCCTGCCAGTAGCCCTTGGTGCGTACGTACCACAGATGATGCATGCCCGTGCCCGGATCGCGCAGCAACACGGCGTTGCCCAGGGAATACCCCGGGTCCGCCACCAGATCGCGGATCGGTTCCCATTCCCCCGTGGCCGGATCGAAGGTGGCGGAGAGCAGGTGCACATCCTTGGCCCATTCCCGGGAACCGGAAAACCACACGGCGAAGATGCGCCCCTGCGTCAATTCCGCCAGATAGGCGGCGTGGGACATGGGAAAGCGCGCCGTGTCGGGCTGGAGCAGGGTCTGCTGGAGCATGGCGGGCGGCTGGGTCATCGGTTGCGGTACGCTCGGCTGGAGGGTCGGCAACGGAAAAAGCTTGGCCAGGGCAAGCACGGCATCCCGCCTGCGTCCGGCGGCGCAGTCCGCGGCGGTCGCCGGGCGGGCCGTCCGTCACGCACGATGGTCCCGGTCATGGTGCCGGGCTGCCCACCGCAGGGCAAGCGGTGCCGGATGCATTGAGGGTCGCAGGACGCCGGGGCGCCCCGCGTCATGCCGCGGCGTCCGCCACCCGGTGGTGTCCCTGCTGCAATTGCCCGTGGCGGCAGGCCCGTCGGCGGGAAAGCTGCCACCGGCGGGCGCCATGCGTGGTTTTCCCGCCCAACACGCCCACGCGTGGGCTCCGCCTGTTTGCACGGACATGCAGTATGCATGGATACGCAGTTTGCATGGATATGCAGCTTGCATGAACATGCAGCCCGCCTGGACATGTAGCTCGCCTGGAATGTGCCCCAGGCACGTTTCTGCGTCGGTACGCGCACCCGGCACGGCAATGCGAGTTTTCACATCGAGGCCTACCCGCCACGGGCCGGGGTTGTGTCCCGGCGCCGGATGGGGCAAGACACCGATGCCATACCCGTTTCCCGCCATGCGGGCTTCCGGCGCACACTTGCCATGCCGCGCCCCGCGCCGGGCGGCGCACTTAACTTCGCAGCACAGGAGGCACAATGACCAATTCCCATCGCGTGGGCCTGTTGAACCGGATGGGCGCCTCTGCCGATGACCCCCTGGCGCTGGCCCAATGGGCCGAGCAGGCCGGCTACGAGAGCTTCTGGCTGACGGACGGGGGCGGGCGCATGGATGCCATCACCATGGCGGCGGCCATTGCCGTCAAGACGAGCCGCATCCAGATCGGCCTCGGCGTGGTGCCCGTGTACACCCGCCCGCCGGCCATCTTCGCCACCTCGGCCCTGGCCCTGTCGCGGCTGGCGCCCGAGCGCGTGCTGTTCGGCCTGGGCTCCTCGCATCCGGGCATGGTGCACGACTGGTACGGGCAGCCCTTCGAGAAGACCCTGACCCGGGTGCGGGAGACGGTTGAACTGCTGCGGTCCATGCTGGCCGGGGAACGCGTGGACTACGATGGAGAGACGCTGTTCAGCCACGGCTTTCGGCTGGCCGCACCCGTCGAAGGGCGCCTTCCGCTGTACGTGGCGGCGCTGCGGCCCAGGATGCTGGAATTGGCCGGGGAGGTGGCCGACGGCGTGGTGCTCAACCTGGCGCCGCTGGAGGTGCTGCCGCGCCTGCTGGAGCATATCGACACGGGCGCCAAGCGCAGCGGCCGGCGCGTGGAAGACCTGGACGTGGCCTGCATCTTCAATACCTACGTCACCGGCGACCCGGATGCCGCCGTGGCCCAGTTCGGCCGCGTGAGCGCCTTCTACTACGCCATGCCGGCGTACAATGCCTTCCTTGCCTGGTGCGGCTACAAGGACGCGGCGCGGGCACTGGCCGAGACGGCGGCGCAGGGAGACCGGACCGCCGCCGCGGCGGTGCTCTCCCCGGAGCTGATCCACAAGCTGGCCATCATCGGCGATGGGGATGCCTGCCGGGCCACCGTGCGCGCCTACCAGCAGGCGGGGCTGAACACGCCCATCGTGGGGGCCGTGTCCCACGATCCCGCCGAGCAGCAGGCGACCATGGAGGCCTTCACGCCGGCCGCCTTCCCCCGGCAGTGACGCCAAGGGGTGGTATTGCCATGGGGCGGTGCCGCCAAGGGGCGGAATTGCGAAAGGTCAGTGCCGCCCCGGCCATCGGCGTCCGCGGGCCAGGTACGTCCCTACCGCATGTGCTGGGAGCGCCGGACCAGACAGCCCGGGGCCCCTGCGCCCGGCAATGCGCTCAGACGAGGATCTGGTAGATCAGCGTCACAATGCACAGCCAGCCCACCGTCCACACGCCGGTGCGCACACCGATGATGCCGGCCGTGTAGGAGAGATAGTGCAGGACGCGCATCCAGAAGTAGATCAGGCAGGCCCACTCCGTCGCCGCATTGGTCAGCCCGATCGCATCGGCCAGGAGCACCAGCGGGGCAAAGAGCACCAGATTTTCCACCGCGTTGCGATGGGCGCGCTGGCTCCGCTCGGCCCAGGCCGACAGGGGCGCCACGTTGTGCCGGTTGCCCAGGGCTACCATCAGACCCTGTTCCTTGGTCAGCGCCAGCGTACCCGGCAGCCACATGAGCGCCGTGATCAACACCGTCCACGCCAGGTAATAAAGTTCGAGCGAGATGTCCATGGAAGTCCTCCTGGGACTTGCCGGTCGCGCCGTGGGCCGCGGAGGTCCCACAATCCCCCGTCTGCGCAATCATTCAGACTGCAATGATCCATCCCCCGGCAAGGCACGGCATTGCTGTCCCAGCCCTAGCAAATTTTCCCGGTTGCCGATAGCGCAAATTCGCGCCCCCAGGGGACCTGCGCTGAATTGCGACACCCTGCTCAGACCCGCCAGGTGTGGGGCATGAACAGGGCAAAGACCGTCATCAGCTCCAGCCGCCCCATCATCATGGCCAGGGTCAGCACCCACTTGGAGAAGTCCGACAGGCCGGCAAAGGTGGTGGAGGGCCCTGTGGCATCGAAGCCCGGACCCACGTTTCCCAGGGCCGAGGCGGCCGAGCCCATGGCGGTGAGGATGCTGTTGCCGTCCAGCGTGAGCAGGAGCGTCGTCACGCCCAGGGTCGTCATGTACAGGAAGATGAACGCGAAAACATTGCCCAGGATGTCCGGCGTCACCCGGGCATGACCGAACTTGGCGTGCACCACCAGCCGGGGGTGGATCAGGCGCAGCACCTCCATGCGGATGAACTTCATCATCAGCACGATGCGCACCCACTTCACGCCGCCCGACGTGCTGCCCGCGCAGCCGCCGGTGATCATCAGCGCGAAGAGCAGCATCATCGGAAAGGGGCCCCACTGCCCGAAGTCGTCCGAGCCATAGCCCGTGGTCGTCAACACCGAGACCACCTGAAACGTGCCCTTGGTCAGCGCCCGAAACGGCTCGTAGTCCCGTTCCACGATGAGATACCCCGCCATCACCAGCGCCGCCACCACGGTGCCGAAGGCATACCAGCGCCATTCCGGGTCCCGGAAATAGTTGAGCTGCTGGCCCCGGCGGAACATGGCGCGGTAGTGCAGGAAGTAGTTGGTGCCCGCCGCCATCATGAAGAAGATGATGATCCACTCGATGGCGGCACTGTTGTAGGCGCCGATGGAGCCGTCGCGCGTGCTGAAGCCCGCGGTGGAGAGCGTGGTCAGCGCATGGTTGATCGCGTCAAAAACCGGCATGCCCGCCAGCACCAGCGCGATGGCCTGGGCCAGGGTGAGCAGGGCATAGACGGACCACAGCGCCCGCGCCGTGTCGCGGATGCGCGGTGTCAGCTTCTCCGCGGATGGGCCCGACACCTCCCGCTTGTAGAGCTGCATCCCGCCGATGCCCAGGGCCGGCAGAATCACCAGGGCCAGCACGATGATGCCCATGCCCCCAAACCATTGGGTCATGCTGCGCCACAACAGGACGCCATGGCCCAGGGACTCCAGGTGGTTGAGCACCGTGGAGCCGGTGGTCGTGAAGCCCGCCATGGACTCGAATGCCGCGTCGGTGATCGTGGCGGTGGTACCCGTGAGCATGTACGGCATGCCGCCGACGAAGCACGCGGCGACCCAGCCCAGCGTCACCACGCCGAACCCGTCACGCTCGTTGATGTCGGTCGCCTTGCGCGTGAAAAACCACATCGCACCACCGACCACCATCGCCCCGGTAGCGGAATACAGGAAGCCCAGCCAGTCGGCCTCCCCATAGGCCAGCGCCAGCGCCATCGGAATGAGCTGCATGCCGCCCAACAACAGGGTCAGCAGGCCGACAATGTTGATCAACGGCAGCAGATGCATGGACGCCTACCAAGGGAGCTTGGCGAAAGCCTGGAAATCGCTTCGACGCCGCCGGAACGCCGGATCGGCAAACCACGGCAGGGTAGCAGGTCCGCCCACATTCCGCACCGCCCGGGGGTGGCCCGGGTCGTGGGGCCGCCTGGATCGTTGCGCCCGCTGCCCGGCAGAAAGTCGAGCATGCCCCGCGAACCCGGCGGCTGCATGGCCCCCTTGCCCGGACAGCGCCCGCGCATGGGCGGGCGGGGCGGGAAGACGATCCATGGGACCCCCGGTGGCGCATCACCCGGCGATGGGAGTGGGCCCACCCATCGCCCCGACCGGCGCCCCTATCGCCGCGCGCGCCGCCCCTGGCAACAGTGTCGCCTTCATGGCCGAAGCGCATGGGAATTGATCAACGTTTTGCCGCGAAAGTTCCATACTTTATTGGCGCTTTCGTCACATTTCCTGCATAAATTTTTGGGACTGTATGGAAGCAATAATATTTATTTATAATGTTGCATTAATCCAAGTGACGATCGGGGCGACGCCATTTCAGTGCGGCAACGCAACCCCTCAAATCCCATTCCTTAACCGCCAGGAATTCATTCGCATCAAGGAAGACGCACACAATTACAGTAACTTAGCTGGTTCGCGCCGGACCCGCGGCAGACTGTGCGGGACGGGTCGGATGGTCCACTGCGCACCCCGGATACGTACTAATAATGAGCATGCTAGATCAACACAATCCTTCGACAAATAGAGACACGCCAATGAACGCCAAACCCGCTGAGTCTTCGCCCAAGTCTCAACTGTATGGGGATATCATCGAGCGCATCGAATACGTCCGCAAACTGAGAGGGCTCAACAAGAGCAAGTTTTCCGCCGCCATCGGCATGAAGCCGCAGACGTACAACAATTTCATCGGTGCCCAGGGCAGCAAGCCCAACGTGGAACTGATCTACGGCGTCGTCTCGGTGTACGAGGTCAATCCCTACTGGCTGCTGCAGGGCGAGGGCGCCATCTTCTCCTCCGAGGCCGCGACGCAGTCGCAGGGCATGTTCGGCGAGGCGATGATGGTGCACGAGGGCGGGCGGGGCGAGCCACGCCTGACCCCGGAAGCCTATCGGGAACTTCGGCGCAAACTGGAGGAGGTGGATCCTCTGGTGCAGGAATTGGAGGAGCGGCTGCGCGAGGTGGAGATCAGCCAGCGCCCCATGCTCAAGTCCCTCGTGGGCCTGCTCAGCCGGTACATGCAGGCTGACCCCAATGCCGCCACCAAGGAGATCAAGACCTTCCTGGAGCGGCTGCGCAAGAAGTTCGACGTGGAATAGGCCCGCCGGGCCCACAAGTCCGCCGCGCGTCTCCCGCTCAGGGATTCAGGACGCGCCGGCGCCGGATTCCGCGGCAGCCTCCGCCAGCGGCACCACCACCGCGCGCGGCCGTCCGGGCAGCGCGATGCCCACTGCCAGCACCAGGGCCGCGAAGCCGGCCATCAGCATGAACAGCAGGTTGAAGTCCCCCGTCGTGTCATAGACGTAGGCGACCAGCGGCACGCCCGAGGCGGCCACGCCCAGCGCCAGCACGAATTTTGCGCCGAAGATGGTGGCCCGCCAGGCGGGCGGGGTCACGCTGGTCAGGATGCTGTCGGTGACGGGGAGCATGCCCACATTGATGCTCACGATGACCACCATCGCCAGCAGCAACGGCAGCCCGAACAGGGACGCCGCGGCCAGCATGGCGGGCACCATCACCACGTAGCCCAACAGCAGCAGCAGCTTCTGCGGAAAGCGGTCGGCCATGTAGCCCCCCGCGATCTGCATGGCGCCCGCCGCCAGGAAGATCAGCGTCACCTTGCCGCCCACATCCGTCATGCTGGTCTCGCCAAAGACCTGTGTGCGCAGCACCAGTACCTTGGGCAGCGACACGGACAGGGCCTGGTAGATGATGCCCGTGCACAGGGTGATCGCGAACAGCAGCCCCACGGTGCGCAGCACCCGCGCCGAGCCGTGGCCCTCGTGGCCCCGGTCGGTGGCCGAGAAGTCATGCAGCTCCCGCCCCCGCACCATCAGCCAGAACCCCACGCCCGCCAGCAGGGACAGTGCACCGGGCACGAAGAAGGCCGCGCGCCAGGAATACAGGTCGATCAGCACACCGGCGATCAGCGCCGCCGACGCGGTGCCCACGCCGCCGAACATCCCGTTGATGCCGAGGGTACGCCCGCGCCGCGCCGGATTGCGCACGATCAGCGCCACGCCCACCGGATGATAGATCGAGGCGAACAGGCCGATCATGCTCAACCCCACGGCCATTTGCAGCGGGGTCTCGGCCAGGCCGGTGAAGATGGACGCCATCCCCAGGCCAAAAAAGAACACCAGAATCATGCCCGTGGCGCTCCAGCGGTCCGCCAGCCAGCCGGCCGGCAGCGCCCCCGCCCCGAACAGTACGTAGCCCACCACGGACAGGCTGAGCAGCTCGCCATAGGGCCGCTGCCACGCATGCTCCAGGGCCAGCACCACCGTCGGGTAGAGCATGAGGAACAGGTGCGTAAAGGCATGACCCGCATTGGAAAAACGGATCAGGCCGGTCTCGGAGATGGGGTGCATCGCGTTGTCCTTGGTCATTGAGCGCCGCGCCGTGGCCCCCATGGGGCATACGGCAGGCTTCCCTCTGAATACACCCGGCCGGTCGAGGCGGTCAAACCGCGCCATCCACCGGTAGAGACTCAGTTTGAAATAATACTCATTGAGCAGGGTCGGGACCCTGCGCCGGCCAGGCCAGGGTGCACCACAAGAGGCATCCCGTTTTCCGTTGGGCCTCACCCCCCGGCCCCCTCTCGATCCTGATGGAGAGGGGGTGCCCGCCAGGGCGGGGGTGAGGTAAAGCCGGCGGCATGGCCACTCCATTTCCCATGGGCAGCGGGCCTGTCATGTTTCTGGTAAGCCAAGAGAAATTCAAACTGAGTCACTGCCCATCCACCGTCGTACCGTCCAGCGCCGACCCGTCCAGCGACATGCCGCGCAGCCAGAGCTGGCGCAGGCGATAGCGCTGCACCTTGCCCGTCACCGTGCGCGGCAGGGCCTTGGCCAGGCGCAGCGCCGACGGCCGCAGGGCCACCGGTGCCGCGGCAAAGGAATCCCGCACGCGGGCGAGCAGCATCGCCTCATCCGCGGCGGCCGCCGGCGCGGCTTCGGCCCCTTCCACGTTGCGGGGCACCAGGGCCAGGGCGAGCTGCTCGCGGCCATCGGGGCCGGGCACGCCGAATGCCGCCGCATCGGCCACGTCGGCCAGGGCACGGGCGCGGGATTCCACTTCCACCAGATCCACCCACTGGCCCGCGATTTTCAGCGCCTCGTCGTCCCGCCCCAGGTGAAACCACCAGCCCGCCTCGTCCACGCGGAACACATCGCCGGTGACGAACCATGGCCCGCGAAAGGCCCGCGCCGTACGCTCCGGGCGCTGCCAGTAGCCGCCTCCCAGGGACGCAAGCTGCACCCACAGCACGCCGGCGCGGCCGGGCGTGGTGATGGTGCGCTCCGCCTCGTCCTTGAGCATCAGCTCCACGCCCGGTGCCGGGCGGCCGGCCGTGCCGGGGGGCACCGCCGTACCAGGGAGCACCGCCGTATCGGCAGAAACCGCACCGTCCCCGCCCGGCGGGACGGCCAGCACCATGTGAATGGTCTCCGTGGTGCCGTAGCCTTCCAGAATCGGCTGTCCCGTGGCGGCCCGCCAGTCCGCGCCCACCGCCTCCGGCAGACGCTCCCCGGCGGTGACATAACGCCGCACCGCCGCAAAGGTCGGCTCCCGCGCCACGCCCGCGGCCAGCAGGGCGCGATACATGGGCGGGCCGCTGAGCATCACCGTGGGACGATGCCGCGCCACGGTCCGCGCCACCACCGCCGGGTCGGGCCAGTCCGGCTCCAGCACCAGCGTCACGCCCAGGTGCAGCGCCCCGAACAGGCAACAGCCCAGAGCATAGGCATAGAACAGGCGCGCCGTGGCATAGATGCGGTCGCCCGGCCCCACGCCCAGCACGTCGCGCAGGTAGGGCGGCGCGGCCAGCACATCGCGCTGGTGATGCACCACGGCCTTGGGCCGCCCGGTGGAGCCGGAGGTATAGATCCAGAACGCCATGTCGTCGGGAGCGCGCTCCACGGCGGGGCATACCGGCGTCTGGGCCGCCAGCCAGGCCCGCACGGCCGGATAGCCCGCCGCGGCGTCTCCCGCATCCAGCAGCGCCGCGGCGGCAGCGTCTGATCCGGCGGCCATCTCCGCGCGCAGTCCGGGCAACGCCGCGGCATCCACCACGGCCAACACCGCCGCGCTCTCCGCCAGGGCCAGGGCCAGCTCGGCCGGCGGTGTGCTGAGGTGCAGGGTCACGGGCACGGCGCCGATGCGCAGGGCCCCCAGGTACAGGAATACCAGGGCCGGCGTGTCGCGCAGCAGCAGCAGCACGCGCGCCCCCGGCGTCACGCCGCGCGCGGCCAGGGCCGCTCCCGCCCGCCGCACGTGCTCGGCGAGTTCCCCATAGGATACTCGCTCGTCACGGAACAGGATCGCGGTGCGCATGGCATCCCCCGCACCGGGCCGGTCGCCCAGAATCGCCTCGGCGGCGTTCATGCCGGCGGGTGTGCGCAGCGTGGTCTGGCGGGTCATGGGGGATCGTGTGGTCAAGGGTGGTTCAAGGTCGTGCGGCTCGTGCATTCCCGGCGACGGCCCGGTGGTGTCCGGCGCCGACGCAACAGCGGCAAGGCACCGTGGCGCAAGTGTTCCGTCGCTGTTCCATCAAGCTATTCCATCAAGCTGTTCCATCAAAAAAACTAGTGCGGCTCGGGCACGTTCTCCAGCACATTGATCGTCACGCTGGCCGTGCGCGCATCTGCCCGCAGGGCATCGGCCAGCATCAACAGGTCCTGGCCCGGGCCTGCCAGATACACCGCATAGCCCAGGTGACCGAAGAGCACCTCCACCGTCAGCCCATGTTCCTGCGCCACAGCATCGGCAGTGGCCATGTCGCGCAGCTTCACGGTGAGCGTGCCCGTGACCACGGCGTACTGGCCCGTGCGCTCGTTGAGCACCACGGAATACACCGGCTGCTGGTTCACCGCCTGCACCTGGGGCGTGGGCGCATAGGGGGCGATGCCCGCATCCCGGTACATCACGTAGCGCCCCTTGGTGCCCAGCACCTGCCCCGGGGTGGCCCCCACATCCGACAGGGCCTGCACCGGCGAGGCTTGCAGGGCCCCACGGCTCACCGCCCGCGCATCCTGCAGGATCACGTAGCTTTCGCCCTCGCTCTGGAAGCGCGCCCCGGCCTCATGGCGGGCCAACACCTGCGCCGGCGTCTCCCGGCCGCCGCCCCGCGCCGTGGCTTCCCCCCCGCCGCCTGGCGTCTGGGCCCGGGGCCCTTCCGAGGCGCAGGCGCTCAGTTGCAGCAGCGCCAGGACCAGTCCCAGCCGCAATACCCCTCTGCTGATTCCCATAGTCTTTCCGATTGATTAGTGGCCGTAGACGGTGATGGTCCATTGCGTAATATTGCCGGAGCCATGACCCGTATCATCGCTTGAGTCAATCGCCCGCAGTGTCCACGTACCTGTCGGATTCTCACCGTAGAAAGCGTTGCTGAGCAGCACCATGCCGCTTCCCAAGGAATTCGCTCCCTCAAATCCATTGTTCACGGTCAGTAGAATACTCTTGGTGTTTGGAGACGACAGCTCGAGGCCCAATTCACCAATATTGGTGTGGTCACTCCAGACCTTGATCTGCACCGCTTCGGTGAAGGTGAATCCGGAGGAGATCAAGAGCGTGCCCGTAATACCGGTTGCGTTGCTATCCGGGATTGTCAACGTAATCAATCCAGAATCCGCCGATTTCGTCGTTTGTGCTGCCCAAGAATTGGCGCTGTAGTTCAGCGCGGCGGAGACGGCGGCCTGGGCGTTGACCGCGCCGAAGCCGTACCAGTTGTGGAACTTGTATCCGGCGGCGTTGGTAATCCATGCATCCCGTGCGGTATAGGTGCCTGTCGTGAACGGTAGGGTCACTGCCGCAATGCTCGCATCCACCTGCCGGGCGGTGCTGGCCAGGATATGCTTCACGTCGCGCCAGGTCAGATTGGGGTTGGCCTCCAGCATCAGGGCCACCACCCCGGAGAGCACCGGCGCCGCGGAAGAGGTGCCGTTGAAGGTGGAGGTATAGTCGCAGTTGGCGTTGTCCGGATGCCCGCTCTGGAGGGCATTAAAGTTATAATTTGGGCTGTACCCCTTGCTGCAGCCGGACTGGTCCGTGGTCACCATGGCGGGTTCACCCGCCACTGGATTGCTGTAGCTCACATAGTTGGAATTGTAGCCGTATTCGCCGCCCGGCGCGCTGATCCACACCCCCGCGCCGGCGGTGGAATAGCTGCTGCGCACGCCCCCCGCGTCCAGGGCCGCCACGGTGATGTTGTAGGGCTCGGCGTTCTGCGGGTCCATGTTGGTGTTCTGGCAGCTCAGCCCCGCCTGCTTGGCATAGGTGCAGTCCGCCGTACCGAAGCCGATGAAGCCGTTGCCCGCCGACTTCACGTAAATGGCGCCCTTGCCCTCGCGCTTGTTGGTGATGCCGTCAACCAGTTGGGCGCGGACGGTGGTATTGATCGTGATCGGGCTGTTGTTCGAGAAGCCGTAGCTCTGGTTGAAGACTTCCACCCCGGCGGAATAGCTCGCCCCACCCAGGGAAAGCACCTGATTGGCATCACTAAAATTCGCTAGAAGATTATAGCCGACCAGCCCCGCCTGGGGAGCGACGCCCTGGCCACCCACACCATTGCCCCAGGTGGCGGCGCTCAGCCCGCCCACGCTGGTACCGTGGTCGCCGCTGGTGGCGGACGTGTTGGTGGGGTCGGTGCCCCCGGTGAGGAAGTTGTGTGAGAGCCCCGCCACCACGTTGCCCGACAGGTCCTCGTGGGCAATCTCCAGCCCCGAATCCACCACGGCGATCACCACGCCGGAACCCGAATAGCCGTCGTTATAGACCGGCACCGCACAGATATCCTGACCGCTCGTGCCGGCCACGTCTGCAAAGGCCGTCTGCCCCGTGTTCTGCAAGTGCCATTGGAATTCGGTCAGTGGATCGCTACTGAGAACACCTGCGGTGTTGCAGGAAGCAGTGCCATGATCGCCACTGTCATCCTTGGGGATCAAGCCGATGTCCTGCGCGAAACCGTAGAGAATGTCGCAGCCGCCCAGGGCGGGCAGCAGCAGCGCAAGCAGCAAGATCGGCAACAGGGCGGCCGGGCGGCGCATCATGGGCAGGCGGGTGGGCTGGGATCGGGGCATGGGTTCGGCGCAGCCAGAGGCCTGCGCAAGGGTGTCGCGAGGACACGGTTATGCGGAAAAACGGTGCCGTGGCCGAACGCCGCCGCGGGCCGCCTGTCCCTTTATCATGCCAAATATTCCGGGCATGGGGTAGCATCCCGCGGATGCAGGCGCCATGGTGCGCACCCGCGCATCCGTGCCACCCTGGCGCCTGACCCGCGGCGCGCCGCCGGCGGCACACCACGCACCATCGACGCAGGCATGACCGAACAACCCACCCTGACCCGCGCCATCGGACTGCCGTGGCTGACGCTATACGGCACGGGCACGATCATCGGCGCGGGGATCTATGTGCTCATCGGCCCGGTGGCCGCGCGGGCGGGCATGTACACGCCCCTGGCCTTCGTGCTGGCGGCGGTCGTGGCGGGCTTCACGGCCCTGGCCTATGCGGAGCTGTCGTCGCGCATGCCCCTCAGCGCGGGGGAGGCAGCATACGTGGTGGCGGCCACCGGACGGACCTGGGCGGGCGGGCTGGTGGGATGGCTGGTGGCCTCCGTGGGCCTCATCTCCGCGGCGGCCCTGGCCAACGGCATGGTGGGCTATGCGGGCCTGTTCCTGGCGCTGCCCCACGGCCTGCTGACCGTGGGCTTCATTCTGCTGCTGGGCGCGCTGGCCATCTGGGGCATCAGCGAGTCCGTGGCGGTGGCCGTGGTCACCTCCCTGATCGAGATCGGCGGCCTGCTGCTGGTGGTGTACCTGGCCGGGGCGAGCCTGCGCGAGCTGTCGACGCGCTGGCACGAGCTGGTGCCGCCCCTGGAGGGCCCGGCGTGGAGCGGCATCGGGCTGGGCGCCTTCCTGGCCTTCTTCGCCTATCTGGGGGTGGAGGACATCGTGAACGTGGCGGAGGAGGTGCGCCGCCCCAAGCGCAACCTGCCCCTGGCCATCGGGCTGGCCATGGGCATTTCCACCCTGCTCTATGTGCTGGTCGCCCTGACGGCCATTCTCACGCTGCCCCCGGAAACCCTGGGCGGCTCCAGCGCGCCCCTGGCCACCCTGGTGCGGGTGCGGGCGCCGGGGCTGGTGTGGTTCATCGGCGGCATAGGGCTGGTGGCCACCCTCAACGGCGCGGTGATCCAGATGATCATGGCCTCGCGCGTGATCTATGGTCTGGCGGCCCGGGGCGGGGCGCCGCGCTGGTTCGGCGCGGTGCACCCGGTCACGCGAACGCCGGTGCGGGCCACCCTGGCCGTGGTGGGGCTGCAGATCGTGCTGGCCCTGTGGCTGCCCATCGACACACTGGCCCAGGCCACGACGACCATCATGCTGGTGGTGTTCATCGCGGTGAATCTGGCCCTGATCGTGCTCAAGACCCGCGGGCCCACGCCGGCGGATGCCTTCGCCTGTCCGGCCTGGGTGCCCTGGGCCGGGGTGCTTACCTCCGTGGGGTTGCTGGTGGCCCAGGCCACCCTGTAGCCCCTGCGGCACGGCACGCGGGTGGGTGCCACACACATGCCATTGCGGAACACTCCCATGACCGAACCCAGCGTACTGGACCGCGCCTACCACTTCATCCTGCGCACCTTCGTGGAGACGGGGCGGGCCCCGCGCAGCGAGGCGCTGGCGGCGGCCCTGGGGCTGGAGGCCGAAGCCGGGCGGGCGCTGCTGCACGCGCTGATGGCCCAGGACATTCTCTCCTGGCTCCATCCCGGCACGGACGAGATTGCCGCCTTCGCGCCCTTTCACACCCAGCCCACCCCGTACCGCATCAGCGTGCGCGGCGAGCAGCGCTGGTTTGCCCAGTGCGGATTCGAGACGCTGGCCGTGAGCTGGCTGTTTCCCGGCGCGACCGTGACCATCGATGCCCCCTGCCGGGATTGCGGCGAGCCGCTGCGCCTGGACATGCAGGACGGCCGCATCCTCGCCGCCGATCCGCCGGAGATGGTCGCCTTCGTGGACGTGCCTTTCCGTCAATGGCACCTGCGCCAGGCAGAGAGCTGAGGGCGGATGCATCTCTTCCGGTCGGAGGAGCATGTGCTGCACTGGAGCGGCTACCGGCACGAGGCCCGCGACGGGCTGCTGAGCCTGGCGCAGGTGCGGACCATCTTCGCCACACGGCGCTTCTCCGAACGCTTGAGCGGCACATACGTGTCGCGGCTTGCGACGTATCGCGGGGAATTCCTGGCCACGCTCGCCGCGGTCACGGCGGGCAGCCCCTTCTGGGCGCCCGAGCCCCCGTCATGAGCCGGCGTCGGCCGCGGGCCGGCGCGCCGCCACGGCGATGCCGATCAGCGTCATCACCACCTCGTCGTCCTGGTTGTAGACGGTCTCGCGGGCGCGGATGATGCCCCGGTCGGGCTTGCTGCGGGAGGGTATCTTCTCGATCAGCTCGGAGTGCACGCGCAGCACGTCCCCCGGCCGTACGGGCCGATGCAGGCGCATCTCGTCGGAACCCGCCCCGCCCAGGATGATGTTTCCGTTGCGCTGCACCATGTGCCAGTTGAGCAGGCGCCACAGGGCGAAGGTCTGCGCCCCGCTGGCCACCAGTTCCCCGAAAAAGGAGTGCCTGGCCGCCTCCGGGTCCGTGTGAAAGGGCTCCGGGTCGTACTTGCGGCCGAAGTCGATGATGGATTCGGCAGTGACGGGCTCCCCGGTGTGCTCCCACACCTCCCCGATCTGCATATCCTCGAAATAGCGTGGCTCCATGGGCTCCGGCGCGGGCAAGGTCCGTGGTGGCGGCATCGGCGGCGTACCACATCGTCCGCCGCGCACCGGGTCTATCAGGAACGGCGGCGGGAAGGCAACCAGCGCCATGGCGACGATAGCTCACCTGTCCGCCAGCGCGCGCGCCGCCGACGGCTCCACGAACGGCTGTGCAGGTGCCTGTGGGGCGGGGATGCTGCGCCATGCCCGGCCGAGGCCAGGGCGGCCTGCGTCACGCGCCCAACCGATGTCGCGCGAGTCAAGGGCCTGCCCCCGCCATTCAGCAGAACCCGGGGCAGGTGCGCTGGGGCTCATGGACAGTGGATCTGGGAGTACAATCGATCAGGGTGCCGCGCCGGTCGAACTCGAAGTGGCAGCACTTGAGCAGGCGCTCACGGACGATCAGCCGGCCCCGGCGGATGCGGGACTTGGTGGCCGCCAGGGACAAGCCCAGCCGCTCGGCCACGGCCTTGTGGGACAGCCCCTCCATCTCGCTCAGCCGCACCGCCTCGCGATAGGGGGCGGGCAGCCCGTCCAGATGGGCGGCGATCCACCCGGCCACCTCGCCGGGCAGGGGGTTGGCCGCCGGGGCGGCGGGCAACGACGCCGCCACATCCGGCGGCAGGGGCGCATCCGGGCGACGGCTGCGGTAGTAGTCCACCACCGCATTGCGCGCCACCTGCGTCACCCACGGCATCAGGCGGGAGGCGGAGCGTAGCCCGCCCAGCCGGCCGTGAATGCGCAGGAGGATCTCCTGGCTCACGTCCTGCGCATCGTGGGCATTGGCGATGCGCCGCCGCACAAAGGCATTCACATGGCGGCCCAGCACCGCCCAGTCAGGCGCGGGCGCTGCCGGGGCCGCCGGGGCTGCCGTGGCCTTATGACGCGCAGCAGGCATTGGGCTCCTTGCAGCAGACCTCCGAGGCCGCGTCGCCGTCCCGGGTGACGCTGTTGGGATCGGTCACCACGAAGATTTCCCAGCGGTTGCCGTCCGGGTCCGTCACCCAGCCCTTGTCCTGCACCGCGTAGCAGCAGGTGACCTGTTCCTCCACCAGCGTCTCCATCCCGCTGGCCTCCAGGCGCGCCAGGGCGGCGGCGACGGCCTGGGTCGACTTCACCTGGATGCCCATGTGGGACAGGCTCTCGCCGCGCTTTACGCCGGGCCGCTCGGTGAGCACGAAGTTCACCGGCGGCTCGGCCACCTCGAACTTGGCATAGCCGGGCCGCAGCTTGGTGGGGGGCTGGTTGAACAGCCGCTCGTAAAACGGCAGACTGCGCTCAACATTGGCGACGTTGATCCCCACATGCACGCGGGATGCGGGAACGAAATCGACGGCGCTCTGGCGGGTCGCCTCGGTGAGTTGGGTCGTCATGGTCTTGCCTCCGGATTGGGGTGTTGGGTTGCTTCTATCCGGATAGACGGTATCCCGCCCAAAAAGATGCAACCGGCGGTGCGCCGGCAACGCGATGGCCCCGGTATGCGCCGCGCCCCATCGCCTGATGCTACCACTCAGGAGGCCCATGAGCACACAGCCCGACGCTGCCTGGCCGCCCCACGTGGTGGCGGCCCGGAACATCTCCCAGCACACGGATGCGACCATTCACGACGACGAGGAGGCCCGCCGCCGGGGCTTTCGCGGCGGGCTGGTGGCGGGACGGGTGCTCTTCAGCCATCTGCTCCACCCGCTGGTGGCCTATCAGGGGCTGGATGCACTGCACGAATGCCGGCTCAGTGTGCGCTTTCAGAAACCGGCCTACGAGGGCGACCGCATCACGGTGACGCGCACCCCTGCGGGCGCGCCCATGACCTTGCAGGCCAGCAACGACGAGGGAACGCCCCTGGCCACGCTCACGGCGGAATGGCCGCGACCCTTCGCCCCGCCCGACGCGCGCGCCGCGCGGGTGCCGCCGGCCCACGACGGGACGCGCATCCTGGCGGACTGGGCGTCATTTACCGCCGGACTGCCCCTGCCGGCATGGCACTGGCAGCCGGACAGCGCCGACAACATCAGCTGGTGCGAGAGCATCGGTGAGACGCTGAGCGCCTTCCGCGAAGGCGTGCCCCTGCCGCTGCATCCGGGGTTGATCCCCACGGCCACGACCGAAATGCTGCACGCCAACCTGCGCATCGGCGGCTGGGTGCATTCCGGGAGCACGTTTCTCATTCACCGCCTGCCCCGCATTGGGGAAAACCTGGAGCTGCGCGCAACCCTGGAGGAAAAGTTCGAGCGCAAGGGCCGGCGCTTCGGCAAAATCTACGTGGCCGTGATCGCCGACGGTGCCGTGGCCGTGGAGGAGCAGCGCACCGCGCTGATCACCGAGCCCAAGGCGCAAGCCGGGGCATAGGGGGGCCGTCACACCTTGTACCGTTCGCGCAAGGCCACGTAGGTGGAACTGGAGAAGATCATCAGCCCGCCGATCCACACCCAATGGTCCGGCACCTCGCCGTACATGCCATAGCCCAGCAGGGCACTCCAGATCAGCTTGAGGAAGTCCAGCGGCAGCACCGCCGTGGCATCGGCCAGCTTGAAGCTCTGGGCCATGGCGATGTGGGTCAGGCTCCCCAACGCGGCGACGATGGCCAGCCAGAACAGCTGGGGCAGCGTGGGCAGCTGCCAGACAAACAAGGCCGCGGCAAGCGTGATGGGTGTGGTCACCATCACCATGTAGGTGGAGATGGCCACGCTGGATTCGGTGCGCGACAGCACCTTGATGATCAGCAGCGCCCCGGACCAGATGGCCGAGCTGACCAGCACAAGCAGCGGCCCTTGCCCGATCTCCACGAAGCCCGGGCGCAGCACCACCAGTGCGCCGGCGAAGCCGATGGCCATGGCGATGGAGCGCCGCACGCGCCCACCCTCGCGCAGAATGAAAAAGGCCATCAGGGACGCATACAGCGGGGCGGTGAAGTTCAGCGCCGCCACCGCCGCCAGGGGCGTGATCTGCAACCCCTGAAAAAACATCAGCATGGCGGTGCCGTTGAGCACGCCCCGCGCCAGATGCCAGCGCAGCCGTGTGGTGCGCAGGCCCGTGAACCCGCGCCGCGACTGCCAGCCCATGAAGTAGACCAGGCCGAAGAAATTGCGGAAGAATGCCATCTGATAGGGATGCATGCCCCCCGGCACCCAACGGATGACTGCGTGCATGAGCGACACCAGCACCGTGGAAAGCACGAACAGCAAAACGCCCACGGTCAACCGCAGACGGTCCGCCTCGCTTGCTGGTGCCTTGCTCATCGCCATCGTCGGGTGACGCCGCCGCTGCCGCGCCGGCGCATGGAACGGGGCCCCCAAACCCCGCTTGCCTTGCGCACCATAGCAGGCCCGCCGCGAATTGCACGTGGCGGCGCCGTGCTTGCCCCTCGGGGGGTGTATCCGTTAAGAGGCTTGGCAGGGTAGCGTGCAACGGTCGGGCGCATTGCCCGCGATGCAGCAACCCTCAACCGCACGCGCCGCATGCCACGCGTGCCCCCCGGCACCCCCAACACAGGAGCCCCCCTTGAGCCGCATTTTCGGCGTTGCCCGCCAGAACGGCTATGTCGTCCGGGACATCGAGGCGGCCATGCAGCACTGGTCGTCCCAGCTGGGCATCGGGCCCTGGTTCTATCTACCCGACCTGGCGCCCAAGGACTTCCGCTATCGCGGGCAGCCCTCGCCGGCCACCATGTCCGTTGCCTTCGCCAACACGGGCAATCTGCAAATCGAGCTGATCCAGCCGCTCAACGATGCACCATCGGCCTACCGCGACTTCCTGGCCGCCGGCCGGGAGGGATTGCAGCACCTGTCTTCCTGGGAGGAGAATCTGGAGCAGATCATCCGGCGGGCGGCCGACCACGGCATCGGGATCTACCATGAGGGACGCCTGGGCGGCGCACGCTTCGTCTACTTCGCCACTGAGACCCATCCAGGCACGGTGTACGAGGTGGCTGCGCCCGATGAGCGCACCTGGGAGCTGTTCCGCAAGGTGCGCGAGGCAGCACTGAGCTGGGACGGCAGCGACCCCATCCGTACCCGCTGGTAGCCCCCACGGCAAAGCCCTTGCATCCGTTTCCGGCTCACCACGCGGCAATAGGTCGCGCAGAATCGGCCCTGCGCCGCCATCTGCGGCCGGTGTCGTTTCACCATTACCCAATGGCATTCATATGTTATTTTTATGATAGAGGAAGTCGTCGCCCCGCGCGGCAGGCACAACTTACACCAAGGCGGATCGTGAACGCACACACCCGGAGTGACAAGCACCCTGGCCGTGCACGAAGGAGCGCGCTGATCGCCCTGTTGGCCTGCCTGCTGCTCCTGGGGCCGTGGCCTGCCTGGGGCGCCGGCGCGGCCACCACCTTCTCCATTCGCCTGCAACTGTTGAGCGTTGCCGCCGTGAATGTGGTGCGCGGCACCGGCGGTGAGCCGATGTTGATGATCGGCCACACGGGCACGTACGTACCCCCGCAGGTCTATGTTTCCGGGAGCGCTGCGGGTGACTCCGGGACGGCATTGCAGCCCGTCACCCAGTCCGGCAGCACCGGCTGGAGTGTGCCCCTGCCGCGCGCGGCGCGGGACACATCCGGCATGGTGATGACCCTGTTGTACCTGTAACGCCCGGCCCGGGCGGGCCAGGCGCGCTGTGCAGGTGCACTCTCCCGCCGCCGGCTAGAAGTTGCGGGTCTCGCCCGGCGACATGGCCACCAGGTCCGCCTTGACGCCCCGTTTCGACATTTCCCGTTGCAGCGCCTCGGGTGTCCCCGAGAGCAGGGGGAAGGTGCCGAAGTGCATGGGGATCACCTGCCTGGGATTCACGAATTCCACGGCCAGGGCCGCCCGGCTGGGCCCCATGGTGAAATGATCGCCGATGCAGGCCAGCATCACATCCACATCGAAGAATTCATCGATCAGCTTCATGTCGGTGAACACGTCCGTGTCCCCGGTGTGATACAGGGTCGGGCCACCCTCGATCTCGATCACCAGCCCCACGGGATTGCCGCCCGTGGTCACCGCGTTCGCCCCTTCGGCGGGCTTGGGGATGTTCAGTGACGAGCCATGCACCGCATTGACGATGGTGACGTGCGCCCCCACCTTGGGCAGGCTGATGCGCCCACCCACGTTGCCCGAAGTGCCGATGCCCGCCTGCTCCTTGGGATAGCCGTAGACCGACTGCAGCGCCCGGTTCAGCCCGGCCGTGGTCACCAGCTGGGCACCCGTCTTTTTCGCGATTTCCACCGCATTGCCCACATGATCTCCATGGGCATGGGTGATCAGGATGTAGTCCACCCGGCTCAGCTTGTCGACCGCGGCCTTGTCCGGGTTCTTCGGATTGGCGAGCCAGGGATCGATCAGAAACACGCCGCCGCTGGGCGTCACCACCTTGAAGGCCGCCTGTCCGTACCAGGTCAGCTCGGTCTTCGCGGCAGCCTGCCCGGCACCCGCCGCCAGGCCCAGCGCCGCCGCGGCCATGCCGCATGCCAGCCATACCCCCATGCGTCCCATCATCCCGCTATGCTGTCGCTTCATGCATCCTCCCAGTTCGATGAGTCGGCTGCGCCCATGCTGCCAGCCGCCCAGTGCGGTGGCTGCCACTCCGCTTGGCATGGTGCCGAATTGGTCGAGACATACTCCATCAGACGCCCCCGGCAGGCACTGTAAGCAGCCTTACCGATGCGCCCGGTGACGGCGTACGCGCACCTCCGCCGGCACCGGCAGCCGGGGTCGGAAAACGACGCCGGCGCCCGGGGGCGAATAGGGTGCCCATGCCCGGGAGAGGGCGTCAATCGGAATCGGAAAGGGAAAGCCGCCGCAAGAGCAGGGCCGCGAAGGCCGCCGGATCGTCAGGATATCAGGGGAACCGTCATGCAACGGATGACGGCAGGGGTCGGTACGCGTCTACAGACGCGGCATCCCGTGTCGCTGTGTCTGCCGGAATTGCCTGCTTACGGAATGATGCCCAAGAGAAGACTCGAACTTCCACGGTGTTTCCACCACATGAACCTGAATCATGCGCGTCTGCCAGTTCCGCCACTTGGGCATATCGACCGCAAGGTCGAGATCAAAAAGGGTAAGGGCTCTCCCGCACCCTGTCAAGGGCTCATCACTGCCGGCCGGGCCATGGCGTAGCCACGTCGCGGGCATGGCGCAGCCACATGGAGGGCATGGCGCAGCCACATGGAGGGCATGGCGCGGGCCCTACCCAAGCCGCGACGGAATGGGGTAGCATGGCGGCTTTGAGGCATCCCCACAGCCCGGCACTCCGCACACCCCGAACGCAGACCCATGGAAGATCTCAACGAGCAACGCAAGGCCCGCCTGGACAAGCTGACCCGCCTGCGGGAGCTGGGCGTCAATCCCTATCCGTACCGCTTCACCGCCACCCATGACGCCAGAACGCTCCACGACGAGGCCGATGCCCTGATCGCGAGCGGCACGGCCGTGGCCTTGGCCGGGCGGGTGGTGGCCCTGCGGCGCCAGGGCAAGGCCGCCTTCGGCCATGTGCGGGACAGCTTCGCCCGGCTCCAGTTCTACATCCGCCAGGACGAGGTGGGCGAGGCAGCCTTCGAGGTGTTCAACCTGCTGGATCTGGGGGATTTCCTGGGCCTGCGCGGCACCATGATGCGCACCAAGACCGGCGAGCCGACTTTCCGCGTCAACGCCTGCGAGCCCCTGGCCAAGGCCCTGCGGCCCCTGCCCGTGCCCAAGGTGGAGGAAAAGGACGGGCAGCGGATCGTGCATGACGCGGTGCACGACAAGGAGTTCCGCTACCGCCAGCGCTATGCGGACCTGGCCACCAGCGACACCGTGGCCCAGGTCTTCCGCGACCGCTCACGCATCATCCAGTGCATGCGGGAGTATCTGCTGGAACAGGACTTCCTGGAGGTGGAAACCCCCACCTTGCAGGTGGTCTACGGCGGGGCGGCGGCCACCCCCTTCACGACGCACCACAAGGCGCTGGATCTGCCCCTGTACCTGCGCATCGCCACGGAGCTGTTTCTCAAGCGGCTGGTGGTGGGGGGCTTCGACCGGGTCTTCGAGATCGGCAAGGACTTCCGCAACGAGGGCATCGACCGCTCCCACAATCCGGAATTCACCATGCTGGAATTCTACGAGGCCTATGCCGACTACACGGACATGATGGCGCGCTTCGAGGAGCTCTACGAGCGCTGCGCCCTCGCATTGCATGGCACCACGCAGTTTCCCTTCGGCGAGCACACCATCGACGTGGCCCGCCCCTGGAAGCGCATGACCATGACCCAGGCCATCAAGGAGTTGGCGTTCGCGGAGCCCATCGACTTCGACGACCGGGAGAGCTATCCGGACGAGACCATCCGGCAGCTGCTCGCCGATCACAACATCGAGCTGCCCGGCCCCTATTCCCGCGGCCTGGCCGAGGCGGCAATCTTCGAGGAGTTCTGCGAGCCCAAGCTGGTGCAACCCGTGTTCATCACGGACTTTCCGGCCGAGACCACGCCCCTGTGCAAGGACCATCGCACGCGGCCGGGCTACGTGGAGCGCTTCGAGCCGTACATCGCCGGGTTCGAGATCGGCAATGCCTACTCGGAGCTGAACGATCCGCTGATTCAGCAGGCCCACTTCGAGGAGCAGCTCGCGCGCCGCAAGGGAGGCGACCTGGAGGCCCATCCCTATGACGCAGACTTTCTGCGCGCCATGGAATACGGCATGCCGCCCATGGGCGGCGTGGGGCTGGGTGTGGACCGCATGGTGATGCTGCTTACCAATCAGCCCTCCATCCGCGACGTGATCTTCTTCCCCACCATGCGCCCGGAGCACACGGACTGAGTCGCCCTGCACCGGGCGGCCTTGAACCGATGCCGGCGGCGGGGGCTCCTACTGTCGCAACCCATTTGCCAGGAGACCGCACCGTGCAGGGATCGATCCGCAAAACCCTGCTGTCGCTTGCCCTATGCGGCAGGATGTTGCGTGGCCGGGCGTTGGGCAAGCTGGTGTTGCGTGGCCGGGCGTTGGGTGGAATGGTGGCGGGCAGCATCGTGGCGGGCGGCATCGCGCTGGGTGGCATCGCCGTGCCCCTCGCCGAGGCCCACGCGCCGGAGCATCTGCTGCTGGACATGCCCCAGGCCAAGGTGAAGGCCCTGGACTTCCAGGCCAAGCTGCTGGACGGCACACCCATCAAGCTGAGCGACTATGCGGGGCAGGTGGTCTTCCTGAATTTCTGGGCCACCTGGTGCGGGCCCTGCCTGGCGGAGCTGCCGGCCATGAACAAGCTCAACCGCGCCATGGCGGGCAAACCCTTCGTGATCCTGGCGGTGAACCTGCGGGAGACGGGCGCCCAGGTGGCCCGCTTCGTGGAAGAACACCCCATGTCCTTTTCCTTCGTGCTCGATCCCCTGGGGGTCGTCGCCCGGGACTATGGCGTGACGGGGATTCCGCTGACCTATGTGATCGGGCGTGACGGCACCGTGATGGCCCGCGCCATCGGGCCGCGCGAGTGGGCCAGCCCGGAGGCGGTGGACTTCTTCACCCATCTGGCCGCCGGTGAATCGCCCTCGGCGGCACCGGACAGCACAGCGCCGCCCGGCCGCACACGCCCCGCGGGACAGCCCCATCAGGCGCCGCCCGAGCCCTCCTCCTCGCTGGCCTCCGCCGGGGGCGTGGCGAAGTAGTCCAGAATGCCCTGGGCAAACCCGGCGAAGGTGAGCCCGGCATCGCCCCGCAGCAGTTCCGGCGGCAATTCCTCCAGCGCAATGGGCGCCTTGTAGCGCGTGATGAGCTGATCCACCATGTCGAAGACATCGATGGAATCGACCCCCAACTCGTCGAAGATGTCGGCCGTGTCGGCGATATTGGCCGGGCTGGTGTCCAGGGTGACGCCCAACGCCTCGCGCAGCGCCTCCCGGAAGTGATCCGCCTCCTCGGCGGCGAACGCGACCGGCCGGCCCTGGTTCAGTTTCTCACCGATGCGCTGTTGCAGGGGGTCGTTGGGCATGGGTCTCCTCATACCGTTGGGGAAGGCGCCTGAAACACCAGCACCGCATTCTGTCCGCCGAAGGCAAAGGCATGCACGGTCACCGCAGCGCCGGGCTGCCGCAGCGCGGACTGTGCCGGCTCGCGGGCCAGGCGCACCGGGCAAGCCGCATCCGGCTGCTCCACATTCACACAGGGCACCATCTGGCCGTCCGTAAGGGAGAGCACCGCCAGCACGGCGTCGATGGCCCCGGCGCCCCCGATGGCATGGCCCAGCAGCCCCTTGGTGGCGCTCACGGTCGGCTGCCCGGTCAGCACACGCCCGATGGCCGCCGCCTCGCAGCGGTCGTTGTCCGCCGTGCCCGTGCCATGGGCATACACGTGCGCCACCGCTGCCGGGGCCACGCCCGCATCGGCCAGCGCAGCCGAGATGCAGGTGGCCATGCCCGCGCCGTCCGGCCGCGGACTGAGCAGATGATGGGCCTCGGAATTGGCGGCACTGCCCGCCAGCCGGGCCAACGCCGGACGACCGCGGGCCCGGGCCGTCTGCTCCCGTTCCAGCACCAGGCAGCCCGCCCCCTCGCCCAGCACGAACCCGCGCCGTCCGGCATCGAAGGGGCGGCTCGCCGCCGCCACGCGCTCGGGCTGTGCCGTGAGCGCCTGCAGATTGGAGAATCCCTTGAGCACCGTCGCGCTGAGCGCCAGCTCCGCCCCGCCGGCCACGGCCACGTCGATCCGCCCCGCCCGCAGCGCGTCCAGGGCCAGCCCCAGCGCGGTGGCCCCGGAGGAGCAGGCCGTGTTCACGGTCAGGCTGGGGCCGGCCAATCCCGTCGCGATGGAGAGTTGCCCGGAGAGGGAGGAGGTCATGTACTTGGGCACGGCCATGCGGCTGACGTCCCGGAACACGGCCTGCTCGGCGGTATAAATGTTGGCGAATTCCTGCTCGATGAAGTCGACTGCGCCGCCGCCGTTGCCCACGTAGATCCCCACGCGCCCAGGCGCCACGCCCGCGGGCAGATCGGGCCACAACCCCGCCTGGGCCAGGGCCTCCAGGGCAGTGAGCAGCCACAGGTGGCACACGGCGGGGGACGTGTTCCATACCTGCCGGGGCACGGCGTCGCGAATGCGGGCCTGCAAGGCCTCCCGCGGCACCGGGGCACCGATGCGCACGGGCAACGCGATCGGCGTGGCAAAGGCCTCTTCCGGCAATGCCACGATGCCCGAGCGGCCGGCCAGCAGGGCCATCCAGTTGTCCCGCACGCCAAAGCCCAGCGCGGTGGTCAGCCCGAGCCCCGTCACCGCGACAGCCCGTTGTGTTGTGCTCATGGTTGCGCCGTGGTCATTGTGCGCCCGTCTCCCCAGTCCATGGCCTTGCCCGGGCTACCACCGCAGCAGCACCAACTCGGCGCAGAAGCCGGGCCCCACGGCCATCAGCAGGCCAAAGTCGCCCGGCGCGGGCCGGGTTTCCTGCGCGAACAGGTGCAGGATGGCCAGCACCGTGGCCGAGGACAGGTTGCCGAATTCGCGCAGCGCCCGCCGGCTGAGGGCCGTCTGGGCCGGCGTCAGCGCCAGCGCCGCCTCCAGGGCATCCATCACCTTGCGCCCGCCCGGATGCAGCAGCAGGTGGCGCAGATCTTCCCGCGCCAGCCCCTGCTCCGCCAGAAACGCATCCAGTTCCGGCGGCACGCGGCGCCCCAGAAAGCGCGGCACGCGGGGCGAAAGGAAGATGCGCAGGCCGCTATCCGTGTTGTCGAAGCCCATCATGTCCAGCGTGTCCGGGAACAGCACACTGCGCGTGGCGACCACCCGGGCCGCGGGCAGGCCGCCATTCCCGCCATCCGCCGCCGAGCCACCAGCCGCGCCTGGCGCAGGAACATAGTCCTCGCCCACCAGCACGGCCGCGCCGGCCCCATCGCCGAACAGGGCGCCCGCCACCACGTTGGTCAGGGAAAAATCCTGCACCTGCGCGGTCAAACTGGCCAGCTCCCCGCTGACCACCACGGCCGCCTGCGTGGGGTGCGCGCGCAGGTAGTCCGTGGCCTGGCTCAGGGCCGCCGCCCCGGCCACACAGCCCAGCTCCGTCAGCGGCTGCCGCCGCGTGGTGGGGCGAAAGGGCAGGCGGTTCATCAGGTGGCTGTCCACCGACGGGATCATGATGCCCGTGCATGAGGTGCTGACGATCAGCCCCACCTCCTCCGCCGCCACACCGGAAGCCTCCAGCACCGCCACCACGGCGGCCTCGCACAGGCGCACCATTTCCGTGCAGTAGACCGCGGTGCGCTCGGCGACGGACGTATGGGTCAGGTACCATTCCGCCGGCCGCACCGTGTAGCGCCGCTCCACGCCCGCGTGGGCCAGAATCGCCCGCGCCTTCTCGGCCAGGGCCGGCCGGTCGTGCAGCCACCCCTGCAACACGTCAGACAGCTCGGCCTGGGTGTAGCAATGCTCGGGCATGGCCACCGCCGCGCGCAGCAGACGCGGCGCCACGGCAGCCCGGGGCACGGGGGCGGACGGGAGCTGGGCAATGGTCGTCACGGCAGGTCTCCTGGGGTGCCGCGTGGGCGGCCGTCCTGGACAGCCGTCGCGGTCCCGCGTTACGATCTGGCGCTTGGTAGCGCCACCGGCATGCAGGCTGGACCGCGCGGCCATTGCAGTACCGGCGGAACCTGGGGGCCCCGCCGGTAAATGACCACGGTTGTCATTCAATTCAGCATGTCCCGGCGCGCCGCTCCGCGCAAGCGCCCCCGCCCACGCCAGCGGCGCGACAGGCCACCATTCAGAGATATTTCCATGATCGAGATCATCAGCACCGCGGAACGGCAGGCCCGCATGACCAGCGGCGGATTGGGCGAGGCCGATGCCCGCGCCTGGAGCGAGGCGGTGGATGCGCAGCGCTTCGTCGTCCCATCGGACGCAGCCTCCCTGGACGCCGACGCCGCCGGCGCGCGCCCGGTGTTCGAGCAGGGTTGGCACCTGCTGGGGCGCATGCCCCTGCGCTCCAAGCGCAGCCCGGCGGAAAAGGAGGCGGCGCTGGCCGTGGTGCACGGCATGGCGGAGGTGTGCTCGCGCCTTTCCCGCGCCCATGGCACCACCATGTACCGCCTGCTCACCGACGAAATGACCCGGCCCGTGCGCATCGACAGCCTGTTGTGGCAGGGCGCGGAGCGCTGGCCCGGCCTGCTGCCCACCAAGGCGGCCGTGGAGCGGGAAGCGGAGCACATGCAGATCGACAAGGACGGTCTGGAGATCAACCAGGGCGTGTTCACCGGCGAGATCATGGCCGACCCTGCCTGCGGCAAACACCTGCTGCTGAGCATGCTGCACCCCACCCAGGAGGCGCTGGCACACCTGGACGAATTCATCGCCAAGGGCAGGGTGGACCTGGGTCCGGTGCGCGTGGAGGCCCATGGGGAGACGGGCTACCTGTATTTCCAGCACACCAAGTACCTCAACGCCGAGGACGACGAGGCCCAGCTGCCCCAGGAGATCGGCGTGGACCTGATCCTGCTCCATCCGGACATCCGCATGGGCGTCATCCGCGGCGAGGTGATGGAGCATCCCAAGTACAAGGGCCGCCGCGTGTTCGACTCGGGCATCAACCTCACGCGCATCTACAACGGCAAGCAGAGCTACCTGTTCTACCTGATCCGCGACTTCGGCATGATGAACAAGATCTACCGCGGCCTGGCCGGGCCCGACGCCTACGAGGCGGTGATGGAGACGACCCTGGAGATTCCCTGGATCGCCGTGGTGGAGACCCACGCCATCGGCGGCGGGTGCCAGGTGCTGCTGGTGGTGGACTATGTGATCGCCGAGGCGGGCGCCTACTTCAACCTGCCTGCCCGCAAGGAGGGCATCATCCCCGGCTGCGCCAACATGCGCCTGCCCCGCTTCATGGGCGAGCGCATGGCCCGCCAGGCCATCATGTTCGACAAGACCTTCTACGTGGAGAGCCCGGAGGCGCAGGCCCTGGTCAACGAGGTACACCCCCGCGAGCACCTGGACGCAGCGGTGAAGCTGGCCGTGGAAAACGCCATCGGCTCGGGCATGGTCAGCGCCGGCGGCAACCGCAAGGCCATCCGGGTGGAAACCGAGCCCCTGGACAAGATGCGGGAATACTTCGTCACCTATGCCTCCGAACAGGCCTTCTGCCACCTCAGCGAACAGCTGACCTACAATCTCGAGCGCCACTGGAACGCCCGCGAGAAGAAGCTCAAGCAGGCCTGAGCGGCACGGACCGGCCGCGTGTTGCCGCCCATCTGCGGCGTCCCTCCGCCACCCGGGGGAGGCTGGGCTACAACTCGGCCCAGGCGCGCAGCAGATTCGCATGGGTCTTGCTGAGCAGGTCGAATGCCCGCGTCTTGCCGCGGGTGCCGAATTCCTCCCGCCGCAGCGTATCCAGATCGAACAGCACCTCGCGCCGTTCCGGCTCGCGCACCTGACTCTGGATCCAGGTCACGGCCACCTCGCGCCGGCCGGCGGTCACCGGTTCCACCCGGTGCAGGGTGTTGGCCGGATACGCCACGGCCGCGCCGGCAGGCAGCTTGATGGCCTGTTCTCCCGCCGTACCCTCGATCACCAGTTCCCCGCCCGCATAATCTTCCGGCGCTGAGATGAAGAGCGTCAGCGCCACGTCCGTGCGCACTGGCGCCTCGGGCGGCCCCATCACGGGATCGTCCACGTGGGTGCCGTAAGCCATGCCGTTCTCGTAACGGCTGAACAGGGGCGGGCGCATCGTGCGGGGGCGCACACCCAGCTGAAACACCTCGTTGCGCGCCAGCGCCTCAAGCACCAGCGCATCGGCCGCGCGATCCGCGCCGGACACCAGTTGCAGATTGTGCTTCACCGGCGCCGCATGCCAGCCGGCGGTGCTGCGCCCGTCGACGAATTGTCCCCCGCCCAGCACGGCTCGCAGCCGCTCAAGCTCCTCCGCCGTCATCACGTCGGCCATGCACAGAATCATTTGCCGCTCCCGCCTGCCCAGGTTGCCTTGCCACATCATCCGCCCCCGCCACTCCCTACCACACCGGGCGGGACATCCGCGGGCGAATTTACTATTGATATTGATTCTCAATTGCATATACAGTCAAGCCCGCGTGACAACACGGCGGGGGGAACGGACGAACAGATCAACCCACATCCAGGAGCGCGCAAAAGCAGATGGACAATCAGACCAAGCACAAACTGAAACTCTGGCTCGGCGTCGGCACGTTCGTGCTGGCCAGCTACGGAACGGCCCAAGGGGCCACCCACCCCCCGGGCCAGCCACCGGAGAACGGCGTGGGCCATCCGGTGCCGGAGGCCACGTGGAGCAGCGGCCGCTGGGCATGGCGCCCCACACCCCTGTGGAGCGCCATGCACGGCGGCGAGGGCGGCGAGGCCGGCACCTGTGCCAAGATGCTGCCGCCGGCTCTGCTGGGCAAAACCGGCGGTGGCGAAGGCGGCGAGGGCGGTGAGGGCGGTGGGCATCGCCGTGACAGTGCCGCCGATGACGCCTTGCTGGGCTGCTATCTGCACCTGATGGAAGGCCATCTGCGCGTCGGCATGGAGGCCCTGCAACGGGGCGACGAGACCATGGCCCGCAGCCATTTCGCCCATCCCGTGCAGGAGGTCTATGACGAGATTGCGCAAACCCTGCAGCAGCGGAATGCTGCGGCGCTCAAGGAGGCCCTGGAGGCGCTGATTCGCGCGGATGACGCCACCGCCCTGCGCGAGCGCCACGCCAAGGTCATGGCGCGTCTGCGGGCGGCCCTGGAGACCATTCCCGCCAGTCGGCGCGACGCTGCGCCCTTCGTCACCGGCATCGCGCTGGCCCTGCTGCGCACCGCGGCCCACGAGTACGAGGAAGCCGTGGACGGCGGCAACGTGGTCAACCGCATCGAGTACATGGATGCGCGCGGCTTCACCCTGACCACCCGCGAACTGCTGCGGGCACAGGCTCCGGCCCTGCGGCGGCGCAATGGCGACGCGGCGGAGTCCCTCATGGCACGCGTCGACGAGTTATTGGCCGCGCTGCCCCATGACAACCCGGCCGCCGGCCAGGCCCCGCCCGTCTCCCGGGTGCTGGGATTGGTGAGTGCCGCCGAGTTTCAGGTCAACGCCATCGCACCGGAGCTGAGTCGAGGCATGGGTGGGGAAGGCGGCGAAGGTGGGGAAGGCGGTGAGCGCGGCAAGCGCGCCCACTGATCCGGGTCCCGGGGCGTCCCGCCGCCCCGGGACGCCAGCTGTGCCCGTGCTCCGCGGCAGGCCCGCACCGGGTCTGCCGCCGGGGCTTGCCATCGGGATCTGCACCGGCCCTGCCGCCCGGAATGCCATACCCCATGCCCCTGACGAATCGCTCACGCCACAACTCCCATGATCCGGCACCGTGCCGACCGCGCCCAATTCCGCTAAGATCGCCCGCGTGAGGCCACCGGTCCGTTTGCGAAGGCCGGGGGCGCTATCCATCGGTCCATGTCGGGGGTGCGCATGAAGCAATTGCTGGATGAGCTGCGGCAACGCCGCGAGAAGTCGCTGACGTTGGGCGGCGAGCGCCGGGTGGCGCGTCAGCGGGAGGCGGGCAAGCTGACCGCCCGCGAGCGGGTCGACCTGCTGTTCGATGCGGGCAGCTTTCAGGAAATCGGCCAGTTGGCCGACCATGCCCACACGCGCGTCACCCCCACCTCCGAGAAGCTCACGCCCGCCGACGGGGTGGTGACCGGCTTCGGCACGGTCAACGGCCGCCGCGCCGGCGTGGTGGCGGAAGATTTCACGGTGATGGGCGGCTCCCTGGGCCTGGTCAACTTCGCCAAGAAGTGCCGCATGATCGAGCTGTCCCACCGGGACCTGGTGCCGGTGGTATGGCTGTTCGACGGGGCCGGGGCGCGCACGGACGAGTTCATCGGCGAGGGCCTGGCCCCCATGCACCACTTCATGGATCTGGCCCGGCTCAGCGGCCTGTGCCCCCAGGCCATGGCCGTGATGGGGCCGACGGCGGGGGATTCCTCCCTGATCGCCGCCATGGGCGAGTTCATCGTGATGGTCAAGGGCACCAGCATGCTCGCTGCCGGTGGTCCGCCCCTGGTGCTGCTGGGCACCGGCGAGACCGTGGACAAGGAGAGCCTGGGCGGCAGCGACCTGCATTGCCGCATCTCCGGCGTGGGCGACAACCAGGCCGAGGATGACGCGGACGCCATCGCCCAGATCAAGCGCTGGCTTTCCTACCTGCCGGACAATGCCTACCAGTATCCGCCCCACGTGCCCCCCACGGATGACCCCCAGCGGCAGGAAGAGGCGCTGCTCTCCATCATCCCGGAGAACCGCAAGCGCCCCTACGACATGCGGCGCGTGATCGACGCGGTGCTGGACCGGGACAGCTTCTTCGAGGTCAAGCCGGACTACGCCATGATGATGATCACCGGCTTCGGCCGGCTCAACGGCCATGCGGTGGGCGTGATCGCCAACCAGCCCAAGGTCTTCGCCGGGGCCATCACGGCGGCGGCGGGCACCAAGCACCGGCACTTCATGGACCTGTGCAATGCCTATCACGTGCCCATCGTCTTCTTCGCCGACACGCCGGGCGTGATGACCGGCCCCCAATCGGAAAAGGAGGGCGCCCTGCGCGTGGGCATGACCATCGCCCACAGCTTCGCCTACTGCCGGGCCCCCACCTTCACCGTGGTCACGCACAAGGGCTTCGGCTACGGCGCGGCGGCCATGGGCGGCTTCGGCGCCGGGCAGTCCATCGTGCTGGCGTGGCCCACGGCGGACTTCAATGCCATCCCCCTGGAAAGCGGGATCATGGCCGCCTACAGCGCCGAGTTGAAGGCCGCCGAGGACCCGGAGGCCCTGAAGCAGAAGCTGATGGCGGAATTTCAGGAGCTGTGCGGCGCCTTTCCCGCGGCGGCGCAGATGAAGGTGGACGAGGTGATCGACCCCCGCGAAACGCGCCCAAGGCTGATCGAGGGCCTGGAGCGCGCCCTCACCCGCCGCCACGCGCCGGCCGAGCCGGTCACGCGCCGCGGCGTGCTGCCCTGAGGGCAGGTGGAAAGCACACAGCCCCCCTCACCCCGACCCTCTCCCCAGGGGAGAGGGGGCGCCCGGCCCCATCCAGCACGGATACGGGGCCGTTGACCCATCACGTTGGTGTTGACCTATTGCCGAGTGTCTTGTTTTTTGGCTTGTTCCACTTGCTTTTCAGTAGACCGTAACGCTCGATATTCGGAGTCCAATTCAGCGGAATTCGCTTTGCGGTCGCTAAGCCTTGCAGAAGATTCCATTTGAACGCCGACAGAGGGTGGTCTGTGGTGAATTCTGTTTGCGAATTCTCGTGGGCAAGCGTGCGTACATATCCTTGTCCCGGCACGAAGATCCCATGTATATGCGCATCCTGAGAATTGCCTGTGAACGCCCTGGAGTGTTGCATGAGGCTGTGCGCGAGATCGGCAATGTTTTGCTGAGCGTTTGTCAAGTTTCTGCTTTCCAACTCAAAAGCAAATACGTATCCGCGAATGGCGATCTTCGTGAGCGACGAAATTCCGACTTTCTGTTGTATCTCGCCGGTACCGTCATCCGGAACACTAACAAGGCGCAGAAACTCGCGATGCCGCATTTCGCGAATTCGCCTGTTCGAGTTGAGACACGCCACAACGGTATTGCTGCGATTACTCTCAATAGGTTCGGTGTCACTTGAAATCCTGAGGCTTGCCTTTACCTCCATATAGGCAATCACCGATTCAAGGGGAAAAACGTCGCAGGACTCAAGTCGGGCTATTGGGCCGCCTCTTACGGAATCGTAAATGATGATGTCCAACTGAGGGCTGGTCGAGACTTCTCCGTTTTGTTCGCTCACTACAAATCCAGTGCTGATCCCGTATTCTTCGGGCAGAAAAGTCCGGAGAAAGTTTGCCACCGTCGATTCCAGCGCCCTACCCTTTTCTCCGGCGTGTTGAATTACCGCACGCGCAGCGTCAAGTTTGGATTGCAGAACGCCTTCTTCAGCGCTGTAGAACTCAAGAATGTTGAAGTCTTTTTGTGCCATGGTGAAATTGATGCCATTCCGACACTGGGCCACCAAATTATGAAGCACCTTAGCAACAATTCACCATTAGAGACACAGAAGGACTCTGCAACAAGCGCTTCGATTTCCAGCATGCCAATGTGCGATCGAACCACCAGCGGCGTGAGAGCCGGGGGCACCCATCTCACCAGTCCATTGCTACCGCGAGTGGATCAGCATCACGCCGCCCACCGTGCAGGCCACGCCGAGCAGGATGCGCAGGCTGAGCACGTCCCGCGGGCGCAGCACCAGCATCCACAGCAGGGTGAACACCGGGTAGGAGGAGATGATCGGGGAGACCACCACCACCTCCCCCGTGGCGAAGGCGGAGTACATGAAGATCAGCGCCCCGCCGGTGATGAAGCCCGTCAGGACGAACCAGAAGAACCCCACGTTGCGCCAGGTGGCGGGCAGCTTGCCGCGCTTGGCGTTGATGCTCACCAGTCCCACACTGCTCACCATGTAGCTGGTGAACACGGCCATGAAGGGGATCGGCGTGAGGCGCATGCCCACCTTGGCGATCACGTGCACCCCACCGCGCACCCCGGCCGTGGCCAGGGGCAGCAGAATGGCCGGATTGAGCCAACTGCGCATGCCCGCCCCACCCTGCCAGGACAGGGCCATCACGCCCACCACGACCCCGACGGTGCCGAGCACGATGTTGATGTTGGGCGCCTCATGGAGAAACAGCACCGCGCCCGCCGCGGAAAGCAGGGGCGAGATGGAGGAGACCGTCGCGGAAACCGTCGGCCCCAGCCGCTTGGTGGACTCCATGCTCAGGCTCATGGACAACATGGGATGAAACAGGCCCGTGATGACGAAGATCCAGAAGGCGGGCAGCGCCCAGGGCTCGGCCGGCATCTGCCAGGGGGCCAGCACCAAGTAGATCAGGGCAGTGGTGAGCACGGAGATGGTCACGCCCGTGCTGGAGGAGAGATACTCCAACCCATTGCGGGTGGTGATCATGGACGACCCGAACAGGGACGCCGCGATCAACGCCAGCCAGCCAGGGTCAAGGGAAAAAGGCAGCATGGCAGGCGGGCGCCTGGGTCACGGGTGAAGGCAACGATGGCACGGGGGCGCCGCCGCGAGAGGCCGCGCCCGCGCACCGGGCGAGACTACTTTTCCTTGGGCTTCCATTCCTCCACGGGGAACCCGGCTTCCTTCCAGCCGCGAAAGCCCGTGATGATATGGGAGACCTTGGGCAAGCCCATGTCCTGCAGCGTCTTAGCGGACAAACTTGTCCGCCCACCGCCCGCTCACATGAGGATGAATTCGCGGTCCTCGTTGAAGACCTCCTTGAAGTATTGGAACTCCGGATCGATCCAGAATTCCAGCATGCCCCGGGGGGCGTGCATGGCGCCCGGCACGACGCCGTCCCGTTGCAGTTCGCGAATGTCGCGCACGTCGATCAGCAGCGCGTTTTCCTCGTCAACGCGGCGCTTGGCTTCCTCGGCGGAGTGATTGACGATTTCCTTGCGGGCCTCATCGATCATCTGCTGGACGCCCTTTTTCAGCTTCAGCATGTGAGCTCTACGGAGAGGTGAGGGGGTGTACGGCAACGTTAACCCGATATCGGGCCACCGCCGCTGCGTGGGACCACCGGCCGCCATGGCGGGTGGCCGGGGACTCCCGCTGGTGGTTTAGCGGCTGATAGCATCGCACCTGAGAACGCGGCGGACAAGGGGGCCGGCGCTGCGCCAGCGGCGCAGTTCGCATAGGCGGCTCTCGCCGCCGGCCAAGCGGACAGGCGCCGGGACCGATGGTTCGGTGCTGACCAGGCGGGCCGCATGACCCGGTCGTGCCGGCGGAGCCTGCGCGGGAGCCGGTGGGGGCGGGTAAACAACACAGGCGGCGCGCCGCTGGGGGACCGCCTGATGATGCCATCCGCCCCATGGATCTATTCAGACTGAACAACGATCGGCGCGGCAGACGTATCCTCCGGTTGCCCTTTACCGCCGAATCGTCGCAGAATTCCAGCCCTAGCTGCACCGCCGGTCGGACAAGCATCCCGCCGCGGCGCACCCCCGAACCCACGTGAGGAAGCAATGGATCTGAATACCGAAACCGTCAAGTGCCAGGTGAACGAGCATATCGCCCTGGTCACCATGGACTCCCCGCCGGTCAACGCCCAGGGCCGGCAGTTTCACGAGGACATGCAGCACGTCTTTGACACGCTCAGCGACATCGACGATGTGCGCGTGGCCGTGCTCACCGGGGCCGGCAAGCATTTCTCCGCCGGCGCGGAGATCAAAAATCGCGCCAAGGAAGAGCGCGGCCCGGGCGAAGGCTGGGGCCACAGCCGACGCGCCCGGGAATGCTTCCATGCCATCGTGGAATGCAAAAAGCCCGTCATCGGGGCCGTCAACGGCGTGGCCCTGGGTGCCGGGCTGGCCGTGGCGGCGAGCTGCGATATTCTCTTTGCCGCCGAGAGCACGCGCATGGGCCTGCCGGAGATCGATGTGGGTCTGCTGGGGGGCGGGCGTCACACCATGCGCCTGTTCGGCCATTCCCGCACCCGGCGCATGATGTTCACCGGCTACCGCGTGCCCGGACCGGAACTGTACCGCCTGGGCGTCGTGGAAGCGTGCGTGCCCGACGACAAGCTGCTGGAGACGGCCATGGAAATGGCCCGCGAGATCGCCTCCAAGAGCCCCATCGCCATGCGCCTGGCGAAACACGCGCTGAACACCATCGAGGCGATGAGCCTGCGCGACGGGTACCGCTTCGAGCAGGGCATGACCGCCGCACTCTCCCAGTACGAGGACTCCAAGGAGGCCATGCTCGCCTTCTCGGAAAAACGCGCCCCGGTCTTCAAGAACCGCTAAGGGCACAGGGGACCGCCCCCGCCCAGGGCCATGGCCCCCTTTGGCAATGCTTATCCGCGCAGGGGGTCGATCCAGCCCTTGAGCTCGTCCAGCTTGCGCAGCACGTCGTCGCGCCCGGTGTGGGGCAGCATGAAGCAGAAGCGGTGCAGCCCCAGCTTGATGTAGCGCTCAACCTGGGCCGCGTCGTGCTCGCAGTTGAACACGCCGCCGGGGATGGGCCCCCGGCCGGCGGCGGCGGCCAGCTCCTGCAACTGCTTGAACTTGCCCTCCATGTCCTGAATGCCGGCCGTGTTGCTGGGCATCCATTCATCCCCAAAGCGCACCACGCGGCGCAGCGCCCCCTCCTGATTGCCCCCCACCAGAATCGGCGGGTAGGGCTTCTGCTTGGGCTTGGGCCAGCACCAGATCTTCTCGAACTTGACGAACTCCCCGTCGTAGCTGGCTTCGTCCTGGGTCCAGATGGCCTGCATGGCCTCGATGTGCTCGCGCATGACGCGCCAGCGGCGATCGTAGGGCGTGCCGTGGTTTTCCATCTCCTCCCGGTTCCAGCCGGCGCCGATGCCGAAGAGCACGCGGCCCCCGGAGAGGTCGTCCAGGGTGGCGATCACCTTGGCCTGGGTGATGGGGTGGCGCTCGATGATCAGACTCACGCCCGTGCCCACCTGCAGGGTCTTGGTCACGGCGGCCACGGCGGCCAGCAGCACGAAGGGGTCAGGCGTGTGGGAGAACTCGGCCGGCAGCGGCCCCGGCCCGCCCGGGTAGGGCGTCTGGCGGCTGACGGGAATGTGCGTGTGCTCGGGCACGAGCAGGAAGTCGAAGCCCCGGGCCTCCGCCTCCCGCCCCAGCTCCAGGGGGTCGATGTTCCACTCGGCACCGAAGAAATATACGCCGAAATTCATGACAGGCTCCTCTCGGTGTCCCGCCGGCAGGGGGCGGGACGTCGGCAATGGATGGGACTACCCACAATGGGATTGGACTGCCCAACCGTGACGGGACATCTCAGCCGGCGTGAATGCCGTCGGTGAGCTGGCGCCAGCGGGCGTCCGGGTCGTCGCGCAGCACGTGCTGGGACATGGCCACGCGGGTGGCCAGCCCCGCGTAGCGCTCGCGCATGGCCCGGGGCAGTTCGGCCGGCTTGGCCACGACGGCGAAGGTCTCCAGCATCTCGTCGGTGATCATGTCGGTCATCTGCTCCCACTCGCCGATACGGGACAGGCGGCTCAGCTCCTTGGCGATCCCGTCGAAACCGTGATACTCCAGCACCGCGCGATAGCTGGGGGTGGAGGCATAGAAGGCGATGCGGCTGCGCACATCCCGCTCCAGCCGGTCCCATTCCGCCTGGGTCTCGCCCGTCACCACGAACACCGTGGCGTAGATGCTGAAATCGTCCACGGTCTTGCCCTGCAGGCGCGCGCCCTGGTCCAGATTGGCGCGCACCACGTCGCGCAGGTAGGCGGCGGAGTTGAAGCTGTGCACCTGGAAACCGTCGGCCACCTCCCCGGCGGCGCGGCACATGAGGGCATTCACCCCCGCCATGTAGATGGGCGGCATGGGGCCAGCCAGGGGCGCGGGCGTGAAGGCGGGATTGGTCACCGTGAACCGGTAGAATTCCCCCTCGTAGGCAGGCTTGCTGCCGTGCTGAAAGGTGTCCCAGATGGCCCGGACGCAGCGGATGTAGTCCTTGATGCGAGCCGTGGGCCGGTCGAAGGGCATGGAAAAGCGCCGCTCCACGTGGGGCCGCACCTGGGTGCCCAACCCGAGAAAGAAGCGCCCCTTGCTCCATGCCTGCAGATCCCAGGCGATGGTGGCAGTCACATAGGGTGTGCGCGCAAAGGCCACGGCGATGTTCGTGCCCAGGTTCACCCGCTCCGTGTGGGCGGCGGCGATGGCCAGGGGCAGGAAGGGGTCGTGGGCCGTCTCGATGCCCCACAGGCAATCGAAGCCCAGGGCCTCCAGCCGTTGGGCATGCCGGGCGGCAGTGGTCAGGTCAGGGTCACGGAAGGCTGTGTCTATCTTCATGGCGGGCTTCGCTTTACAGGAACCGTTTTTCAGAGTGGGTCAGCTGGCGACGCCGGCGGCCGCAAGACCAAAGGTCAGCTGGTGATGGCCACCCCGATGCGCCACACCGTGCGGCGCTCGGGTGAGAAGCTGTCGTCCTTGCCGGGCAGGTCGATCAGGCTCTCGCCATAGCCGTCGAACCATTGCACGTGCACGCGCCAGCCCCAGGACCAGCCGTAGAACAGGTCCAGGGTCTGCCAACCCCGCTTGCCGCCGTGGCGGCCGTTGTACCACAGATCAATGGTCGCGGGACGGTAGTGGAAGCCCAGCCCCAGTTGGCCATGGCCGTATGTCTCCAGCAGCGCCGGATTGTCCTCCAGGCCGTACGCGTACCACACTTTCGGGCGCAGGGTGAGCCATTCCGACAGCGGCCAGGCCACCTCCGCGTACAGGCGGTCCCACGAGCGGGTGGGCGTGATCCCGTCGATGCGGGCCACGTCGGCCTGTCCGTTGGACTCGTGCTCGTAGCCGATGCGCACCTCGCGCGCGCCCTCCGTGTCGCGCCACCGGTAGAAGGCGGATGGGTTGAAGTTGGTCTCGCGAAAGGGCCGGCTTTCCTCGCCCACGTCCCACCAGGAGCGTTGCTGGTAGCTGACCCAGAAGCCCTCATAGACGGGCTGGCCGATGCTGATCTGGAATGTGATCATTTCGGCATTGGTCTCCACATTGCGGCCGGCCAGGACGTAGTTGGTGTCCAGCGCCTCCAGGGCATATGCCCGCGGCGGAGCGCCCAAGGCCATGAGGACCAACGCCATGAGCACCAACGCCATGCCGCCGAAGGCACGACCGCCGACCATCGGCCGGCCACGCGGGGCACGGCGGCCCCAGGGGGCGCGGCCCATTGACCCGACGCAGGCACACAGCGGGAGGCGAATCATGAAACCGTTTCGTGATGGAGCAGACCGTGGCAATGCCGCCGCGCCGCCGAGACGCGGACCCGGGCGCACGCTAACATGTTGCGGCGCCCAGCGCATGGGCAACGCGAGCACCGACCGACTCGCCGGATGGCGCCCGCCTTGGTAGGATGGGCCGACCGCAACGGACACCGCCGGCAGGCGAGGGCACTGTCCCAATACCCGGAAATCAGGAGAAAGCACCCATGGCATCGAATGCTCCGCAACGGGAATCCCTGACCCATCCCGAGAGCGCAGCACTGGACTTCGTGCTGACCCTGCGCAAGCGCTGGGCGGACACGGTCTATCCGGCCCTGCACGACGAGTACCGCGAGCGCGTCGGTGCCGGCCCGGCCCCCGCCACGCGGGCGGAGGCCGCCAGGCTGGTGCATGATCTGGAATTGTACCCCTGGTTCGCGTGGCTGGAGCGGGGCTCCCAGAAGATGCTCTGGCGCAGCGCCAATGCCGCGGTGGGCGCCCATCTCGCGCCGGTGACGCGACCCGCACAACCCCTGGGACGGCTGGAGCTGGATCCCGCACTGGCCCTGCCGGACTGGTACACGGCGTGGGACATCCATGTGCAGCCCGGTGGCGTGTGGCGCAATGCCGCCTCGGCCCAGGTCTATGAGCTGGGGGCCCAGCTCGTGATGCTGCGGGAGAATGACGACTATCTGTTCCACCGCGCCTTCGCGGAGACGGCCCTCCCGCCCCGCGACTACCGCTGCATCGTCGACTTGGGCTGCGGCTTCGGCAAGTCCACCTGGCCCCTCAAGCGGGCCCATCCGCAGGCGGAGGTGATCGGCGTGGATCTGGCTGCGCCGTGCCTGGAACTGGCCCACCAGCGCAGCGAGGCCCAGGGGCTGGCCATCACCTATCTCCAACGCAATGCCTGTGAGACGGGGCTGCCCGCGGGCAGCGCGGACCTGGTCACCTCCACGATGCTGCTCCACGAGATGCCGCCGGAAGCGATCGCGGCCACCCTGCGCGAGGCGGCCCGGCTGCTGGCGCCCGGTGGCGTGCTGCGCATGCTGGACTTCCAGTTCTCCGGCCAGCCCTTCCGCGACGTGGCCTTCGCCGAGCACGGGGTGCGCAACAACGAGCCGTTCCTGCCCGGCCTGTGCGAGCTGGACATGGCCGCGCTGTGCGCCCAGGCGGGGCTGCGCGGCGGTCAGTGGGTGGCCTTCGACGAACGGGGGGCGGGGCGCCTGCCCACGGCCGCGTGGCCCGAGCGGCCGGAATGGCACTTCCCCTGGGCCGTGCTGGAAGCGGAGCGGGCGGCATGAGCGACATTCCCCTGTTTGACGATCCCCGCCTGGACCGCCTGTGCGCGCTGGTCTTCGAGTTGGCCGGTGCCCTGCACGTGGAACGTCAGCAGCGCATGGCCCTCCAGGAGGCCCTGGAGCGCCAGGGCGTGGTGACGCAGGCGGCAGTAGATGCGCTGGTGGACGATCCGGATTTCCGGGCCAAGGTACAGGCGGAACTGGACGGGAGCCTGGCGCGCCTGCTGCGCGTACTCACCGAGCGCGGCACGCCCCAGGGGCCGCTGCGCGCGGAAATGCTGCACCCGGAAGCAGACGAAGGCTGAGCCGGGCTACCGCACCGTGAGTACTACCTTGCCCGTCACCTCGCGGCGGGCGATGGCGCCCAGCACGTCCACCGCCTCTTCCAGGGGCGCGGTGGCGGAGATGTGCGGCTTGATCCTGCCCTCGGCGCACCATTGCATCAGCCGGGTGTGCATCTCCAGCGCCTCGTCCGGATAGCGCGCGATCCACGCCCCGTAGAACACCCCGACAATGGCGCAATTCTTCAGCAGGGCCAGATTGGCCGGGGCGCTGGGGATGCGCCCGGAGGCGAAGCCGATCACCAGCAGGCGCCCATTCCAGTTGATGCAGCGCAGGGACTCGTCGAACACGTCGCCTCCGACGGCATCGTAGATCACGTCGGCGCCCTGCCCATCGGTGAGGGCCTTGATCCGGTCGCGCACACGCTCCGTGCTGTAGTTGATCACGTCCGTGGCGCCATATTCACGCACGATGCCGGCCTTTTCGTCACTGCCCACCGTGCCGACCACGCGCGCGCCCATCATGCGCCCCAGGTCCACTGCCGCCAGGCCCACGCCACCGGCAGCGCCGTGCACGGCCAGCACCTCTCCGGACCGCAGGTTGGCCCGGTTCTCCAGCGCAAAGCACGACGTGCCATAGGCCACGCGGAAGGCCGCGGCGGTGGGATAATCCAGCCCGTCGGGCATGGGGAACGTCCAGGCCTCCTCGGCCACCATCTCCTCGGCGAAGGCGCCCCAGTAGTTGCCCACGGAGACCCGGTCGCCCGGCTTGACGCGGGTCACCCGGGCCCCCACCTCGATCACCTCCCCCGCCGCCTCGGCCCCGGGAGCGAAGGGCGGCTCGGGCCGCACCTGATACTTGCCCTGCACCATCAGGATATCGGCGAAGCCCACCGATGCGGCATGCACCGCCACGCGCACCTGGGTTTCCCCGAGCGGCGGCCGCTCCAGGGTTCCCACGACCAGGGTTTCCGGTTCGCCAAATGCCTTGCAGACCACAGCCTTCATCACTTGCTCCTGGGGGGCTTCATCAGGTTGGTTGAACGGGATTGCCGGCGCCGCGGCACCGCCTGCATGTGTAATCGGGATGGGCGGAATGTGCAACGTCCGCCGCACAATGCACCTCGGCCGCCGCCACGGCGGAATCCAGACGCGCGACGAGCCGGCGCCCGGGGGACCAGCGAACGGCGGGGCCTTGGCCGCCGGGCAGTGCAGCGGCGGGACAGTGCAGCGGCCGGGCAATACACCGCCGGCCCGCCGGTTGCCGCCTCAGCCCAGGCGCTCGCGGGCCAGGCGGGCGCCGCCCACCATGGCCTCCAGCTTCTGCCTGGCCAGGTAGCGCGGCAGGGCGGAGAAACCGCAGTCGGCGGTGACGGTGAGTTTTTCCGCCGGCACATAGGCCAGGCATTGCTCGATGCGCCCCGCCACGTCCTCGGCGGATTCCAGGTGGAAGTTCTTCACGTCGATCACGCCCACGGCGATGTCGAATTTGCTGGCCAGCCCCTGGATTACCTCCAGCTCGCCCATCTCCCGGTTGGCGAACTCCAGCACGAGCTGATGGCATTCGAGCCGCTCCATGGCCGCGACCAGCCGCCCCATGCGGCGATCGGCGAAGGGCCGCCCGGCATTGTTGCCGAAGCAGACATGCACGGCCAGCCGACCCGGCAGACCCTCCAGGGCACGATTGACGAACGCGGCGCTGTCCTCCGGCGAGATGCCGAAGGGCGGGCGGGGCAGGGCGGGCTCGTCGAGCTGAATGTAGTCGGCCCCCGCCTCCACCAGGGCCTGCAACTCCGCCCGCACGATGGTCAGGATGTCCTCCCACAGGGGCTCCACCTGCTGCGGTTCCGCATCGATGAACTCGGCGAAAGTGAGCGGCCCCGGAATGGCGATCTTGACCGGCCGATCAGGCAGCAGCGCCCGGAGCGCGCGGAAGTCGTCCACCGTGCCCAGCCCATTGGGCGCGGTGACGCGGCCTTCCGGGGCGAAGTGGGGCGCCATGTCGTACCCGGCGATGCCCAGCCGGCGGGCCGGGCTGATGCGGCGCAGGCCCTGCAGCTGATCGTAGACCTCGAACACGAAGCGCTGCCGGCGCAACTCGCCGTCGGTGAAGATGTCCACGCCCGCCTCCACCTGATCGGCCAGCACGACGCGTGTGGCGTCGTCCAGCATTTCCTGGATGTCGTGGCTGCCCAGCAGCCCGTCGCGCATCATGCGGCGCACGGCGATGAACCAGCCGGGGGCGGCATAGCTGCCGACACCCATGGTGGGTAACAGGGGCAAGGCGGTCATGGTCTTCCCGGTCATGCGTGATTGGGGTGCGGCCCGTGGTGGCCACCTGATGTCGGGGACAGGGCCCCCCGGGGAGGGAGCATAACCCAATGGCCGGCAGGGGCCAATGGCCGGCAGTGACCATTGGCGCCGATACCGCAAGGCGCGGAGGACGGCGCCGGCGCCGCTATCGCGAGGCGCCGGCTAGAGAAACACCGCGCCGCCGTCGGCCATCAGCGTCTGGCCGGTCACATAGCGGCTCTGGCCGCCCGCCAGGTAGAGCACGGTGCCCACGATGTCCTCGGTTTCCAGGGGCTTGCGCAAGGCCTGACGCCCGATGGCCATGTCCTTCATCTGCTCGATGCGATCCTGGGCCATCTCCATGGTGCCGGGCGTATGCGTCATGGCCGGAGCGACGGCGTTCACGCGAATGTTGTCCCGCCCCAGCTCCCGGGCCAGGGCGCGCGTGAAGCCGATCACGGCCCCCTTGGAGGTGGCATAGTGCAGCCCGTAGGGGCTGCCCCAGACGGCGGCGGTGGAGGAGATGGAGATGATGCTGCCGCCGCCCTGTTCGCGCATGGCGGGCACGGCGGCCTTGGCGCACTGCCACAGGCCCTTCACGTTGACGTCCATGCAGGCATCCCACTCGTCCTCGTCGAGGCGCTCGAAGCGGCCGCTGTGCAGGTTGCCGTACATGGCCGCATTGTTGACCAGCACGTCCACGCGGCCAAAGGCATCGCGGGCCGCGCGCACCATGTCCTCCGCGTCCGCGGCCACGGTCACGCTGCCGGCGTGGCCCACGGCCTCGCCCCCGGCCGCGCGCACTGCCTGCACGGTCTCCGCGCAGTCGCGCAGATCCGTGGCCAGCACACGGGCCCCGACGGCCGCCAGGCGCAGGCAGAAGGCCGCGCCGAGCCCTCGGGCGGCGCCCGTTACGACGGCGACCTTGCCAAGCAGGTCGAAATCATCGTGCGCCGTCTCGTTGCGTTCCGCATCATGTCGCGCCATGGGTCACTCCAGCTCAGGCGGTTTCCGACATCTGGTGATCGGCCAGCACCGTCGGCTGGAATGCCAGCCCGTGGCCGGGGGCCTCCGGCGGGCGCAGCATGCCGTCCCGGGGCAGGGGCGGATCCACCAGCAGATCGTCCATCCAGCCCATGTACTCCAGCATCAGGCCATTGGGAATGGAACACAGCAGATGCACCATCAGCTCGGGAAACAGGTGCGGCGCGATGCGGATGCCCCAGGGCTCGGCCATGGCGGCGATCTTGCGCAGTTCCGTGAGCCCGCCGCGCATCACGTCCGGCTGGAGGATGGAGACGGCCTGGGCTTCCACCAGGGGCTGCATGTCCCAGCGGGTATAATGGTTCTCGCCGCCGGCGATGGGCAACCGCAGGGCGCGGGACACGCGCCGGTAGCCCTTGACGTCGTCCACGGGCACGGGCTCCTCCAGCCAGGCGATGTCCAGCTCCTCGAAGTGCCGCCCGGCGCGGATGGCCTCGTCCGCCGTCCAGCCCTGGTTCACGTCGATCATGATCTCGATGTCCGGCCCCAGGGCATCGCGCATCTGGCGCACGTGGGCCACATCCTGCTGGAGCGTGTGCAGATGGGCCACCTGCATCTTGATGGCCTTGAAGCCCTGGGCCACGTAGCGCTGGGCCTTGGCCACCATCCCGTCGCCCCCCAGCCCCCGGTAGCAGCCGCTGCCGTAGACCGGCACCTCGTCGCGGAAAGCGCCCCACAACCGGTACAGGGGCAGCCCCGCGCGCTTGCCCAGGGCATCCCACAGGGCCATGTCCAGGGCGGAAATGGCGAACAGCACGACGCCCATGCGGCCGATCATGTGGTTGGCGACGTACAGCTCCTTCCACAGGGCCTCGATATGCGTGGCATCGCGGCCCAGCACGCGGGGGATGATCTGCTCGCGCAGGCACGCGGCGACGGTGCGCACGCCCCCGGTGATGGGCTGCAGGAAGCCCATGCCGGTAATGCCATCGCTGGTCTCCACTTCCAGCACGAGGAATTCCCGCTGCCAGTCGAAGCCGGCCAGGAAGGCCGGCGGCTCCACCCAGGGCACGGAGAGCAGCGTGATGTGGACATCCTTGATCTGCATGTCGTCCGGCTCCATGTGGGTGCGGGCAACGGGCTATTGGGTTCTGGTGTTCGGAAAGGGACCTAGCAGATTCGGGTACCCGCTGGCATCAACACCGGTGCTCTCGTCGCCGAAGTATGCCCGTGGGGGACTGACGGCGTTGTCGACGATGCCCATCTGGCCTTGCGTCATGCCGTTCTCGATCACGATGAATGTGCGCACCGTCACGGTGGCGGCCAGCCCGGCGGGCGGCGCACCGTCCCAACCCTTGCTGGCCGTGCCTGACTCTTCCAATGCGAAGTTGTCTTCCTGGATCAGCACGGGAGCGATGCCGGTGCAGTTGTTGAAGCCCACCCAGCGATACTTCTTCTGATTGCCGGTCAATCCGCTGAAGGTCAATTCGCTCAGCTCCGAGTCGGTGCTGCCCCCAATGTTGATGCAGGGCTCGACCCATGTGCCGTCCATGGCGTAGGCATCGCCACTGGCTGTGAGCAGCGTGAACGTCGTCGTGGTGTCATCCTCTTCCACTTTGATGTCCGCGCCGCAACCGGCCAGGCCCGCGGCAAACACCACCAGCGACAGCCACACGAGAAGCTGAAAATTCCGCATGTGCTTCATCCCCTTTTGCTCCGCGAAGCAGGACAGCAAGCCCTGACAGGGTGTTACTGCTCGATGTACGGCCGTGTCTCATCCAGATCGGTGGGAAAGCCTTCGCCATCCACCGCACCGCCGTTGCCCATGTAGAACACGCGGGGACTGGCGCGATCGTCAACCACCGATACGCGCTTGCCCACGGGGGAGCCGCCGATGGCAAATTCCCACCGTGATACGGTCAGTGTGGACGCCAGTCCCGCCGGGGGCGTACCGGCCCAGCCGCCGGTCTTGGTGCCGTACAGCGTGATGGCGATGGTCTGGGTACTGCCGGGCGTGCCGACCCCGCTGCATACGGTGTTACCCGAATAGTCGACATAGGTGGAGAAGATGGTGTCACCACTGACGGTGATCGTCTCCTGCTCCGAATCGAGGCCATTGGGCTCGCAGATGGCCAGCCACGCGCCGTTGACGCCGTTAGGTTCGCCGCTCACCCCCATCCATACGAGTTGCCCCGCCAGCGGGTCCCCCGGTGTCACATCGTCCTCTTCCACGGTCACGTCCGAACCGCAGGCCAGCATCACAAACGGGGCCACCAAGGTAATCAGGCCCACGACACACCGGTTCTTCATCCTGCCAGACTCCATTATTGCGGGGATTCAGTTCGGCCGCGCGGCGCCCTTGCGCCGCCGGCGGCACCTATTGCTTGATGTGCGCGACCGGCTCCAACTCGTCGGGAAAGCCCTGGGCATCCACGGATCCGCTGCCGGCACCCAGGTAGAGCGCGGGCGGTGACACCGTATCGTCGATGAGCATGGTCAGGGGCATGGCGCCGCTCTGCTGCAGGACCAGCACCAGGCTTACCGTCAAGGAACTCGGCAATGCCGGGTTTGCCGGCGGCGGGGAGCCACCCTGCCAGGTATTGGTCTTGGTGCCCAGGCTGCTGAACGTGAACGGGTCGTCGTTCACGCCCGTGGGCAGGCCGCTGCATGCGGGATTCCCCGCCCAGATGTCATTGTGGGCGACTCCCGTCTCATTCTGCAGGATCAGGGAGAACCTGCGCCCGTCGCTGCCGTCGAGCTGACACGGCCCGCTCCAGATGCCGTCGCCGTTCAGGCTGGTACCGGTAACCCCGATGATCGCCGTCGTGGATGACTCCTCCTCCTCCACGACCACCGCATCGCCACAGGCGGCCAGGGTCAGCAGCAACCCTCCCAACAGCAGCACGCCCCACTGCCGCCTTACCATCAGCCGCATTTCCAGAATCATTGCACCGCTGCGCATCTCCGCAACCTTCAGCAAACGCCGCAAAAGGGCTCAGTTGTCGCGGCGCCGCGGCACATAGGCGGCATCGCGATATTCGGAGAACAACTCATCCAGGGCAGGATGGGCCACCGGGTCGCCTTCCGGGTCGGGCTCCAGGTTCCGTTCCGCCACGTAAGTCGTGTGCTCCGCGCCGTCAACGAGTACATGATACCATGGTTTTTCTTTCGGCGGGGAGGAACGGGCCATGCGCTCGTACCACGCGTCGCTGCCGCTGAATTGGGGGTCTGCATCGAACACCACGCCCCGGTAGCCAAACAGGCGATGGCGCACGATCTGGCCGATATGGAACTTGCTGTCGGGCATGATATTCGCGTGGAACTGGTGAAGACGGGTGCCGGGCCCGCCGGGGGCGGCTTCAGCCGGCCATGCCGGTGCCATTCAGCTTAGCCAGGAACCAATCCGCGCACAACCCGGCCACATCCTCCCAGCCCGCCTCGCCCACGACCCAGTGGGCGTGACCCGGCAGCTCCCGGTATTCGGCGTGGGGATAGCGGCGGGCCGTCTGGCGCACCACCGCGGCGGGAACGATGCGGTCCTCGGCCGCGCTGAGCACCAGCAGGGGACAGGTGATGGCCCGCGCATCGACGCGCGCCGCGTGGTGTGGATCGAACAGCCAGAAGCCGATCTCCGCGGCGGCCCGGCCGGACTCGTGAACGAACCGGTCATATTCGGCCCGCTGCTGTGCCGCGGGCAGCAGGTGCAGCATGGCATAGGACGCCTCGGCAAAGGTCTGCCGGTACGGCTTGCGCCAGAAACCCCAGCGCGAGAGGCCGCTCCAGAAGGCCCGCAGCACCGAGGGCCGAATGGCGATCACGCCCGCCGGGGCGGCCGGCGTGAGCAGGATGGCCGCCCTGCACAACCCCCGCGCGGCCAGCAGCTGGGCCAGCAGCCCGCCCATGGAATGGCCCAGCACGAACGGCGGCTCGGGCATCCCGCGCAGCAGCGTCTCCAGGTCGGCGGCATAGTCCAGCAGGCTGGTGGTGCCCAACTCGGGCGGGGGCGGGTCCTCCGGCGCGACGTCGTGATGCCGCAGGGTGGGCACGACGACGTTGAAACCGCGCCCCTCGAAGTGGGCGCGGTAGTTGGCGAAATAGCTGCCGGTGCCCCACATGCCGTGAATCATGACCACGGTTTCAGCCATGGCACCTCCCCGTTGCGGATGCGGGACGGATCAGCCGCGGCGCACCTTGTACCCCACGGATTCCCGATCCCAGGTGGTCGATCCCAGCCCGCGCTCGCGCAGCTTGTTCTTCTGGATCTTCTGGGAGGGCGTTTTGGGAATTTCGTCCAGGAAGTCGATATAGCGCGGCACGGCGAAGTAGGGCATGCGCGGCACGCAGAAGTCCAGAATCTCCTCCGGCTTCGGCCGCGCCACGCCGTCGCGCAGGATGATGCAGGCCAGCACCTCGTCCTCCCCGCCCTCCTCGGCCTTGACGGCCACGGCAGCCACTTCCTCCACGGCCGGATGCTCCAGCAGCACGGCCTCCACCTCGTAGGAGGAGATATTCTCGCCGCGGCGGCGGATGGTGTCCTTGATGCGGTCGATGTACCACAGGAAGCCGCGTTCATCCATGCGGCCGGCATCGCCGGTGTGGAACCAGAAGTTGCGCCAGGTATCCACGGTACGGTCGGGCATGCCGTTGTAGCCCTGCATGAAGCAGAAGGGCTCCTTGGGCCGCACGAGAATCTCGCCCACGCTGCCGTAGGGCAGTTCCTCGTCCGTGTCGGGATCGGCGATGATGACCTCGAAGAACTCGTCCCACACCTTGCCCGAGCAGCCCGCCTCGTCCGGGGCATCCAGGGGGCGCCAGACGGGAATGTTGCACTCGGTCATGCCGAACAGCTCGCTGAACTTGGCGATGTCAAAGCGTTCGCGGAGCTGCTTCAGCGTGTCCTCGGTCACCGGCAGGGCCGACATCATGCGCAGCTTGTTGTCCCGGTCCGTGGGCTTGGGCGGCTGGCGCAGGATGAAGTCGTTCATCACGCCCAGGGAGTTGGTGAGCGTGCAGCCGTACTTGCGAATATCGTCGATCCACTGGGTGGCGCTGAACTGCTTCATCAGCACGGCGCTGCCGCCCCCGACCATGGTGCCGTAGGTTTGCAGCAGCATGCCCTGGCCATGGAACAGGGGCATGCAGATGTAGTACTTGTCCTCGGGCTGGATATCCATGAACAGCTTGTTGCACAGCCCGAACAGGTACAGGTGTCCCTGGGGCATCAGCACGCCCTTTGAGGGTCCGGTGGTGCCGGAAGTGTACATGATCACGCCGGTGTCCCGGTAGGTCACCTCCACATCGATCTCGTCCGGTGCCCCCTTCAGCAGTTCGTCGAAATGGCGCACCTGGATGCGCTTGAAAGGCGGAATGTCTCCCGGTTGCAGCGCATCGCCCGGCACCCACACGGTTTCCATGTTGGGTACCGTGTCCTCCACATCGGCCAGCCAGGGCAGGAATTCCCGCTCCATGACGCCGAAGCGCGACCCGGCATTGGTGAACACATGGGTCATGAACATGCCCTTGTAGGCCGTGTTGATGCCCACGTGCACCGCACCGATGCGGTTGAGCCCAAACCACGCCCACAGGTATTCCAGCCGGTTGTGCAGCATCACCGCCACGTTCTCGCCGAACGCCACACCTTCCTGCGCAAAGGCGTTGCCGATGCGGTTGGCGATTTCGTGGGTCTCGCCATACGTGTACATATGGCCGTCCTCGAACTGCATGAACGGGCTGTCGCCACGCTCTCGGGCATGTTTCGCCAATACCTTGCCTACGACCCAATCCGACTTATCCACGCCCATGAACCTCCTCCTGCACTTGGTGTCTCGTGTGGCTGACTTGCAACTGCTTCCCCCGGCAACGGTCAGCGTCGGCTCACCTTGTAGCCGACCGACTCGCGATCCCAGGTATGCGGCGAAATACCGCGCTCGCGCAGCTTGTTCTTCTGAATTTTCTGCGAGGGTGTCTTGGGAATCTCATCCAGAAATTCCACGTAGCGCGGCACCGCAAAATACGGCATGCGGGACGCGCAGAAGTCCAGCAGCGCCTCCGGCTGCGGCGGTTCCACGCCATCCCGCAAGATAATGCAGGCCAGCACCTCGTCCTCCCCGCCCGTATCCGCTTTCACGGCCACGGCGGCCACCTCCTCGACTGCCGGGTGCTCCAGCAGCACGGCCTCCACCTCGTAGGAGGAGATATTCTCGCCCCGCCGGCGAATGGTGTCCTTGATGCGGTCGATATACCAGACAAAGCCCCGTTCATCCATACGCGCCGCATCGCCCGTATGAAACCAGAAGTTACGGTTGGCTTCCACGGTTTTCTCGGGCATGCGGTTGTAGCCGGCCATGAAGCCGTAGGGCTCCCTGGGCCGCACCAGCAGCTCGCCCACGTTGCCCCGCGGCACCTCCTCGTCCGTATCCGGATCGGCGACGATGCACGCGAAGTATTCCTCCCACACCGCACCGGAGCAGCCCGCCTCCTCCGGTGCGTCCAGCGGCCGCCAGATGGGCACGTTGCATTCGGTCATGCCGAACAGCTCCATCAGCTTGGGAATGCCGAAGCGCTGGCGCATGGCCTGCTGGGTCTCCGCCGTGACGGGAATGGCGGTCATGATGCGCAGCTTGTGATCGGTGTCGGTGGGCTTGGGCGGCTGGCGCAGGATGAAGTCGTTCATCACGCCCAGATTGTTGGTCACCGTGGCCCCGTACTTGCGGATGTCCTCGATCCAGTTCGTGGCGCTGAAGCCCGGCACCAGCACCACGCGCGCCCCGGCGATCAGCGAGCCATAGATCTGCAGCAGCATGCCCAGGTTGTGGAACAGGGGCATGCAGGAATACATCACATCGTCCGCGGTGACGCCCATCTTGTCCCGCAGGCCCAGGGCAAACAGGTACAGATGGGCATGGGGCATCAGCACGCCCTTGGAGGGGCCCGTGGTGCCCGAGGTGTACATGATCACCCCGATGTCCCGGTAGCTCACCGCCACGTCGATCTCGTCCGGCGCGCCCTGCATGAGCGCGTCGAAGGCGCGCACCTCGATGCGCCGGAAAGACGGCAGCGCATCCGCCCGCAGCGCCGGTCCGGGCACATAGACCACTTCCAGCGCCGGCACGTCCTGCTCCACATCCGCCAGCCAGGGCAGAAACTCGGGTTCCATGATGCCCACGCGGGCGCCTGCGTTGTTCAGCACATGGCTCAGGAAGATGCCCTTGTAGGCCGTATTGATGCCCACGTGCACCGCGCCGATCTGGTTGATGCCGAACCAGGACCACAGGTACTCCAGCCGGTTGTGCAGCATCACCGCCACCGACTCGCCGACCTGTACGCCGATGCCGGCCAGGGCATTGCCCACGCGGTTGGTGATCTCGTGCACCTGCCCATAGGTGTAGGGCTGCCCATCCTGAAACTGGATGAACGGCTGGTCGCCGCGCGCGGCGGCATGCCCGGCAATCACCTTGCCGACGACCCACCCTGACTTGTCCGTCATGCTGCGACTCCTTCCATGGACCTGCTCCATCCACGACGCAATTTGCCACCAGCGTGGCGCAAACCGCCAATTTCCAAGGGCTACCTATCGTCTCGCCGGGGCAATTGCAAACGGCGGCCCTGGCGCAGCGCCGCCGTGCCGCGTCACGTGCGCCCCTCCTCGGAGCGGTCGGTGGCCGGCGGCGGCGTGGGGGACAGGGCGCTGAGCTCCGCGCGCAGCTCCGGCGACATGTCGAACTCGCCGGCGGCCAGCGTGGCATCGAGCTGTTCCGGGTTGCGGGCGCCGATGATGGCCGAGGTCACCACCGGGTGATTGGCCACCCAGGCCACGGAGAGCGTGGCCGGATGCACCCCGTGCCTGTCGGCGAAGGCGTTGAAGCCCTCCAGCACATCGTCGCGGTAGTCCAGGGTATAGCGGGACTGGTAGCGCTCGTCCGTGCTGAGCCGGGCGTCCGCCGGGGCCTTGCCCCGGCCGAACTTGCCCGTCAGCAGCCCGCCGCCCAGGGGATTGTAGGGCACCACACCCACCGACTCGGATTCGGCCATGGGCAGCAGCTCCACCTCGGCCTGCCGCTTGAGCAGGTTGTACATGGGCTGAATACATGCAAAGCGCGCCCAGTCGTGCAGGGCCGAGATGCCCAGGGCCTTGGCCACCTGCCAGGCGGCGAAGTTGCTGGCGGCCGGATAGAGAATCTTGCCCGCGCGCACCAGATCGTCCAGCACGCGCAGGGTCTCCTCGATGGGGGTGCGGCGGTCAAAATCGTGCAGGAAGTACACGTCCACGCGGTCCGTGCCCAGCCGCCGCAGGCTGTCCTCCACCGCGCGCGTGAGGTGGCGCCGGGTGCTGCCCCAGTCGTTGATGCCGGGCCCCACACGGAAGAAGCCCTTGGTGGCGATCACCAGATCCTCGCGGCAGTCGGCGATCAGGCTGCCCAGAATTTCCTCTGCCAGCCCGGTACCGTATGCATTGGCGGTATCGAAGAAGTTCACGCCGGCGTCGCGGCATTTGTGGAACATGGCGGCGGAGGTGGCCCTGTCCGCCTCGCGGCCGAAAGTCATGGTGCCGAAGCAGATGGATGAGACACGGACACCGGTGTTGCCGAGCACACGGTATTGCATGAAAAGCTCCTCGCGTTGCGGATGATGCCGAGGCTGTGGTTTACCAGGGATGCAGCGTCACCTGAACCATTGCGCTGCCAGGACTGAAGTCCTACCAAGACTGAAAGGATTCGACCAATGGCCCTGGACGAGGCGTACATTCAGGCAGCGGCGGACCGCATCATGATCCAGGATTTGCTGGGCCGCTATGCCTTTGCCATCGATTATGACACCCACGACCCCGGCGTGTGGGCGGGACTGTTCACCGAGGACGGCACCTTCGAGATTCCGGTGATGAAGGTCGTGGTGCGCGGCCGCGACAAGCTGCGGGACTTTGCCGCCGGGCTGCAGCGCACCATCCCCGGCCTGCACCACGTGATGACCAACGTGATGGTGGACGTGGACGGCGACCGCGCCACGGGCAAGTGCGAGCTCAACGAGTTCCTGCTGCGCCCTGAGGGCATCTACAACAACCTGCAGGGCTGGTACGAGGACGAATACGCGCGCCACGGGGCCCGCTGGCTGTTCGCCCGGCGCCAGGTTTTCGTGCCCCGCGATTCCAGCCGGGTGACCACCGGCGGCAGGATCGGCGAATACTTCAAGGCCTACCTGGACTTCTGCCGGGAATACGCACAGGGCTGAGCCGCGTGGGATTTCAGTCCGGCAAACGCGCCTCGCTGGGAGGCGGGCATACCCGTGCAGGGAGGCGGGCGCGTCACGGACCAGGCAGGCAGCAGGACCATCCGTCCAGACGGCACCTGCACAGGGGCGGGCCGGGCGGGAAAACGAACATGCGCTCCGCCGGTGGTTGCTCACCCGACGCTGGGGTTGCGTAAACGGCTGAGCCGGCTCACGCCCGCTGCCGCGTCATACCCAGCAGGGCCACGGCCCCCAGGATGACGAACATGGCCACGATGCCGATGAGCTGGATGGATTCTCCCAGCACGACCACCCCCAAGGACAGGGCCACGACGGGATTCACGTAGGCGAAGCTGTTGGCCATGATCGA
>Ga0326597_10000803_pt1 | contig 53609 bp, 37 predicted proteins | sample RVTome_12_FD_203789 | JGI IMG/M metagenome (GOLD analysis project Ga0326597, IMG submission 203789) | Soil microbial communities from uranium-contaminated site in the Upper Colorado River Basin, Wyoming, United States - RVT100D185 | ecosystem: Environmental > Terrestrial > Soil > Contaminated >... | reverse complement strand
TGGCCGGCGAGGCTCGCGAGCGACTTGAGGAACGGCGACGGCATGCTGCGGTCGGCGACGCGCCCGAGCCCGCCCTGCACGAGTTCAGCGGAGTTCGTGAAGTCCAGCAGCCGGCTCCGGTCCGGTTCCGGCGCATTGGGCTGGCGGAAGTTGCCCGCCAGTCCGAACATCGCGCGGGGATTCGGGACGGGCGGCCGCACGCGGACCGACGTCGGCGGATAGAATACGCGCCGTTCGCCTCCGGGATCGACCAGGGTGCCTCGGGCCTTGCCGGCCAGAGCGGCCCGGTACACCGTCTTGACGGCGTTCACGCCCGCCTCGCCGATCTCGATCAGGTCCCGCATGTCGGCCGGGATGTAGCCCAGGTTCGAGACGTCGGGTGCGCCGGCCGACGCGAGCGCCATGATCGCGTTGTGAATGTCGATGATGTCCGCCTCGCCGTTGCCCTGGGTGGCACCGAGGCGAAGTGCGCCCGCAGCCTCGAAGGTCATGAGCCGGAAGATGGGCTGCTGCGCCCTGGGGGTCACCCCGAAAGCCACGATCGCCGCGACGACCAGAACCACGGATACCACGCTCTTCTTCATGCGCCCCTCCTCATCGGGTGGCACGGCCAGTTCCCGGAGCCGTATCATACGCTCGCCGATGGCATCGACGGACCACGTACGGCCGCCCGGGCTGCGCATCGACGGCACCAGGCGCGCTGCCCTGCTGTTCCTGGCGCTCGCGCTCGTCCTGTCCTGGCCGCTCGCCCTCCACCTCCCGAACGGCCTCATCAACGACAACGCCGATGCCCACCTGTTCCTCTGGACGCTCGCCTGGGACACTCACGCGTTCCTCAGCCAGCCGCTGGCGATCTTCGACGCGAACATCTATTACCCCCAAGCCCGCACCCTCGCCTACTCGGAGAACGCCATCGGGAGCGCGATCTTCGCCGCACCCATCCTGTGGCTCACGGGCAACCCGGTGCTCGCGCTCAACCTGGTCCTGCTGTTCTGCATCGTCACGAGCGGGGTCGGCGCGTTCGTGCTGGCACGGCGCCTCGGCCTCGGCGTCCCGGCGGCGATCCTCTGCGGCATTGTCTTTGCGTTCTCGCCACCGCGGTTCTTCCGCATCGCCCAACTGCACCTCACCGCCATCCAGTGGCTGCCTCTTGCCCTGGCGGCGCTGCACGCCTACCTCGATCACGGGCGCGCGCGGCACGTGCGATGGTGGGCCGCCCTCTTCACGCTGCAGGCGCTCGCAAGCGGGCACGGCGCGGTCTTCCTGATCCTCGCCACGGGGAGCCTGCTCGCCTACCGATTCGCGCTGGGAGAGCCGCTGCGTCCGGTCCAGCGCGCACGCGACCTGGGGCTCGTCGGCGCGGCGCTCCTGCTGCCGGCCGCGATCGCGTTCATCCCGTACCGCGCCGTGCAGGTCGAAATGGGGCTGCGCCGTTCGCTGGTGAACTGGGCGCCGTCGCCGGAAAGCTTCCTGGCGGCTCCAACACACGTGCAGCGCGCCCTTCTGTCGATCGCCGGCCGCACGGACGTGCTCGCGGCGGCCGACGCCTATCTCTTTCCCGGCTTCCTCCCGCTGCTGCTCGCCTGTGCCGCGCTCACGTACCGGGCGCCAGGATGGCGGATGGACATGCGGGCCTTCTACGTCCTGCTCACGCTCGTGAGCCTCCTCCTGTCGATGGGCCCGCCGCTTGGCATCTGGCCGTTTGTCTACTGGATACCGGGCTTGAACTTCATCCGGGTCCCGTCCCGCTTCACGATCCTTGCGGTGCTCGGCCTCGCGGTGCTCGCGGCCTTCGGGTTCGAACGCCTCACCCGGCGGTTCAGCCCGGCCATCGTACGCGTGCTCGCCGTCGGTGCCGGCGTCCTCCTCGTGGCCGAGTTCGCCGCGACGCCGCTCCGAATCCATCCCTTTGCGATCGAGCGCCCGGCCGCGGAACGCTGGCTGGCCGCGCAGCCGACGCCCTTTTCCGTCGTCGAAATCCCGGTGGCCAGGTCCGAGCGCACGCACACCCGCTACATGCTGCACTCGATGCTGCACTGGCAGAAGACAGTCCACGGCTACAGCGGCATCCGCCCGCGGCTCCACACGGAGCTTTACGGCCGGCTGCGGACCTTTCCCAACGATGCCGCGCTCGAGATCCTCGAGCGCCTGGGCGTCGACTATCTCATCGCGCACGCGGATCTCTATCCGTCGGGAGAATGGGCGAAGGTGGACGAGTGGCTGAAGGCGTTCGCGCCTCGGCTGGCGCTCGTACACGCGGAGGAGAACGACCGCGTCTATCGCCTCGTTCACGCGGCCGGCAGTGGAGCACCGCGGCCCTGAAAGAGCCGTGGCTACCGCAGGACCACGCGCGACACGGCCACGCCGAGGCGCCGGCGGTCGCGCGTGCCGCGTGGGGCGTCGGTCGTGAACCGCAGGGTCAGGCCGTCACCCGCCGCGGCACACCGGTCGAGGGGCAGAGTCGCCGACCAGCCGCGCCCCACCTCGCCCTCGAACAGCGTGCAGTCGTTCGCCTCGATCTTCAGCACCTTCGGACGGCCGCCGGGCACCATCGCCACGGCGACATCGACCTCGCGCGGCGCCTCGTGGGTGAACAGGTTGGACAGTTCGGCTCGATCGCGCGTCCACCGGAAGGACGTCCCTCCGGCCGGCTCCTCGAGTGGATAGAACCCCCACTGCCCTACGCCCCAGTCGCTCGCGGCGGCGTCCGAAATGAGGTTCAGATCCGGCGGTCGCACCTGACCGACTGACGTCCGCCGCAGGACCACGCCGTCCCCGCTCCTTTCGACGACGAACACATCGAGAGCGTTCTTCCCGGGCCGCCAGGCGTCGAATCGCGGGGTCGCGAGCCATCCGCGCGGATTCGCCTCCCACGTGCGCGTCACCGCTTCGACGACGCCATTCACGGCCAGCGCGACAACGGCGTCAGGCCGCACCTCGGCGAACCGGCCGGCCACATCGAAAACCACCGCCTCCTCATCGTTTGGATTGACGTCGTCATATTCCCAGGCGTACGTGATCTCGACTGCTCCGCCGCCCCCGGCGACTTGCAGGTCGTCCACCCGCCGCCCGATGAGGGCGTCGTACGGCGGCAGACGCGGCGCGCGATGGACGTTCCGCGCGCCGTCACCAAACAGCGCCAGTTTGCGCCTGAGCGCCGGACCGACGTCCGGCCCCCCCGCGTCGAGGTCCCGCCGCCGCCCGGTGCCGCCCGAGAACACGACCTTCGTCGGGCGTTCCGGCCGCGCCGGATCGAGGAGCGACGAGCCGTCCACCGGCCACGTCAGCTCGACGCTGAGAACGTCGGCAATCGTCGGCACGATGTCGATCGTCTCAGCGTTCACATCGCTCACGCGCCGCGCGCTCCGGACGCGCTCCGGGTACTTGATCACGAGCGGCACGCGGAGAATCTCGGCGGCGTTTTCGCCGAGAAAATTGCGCTGCGACACGCCCGGCACGTGAGCGATGCCGTGGTCTGCGGTGACGATGATGAGCGCGCGGTCGTAGAGGTCGATGTCCCTCAGGCGTGCGACGAGATCGCCGAGCAGGCCGTCGATGAACCCCGCCTGGAGCAGGTGCCGCTGGTACTGCTGGGCCACCGCCCAGTCCTGGCGGCGGTCCCAGCTGCCTCCGACCTTGCCCGGAATGGTAACCCACGTCCGGTTCTGCCGTCCGCCGGGCAGCATGTAGTACGGATGATGGGAGACGAGCGTGTGCAGGAAGTAGAACGTCGGCTGCGCATCGTCGCTGCCGATGCCTTCGATGAACTCCCGGACCGGCGCCACGCGGTCGGCCGTGATGCCCTCACGCCATTGCTCGCGCGCAGCCTGCACGATGGCGCGTTCTTCATCGGCATCGTCGTCGCGTCCGCTCGCCACCTGGGCATCCGCGGACGTGCCGGGATCGTCCATGACGTCGGCGGACGATCCTTGGAGATCGTCGTCGAAGCCCGCCCAGGTCCCGGTGGGATCCGGCAGGCTCGCCGCCAGGTCGTCAGGAAGAATCGTGTGCAGGAAGACCACGCGAAGGTCACGACCGATGGCGGCAAGGCGATCGGCCGGGGACCCTTCGGCCCCTGTGGCGCACAGCGTGCGCGGGCAGAGGCTGGTGACCGACTCGGTCACCTCGAGCCGGTGCGTATGCCGGAGAAGGGTGAAGACGCTGTCGGGATGGTCGATCGCGGCCGGCAGCGCCGCCTGCCGCGGGAATCGGCCTGAGGCGATCGACGGCACCGCCCACCGCGTGAAGTCGTTCACCGTCGTCGCATTCCGGTACCAGACCCCGTCACGGGCCAGGGCGGCGAAGTTCGGATAGAGGAGCGGATCGATGTTTCGTTCGCCGTCGAGCAGGGACACGAGGGGCAGCTCGTCGAAGATGACGAGCACCACCGGCGTCGTGACCGCGATCCCGTTCGTCGCTCGCGCGGCCGCGGGATCGCCCACCGTCGCCTCGGACGCCTCGGCCCGAGGCGCGATCAGGCTCCGGATCCCCGGACGCGTCAGGAACACGACGGGGACGATGATCGCCGCGGCGGAGAGGACCGTGAAGAACGTTCGCACGGCCGCCAGACGATGGTAGGCCGCGGCTGTGCCGATTCCTGCGGCGAGCGCGACAGACGCCGCCACCGGCCAGGTCGCCGCGCCGGCGCGGATGGCCACCTGCACCGAGAAGAGGCCGGCGAATGTCGCGATGGTCACACTCAGAGCGGCGGTCCGGGCACGCGGGCCACCCAGGCCCACCAGGGTCACGCAGGCCGCCACGGCGGCAGGGAACACCACGGCCAACGCCGCCGTCACCAGCAGGACTTCGGGAGCGCCCGCGCGGTGGGCGACGAAGAACTCGGGGTTTCCGCCGAGGAGGTCAAAAAGCGGTTGCGCGACGGCAACCGCCCACAGGGCAGCCAGATGGAGCCAGACGACCCGCCTCACGCGGCCAGTATAACGGCGATGTAACGGAGGCGCGGTCGGAGCCGTCCCCGCAGGCTACAGCCCGCGGGGCGTGGAACCGATAGGACATGGCATGCAGAACACGGAAACCCTGACCGAGTCGATCCCCTGGTTCGCCGTGGACCGCCGCCGGGCACCCGATCGCCGCGGGCAATGGCGGGGTGGGCGGCGGGACACGGACTGGACGTTGAACCGGCCGGCCGGCATGCTCGCCCAGCGCATGGAGCGGTCGGACTGGTTCGCGGCGCTGCGACGCCTCATGCCTGGTCGCGCGCACTGAGGCGCGCGGCACGACCCTGAAAGGGTCGCGCCCACAAAGGGTCTACCGCCTGTGGGTCTGCAGATAGTAGCCTGCAGCCTGTAGTCCGCGGGCCTTTCAGGCCCGCGGCCGATCAGAACATCCCACTCGTCGTCAGGACGAGGACGACCGACGCCGGCCCGGGCGGAATCGGCAGATCCCAGACTTCACCCGGCTTGCCCGTGAACTCCACGAGACTCATCGTCTGCCCGGTCGAGGCGTCGATGAGCGCCCCTGACATCCGAGTACGCAGGCGCATGCGGATGCGCGCTCCGTCCCTGTTCCTGAAATAGGCCAGCAGACGATCGCTCCCGCAGTAGGAGTGCGCGCCGCCGACGCCGTACGCGCCGAGCGTGATGCGGTTGTCCGAGATATTGCAGAGCGGGAGTTCCCACCAGCGGAGCCGCAGGAGCAGGGTCCTCACCGTCCGGACTTCCTCGCTGGTCCAGACCGCCGGCCGATCGAACCGGTAGTTCCAGTAGCTCGGCCGCGGCACGCGCTCGAACTCGTAGGTCGCTCCACGCCGGTTGGCGTAGCAGAGCGTCCGCCCCTCGCGGCACTCGTCGGGCACGGGCTCAGGAAAACACGGGATCGGCCACATATCGCTCTCGCCTCGACTGAGGAGCAGGATCTTCGTGCAGTCGGGACTGGCAATTGGCAGCCACCACTCTCCGCGCGGGCCTCGATGGCGTTCGGCGAAGACTTCCGGCAGCGGTCGATCGAGCCAGGGGTAGTGCTTCCAGACGAGCGCTGAAACCCATGTGGGTCTGGCCCCATCGGCGCGCTCGGGGTGGAACATCACGACGCTCCAGACCGCCGACACCGCCACCATCGCCACCACCGCCTGCCGCACGGCCTGCGACGGCCGCGCGTCGGCCGCATGCCTGAGAAAGGGCACGGCCAGCGGAATCAGCCACAGCGCGTACCGGCTCATGCCCGGCGTGGCCCCGTGGTTGAAATTCCGCGTCTGCGGGAAGCTCGCGAGGAACACGACGCCCGCCACGCACGTGAACATCACGTCCGGACTCGCCAGGCTTCGCGGCGACCGCACGAGCACGAACAGGACCGTGAGCATCACGGCCAGGGCCAACGCCGGCGCGTTCGGGATGAGTCCGAGGTTGGTGTCGCGCAGCACGGCCAGCCACTCGTCGATGTTCGGCATGCGGCCGTGTGTCGATCCCGAAAGCCCGCTAACCGTGCCACCGGTCAGGTAGTAGTACGCCGGGTGCAGGGCGGACAGCGCCAGGCCAGCCGCGCAGAGCACCAGGAAGCGACGATCCTCGAGGCGGACGACCTTCGTCGCCACGAGCAGTGCGGCGGCCAGCGGCGCGAGGAGCAGGAACGGCGGATTCTGCGTCCCGGCCGCCGCCAGCGCGACCACGGCCCATCCCGGATGCGGGCCGGGTGCATCGGTCCGCGGCCGGATCGCCACGAGCGCAATCGTCAGGAGCGAGAAGGTGAACGCCTCGGTGTGCGCCTTGTCAACCCACCACACGATTGGACTCACGAAGAGGAGCGCCAGCGCGGGCCGCGTGAGGACGCCCGAGGCCACCCAGAACGCGGCGGCGAGCAGGACGAAGTTGAGCGGGATGAAGGCAGCGAACGGATTGAGCGAGGTGTGCTCGATCAGGGCGAGAAACGGGACCGCGAGCGCCGGATAGAACCAGAAGTGCACGTGCCGCGAGGGCGCCTCGAAGCGCCGCAGGTCCTGCATCATATCGAGGTACTCTCCATCGTCGCCAACCCGGCGGATCTCGGATCCGGCCGCGAGGGCGACGAGGAGCAGCAGGTACCCGGCGAGAAGGCCCAGGCGCGCGTGGCGAGTGGGCGGGTGCGCGTTCTCCACCGACGCGACGAGGATAACGCGAAAGGCCGTTAGAATGCTGCGCATGCGTCGGCTGCCCGAGCGCCCCCTGGCCCTGTTCGCGCTCACCGCGCTCGCGATTGCCCAGCCGCTCTTCGATGTTCTCCGCCCGAGCCCCGAATTCTTCGTCGCGCGGAACACGACGCTCGTCGGAATGGTCCTGACGGCAGCCGTGATCTGCCTCCTGCTGCCGCTGGCCCTTGCCGGCGCCGAGTGGCTGGTGGGCCGTGTCAGCATGCGCGGGGGCACGATCCTGCACACCGCCTTCGTCGCCGCCCTCGCGACGCTCATCCTGACGCCTCCGCTGAAGCGCGCCGAACTCGGCGTCTGGTGCCTGCCGGTCGCCGCTCTCTTCGGTCTCGCGGCCGCCGTCGCGTACACCGCGCTGGTCGGGCTGCGGACGTTCCTCGCGGTGCTCGCCCCCGCGGCGCTCGTCGTCCCGATCCTGTTTCTGGCCGATCGGGACATCCGCGGGGCCCTGGTCCCAGGCGGCGCGGCCGGGGCAGCCGCGACATCCGAACGGACGCCGCCCATCGTGTTCGTCGTGTTCGACGAGTTCCCGCTGAACAGCCTGCTCGATGCGTCGACGCAGATCGACCCGGTGCGCTATCCGCACCTCGCCGCGCTGGCGCGCGACGCGTACTGGTTCCCGAACGCGAGCACCGTGTCGAGCACGACGCAATTTGCCGTGCCAGCCATTGCGTCCGGCCTGTACCCGATGACCCCCCGGGCAGTGCCGACGCTTCGCTTCTACCCGACGAACCTGTTCACGCTGCTCGGCGCCGACTACCGGATGCACGTGTTCGGCCGGTTCCTGCAGTTGTGCGCCGCCTCGACGTGCCATCACGATCTCGAGGTACCTGACGACAGCGTGGCCACGCTGCTCGCGGACCTGTCGATCGTGTGGCTGAACATCGTCGTGCCCGAGCCGTTCTCGGAGCACCTGCCGTCGGTCGCGGGAGACTGGCGCGGATTCGCGCGCCGGCGGCACGACGCCGGCATCGAGCGGAGCAGCGAGTTCAACCGGTTCCTCGCGACGATTGACGGCCGACCGGGGACCCTGAGTTTCCTCCACTCGCTGACCCCGCACATGCTGTTCGAGTACGTGCCCTCGGGGCGCCGCTACCGGGCGCAGGACTATCAGGTCACGCAGCAGGGACGACGCCCGCTCTTCGAACGCGCCAGCCCCGAGTACGCCGACACCCTGCACCAGCGGCTCCTGCTGCAGGTGGGCTTCGTCGACACCTTCATCGGCCGCCTGACGGCCAGGCTACGGGAGGTCGGGGCGTACGAGTCGGCGCTCGTCATCATCACGGCCGACCACGGGGCGAGCTATCGCGAGGGCGTGGCGCGCCGGAATCCGCGCGGCGCGAACATCGCCGACATCATGCTCGTGCCGCTCATCGTCAAGGTACCGGGACAGAGGGCCGGCGCGGTCGTGTACGACAACGTTGAAGTCATCGACATCCTGCCGACGATTGCCGAGGTCCTCTCAGCCAAGCTGCCGATGCCGGTGGAGGGCCGGTCGCTGCTCGATCGCACGCGGCCGCCACGTGCCGAAAAGACCCTCATCCGACACAACGGCGATCGCGTGTCGAAGACGGCCGTCACGGCCTGGGCCGAGCACGCCGCAGGCAGCCTCCAGCGGAAGCTGCAGCGATTCGGCAGTGGCGCAACGAGCCTGTACATGACGCCGGGCACGCGTGAGCTCGAAGGCCTCCCGCTCGACCGCGTGACGAGGCCCCGGACGCCAGGTGTCAGGGCGACCATCGAGAATCCTGGTCGGTTTGCACAGGTGAACCTCAACAGCCAGCAACTGCCGCTGTACGTCCGCGGCCGCGTGACGGGCGCGGCGCCGCCCGTGACGGTGGCCGTCGCCGTCAACGGCACGGTCGTGGCCAGTGCCGCGTCCTACGACGAAGGCGGCACCCACGTCTTCGGGACGCTCATCCCTGAGCAGTCCTTGAAGGACGGCGCCAACGACGTTCAGGCCGTGGCCATCGAGGAGGCCGCGATCCGCCGCTAGAATACGGGGTCATGCGCAACCGGTACCTCCTGACCGCCGACCTCGCCGGGATCGCGGTCGCCGCGCTGACCGCGTTCGTGCTGCGCTTCGATCTGCGCTTCTTCCAGGATCGCGACGAGGCCCCCGTCTTCCTCCTCGGAGCGCTCCTGCTCAAGCCCGTCGTGTTCTGGCTGGCGGGCCTCTACCATCGCTACTGGCGCTATGCGACCCTGCAGGACCTGCGAGCGGTCGGTGTCGCCGCCTTCGGCGCCATGGTGGTCATGGGCGTCGCCGTCGGCCTGGCGATTGCCGGCGGCGTGATGCCCGCTTTTTCGCGCGGCGTCCTCATCATGGACGGCGTCCTCACGTTCATCGTCATCGGTGGCATCCGCGTGTCGGTCCGGATCCTCGCCGAAGCACGCTCGGCCAAGGCGGCGGGCCCGGGGACCACGGCCCGCCGCCGTATCGTGGTGGTCGGGGCCGGCGACGCGGGCACGATGGTCGTCCGGGAGATGCAGCGCAACCCGCAGCTCGCCATGGAGCCGGTGGGCTTCCTGGACGACGATCCGGCCAAGCTCGGTAAACGTATCTGCAACGTGTCTGTCCTTGGCGGGATCGACGCGATCGGCCGCGTCGGTCCCTTCGACGAGGCGGTCATCGCGATGCCGACGGCCGGCGGCGCCGCCGTGCGCGCCGTCGTCGAGCAGTGCCGGGCGCTCGGCCTGAAGTCGCAGACGATTCCCGGTGTGTTCGAACTGCTCGACGGCAAGGTCAGCGTGAGCCGGCTTCGAGACGTCGAGATCACCGACCTGTTACGGCGCCGGCAGACGACTGGCCGCGCCGACCTTGTCGACTATGTGAGCGGCCGGACCGTGCTCGTGACCGGCGCCGGCGGGTCGATCGGCTTCGAGCTGTGCCGGCAGGTGAGCCTGCTCGCCCCTCGCCGCCTGATCATGCTGGGCCACGGCGAGAACAGCCTCTTCGAGGCCTGGCACCGCCTCCGTGAGGCGTCGCCTCTCGTCCCGGCCGATCTCGTGGTCGCGGACATCCGCAACCGCGAACGCCTCGACCACCTGCTCAGGAAATCCCGGCCCTCCATCGTGTTCCACGCGGCGGCGTACAAACATGTGCCGCTCATGGAGGAGCACTTCGAGGAAGCCGTCACGAACAACATCGTCGGGACCATGAACCTGCTCGATGTCGCACTGGACCTCGGAACGGAGCGGTTCGTCGCGATCTCCACCGACAAGGCCGTGGCGCCGCGCAGCATCATGGGCGCCTCCAAGCGCATGGCCGATCTCCTCGTTCGGGACGCCGCCGCCAGAAGCGGCCGTGGCTTCGTCGTCGTGCGGTTCGGCAACGTCCTGGGCAGCCGCGGCAGCGCCGTGCCCCTCTTCCAGCGGCAGATCGAGCGCGGCGGACCGGTGACCATCACCCATCCCGACATGAAGCGGTTTTTCATGACGATGTCCGAGGCCGCGCACCTCGTGCTGCAGGCCGGAGGGATCGGCACGACCGGCGGCCTGTTCGTGCTGGACATGGGCGCGCCCATCCGCATCATCGACCTCGTCAACGACCTCATCCACCTGTCCGGGTTGACGACCGATCGGGTGCCGGTCGTCGTGACCGGCCTGCGGCCGGGCGAGAAGATCGAAGAGGCTCTCTGGGAGAGCGACGCGATCGTCGAAGCAACCGTGCATCCCGACATCCTGCGCATTGCGGAGCCGGAGGCGCGGACCGGCGACATCCGGGCTGCGGTTGCCGCGCTGGAGGTCGCGGCCAAGCGAAGCGACCGCCCCGCCGCCGAAGCCATCCTCCGCGACTGGATTCCAACATTCGCCCCGACCGCGGCAGAACCGCCGGGCACCGAGACGCCGAGGCGTTCCGGCAGGGTCGGCGCGGATCCTCGATGACGGGAGAAGCCGGTCAGCTGCTCAGCCGGCCGGCGTTCGTCGTCCGCCGGATCCTCATCGCGCTGTTCGTCCTGCTGTTTCCCTTCTACCTGTTCCCGAGCGGTGCCCCCCAGATCTCCTCGGCGGCCGTGGCGCTGGCCTGCCTGCTCAGCTGGCGGCAGTTCCCGGCCATGATCGACACGTCCGATCGACGCGTCCTGCTCCCGTTGTTCCTGTTCATCGGGTACACGATTCTGGTCAACGGCTGGTACTCCGCGACGGCCTGGAACGGACCGCTGACCGGGATTCCGCTCGTGCGCGGCCTGCACTACATCTTCAACTACGGGCTGTTCTGCGTCGTACTGCTCCACCTGAGACAGGGCGGGGCCCGCGAACTGTTAATCCTCATGGGCGCGGTGCTTGGCTCCCTGCTGCTTCAGACGGTCGTCAGCGTGGAGACTCTCCCCGACGGGATGACCCGGGTCGCGGGCGGCTTCAACAACCCGAATCAGCTCGGCTACTTCGCGCTCACTTCGCTCGTGATGGGTGCCGCAGTCGTCTTCAGTCACACCTCCGGAGTCGTGTGGACGACGGTCTTCATCGTGTCCTGCCTGTACCTGGTCACGCTCAGCCTCTCGCACGCCGCTATCGGTTCGGTCGTGGTTCTCGGCATCGTCGCCACGGTCGTCGCCTGGCGGTCGCGCCGATCGATCCTCGCCACCATGGCGGCCGCGGCGCTCGCCTTCGGCGTGGTCGCGGTGCTCAGCCCCGGCATTAATCTCGTCGAAGTGTTCCGATGGAGGGCGTCGCGGTTCGAAGGCCAGCTCCGCAATCTTGCCGAGGATCGACGCCTGGTCCGGTTCCGCGACCACTACGGGTATGTTGTGCTCGGTGCCGGAGAAGGTCTATCGGAGCGGTTCGACCGACCCGGCGAAGTGCACTCGACACCAGGCACCCTTCTCTTCTCGTACGGCGTGCCGGGCACCGTGCTCTTCACTGCGTTTCTCGTCGGCATGGTCAGGCACGATGCCCTGAAATCCGGCCTCCTTCTGACGCCTCTGCTCACCTACGGGCTCGTCCACAACGGCCTGCGCTTTCCATGGTTCTGGCTGTGCCTGTGCGTGATCTATTACTGCTCGTTCGCTGCAGCATCCGCTGAACCGGCGCGGGTCGCGGGAACGCGCGCGCGATCGACATGAACGTCGGGCCCAGCCGGAACCGCTACGCCTTCGTCATCGGCGCCCCAAAGTGTGGCACGAGTTCCCTCTACTCGTGGCTCACGGCCCATCCGGCGGTCGTCGGATCGCAGCCGAAGGAGACGTTCTACTTCGTGGATCCCGACTATCCGCTCAGGCGGCAGCGTCACGTCCAGACTCACGGCCCGGATGGCTTCGAGCGCTTCTTTCCGGGCCCGCACGCCGTTGCCCTGCGGCTCGAGGCCACGACGCACTCCCTGTACCAGGAGACCACGCCCGCCCGCGTACACGAACTGTTTCCGGATGCACGGGTCATCGCCATCCTCCGCGACCCGGCGGACCGGGTGCTGTCGTCGTTCAGGTACACAGGGAACAACCTCGGGGCCATCAGAAACGGGCTCAGCTTTTCCCGCTTCGTCGAGCTGATTCTCGAGGGGAGGCACGATGAAATCCGCCCGTACGTGCGATCGGACCGGCGATACCGGATGCTGATTCAGGAACTGTCGCAGTCGACCTACCTCCCGCACCTGCTCCGCTGGCGCACCGTGTTCCGAGACAGCCTGAGAGTGATGCAGTTCGAGCGTATCGCGGCCGATCCCGCACCCGAGATTCGTGCTCTGGCCGCGTGGCTGGATATCGATCCGGGCTTCTACGCCGACTTTCACTTCGAGCGGAAGAACGACACGCGGTCGATCCGATGGCGGGGCCTTCAGTACCTCGTCAGGGGCCTCCGGTCACGCATCGGCCGCAGGGCGGTGTTCCGGATCGGTCGCGGCCCGTACAACCGGCTCCAGCAGTCGTCGATCCATGTCGAAGAAGCCGACCCGGCGGTCATGGATACGCTGTCCGGCTACTTCGCTCCCCTGAACAGGAGCCTGGCCGCAGAGTTCCCCGTGGATCTTTCCCTCTGGCGCCCATGAGCGTGGCATGACGGGCAGACGCCGCCCCGGGAAGCGCCTCTTCGATGTGCTGGTCGCCGCGCTCGGCCTCCTCGTGCTCGCACCCGTGCTGCTCGCCGTGGCGCTCGGTGTGCGTCTCAGGCTGGGGCCGCCGGTCCTATTCCGCCATCGGCGCCCCGGCCTGAACGAAGTGCCCTTCGATCTGCTGAAGTTCAGGACCATGACCGACGACCGGGACAACGACGGCGCGCTGCGTCCCGACGCGGAGCGTCTCACGACATGGGGCCGTACGCTGCGCGCGCTGTCGCTCGACGAACTTCCGCAACTGTACAATGTGCTCCTCGGCCAGATGAGCATCGTCGGTCCCCGACCGCTGCCGATGCACCTGCTCGAGCGGTACGATGCCTTTCAGCGGCGCCGGCATGACGTGTTGCCGGGCATGACCGGGTGGGCCCAGGTCAACGGCCGCAAAGCGATTTCCTGGCAGCGCAAGTGCGAGTTGGACGTCTGGTACGTCGATCACCAGTCGTTCCGGCTGGATCTGAAGATCCTGTTCCTGACTCTCTCCACAATCGCACGGCAGGAGGGCGAGCCCTCGTGACGCTCCCGTGACGGACCGTGACTCGCCGCGAACGACAACGGGAATGAAGGTCGCGTTCTACGCAGGATTCGGGAAGCAGATGACCGGCGGTCCCCAGGTGCTCGTCAGCCTCCTGAGGCACCTGCCGGTTCCCCCGGGCCGGAAGATCGTGCTCGCCCGAACCGAGGGACCGATCACGGCGCTCGCCATGGAGCTCGGCTGCCCGACCTATGTCCTCGGGGGACTCGAACGGTACACGGAGTTCCGCCGCGCCTCAGGTCTGCGGCGCCTGACGCTGCTGCTCGTGCCCTTCGAGCTGCTCCGCTTCGCGCTGAGGATCCATCGCGTGCTCCGGAGGGAGCGGCCTGACGTCCTCTGGGTCCGCAACATCAAGGGCGTCGTCGCCGTCGCGGGCGGCGCGTGGCTCTCGGGGACGCCGCTCGTCTGGGACATCGGGATCGAGCCTTCCCCGACGGGCATCGTCGGGTGGCTCCACGCCCTGGGGTTCCGCCTGGCGCGGCTCGTGGTCGCCGAAGGGGAAAACGTGTTCGCTCGGTCATTTCCCCCCTCCCTCACGCGACGCTTTCGACACAAACTGCGTGTGCTTCCTTCGGGACTGGATCCGGCGAAGGCGCGCCGCCTGGAGGCGGCGGCCCGACGTTCGGACGGTCGGGACGAGTTCATCATCCTCTCAGTGGGAACGCTCTGCCGACGCAAGAACCAGGGCATGCTGCTCGAGGCCGTCGAGCCGCTCCTCGATCGCTACGCTCACCTGTCCGTGCTGATCGTCGGTGGAGAGGTGGAGCCTGGCTACGCCCGGGCGCTTCGGGCGCGTCACGCCCGCTCGCTCGGCACCGGGCGCGTCCGTTTCCTCGGATGGCGCAGCGACGTGCCGGAGCTGATGGGCAGCGCTCACCTGCTGGCCCACGTCTCGAGAAACGAAGGCGTGCCCTACGTCGTGCTCGAAGCCTTCCACGCGAGTCTGCCGGTCGTCGCGACCCGGACCGGCGGGACTCCCGACGTGATCGCGGACGGCGAGTCGGGCTTCCTCGTGGAGGTGAACGACGTCGCCGCCCTGCGTTCGCGGCTGACGACGTGCATCGAACAACCTGACATCCGCGCCGCGCTCGCACACAACGGGCATCGGGTCGTGCAGGAACGCTATACGATCGACCGATGGATCGCCGCGTACCAGCACCTGCTCGAGCAGGTGGCGCGGTGACCGCCCCGATGTCCCGCGAGGCCTTCCGGCTGGACGCGGTGTGCGTCGGCCCGCAGCGCACGGCCAGTTCCTGGCTGCACGGCGTCCTCACCGCGCATCCGGACCTCTGCTTTCCGCGCGGCGTCAAGGAAACGCTCTTCTTCGACGAGCGCTTCGATCACGGTCCGGCCTGGTACGAGTGGCATTTCCGGCACCGGCGGCCGGGTCAGCGCTGCGTCGAGATCGCGCCGACGTATTTCGACCACGAGATGGCGCGGGCTCGACTCGCCGCACACCGCGACGGGCTCAGGGTAATCGTCACCGCGCGCAATCCGGCAGTCCGGGCCTTCTCGCTCTATTGCCTGCACCTCGCCAAGGGCCGCGTGCACGGGTCGTTTGCAGAGGCCGTCGAGCAAATGCCGCGCATCCTGACCTCGGGGCGCTACGCGCGCTACTGCCCGGCCTGGGAAACGACCTTCGGCCCCGACCGCGTTCACTACACCCTTCAGGAGGACATGCAAGCGGAGCCGGCAGAGGCCATCGCGGCCATCTGCGCGTTTCTCGAGGTGCCGCCTCTGCGCCTGCCACCGTTCGCGACCAGTCGCCACCGCGACCCACGTCGCGTGCCGCGTTTTCCGTGGCTCGTCCGATCGATATCGGACGCGGCGACGATGCTCCGGGGGTGGCGCCTGCACGGGCTGGTCAACCTCGGCAAGCGCGTGGGCCTCAGGAGTCTGTACCGCGCCGGCGGCGAACCGCCTCCCTCGCTCACGCCCGAGCTGTACGCCGACCTCGCCAGCCGGTTCGCCCGCGACATCACCTTTCTCGAGGCCCGGCTGAGGCGCGACCTGTCCCACTGGCGCACGTTCCCCTCGGGGCAGGAGCTGTGAAGGTCGTCGTCGTCGCCAGTCTCGCCCGGTCGCTGCTCAACTTCCGCGGCCCCCTGCTCGCGTCGCTGCGATCGGCCGGGCACGAGGTCGTCGCGTGCGCGAGCGGCGCCGATGCCGCAACCGTCGACAGCCTCGAGGCGCTCGGCGTCATGTACCACGAGCTGCGCCTCGAGCGCCGTGGATCCGATCCCCTCGGCGACATCCGGTACTGGCTCGCCCTCCGGCGTCTCTTCCGCGCCGAGCGGCCGGATCTCATCCTGGCCTACACGATGAAACCGGTCGTCTACGCGGGACTGGCGTCGGGACGGAACCGACCGCCCGCGCGGTACTCGCTCATCACCGGCCTCGGCTATGGATTCGGCGGCGGATCGGCGAGACAGACCTGGACGAGAGCGGTCCTGCGCCCCCTTCTCCGCGCGGCCCTGCGGCGGAGCGACGGGGTCATCTTCCAGAACGAGGACGATCACCGTCTGTTCGTGGACCTCGGCCTCGTCGGCGGCGCACGGACGCTGGTCGTTCGCGGATCGGGCGTCGATCTCGCGCGCTTCCCCGCCGTCCCCGCCGCGACAGGCCCTCCGCGCTTCCTGCTGCTCGCCCGGATGATCCGCGCGAAGGGCGTGGCGCTGTTCATGGAGGCTGCGCGGGCGATTCGGGACGTGCACCAGGAGGCGCGGTTCGTGATGGCGGGGGGCGTCGAGTCGGGACCTGATGCCGTCCCGCTCGTCGAGCTGCAAGCCTGGCACGCCGCCGGCCTCGTCGAGTACCTGGGACGCCTCGAAGACGTGCGGGGTGAACTGGCACGGTGCACGGCGTGCGTCCTTCCGTCGTACTATCGCGAGGGCACGCCGCGTTCGCTCCTCGAGGCGATGAGCACGGGTCGTGCCCTCGTGACGACCGACACACCCGGATGTCGCGACACGGTGTTCGACGCGGGCCCTCCCGACGGCGACGGGGTGCGTCAGGGTCTGAACGGCATGCTGATTCCTCCGCGGTCGATTGCGCCGCTTGTCGCGGCCCTGCGACGGCTGGTCGAGGTTCCCGGGCTCGCTGCCGCGCTCGGCCGCGCCGGCCGGCCGGCGGCCGAGGCGCACTACGATGTGCGCCTCGTGGATCAGCGCATCATCGAGTTCATGGGGGGTGCCCGCGCAACATGAGGCTCTCCGCCACGCGCCGCTCGGAACGACGGATTTACCTGTCGGTGCCTCACATGGGGGGCCGGGAACTCGAATACGTCACCGAGGCCTTCACGACCAACTGGCTCTCGACGGTTGGCCCCAACCTCTCGGCCCTCGAGACGGCGTTCTCGGCGCTCGTCGGCCTGCCATCCGTCGCGCTCTCGAGCGGCACGGCCGCCCTCCACCTCGCCCTGCGGCTCGTGGGTGTCCGGCCGGGCGACGAAGTCGTTGTCCCGACGCTCACCTTCGTCGCGAGCGCCAACCCGGTCCTGTACGAAGGTGCGCGTCCGGTGTTCGTCGACAGCGAATCGAGGACCTGGAACCTCGATCCGGATCGTCTCGCGTCTTTTCTCGAGGCGCGCGCCGGCGGCGGACGCCTCCCGCGAGCCGTGGTGGTCGTGCACCTGTTCGGCCAGTCGGCCAATCTCGATCCGATCCTCGACGCGTGCCGCCGATACGCGATCCCCGTCATCGAGGATGCGGCCGAAGCGCTCGGCACCTGGTACGGCGGCCGCGTGCCTGGCACGATGGGCGACGTCGGGATCTACTCCTTCAACGGCAACAAGATCATCACGTCGACAAGCGGCGGCATGCTCGTCTCCCGTCACGACGGCTGGGCGGAGAAGGCGCGCCGCTGGAGCACGCACGCGCAGGACCCCGATCCGGCCGGCATCGGGACCTACGTGCACTCGGAGCTCGGGTTCAACTACCGGATGAGCAACGTCCTGGCCGGCATCGCCCGCGGGCAGCTCGAGGTGCTCGAGACGCGCGTGCACGAGCGCCGCGCGGTATTCGGTCGCTACCGCGACGCGTTCGCCGACCTGCCCGGCATCGAGCCGCAGCCTGAGGCGGCGCACCCCGCCGGCGGGCCAACCCGCCACACGAGGTGGCTCAGCTGCTTTCTCATCGAGGGCCCGCGATTCGGGATGAGGGCAGACGAGCTCATCCGATTCCTCGACTCGGTCAACATCCAGGCCCGGCCGGTCTGGAAGCCGATGCACACGCAGCCTCTCTACCGGGAGTACGAACAGGTCGGGGGGATCGTGGCCGAAGACCTCAGCCGGCATGGCGTGTGCCTGCCGAGTTCGAGCAGTCTCACCGACGAGGATCAGCAGTTCGTGATCGACTGCGTCCGCCAGGCCAGCCGGCGAGGCCTGGAGTCGCGCTCGCGCCGCCGCCACGCGCCATGACCGTCCCCGATCTCACCGTCCTGCTCGTCGGCGCGGGCAAGGCGGCCTCGACCCGGATCTTCGGCTGGCTCGACGAGCACCCTTCCGTTTGCATGGCCCATCCGAAGGAGCCGCAGTTCTTCTCCTGTCACTACGCGACAGGGCCCGAGGTCTTCTGGCCGCCGTTCTTCGCGCACTACGCGGGCGAGCCCCACATCGGGGAGGCCACGCCCGGGTACCTGCACCTGCCCTACGTCCCCGCGCGCATTGCGGAGACGTACCCGGGCGCCCGGATCGTCATGAGCCTGCGCCACCCGGTCGATCGCGCGTACTCGGACTGGTGGATGCACCACGCGCGCGGCGCCGACCGCGGCAGCTTCGAGGAGGCCATGCGCGTCTGTCTGGCCGGTTCCGATCGATCGTCTCCCGATCCCGAGCAGGCGTGGACCGAGCACCTGCAGTCGACCGGCTCAGGCCGGATTCGCGCGCGGCCGTACCTCGAGATCGGGCACTACCACGAACACCTGGCCCGCTACCGCGCGCATTTCCCAGACGAGCGCATCAAGGTCGTTCTGTTCGACGACATCAGGCACGACGCCGCGGCCGTGTACGCCGACATCTGCCACTTTCTCGACCTGCCGCCGGCGCCTGTGTCGATGACCGCCCGCAACCCGGCGCTCAGCCGCGCCCTCGGCCGCACCCGCCGTCTGCGGCACAGCGGACTGGGAAACATCCTTGCCAGCCTCGTGCCGCAGGGGATTCGGTCGGGAGTCAAGGGACTGCTCGAGCGCCACGGCACCAGACAGCCGCCCATGCCGGCCGGGACCCGCCAGTGGCTGCTCGACCACTACGCGCCGCACAACGAACGGCTCGGGCGCGCGCTGGGGCGCGACCTCACCGACTGGAACCGGTAGCGTCAGGGCGTTTCCTGCGCCAGCTCGATCGACGGCTCGCCGAGCTGCACGCCAAGACGCCGCGTATCGGTGTTGCCCTCGAAGACCTCGGCGGGAACCCACGAACGGCTCGGTAGGACATCGATCGTGTGATGGGTGCTCGAGGGGACGAGCGCCACCCGAACGGACCGCCACGCCTGGTTCTCGATCCGGACCTCGTCCGCCAGCCGGCCGTCAACGACGATGTCCACGAACAGCGGATTCTCCGAAGAGACCGCGTTGCCCCTGAGTGGCAACGTCACCCGGACGGCGTCGGCTCGCACATGGATCCGCGCGCGCGGCCCACTCCAGCGGAAGGGCTCGCCCGAGGGCCCGCGCTCCCAGTCGTAGAACCCGTAGCTCACACGCGTCCAGTCGAGCGTGGTCATCCGGCCGTCGACGCGCGCAGGCAGAGAGACGGCCAGCAGGATCGCCGTCAGCGCCAGCGGCACGACCGCCGGGATCCGCCGCCCGCTCTCCGGCGCCGTCACGGCTCCGCGATGGCCCGTTGCGGCTCCAAGGCCCGCACCAGCCGCGAGACCCAGCACAATCCAGAAGGGGTAGGCGACGGCCGGCACGAGCAACGGGTGGCCGCCGAGCCACGTGATGACGAAGGCCATCAAGCCCAGCACACTGGCGCGCACCAGCGGATCCGTGCGGCTGGCGCGCAGACCCTCCCGGAACGAGACGCCAAGCACCCAGAGGAACGACAACAGGCCGACCAGTCCGGTTTCGCCGGCAACCTGAACGAAGTTGTTGTGCGCGTTCTCGCGCACCCGGAAGAGGTCCCGCAGCTCAGGTGTCGCGTAGTGCCGGACCCAGAGTGCGTACTGGCCGATGCCGACCCCGAACACCGGGTTGGCCGACACCATGCGCGCGGCACTGCGGAGCATGTGCCAGCGGATGGCCAGGGCTCGCTCACCGGAACTGCGGAACGACAGGCGATACGCCATGGCGACCCAGAGCGGCACGCTGAGAAGCACGGTCACGAGCAGCACGCGCACCGGTCGCATCGGCTTCCACAGGACGGCCCGGACGAACAGGCCGGCGAGCACGAGCAACACGGCCAGAAAGGCCGTGCGCGATCCCGTGAGCCAGAGGCCGCCGACCGCGATGACGATGGCGGCCACCAGCCAGCCGAGCCCACGCCTGCCCCGCACGGCCACGAGCCCGCCCGCCAGGAAGACCATCAGGCTGAAGTAGGAGCTCGCGGCATTGACGTCGCCGACGTGGACCGTCCACCGCCGCATCATGAACTGCGTCAGCCACGTCATCGGCAGTCCGCGCTCGAGGAACTCCTCGACAGCGTAGGCCGGGTTGAGCATCGCGGCGCCGGCCGCGCTGAAGACGAGCATCCCGATCAGGCGCTCACGGAACGTCGGGTCGTCGCGACCGCAATCAACGGCCCACACGAGGAGGGCCAGGCCCTCGAGCAGCAGCATGGCGCCAAACACCATGCCGAGCCCCCGGAACGTCCACAGGTACTCGTGCCCGACGTAGCTCCGGAAATCGGCGAGGAACTCCGCGGGGAAGTGCCGCTGCACCTGCAGGAACCAGACCTGCTCGACCGCGGAGGCAGCGACCACCAGGCCGAAGACGAGCGCCGCCGACTCGATCGGCCCCGAAGGGAACCGCCGGACCCGTCCGCTCCACCACGCGCGCACGAGGGCCCCGGACAGGCCCGCGAGCACGATCGCCTCCGCCCCTCGCATCTCGGCGCCGAAGTACCGCGCGGCGATCTGGCCGAACGGCACGAGCCCCGCCAGCACGATGAGCCCGTCGCGCGGCCGCGCCACGGCGACGATCGCGACCATCGCAAGGACCCACTTGATGGGAGCCGTCACGACGTCGGAACGGAGCGCCGACAGGGCGAGCACGACCACCGCGAGCGTGAACAGCGCCACGATCGCAAGGAGGACGGCGCGGCTCACCGCGACAACGGGAGTCAGGACGCGATGCACGGTGGGCACCCGGGGAAGACTATCGCAGTACACTACCCCGGCCACGATGACACCTTCTCCGCAGGTGGCGATGGTCATCCAGCGCTTCCGGCCCGACTTCGGCGGCCAGGGCGTGCAGCTCGAGCAGCTCTGCCAGGCCCTCTCGCGCCGCGGCATCCGGAGCGTGATTCTCTGCGCGACGCGCGAACGGCCGTCCGAGTGGGAGCTCCACGACGGCTACCGCGTGCGCCGGCTCCGCGCGGACGTGCTCCCCGGCTCACACACGCGCAACCGCCTCTGGATGCCGACCTTCGGCCTGCGCGTGTTCGTCGAGCTGCTGCGCCTCGACGATGTGGCCGTCGTCCATGTACACGGATTCCACGACGGCTTCCTCGGCGCCCGCGCCTTCTGCCGCCTCCGGCACGTGCCCCTCGTGTACGAGATGACCCTGATGGGCGACGACGATCCGCTCTCGGTACTGTCCGCGCGATCGCTCGCCGCGCGGCTTCGGCGCACGGCGCTTCGCCGGTCGGACGCGTACGTGGCGATGTCGAACGCGTTCCTCCCTTCCTACGAAGCCGCTGCCTTGCCGTCGGATCGGCTGCGCGTCATCCCGCAGGGCGTCGACACGCGGCGCTTCCAGCCTCTGACCGGGGACCCTCGCCGCCAGGCCCGCGCCGATGCCGGGTGCGGCGAGGGCGATCCGATGATCGTGTTCGTCGGCTCCCTCATCGCACGCAAGGGCATCGACGTCCTGCTGGCCGCCTGGCCCCGGGTGCACGCCCGACGTCCCGACGCGAAGCTCGTGCTGGTCGGGCGCGACGACTTCCCCGCCGCGAGCGCCGACTCCCGGTTCCTCGACGCGCATCTCGCCCTGATGCCGGCCGGCACGCGACAGAGCGTCCGCTGTCTGGGACTGCGCAACGACCCCGAGCGGTTCCTCGGCGCCGCGGACGCCTTCGCCTTCCCGTCCCGGCGTGAAGGGTTCGGGTCGGTCATCATCGAGGCCATGTCCTCGGGACTCCCCTGCGTCGTCGCCGAAATGCCGGGCATCACCGACTTCGTGTTCAGCGCGCCGTCCCGGGCCGGGAGCGCCGACTCGGAGCCGACCGACGGCGTCGTCGTCGGCCAGGACGATCCGAACGCGCTCGCGAGCGCGCTACTCGACTGCTTCGCGCGTCCTGAGCGCGCCGCCGGCATCGGCCGGGAGGCCAGGCGCACCGCCTGCGATCGCTTCGACCTCGACGCGGTCATCGCACCTGCCTACGAACGCCTCTACGCCGAGATGGCCGAGCGGGGGCCTCGCGCGTGAGCGGCCGCGACCCTGACGACGGCCTGCTGCGGCGCGTGTCGAGGGCGATGTTCTGGAACGCCTCGATGCTACCCGCCATCATGGCCGTCAACCTGGCCGCCGCCGTCACAATCCGGCGCGGATTCGGCCTTGACTCAGGCGTCTACGACGTCGCCCTCGGCGTCGTGAACACGCTCCTCGCTCACTCGGGGCTGGGCGTGCCGGCGACCATGGGCCAGTTCATCCCCGGCCTCGAACGGTCCGGCGGACGCGTGGCGGTCGCCCGCTTCCTGCGGTCCGTCCTGGCCCTTCGCCTGGCCCTGATGATCGTCGCCGTCGTGGTGCTCAACCTGTTTGCCGGGGCCCTGGCCGATCGGCTCCACCTTGGCGCCAATGGCCTTTGGCTCCTGCGCACCGTGTCGGTGCTCGCGCTGATGCGCGCAGGATCGGACCTGGCGGTCAGGACGCTGCAGGCGCTTCTCGCGCATCTGCTGGCCAACGCGGTACAGCTCGTTCAAGCGGCCCTGGTGCTGGGCATCGTCACGTGGACCCTGTCGCGCGGCGCATCGATGGACGCGCTGTTCACGAGCCTGTCGGCGGCCTCGGTCGCCGTGGCCATCGGCTCCCTGTGGGTGTTGCGCCGGCAACTGCGCGCGTTGCCGGCGCAACCTGAAGGGCCCGGAACACCCGCCGGCGTCTCGTGGGCGCGGTTCTGGCGCTTCGCCCTGTTCATGTACGTCTTCGACGTCTCGCACTACTTCACCACGCCGGCGTTTGCCAGTCCGGCGCTCTCGGTGGCGGCCGACGGTCCGGCTGTCGTTGCGCTCTTCAACGTCGCCTTTCAGCTGCCCATGATGGTGGTCGTCGTCATCCTCGCCGGACTCCAGGGTCTGTATCGGCCCCTCTTCGCACGGGTCATGGCGGAGGGCGCACCCGAGCGCGTGCGGACCGCCTTCTCCGAGATCAGCAAGGTCCAGGCGGCACTGATCATCCCGTCGGGCGTCGGCTTGGCGCTGCTGCTTCCGGACTACGTTCCGCTTCTCTTCACGGACCGGTTCGCCGACGCCGTGCCGCTTGCCCAAATCCTCTGCGCATTTCTCTTCTTCGAGACGTTGTTCAACCTCGGGAACATCCTCCTATCGGTCGACCACCGCTACGCCATTGTCCTCGTGGCACACGCCCTAAAGATCATGGCGGCGCCGCTTTTCGTGTGGCTGGCCGTCCGAGGCGAGCTCCTCCTCGCGACGACGGCGTTTGGGGCGGGGCGGGTGCTGGCCTCCGGTCTCGGGCACTTGGCCGCCCGACGTCTCTACGGCGTGCGCTTCCCCGTCGCGTTCACCGCGCGGGTGTGCCTGCCGACCCTGCTGATGGCGATCGTCGTCGGTGGAGGGCGGCTGCTGCTCCCCTCGTCCTGGGCCGCGACGGTCCTGCTGACAGGTCTCGGCGCCGCCCTGACGATTCTCGGCGCACGCTGGTTCGCCGTACTCGGCCCGCGCGAGGTCGACGTTCTCAGACGCGCCGCGCTCCCCGGGGGCGCGACGCTCCTCCGTTGGTTGTCACCATCCCGGACTCCTAGCGTGTCGAGTTGAGTGCGGATCGCGGCCCACGCCCGAACGAGCGTCTGATTCCCTGTCCAACCGCGATGAGCAGCTGATGCATGGCGAGTCTGACGCTCGGCGAAATCGCGCGACGGAAGGTGAGGAGGTACAGCTCGCCGGGAATGGCGTCGTCGAGGTTGTCGAGCTTCAGGTCCCCCGTTCTCTCGCTCTTGACGAAGAGGAGGATGTTCTGCCTGTACCAGAACGGTATGGACTCGTCGTTCCAGATCCGTTTCCTCACGATGTCGACACCCACGAATCCCTGGGCATGGAAGAGAGAGATCCAGTACGGAGGCCACTGCTCGTTGACGTGACCGACGCCGCCCTGACCCGGGATGGCCGCCGAGAACAGCACGAAGTCTGACAGACGCGTGAGGGACGCGACGAGCGCCCTGGCCCTGCGAGCATGAAGGTGCTCCGCCACTTCCAGGGCAAGCGCCAGATCGAAACGCCGGTCCAGGTCGATCTCATCGTTCAGGTCATGTTCCAGGAAGGATTCTTCGGGAATCTCCAGTTGCCGCCTGTCTACCCATGGGCCGTCGAGGCCCAGGACGTCAGTCGAGCCCATCTCCCCCAGGACCGACAGCCAGGTGCCGACACCACAACCGACGTCGACGGCGGATCTGACGCGGGGAACGACGCCACTGACAATGCCCAGGATCCTGCGCGCGGCGTGGACCGTGATCTGATGACGGTTGTCGTAGAATCCCCCGCCATACTTCGTCACTGGCACCTCTCATCCTTCAGCCAGCTGAGGGCTGCGGCTTCGTAAGCGACACGCTTCAGGCAAACAGGGTACCCCTTCCCTTGCGCCAGGCTTCCATGGTCGTGGGAGGTACAACGGAGCCGGCCAACCGCTTGCGTCCCACGACTGGAGGCTCAGTTCGAGCATCTGGCCTGAGATAGTATTGCCCTGCACATCTGGGCCCGCATACCTGCCCGACGGCCCAAGGACTGGAATACTCGGGCGGCACCTCGGGCGGAAGGTTGCATGCGGATTGCGATGTTCAGGCCTGGTCTCGACAGCGCCTCCCTTGGCGCGCGCGTTCACCAGGACTTCGAGGCCATCGTCGAGGCGCTGGGACACCGTTTCCGGATTCTGACAACGGAGCGGGCAGGATCGCCTGCCGGCCAGCGCGCCATGGGCCAAGTCTTGCCATTGTCAGCCGGCTGGCGCAGGGCGGATGAGCTGGCGGCGCCATGGCTGAAGACGCGAGCGGTGCTGTCGCCGGCGGCATCGCTGGCGCGGCACTTGAAGGTGGCCGGCCGCGAGATCGACCTGCTGCACGTCGAGATGGCGTACCCGTTCGGCGTGGCCGCGACCCTGGCCGCTGCCGCCGCCGGCTGGAAGGGGCCGATCGTCATCACGCCCATGGGCGAGGACACGCTCGTCCTCGAGGAGTGCAGGTATGGCTTCCGACGCCATGCGGTACCCCGTGCGCTCGTCGGGTGGGCCCTGCGCCGCGTGGCCGGCCTGCGATGCATCTCGCCCCTGCACGAACGGGAGATTGCGCGACTCGCGCCGAACACGCCGCGGCGCGTCATACCCCTCAACGTGTCGGACGCCGTGGTCGAGGCCGCGGACGAATCCCCTGAGTCACGAGCGGCGCGCAGGCGTGCGGCCCGCCGGGCCGTCGACGCCGAGCTTGGGTGGAGCGGGAGACCGCTGGTGCTCTCGCTGGGGCGCCTGCACCCGTTCAAGGGCATCGATCGGCTGATCGGTGCTCTTCGCCGCATGCCGGACGCCAAGCTGCTCGTGGCAGGCCCCTCACTCAAGCTCCGCGTGACGGGCGACGAGGCGTCACGCCTCGCACAGCTGGTACAGGACTGGAAGCTCGACGATCGCATTCGCTTCCTGGGACCGGTCACCCCTGACCGGGCGATGCAGCTCATGGCCGCCGCCGATGTCGTGGCCGTTCCCTCCCTGCTCGAATCCCTCAACAAGGTCTGCGTCGAAGCCGCGGCCGTCGGCACGCCGTTCGTCGTGACCGAGACGACCGGCATCTCGGCCTGGGCGCGCGATGCGGGCCTTGGAGTCGTCATCCCTCCGAATGACGAGGACGCGCTGGCGCGCGCCGTGTTGACCGCCATCGAGCGGCCGGACGCCGCTGACCCGGAGCGACTGCGGACCTTCGTCCGCCAGTTCAGCCCGCAAGCCGTCGCAGCCGCGGTCATCGACTTCTATCTCGAAGTCGCGGGGCAGCGGACGACATGACGGCGATCGCGATCCTCGTGTCGGCCGCGGTCGTGGTCCTGACACCCGGGTTGGCTGTCGTGCTGTGGGCCACGCGCGTCAACGTACGGACGCCGGAAGAGATCACCGTCGCGCAGAAGGTGGCGCTGGCGTACGGAGGAATCGGCATCTCGTGCCTCGCCCTGTGGCTCACGTCGACGGCCTTCGGACTCTCCGCGGTGACGAGCCTCGCGGCTCCTCTCGGGATCGCCGCCCTGATCGTCCTCGCGGCCATGCGGCGGCCGGGGCGTCGGCAACAGGCCGCCGCGTCCCATTTCGCGCCCGGCGGTCCGGCCGCCAACACCCGCCGGCACGTCATGGTGCTCGTTGCCCTGAGCCTCGCCAGCGTGATCCTCGTCGCCGTGCCGTTCATGACCTACGGGTGGGAACGCCCTGACGGCGTGCACCGCATGGCGATGAGCGACTGGGAGAAGCACCTCGTGATGACGACGGCCGTGGCGGCGTCTCCGACGTTCCCGCCCCCGCATCCCTACATCCACAGCGACCGCAACCCGTCCTACTACTTCGGTTTTCACCTCGTGGCCGCGGCGATCACGACCATCGGCGGGGGGCCCGCCGGCGTCTTCGAGGCGCTCTTCCTCCTCACCCTGGCCACCGCCGCCGCCGCGCCGTTTGTCGTCTTCACCTTTTCGCGGGATCTGTGTAGCACGCGGCAGGCCTTGCTCGCCGCCGGTGCGTCCTGCCTCCTCGTCGGATTCGACGCGGCCGTTCTGGCGATCGACACCGTGCGCGCCGTCGTCACCGCATGGCCGCTGCCGGGCGGATTCGCCGGACTGCGGGCCATCATCCCCTCCACCCATATCGACTACTGGATTCACAACGTCGACCGGAGCTTCAGCGCGCCGATCATCACGACCATGTGGGCGCCGCACCAGGTCGCGGCCACGCTCGTGACCCTGCTCGTGCTCTGGCTGCTCGCGCCGGACCCGGCAAGGCCCCGCAGCGGCTGGCTGCTCCCGTCCCTCCTGATCGCGTCCCTTGTCGCCCTCTCGTCGTACATCGCGATGGGGCTGGCCGTGGGGGTCGCCGGCGCCGCGCTGGCCGAGACGACTTCGTCCCGGCGGGCCCCGTGGCGCACGTCCGTGTTCAGGCGATGGGCCGTGCCCGGCGCCATCGCCGTCGGCCTGGCCCTACCGGTGTTCCCGACCGTGATGCAGGGCTCGTCGTCCGGTCTCGTCTTCCACATCTCCACCGCGGGAAGGTGGGTCAACGGCGCCCTGTTCTCGTGGCTGTTCGGCAGCACGCAGTGGACCCGTCTGCTCGACACCCCTGCGGTGTACGTGGTGGAACTCGGGGTCGTCGGCCTGCTCGGGATGCTTGAAGTGCTTCACCTTCGCCGCAGGCGGAGCCTGACGCCAGTCGAACAGCAGACGGTCGCGATCGCCGTCTCCGTGCTGCTGCTGCTGACCTTCGTCCGCCCGCCGGTCGGGATCGGCAACAACCTCTACGCGCGGACCCTCATGCTCGCATGGTTCGCGCTCGCGCCGTTCGCGGCCGGAGCCGCTGTCCGTCTCGCGCGCAGCCGCCTGGTCGCCGGCGCTGCCCTCGTCTGCGTCGTCGGCACCTGCTATGCCGAGGTCGGATACCTGCTCCAGGGCAGCCTCTTCTGGCCCACGCCGAAGGCCGACGTCGAAGCGCTGCGATGGATCAACGCGCACACGCCTCGAGACGCGGTCGTTGCCATCCACCCTGACGACTACCAGACCAACTACGGCTATTGGCTCCGGCGGCCCCTCGTCCTCGGCAGCGAGCGCCTCGCCGTGCTCTTCGGCGCCGATCCTGAGCACTACGCGCGCACCGTCGCGTCGCTGTCGGCCGCCTACGCCGACGCCGATCCGGATCGCGCCGTCCGTGACTTCACCGCGCTCGAGGCCGACGTCATCCTCGTGCGCGGCGCCGGCGGCGATCCGCCGTGGATGACCTCGGCCTGCTTCGACATCGGCCGTCCCAATCCGGCCTGGTCGGTTGCCGTGAAGAGAGCCTCCTGTGGCCGGTGAACGGCGGCTCGTCCTGAGCCTCGCGCTGATCTTCCTGGTGTCCCTCCCGGCTGTCACGACGCGTCTGTACTCGTCGGACGAGATCGAGTACTTCGCCTGGGTCCGTTCGCTCTGGTTCGATCGCGACCTGTCATTCGACAACGAGTACCGCTACTTCTACGAGCGCGGCGTGGCCCAGGGTGCCCGGGTCCGCGAGGACGGCACCGGCCTGTACGGCGGCAGTTTCCGGCGGACCTTTCTCGAGGCGACGACGCCCACCGGACTGCGGATCAACTTCGCGCCGATCGGCTCGGCTCTCCTATGGTCGCCGTTCTACATCCTGGCCGACACCGGCGTCCGGATCGCGCGGGCGCTCGGCTCGCCGGTCGCCGCCGATGGCTTCTCACAGCCCTACATCACCGCCACCACGTACGCGTCGGCCCTCTACGGACTGCTGGCGATCGTGCTGTCGCTCGTGGCGGTCCGCCGGATCTCCGGCGCCGTGGACTGGACCTTCGGTGCCATCTGGCTCGGCACGCCGCTCGTCTTCTATATGTACGTGGCCCCGGGGTTCTCGCACGCGACGTCCGCGTTCGTCGTGGCGGCGTTCTACGTCGCGTGGCTCCATGTCCGCGAGCAGTGGTCCCTGAAGGGCGTCGCCGCCCTCGGGGCGATCGCGGGGGTGATGGCGATGGTGCGCGAGCAGGACGTCTTCATCGCGATTGGGCCGGCGCTCGACTACGCCGTCCATGCCGTCCGCGCCGCGCGCGGGGGGACGACGACGTTCCGCGTATCGGTGGGTCGCGCGGCCGCCGGCATCGCGGCGTTCGTCGTGTGCTTCCTGCCGCAGGCGATCTCGTATCTCGTGTTGTACGGACGCCTCGGACCGCATCAGTCGGTCGAGCAGAAGATGCACTGGCTGGCCCCATACGCGCTCCAGGTGCTGGCGTCGCCGACGCACGGGTTCGTGTTCTGGACGCCCCTTGCCGTTCCGGCCCTCACCGGGCTGGTTCTGCTCGCCCTCGGACGCGCGAGCCGCGATCCGTCGCCGGGCGGGACCGCCTCGCTTGCGTGGATCGGGGCCGTCAGTCTCCTGATGGCCGCCAGCCAGATCTACGTGTCGGGCAGCGTGGCAAGCTGGGAGGGAGGCGCGTTCGGACAGCGGCGGCTCGTCAGCCTGACCGTCTTCCTCGTCATCGGCTTGGCCAGCCTGTTTCGCGTCGTCAGGAGCACGTGGCCTCGCCGGGCGCTCGTGGCCGTCGTCGTGATCTGCACGTGGTGGAACCTGGCGCTCGTCGCCCAGTTCGGTACCGGTCTGATGAATCGCCAGCGGCTCGAGTTGTCGACCAACGCCTACCACGCCTTCATCACGGTTCCCCGTGCGCTGCCGGAACTCGCCTGGCGCTACGTGTTCGACCGCCAGTCGTTCTACCGGGGTCGCGGGGCGGCGGGCGCCATGGAGGCCGCCCCTTCCCTGGACGGGCGATGAGGATTCTGTACTCGGCGATCGACCAGTCGGTGCCGGCCGCCCATGGTGGATCGGTGCACGTGACCGCCGTCGCCCAGGGCCTGGCGGCGCTCGGGCACGAAGTGCACGCGCTCGTGTCGCCGTCGGGCCAGCCGTTTCCGGCCGGCCCGGTCAGGTGGCGGTCGATGCGTCCGCCCGGCGGCATCAGGCAGCTGCGCGTGGCCCGCGCGTCGGCGGTCCACCGGGTGGCGCTCGAGGTCAGGCCCGACCTCGTGATGGAGCGGTACTACAACTTCGGCGGCGAGGGCCTGATCGCCGCGCGACGGATCGGCGTCCGCGCCGTTCTCGAGGTCAACACCCCGGTCGTCGACCGCCCCGGGTCGCTCAAGCAGCGCCTGGATCAGTGCCTGCTCGTCCAGCCGATGCGGCGCTGGCGCGAGTGGCAGTGCCGGGCGGCCGACCTCATCGTGACGCCAAGCGCCAGGATTCTCCCCGATCAGGTGCCACCCGAACGCGTTCTGCAAATCGAGTGGGGTGCCGATACGACGCTGTTCCGTCCCGATGCGCGCGGGGCGGTCCCCGTCTCCCGCAGCGACTCTGACATCGTCGCCGTCTTCGCGGGCGCGTTCCGCGCGTGGCACGGAGCCATTCACCTCGTCGAGGCCATCGGGCGGCTGCGCGCTCGGGGCCGGCTCGACGTGAAAGCCGTCCTCGTCGGTGACGGCCCGGAACTGGCCCGCGTGCGGCGTGCGGCCGAGGGCATCGAGGGCGTCACGTTCACCGGCGCCCTGCCTCACGAGCGCGTGCCGGCGTGCCTCGCCGCCGCCGATATCGGCGTGGCGCCGTTTGACGTGGCGGCGCACCCGACGCTCATGCGCGAGTTCCACTGGTCGCCGCTCAAGGTCTTCGAGTACATGGCCGCCGGGCTTCCCGTGGTCACCCCGCGTATCGCCCGCCTCGAGGCGATCGTCCGTGACGGCCGGGAGGGCCTGCTCTACGACGCGGCCGATCCGGACGGTCTCGCCGGCGCGCTCGAGCGGCTGCGCGAGCCGGGCCTGCGGCGCAGGCTCGGCGCCGCCGCTCGCGACCGGGTCGTGGGCGAGTTCAGCTGGGAGGAGCATTGCCGACGGCTCGACCGGGCCTTCGAAGGATTGCGGACCGGGGACCGCTCCAAACAGGCATGCGCATCCTGATCGCCACCGATGCCTTCCCTCCCGTCTGCGGCGGCAGCGGCTGGAGCACCTATGAGCTGGCGCGCGGCCTGCGTCAGCGGGGCCACCACGTCGTCATCGTGCAGCCTCGCCGCGACGGCGCGGCCGCGCCGCCCTACGACGGCTTCGATGTGATCGGATACCGGGCGACGGCGCCCCCGGTGCCGTTCGTGCGGAATTACGTCAGGAACGAACGCCTGTACGGGCGGCTCGCGCGCTTTCTCGAGTCGATCATCGTCCGCGAGCGGATTGACCTCGTGCACGGCCAGCACCTGCTGACCGCACCGTCTGCCGTCCGGGCCGCGAGAGCGGCGGGCATTCCGTCGGTCTGCACCGTTCGCGACTACTGGCCCGTCTGCTACTGGGGCGACCTGACGAAACACGCGGACGCGGGAGGCCAGTGTCCGGCGTGCTCGCCGCTCGCGATGACCGCGTGCGTCCGGCCCCACGCCGGCGCCGCATGGCCCCTGGCCGTGCCGTGGATCCCGTACATGCGCTCCAACCTCGGGCTCAAGCAGCGCGATCTTGGCGCCGCGGACGCCATTGTCGCGGTTAGCCGGCGGATGGCCACCGACCTGCGCGAGCGGGCGCCGGCGTTCGCGGCGACGCGCATCGAGACGATCCCGAATGCAGTGGACGTCCGGGGCGTGCGCGGCGCGGCCCTGCACGCGCCTCGACCCCTGCCCGATCAGTACGCGCTGTTTGTCGGTAAGCTCGCCCCCAACAAGGGCGTCACCGACCTCGTGGAGGCCGTGGCCGGGGCCGCCCTCGCCATGCCGCTCGTGGTCGTTGGCGACGGCCCCGAACGGGCGCGTCTCGTCGACGCGGCGGCCCGCGCCCGGTGCGACCTCAGGGTGCTCGGGTGGCTGGATCGCGACGTCGTCTTCCAGTGGATGCGGCACGCATGCCTGATGGTCTTTCCCTCGGGCTGGCAGGAACCGCTCAGCCGAGTCCTCATCGAAGCCAGCGCGCTCGGCGTGCCCATCGCCGCTATGGACACCGGCGGCACGGCGGACATCGTGGTGGACGAAGAAACCGGGCTGCTCTCCCGCAGCGTCGGCGAACTCGCGGCCGATCTCAAGCGCCTGGCCGCAGACGATGGACTGCGCGCGAGGCTTGGCCACGCCGCCCGTGCTCGCGCCGAAGCGCAGTTTGACGTTCCCGTCATCCTCGACCGCATGGAGCGGCTCTACGAGGACCTGATCGCGCGCGGCCGAACCCGCGCCGGAGCTGGCGCGTCGTGACCGTCGGCAGTCCCGGCCGCCGCCTGATCGTCTCCCTGGTCCTCGCGACGGCGTGGCTCGCCTTCGCAACACACGTCGTGCCGCCGCTCATCACTCGCGCCTACCACCAGGAGAGCCTGCCGCTCTTCAATGCTCTCGTCATCAGCCGCGAGAGCCACGAGCTCGCCGAGTACCTGGCCTACTGGCGCAACGTCACGTGGCTCGGCGCCGCCTGGTCGGTGGCCATCTGGTTCATCGCGCCGGTGAGGCGCCTGATGACCGGCTCGTGGTTCTTCGAACGCGCGGTGGGTGCCGCCACGCCGGCGACGCTCGGCGCCATCAGGTCGTGGACGTGCGGGATTCTCCTCGTGATGACGCTCTGGGAGGATCTGGCGAGCACGACGCTCCTTCCCCGCGAGATCGCACGGCCGAAGGGCGTGCTGTACCTGCTGCACGCCCTGCCCATCGGGTTCGAGCGGTTCCTGGCCAGTGCCCCGGCCCTGTGGGCGTTCGAGCACCTGACGACGCTCCTCCTCTTCCTCGGTGTCGTCGGCCTCGGCACGCGCGGCGTGGTGCCGGCCGCCGCCGCGTGTTATCTCGTGCTGGCGGGGATCCTCCGTGAGTACGCGTGGTTCTATCACACGGGGCTCATCCCGCTGTACGTCCTCGTCGCGCTCTCGTTCACACCGTGCGGCGACGGCTGGTCCCTCGATCGCGCGATCCGGATTGCGCGCGGCCGGCCCGTGCCTCCCCCCGAACCACGGCCCGTGTACGGCTGGGCCCGGTATCTCGTGTGGACGATGATTGCCGTCCCGTACGTCGGGGCGGCGCTCAGCAAGCTCTATTACAGCGGCTTCGCGTGGTTCCATCCCGACAACATGCTGGCGACGCTCCTGCGCACCACACTCGCGCCGATGGAGTTCGAGTGGCGGCTGGCCCTCCATCTCGTGAACGGGCCGGGCGCTGTCCTTGTCTTCCTGGCGATTGTCGGGCTGTTCAGCGAGCTGCTGTTCGCGTTCGTCCTCGTCTCGCCCGTCGCACGGCGCGTCGTGCCCATGGCCGTCCTCGCGACGCATGTGGGCATCCTGTTCCTCCAGAACATCCTGTTCATCGACCTCATCCTCCTGCAGGCGGTCTTCTACGACTTCGGCACCGTGCGCCGGTCGATCGCCCGCCGCCTCGCACGCTCCGGAGAGCGCGTGCAGGTGCTCTACGACGGGCGCTGCGGGTTGTGCGGACGAACCGTACGGATCCTCGCCGGCCTCGATCTCTTCGGACGCCTCGAGCTCCTCGACTTCCGGACCTTGGACCTCACGCGCTATCGAGGGCGCACGCAGCCGGCGATCGATCCGGAACGGCTCGAGCACGAGATGGCTGCGGTCGACGAAGGTCGCCTGCACGAGGGCTTTGCGGCATACCGCGCGATCGCCTGGAAGCTGCCGCTGTGCTGGATCGCCGTGCCGCTCCTCTACCTGCCCGGCGTCGCCGGCGTCGGCGATGCCGTCTATGGATGGATCGCGAAGCGCCGCCACGGCGTCTGTGTCATCGACCGGCCTCTCGCGACACCGGCCGTGCCCTACCGGAACGCGCACGCTCGGGGCGCGCTCGCCGCGCTCGCGCTGACCGCGTTCCTCCTGTCCTGGTGGACGACGCACATCGAGTTCTACCCGTTCACGACGATGAAGATGTTCTCCGGCCTCAACCTGCCGGTCGGACAGGTCACCTACGTCAAACCGGTGGCGGTTCACGAGGACGGCCGGCGATTGCCCGCACGGTTCGAGCACTGGGTAGGCGCGATGGCCGACTCGCGCTACCGGCAGGTCATCATGCTGCCCTTCCAGCCGGACCCGCCGCTCGAGCGGTGCAACGCGTTCCTCGAGGCGGCCATGCGGGCCGCCAACCGCCACGCGCCCGTGGGTCAGCGCGTCGTGGGCTTCGAACTCCAGCTCTGGGAATGGCGCTTCCGGGCCGACCCGGACAGTCCGACCCAGGGCAGGCTCGTCCAGAATTACGTGTTCCCTCCTGCAAGCGATGCGCATCGCCATTGAAGCGCTCGGCATCGACCGGCCCGGCGGGGGACGCGTCGCGACGCTGAACCTGCTGAAGCCCTTGCTCGCGCTCGACCGCGAGCACGAGTACGTGCTCTACCTGAGCGCACCGGAGCCAGACCTGGCCGGGCTCAACCCCAGGGTCACGCCGCGCGTCGTGCAGGTTCGAGGCCGCTTCGCATCCAGGGTGTTCCTTCAGGCGGTGCTGCCAGTGTGGTGCCGCCGCGACCGGATCGATCTCGTGCACTTCGTCAAGAACCAGGTGGTCCTCGGCACGGGCGCACGGACGGTGGCCACGGTGTACGACCTCACGACGCTGCGGCATCCGGAGGCGTATCCGGCCGTCGACGTCTGGTACTGGCGCCAGGTGCTGCCGCGCGAGTACCGGCGCATGGATCGCCTGATCGCGATCTCCGCGTCGACCAGGTCCGACCTCGTTGCGCTCTGCGGGCTGTCTCCCGATCGCATTCGCGTGGTCCGCTGCGCGTACGACCCCGCTTACCAGGTCCCGACGCCAGCGCAGATCGACGCAGCCGTCGAGCGGTACGGACTGGCCGGATCCCCGTACTTCATCCACGTCGGGAATCTGTCGCTCAAGAAGAACCTCGCGATGCTGCTCGAGGCCTTCCTCGACTTCCGGCAGCGGACAGGGTTCACGGGATACCTGGTCCTCGCGGGCGCGGAGTATCACAAGGGACGCGACCGCCGCTTCTTCGAGATCCTGGCGAGGTCAGAGGCGCAGGCATCGGTGCGCCTCACCGGTCACGTGCCGCAGGAACACTTGATCGGTCTTTACGGCGGTTCGCTGGCGTTTGTCTTTCCGACCCTCCACGAAGGCTTCGGCCTGGTGGCCCTCGAGGCCATGGCCTGCGGGGCGCCCGTCATCGCTCACGCGGCCGGTGCCGTGCGGGAGGTGGTGGGCGGCGCGGGAATCGTTCTCGCATCGGCGACCGACGTCCGTACGTGGAGCGAAGCCCTGGAGCGCGTCGCCGGAACGCCATCGGTGCGCGCGGATCTCGTCCGCGCCGGTCTCGATCGCGTGCGTCAGTTTGCGCCCGAGCGCGTGGCGCGCGAGACGCTGGCGGTCTACGAGGAACTCGCGCGACCCTGAAAGGGTCGCGCCTACACCTCGATACTGAAGGGGTCGCGCCTACGGCCTCGATACCGCTTACGGCTTCGATACAATGACGCGATGGTGACCGGCCCCCGGCGTCCCGTTCGCGTCGCCGTGCTCGCCCGCGTCATCTATCCCTGGCACGGATACGGCGGCCTGCAGCGCCACGTGTACGACCTCGTGCGCTGCCTGCTCGGCCGCGGCGCCGAAGTGACGCTCATCACGCAGCCCGCAAGCCGGGATCATCCAGTGGATCCCCGGACGGACGCGACGTTCCGGCATTCGAAGCTGACCGTCCGGCTGGTGCCGTATCGGACGTTCCCGATGGCCGGCCGCCGCGGCACGACCGTCATCGATCGCAGTACGGCGTATCCGATCTTCGGGTGGCGTGCCGGTCGTTTGGCCGCCGCCCTCGCGGCGAGCGGCGCGGTCGACGTCGTGCACGGCCTTGGCGCGAGCGCCCTGGGGTACGCCATGGCCCGCCGCACGCCGGGTGGACGACAGGTTCCGTTCGTCTTCAACCCGCAGGGCATGGAGGAGTTCGGCGCGACCGATCCGTCACGCGCGCCTCTCAAGCGGATCGGGTACTGGCCACTGCGTCAGGCCGTCGTCCGGTGTGCGCGTGCCGCCGACCGGGTGATTGCCACCGACCAGGTGCTCGTCACATCGGTCCTCGAACACCTGAAGGTCCCGCGTGCCTCGGTGGTCGTCATCCCTAACGCCATCGAGCTTGCCGACTACGACACGACAGGCGTGCCAGCCCGGATCGATGCGCTTCGACGCAGGGTCGGGCTCTCGGCCGATGACGTCCTGCTGCTGAGCGTGGGACGGATCGAAGCGAACAAGGGATTCCACGTGCTCGCGCGCGCACTCGGTACGCTCGTCGCCGACGGCACCCTCCCCGCGTCAGGATGGCGGTGGGTACTCGTGGGCGATGGCCCGCTGCGAGCCCGGCTTGAACGCGACATCGCAGCCTCCGGCCTCGCGGTGCACGCACATCTCCGCGGCCGCGCGGCAGACGATGAGCTGGTCGACTGGTATCGGGCAGCCACACTGTTCGTGCACCCGACGCTCTACGAAGGCAGTTCCCTCGTCACCCTCGAGGCCATGGCGTGCGCACGCGCGGTCGTGGCCACGATGGCCGGCGGCCTGCCGGACAAGGTGACGCCTGGCGTCAGCGGCTGGCTGGTTCCTCCCGGCGATCCGGTGGCCCTCGCCGACGCCCTTCGCGAGGCCATCGCGAACCGCCAGCGTCTCCAGTCCATGGGAGTCGCAGGCCGGACGATCGTCGAGCACGAGTTCTCATGGCGCACGGCAACCGATCGCCTCCTCGAGCTCTACTACGAGCTCGTCTATGCAGGAGACACCGCTTGAAGGTTTCGCCTTTCACGTTCACGTGTGCCCTGGCCTCGGTGGCGCTCGTGTTCGCCTTCATGTCCTTCTCGTATTCCGTCTTTCACCAGTACGACTGGAACCATCCGACGGTCAAGGTCGTCTGCTTCGCCGCCATCGCGTTTCTGCTGGCACACGCGTCACAACGCGGCCCTGTGTGGACGTCGAATGCCCTGTCTCTCGCGGAATCGACTCTCGCCGGTCTCATCATCGCGCTCAGCGTTTCAGGTCACGTCCGATCCTATGGAGCCGACGTCTTCACGCCGCCCGCTTCTGACATCGGCAACACGACGGTTGCCTCCTCGGCGATGGTCTTCGGAGCACTGCAGAATCCCTACTCGAGCGAGCGGATCAACGTTCGCCGGGAGCTCCGGCCGGAGCACAGGGGCTTTCACTACGGCCCCCTGATGCTGCCGGCATACGCCCCGGGCGTAATCTTCGAACGGAGCGGCTATAAGGTCACGAGTCTCATCTACCTTCTGGCGTCAGCAGTCCTGCTGTGCCTGCTGATACGAACGTCCCCACAGCCAGGTCTCGAGCACGTCGCGGGCTCCTTCACCGTGTTGGCGCTGTTCTTCCTTCCGGAACGTCTCTGGTACGAGGTGCTACGCCAGGGCGCCAACGATGTGTTTCCGGTGATGTTGGTCCTCGCATCCCTCTTGATGCTCAAGGAACGGCGCTACTTCCTGATGGCCCTGTTCGCCGGCCTGTCCTTCTCCGCCAAATTTTCGCCAGCGACATTCCTGATCGTGCACTTTTGCAGGCGGCGCCTTCACGAACGGGAACGGACCGCCGTTCTCAAGGGACTGGCCGTCGGCCTGACACCGTTGCTTCCCTTCCTCGTGTGGGATCCCGCCGGGTTCGTGAACAACGTCTTCCTGATCCGGGCGTTTCTGGACTTCGACTCGACCAGTCTCTACTCGGTGCTTCCACCTTCGCTTCACGTCATGTTGCCCGTCGCCCTGACCGTCGGGACCGGGCTCGCCATGTGGCGCGGGTTCTCCGCCGAGCTGGTCTATGAGGACGTCCTCCGGTCCTTCACGTTTCTCCTGATAGTGGCCGAGGTTACGTTCAAGGAGATTCACGCCAACCATCTCCTCTGGTTCTTTCCCCTCTTCGCGCTTATCCTCACCTCGGGACGAAGAGGCGTCCTTGCGCATCAGGCCGCTGCGCGGCCCTGAGCGGCCGCTCCTCGACGTCGCGGCGCCGCAGGATGATCCAGCCCCGAGGTCGCACGTACGCCTCCGCGGCTGGCGACAAGGGCACGTACTCGGAGGGCGGCACGATCGGAAACCGCTCGAGCAGTAGGCGCGCCGGCGTCAGCCCGCGTGGCATCGCCCGGTCTGACGTTGAAAGGGCCAGCAGTTCCGGGCGCTCGGCGCGCACGCGCTCCTGCCAAGCAGCCGCCCATTTCGCGATCAGCCCGACGCCGTCGGCCGTCCGAGCCCACTGGGGAAGCTTCGTCGCCTGCGATTCCGGCCCGATGCAGCGCGGTGCCATCCGGTACGGCGTGCAGAGCCCGTGCGAATACACGGAGGCCACGAGGATGCGGGCGTCCGCGCCGGCCGCCTGGCCCAGGCGGACCGGTAAAGGATCGCCGTTGGAGGCGACATCAAGGTGAAACGTCATGCCCCCGACCACGACGAGACCAAGCGCCAGCACGCCGGCCAGCCGCGTCCGGCCGCGCGCACCCAGCCATTCCCCCGCGGCCCAGCTGCCGCAGACGACGGCAAGCCCGAAGAGTGGCGTGAAATGATAAGGCAGGTACCTCTGCTGGTGAACGACGGCGATCGCACCCCATGCGAGCGCCATCGCCCCACGGACGGCCACGCCCCGAAGGCGGACGTCCTCCCGGACTGCCAGCGCCATCGCGATGATCGCCGCCATCACCACGCTCCCCACGATCAGCGGCCCACGCTCCAGTAGGGCGGCCGGGCTCCAGCGCAGCAGGGCGTAGGCGCCGGACACGTGCAGGGACAAGGTCTCGGTAAAAAGGGCCCGGATCGCTTCAGCCGAATGCCACCACAACAGACCGAACGGCGCGACCGCCCCAGCCAGGAACCATTTCGCGTCCGCAGCGCGAGACGGCAGCGGTCGCGCCGTGAGCACCACCAGGACGAGGATGGCCGCAAACTGCGGCTTGATCATCGCCAGGAATCCTAGCGCTGCGCACCAGGCAGGACGCCACCCGACCCTCGACGGACTGACCGCTGCGAAGAGTTCCGGGATGAGCAGCAGCGCGAACAGGTGTTCGCGCTGGCCGAAGTCCCTGGTGATCGCTCCGGGCTTCAGAACAAAGAACAGATATCCTGCCGCCGCCAGCACCACAGCAGGCCACGCCCTGTCCATGCCGCGAAGGGACCGTACGAGTACGGTCAGGCCCGCAGCGGCCACCGCGAGCACGAGGAAATCGTAGGCCAGAACGACGGGGATCCCGATCCGGGAAAGTCCCACGGCAGCCCGAGCGACAAAGAAGATCGGCGGCAGCGCGGGATCCAGCCAGTCGACGTAGAGTCTGGCGCCGGCGGCCATCTCGGTGGCGATGAAGAGAATCAGCGCGCTGTCGTTGTTCGTCCACGGCGCAGGATGGCTGGCCGCATCGAAGGACAGGTGCAGGGCCGCGGTGACGAAGACAACCGTCGCGCCGGCGGCCACCGCCGGAACACAGAGGTGGGCGGCACGACGGACCCGCGAATCAGACGACGAGTCGCCCGCAGCGTCAACAGTCATTGAGCGCCGCCGTCACCCAGGAGCCGCGGCAAGTGTCGCGTGTACAGCCCCGCGCGGGCCGTCCTGACGATCTGGAGATCGCGCCAGTCCCAGAGCCGCCAGTGCGCCTGGTCCACGTTCACCGGCTCGGTGTTCCACGCGCCGCCCGGATAGCAGAACACGCCGATGGCCTGCACGACGATGCCCCATGCGAGCGCCACGGCGGCGGCGCGACGCACGAGATCTCGAAGGGGCGGAGTCCCGTGGATCGCCGCACACGCCATCAGGCTCAGCGGGATGACGATGTCGGTCGCGTAGCGCGGACCGTAGGAATGCCCGCCCCACCAAACCGCGTAGCCCGACCAGCCCGCGAGGTACGCGAGCGTTGGCGCAACCACCAGCCAGCGGCCGTCCGCCGAACGCCACAGGCGCAGGGCGCCCGATCCCGTCCAGAGGACGAGCGGCATGAAGATGAGCATGCCCCGATTGGGACTGATCAGGATGCCCAGAGCGCCCCGCAGGACGCTCGTCGTCCACGCGCCGGCCACCTGATGCGTGCTGCCGTGCGTCGCGGCCGACTCGAGCGCCGCGGCGCCGCCGAGCAGGTGGCCGAAGGTCACCTGTTGCCAGGCAAGAAGCGCCGCGAGCGGCACCACCGTCGCGACCGCGAGCGACCAGCGGTGCGGCGACCGGCGAGCGAGGACGAGCAGGCCGACGGCAAAAGGCAGGAGAAGGAGCCGGCTCGTGACCGCGAGGGAGATCGCGCTCCCGGCAACGATCGCCGCAGCACGCGAGCGATCGACGGACGCCGACAGCAGGAAGGCGCAGGCGAGGAAGCAGGCGGCGGCGGCGTGGCTCCACAGGGCCTGCGACGCCGCGGACCACCAGGGACTGCTGAGCGCCGCCGCGGTCACGACGAGCGACGCCGGGGCCGCGGGGAATCGCCCCCGCACGATCAGGTAGAGAAAGGCGCAGGCGACGGCAGTCAGGGCGCTCGCGGTGATCTTTCCGACGCCCTCGAGTCCCGCCGACGCCGGGCGCTCCGCGTCGATCACGCCGGCCGCGACCGCCACCGCATAGAACGGCGCCGCCACGAGCGCCGGCACGACCGGGTAGTTCGGCAGGACGCGCCCGTCCCGCACCTGCACGCCATCCGAGCGGCCGACATCGGGGAACTCGTCGAGCGTGGCGTCGAGCGAGACGGCCAGGCTGAGCGCCGTGAGCTGAATCACACGCGTGTCCTGGCTCGGAATCGCACGCAAGTTCAGATTGAAGACGACAAAGAGGAGTGCCGCCAGGCCAAAGGCCGCCTGCCGGTCGGTCATGGAGCCGCGACCGCCGGGCACTCGATGGCCACCCGGTCCACCATCACGCCGAGATCGCGATCGTCATTCACCCCGATCAGGCGGCTCGGGTTCCACGTGCGCGAGACGATGCGCAGCTGCGCCGCGTCGTCTACCCCCGCGATGCGCGAGGCAAGATCGGGAGGAATGTCGAAAGTGAACGCGCTGAAGCCGTCGCCGGCCGTCGCCGCGCCAATCGGGACGTCATCCAGGAAGAGCTCCACGTCCGCGGGTTCGGCCGCCGGCGGCCGCCCGCCGCTGCCCATCCAGATCGTCAGGCGGCGGCAGTCCGGTCGGGTGCCGACAATCGAGACGAACGACTCGGCGCGGGCCCACCTGAACGTGGTCCCGTTCGGGCGCCGCTCCTTCGCGTTGAAGCGGCGGACGTAGAGATCGTCGGCCACGCCGACGTCGAGGTCGAAACCGCTGGCGGGCGCCTGCTCCGGCAGGAACTCGTAGACGCCGAAGTCGAACTCCTTGAACCGCGTGGCGCGGGGATACACGTTCCACAGCGATTCGTACTCGGGAATCTGGAAACGCTCGCCGCCAACAGCCCGGACGCTCATCGTGCGCGAAAGGAGTTCCGTGCCGCCGCCGCCGAGGAAGTAGATCCGCCGATACCGGCCCCGGGCCCACGCCAGGAACTCGCGGAACACGCTCTTGTCGGGCGCCGGCTCCCACAGGACGAGCACCTGACGCGCGTAGATGTAGGCCAGCGGCAGGGCGAGCACGTGCGCATCGGAGGCCGCGCGCGACTCGACGATCACCAGGTCGTCGTCGCCAAACGTCGATGCCAGCGTCTCCAGTCGGGGAATGAGGCCCGCGTACTCGACGTGCCTCAGCACGGGCCGCGTGGCGCCGACGTACTGGTAGCCGAGAACCACGATGAGGAGCAGGCCGAGTGCGATTCGGGCCCTCTGTGCGAGGCGGCCGGCCCAGGCAAGTCGTCCGCCGATCCGGGACGCCATGGGCGGGAAGGCCACGGCACCGACGAGAAGCAGCGTCCCCGGCAGGATGACCGCGATGAACCGGCGGGCGGCCCAGAAGTGCTCGGGCACGATCCGGATCTTGTAGAAGAAGAACACCGAGAGCGTCGCGAACACGACGAGGAAGGGCGCGCTCGTCCAGAACGATCGCCTGGCGACGACAGCGAGGCCGACAACGCCCGCCAGGAGCCCGAGCGGCGTGACATAGAACGCGGCGAACGTCCTGAAGGCGTCGGCGTCATGGGGAGCCAGTCCCCCTCCGTAGACGCGGAAGAACCAGGCATACGCTGCAAGCAGCCACAGGACCAGCACGAATGCCGGGGGCAGCGCGGCCTGCACGCGGCGGCGGATCCCGGCGCGGCCGGCGCTCCACCACAGGAGGACGACGGCCGTACACGCGCCCGCCAGGCCCAACTCCTGAACGAAGGAGAGCCGGCGGACGAAGGTGACGGGCACCGCGAAGTACGGGGCGAGAAACGTCATCAGGTAGACCGTCGCGAGGATGCCGCCCGCGATGAACGGCAGGGCAAACGCCACGCGGAGGCGGTGGTCGACGAAGCGGCCGACCACGACCGCGGCGACGACACCCGCGAGGACGAACGCTCCGGTCAGGTGAGCGAACACGCACAGCGTGAACAGCACGCCGGCCAGCGGCGCAAAGAACCGATCGCCATCGGCCTGGGCCCGTACGTAGGCGAGCAGACCTGCGAACACGAGTGGCTGCAGCACCATCTCCGCGCTCGGATACCGTGAGTACCAGACCTGCAGGACGTGTACGGCGAGCAGCGCCGCGCCGGCCGCTCCCGCCGCACGCCCGACCAGCCGGCTTCCCAGGAAGTACACCGACACGACCCCGAGAATCGCCCAGAGACCGAGGATCCAGCGCGCGCCGGTCAACCCATGCACTCCGTATGCGATGGCAATCCAGGCGGGATAGAGATGGGTGAACTGGCTGATCACGCTTCCGCTCGTCGGGTCCATCAGGAAGAACCCCATGAAGCGGTTGCTGTAATACGTCGGCTGGCCGCGATCGGGGAAGAAGAGGTCGCGGAAGGCCGACGGCACCGAGGCCACGGTGGTGTCGGTCACGACGAGGCCGCCCCGCTGGGCGATCTGGAGACCCTCGTTCATGTAGACGCCGGGATCCTTGCCGCCCATGACGTACTCCGATGGAGGCACGGCGAAGTTCATCGACCAGGCAAGAACGATGAGGGCGGCTGGCAGCGCCGCCGTCCAGGTCGGCCGCGGCGCGGTCTGACCGTAGAACAGGCGACCCCGCCCGAGCAGCACGATCGCGAGGCTCAACGCGCCATTCGCCCAGAGGAGCCGCTCGAACCGGTACCAGCCCCCGGCGGCCAGGCTCAGGACGACGACGGACGAGAGCGCGACGCTGAGGATGACGCTCCAGTACGCGCGCTCCTCGGCCGGAAGCGCGGCGCGCCTGGAGCGATCCGCGATCGACAGGCGGAAGATGAGCGCGCCAGGCAGCCAGGCGACGAGCAGCACCGCGAGGGGGGCCTGCCACAACCCCATCAGCCTGCCCCCGCCAGCACGCGTTCGTACACGCACTCGAACTCGGTGGCCACCCGCGTCCAGCTATAGTCGCGGCACACGAGTTCGCGGGCCCGCTGACCCATGTCGGCCGCGAGCGGCGGATCGGCGAGGAGCCGCGCAATCGCGCCCGCAAGGGCATCGGGGTCCTTCTCCGGCACGAGCTGTGCGGTGACACCGTCGGTCGCCACCGCGCCGATGCCGCCGGCCCGCGTGGCGACAAGCGGGGTCGCCGACGCCATGATCTCGAGCACCGTGTTCGGCAGGCCATCGACGTTGCCCGCCTCGTCCCGGATCGACGGCACCACCGCTACGTCAGCCGCCGCCACGAGGTCGGGCATGTCCTGATGAGGCATGACGCCGGGAAAGCGGACGAATTCGCCCACGCCGGCCTCGGCGGCGTGCGCCTGGAGCGCGGGCCCGAGGTCGCCTTCGCCGGCAATCGCGACCCGGAGGCCGTGAAGGTCCGGGCGCATCCGTCGCAGCAGCGCGGTGGCATCGATCAGGTACTCGAAGCCTTTCTTCTCCACCAGCCGTCCGAACGCGAGGACGAGGGGTGCGCTCGGATCGACGCCGATCCTCGACCGGCCGCGCGCTCGCATTCCCGCGTCGGGCCTGAACCGATCGCTCGCCACCCCGTACGGAACGACCGTCGTCCGATCGGGTGGCGCGCCGAGCGCGATGGCGCGGCGCTGCAGGTCCGCGCTGCACGCCGTCACCCAGGCGGCACGCCGGAACGCGGCTCGCGCGGCCATCGACGCCGCCCGGTGCCGCTCCGCGACGTACACGTCGGACCCGTGCAGGCTGATGACGAGCGGCCGGCCGCCAGCCGCAGCCGCCGCCTGCACACCGCCGGGAATCACCCAATGCGCATGGATCAGGGTCGCGTCGGTCTGCCGCGCGACCTGCCGCGCTCGCCAGGCCCCGGCCGCCATCGCGAGCGGGGCCACGGCCACCGCCGACGCCCGCAGCCGGACGTCCGCACGGAGGGCGCCTGCGTATCCGAAGACACACAGCCGCGCCGCTGGCGCGTAGCGATAGAGGTGGAACGACAGGCGGCCCTCCGACAGCGGGCGCCGCCACTCGGGATGCCATGGGGCGACGACGTGAACGGCATGCCCGAGATCCGCGACCCCTCGCGCGATCGGCTCCATGAACGTCGCAATCGCGTCGCCCGGAAACCGGGGATACGAACTCGTCACCATCACGACGGTCTTCACGGGGCGCTCACGTCAGTCCCGCGGGCCTGCCGTGCGGCTCGCCGATCCGCGCGCGGCCACCCATGCAGCGGCGCAGACGATGAGCGTCGGATCGATGACCGGAGCGCGGAATCGCTCCTGGGGCAGGAACACCAGAGCCGTGAGGACGACGGACGCGAACATGAGGGCGAGCGCCGCGACGGGCGTGCGCATCCGTCGCAGGGTCAGTGCGCCAGCCGCCGCAAACGGCAGCAGCGCGAGATAGGGCACGATCGACGCGAGGCGGAACCGCAGCGAGTGCAGCCGATAGGACGGACCGACCGGCACGAAGAGATAGAAAGCCTTGCGCGCGACGAGCCCTGTCCACCACACGGGATGCGCGGCCATCTGCGAGAAAGCCTCACGGTAGTAGATGGGTTCGAGCGCCTCGGGACTGAGGCCCGGCTGCCGCCGCCTCAGCTCGAGGTTCGCCTCCTTGATCGCGGGATTGGCGGCCATGTCGCCGTCGCCGACGGCCATCGGGTGGTTGCCGGTCCAGAACGTGATCCCGCCTTCCGAGGCCACGAGCACGAAGCGGCCGTACTCGCGGACGTTGCGGATCGTCCACGGCGCCACGACGAGGATTGCGGCCGCGAGGAACGACAGGGCCAGAACCGGCGGCCGGCGGAGGGCGAGCCACAGGGCCGCAGGGCCGACAAACAACAGCATCGCGGGGCGCGTGAGCACGGCAAGGCCCGCCAGGAGGCCGGCAACCGCCAGCAGCCGGGCGGCCTGAGCGGGGGCGGGCGGCGACCGGCGGTCGACGGCCAGCCCGAACACGAGCACGGTCAGCCACGCGAGGGTCACATACAGGCCTTCGCTGAGCGCATAGCCGCTCAACCGCACGAGCGGCGGATGGACGGCGGTGAGCAGCGCGGCCACTGCCCCCGCCGCGGGTCCGGCCGCGCGCCACGCGATGGCCGCGAGGATCGGCACTGCGGCGGCTCCGACGATCGACTGCCCGACCCGGACCGGCACGGGCACGGCCTCCGGCCGCGGCTCGAGCACGGCGGCCCCGCCCATCCACGACAGCACCCACGGGTAGAGCGGCGCACGCCCGAAGCGCTCGACCGCCGTCGCCGGTGAATCGGGCGGCGGATACCTGACGCCGTCGCCGGACGCAATCGATCGGGCGAGCGCCAGGTACTCGCGCTCGTCATGGGTCAGCGGCTTGTCCGCCCAGTACGCCAGCGCGAACATCAGGCGGAGCACCAGCCCCGCGACGGTGCCGATCGCGATGATGCACACCGCCAGGCGCCGATCCTGCAGCGCGCGAACGGAATCAGCAAACACAGGCCTATCGGTCGCGGCCTTCGAAACGCAGCGCCGAGATCTGCTCCGAGACGAGGCCCACGAGGAACACCACGACACCGAGCACGATGAGCAGGACCGAGGTGTTGGTCACCCTCGACTGGGTGACGATCGTCCACAGCCCGTAGCCGCCGCCGCCGAGGAGCGCCGCCAGGCTCACGGGCGCGAACACGCGCAGCGGGCTGAAGATGGTGACAACGCGCATCACGATTAGGAAGAACTTCGTGCCGTCGCGTACGAGGCGGATCTTCGACGCGCCGACGCGCTGTCTGGCCTCGACCGGCTCGAAGGTCACGCTGTAGCCCGCCTTGAGGAACGCCAGCGTGGTCGTCGTCGGCGTCGAGAACCCATTCGGCAGCAGGTGCAGGAACTCGGCCAGCATCGACCGACGCGCGGCGCGGAAGCCCGACGTGAGATCAGGAACGGCATGGTCGGCCAGGTAGCTGGCCAGCGCGTTCAGCAGGCGGTTGCCGAGGCGGCGCGACTGGGTGGCCTGCGTCGCGCCCGCACGGGCGCCGACGACGAGGTCGAACTCGCCGAGGTGCGACACCAGGCGGAGAGCGTCCTCGGGCCGATGCTGGCCGTCGCCGTCGATGATAACGACATATTCGCCGGTGGCCCGGCGGATCCCGCTCTTGACCGCCGCGCCGTTGCCCTTCCGGTACGGGTGGCGGATGACTGTTGCGCCCTCGGCGCGGGCGATCTCGCCCGTGGCGTCGGTCGAGCCGTCGTCGACGACCAGGATTTCGTGCCAGCGGCCGGCCGCCGACAGGCCGGAGACGACGCCCCCGATAGCCGCCGCTTCGTTCAGCGCAGGCACGATGACGGAGGTAGCTTCGGGCGCGGCCACGCGGGCCCTATCTTCTCATACGCCGCGCCGCGCACGTAGAATGTGAAGCGCTCGCGCGCAGGATGACCATACAGCGAATCGCCGTCTGCGAAGCCCAGGTCCCGTTCGTGCAGGGCGGCGCCGAGTACCACGTGCGCGCCCTCGTCGACCATCTCCGGCGGCACGGCTATGCCACGGAACTCGTGAGCATCCCGTTCAAGTGGTACCCACGCGAGGAGCTGCTCGCGTCGGCGGCCGCCTGGCGCCTGATCGACCTGAGCGAGTCGAACGGCCAGTCGATCGACCTCGTGATCGGCTCGAAGTTCCCGTCGTACTTCGCCCGGCACCCGAACAAGGTGGCGTGGCTCATCCACCAGCATCGCGCCGCGTACGATCTGTGCGGCACGCCCTACAGCGACTTCGAGCACGTCGAGGCCGACGTCGCGCTCCGCGAGACGCTGCTGCGCCTCGACCGGGCCATGCTCGGGGAATGCCGGCGCGTCTTCACGAACGGGCGGAACACATCGAGTCGCCTCGAGAAGTTCAACGCCTTCCACGCCGACCCGTTGTATCATCCCCCGCCGCTCGCCGAGCGGCTCGAGCCGGGGCCGTACGGCGACTACGTGCTGTTTGTCGGCCGCCTCGAGTCGATCAAGCGGCCCGATCTCGCGATCCGGGCCATGCTCGCCGTCGATCGCCCGATCCGGCTTGTGGTCGTCGGCGACGGATCGCACCGGCAGCAGACCGCGGCGCTCGCCGAATCGATCGGCGTGTCGGACCGGGTGACGTTCCTCGGATCGACGAGCGATCACGACCTCATCGCGCTGTACCGCGACGCGCTCGCCGTAATTTACACACCCTACGACGAAGACTACGGCTACGTGACACTCGAGGCCTTTCTCGCCAGGAAGCCGGTCGTCACGGCGACCGACGCCGGCGGGCCGCTCGAGTTCGTCGAAGACGGCGTGACCGGCTTTGTCTGCAATCCCGCGCCGGACGGCGTCGCGACAGCGATCAACCGGCTCGCCGCCGATCGCGCGCTCGCCGCCCGCCTCGGCACCGCGGGGTTCGAGCGCGCCCGGACCATCACCTGGGAAGGCGTCATCGAGAAGCTCGTGGAATGACGAAGACGGGGACGCGCCTCATCGTGCAGATCCCGTGCCTCAACGAGGCCGAGACGCTGCCGGCGACGATTGCCGACATCCCGCGCCACATTCCGGGCGTCGGCCGCGTCGAGATCCTGATCGTGGACGACGGCTCGACCGACGGCACGGCTGACGTCGCCCGGTCCCTCGGCGTCGACCACGTGGTGTCGCTCCGCCGGACCCGTGGGCTCGCGTCCGCCTTCGCCGCGGGCATCGACGCCTGCCTCAAGCTCGGTGCCGACTTCATCGTCAACACCGACGGTGACAACCAGTACATGGGGCAGGACATCCCGGCCCTGGTCGCCCCGCTCATCCGCGGCGAGGCCGACATCGTCATCGGCGATCGGAATGTCCAGGCCATCGCCGGCATGTCGGCCGGCCGGAAGATCCTGCAGCGGCTTGGGAGCTGGATCGTCCGCCAGGTGTCGAACACGCGCGTGCCGGACACGACGAGCGGGTTCCGCGCCTACACACGTGACGCGGCGCTCCGGATGACGATCGTCTCGGAGTTCTCCTACACGCTCGAGTCGATCATTCAGGCGGGCAAGAAGCGGCTGGCGATCGCGCACGTCCGCGTCAGGACCAACCCGCGCACGCGGCCGTCGCGGCTCTTCCACAGCGTGCGGGCCTACCTGGCGCAGTCGGGATCGACGATCGTCCGGATCTACACGATGTACGAGCCGCTCAAGGTGTTTACCGTGATCGGCCTGCTCGTCTTCGGCGTCGGCTTCGCCACGTCGGTGCGGTTCCTGTATTTCTACTTCACGGGCGACGGGCAGGGCCACCTCCAGTCGCTCGTGCTCGCCGCGGTCCTCCTCATCGTCGGCTTCCAGGTGATGCTGATGGGCCTGCTTGCGGACGTGATCTCCGCGAACCGCAAGCTGATTGAGGACGTGCTGTACCGGATCCGGCTCATCGAGTTGTCGCAGGATTGCGGGGACGAGGATCCGCCGGCCTGAGGGGCCGGTGGCCACACCCGTCTCTCAGCCCTACAGGCGCTCTCCGACCGCCGCGTAATCCAGGTACGTGAACAGCAGGCTGTTCAGCTTGCGGACGTTCTCGTTGAAGACCGCCGCCAGTTCCGACGTGCCCCCGGGCGGCGCAGCCGCCGCGTCGTGATGGCCGGCGGGCGAGGTGGTCGGCAGTGACTGGAGCTTCGACTCGTCGGGGAACGGCGCGCTGTACCGGATCTCGACACGCTGGAATCCGCTCGCCACGACCAGGTATTGCAGCGTGTCGGGGTGCAGCGGCCGCACGTGGGTGATGTCGCGGATGTAGCTCGAGAAGAAGGCGTACCAGCACGCCGGGTTGATCGTCTCGAGCACGATCTTCGAGCCTGGACGCAATTTGTGGTACGCGGTCTCGAGGAGCCGCATGAGATATCCCGGCTCGAGGTGCTCGACGACCTGAGCTGCGAAGAGGCCGCCGAGCGATCCGTCCGACTGCGCGTCGAGATACTGCAGCGCGTCGCCCGCGACCGCCTCCAGGCCGCGTTCGCGGCAGATCGCCGCCATCTCGTCGTTGAGATCGACCCCGCGCGCCGACACGCCCTGCTCGCGCAGCAGGTCGAGGAACTCGCCGCGGCCGCAGCCGATGTCCAGTACGTCGCTCGCTCCGGCGAAAAGCGGCAGATAGGCCATGATGCGCTGCCGGATCTCGTGCTGCGATCCGCGGAACGCGTCCTCGAAGCCGACGTACTTGTAGGAGTCGAGCGACCCGTCGGAGGAGGGCGGTGCCGCGGCGGCGACGGCGACTGCTGCCGGGCCGCGCCGTTCCAGCTCGCGCTTCATCGTCTGCACCGCGCGCTGGACCACGCTTAACGTGCCGCGGACCTCATTGACCAGCGCCTCGTAGCGACGCTCCCGCGCGGCCATCGATTCCCACCGCTTCTGCATTTCGTCGCCGAGCCCGCTGATCGCGGCCGCGAGCCCGTGCGGCAGCGCCGCCACGTACCGATCCTTCGTGTCGACGTACGGCGTGACCTGCTGGGCGTAGAGGACGAGACGCGTCTCGAAGTCGAGGAGCGAGGAAAGCTCCTCACGGATGACCGACAGCGTCTCGGCCATCACGCGCGCCGTGTCGTGGTGCATGCGCGCGTTGCGGTTGACGTGATCCACGACCGCGGCGTTGAACGTCTGCTGGCGCTCGAAGAGGGGCGCCACCATCGCCCAGGCGTGCGCCCTCACGCGTGCCAGCCACCCGCCCTGTTCGGCCGGCTTGTGGGAGAGGAGTTCCCAGCGCTCGTTGATCGCGGCGACCTGCGAATCGTCGAACGGGGCGGGCGCGTGCGGGAGATCGCGGACCCGCCGGATGGCATGATCGAGCGCGGTGAGCGCCTCGTTGTACGTCTGATCGGCCGCCTCGCGTTCGCGCCGCAGGCGCGCGAGCGGATCGATGGGCCCGGGGGAAACGGTCATGCGGAGGCTCGAAGATGCTGGACCAAGGTTCGCATCAAGTCAAGGACGCGCCTTGCGTGAGAGCTGGATGCGGTCGAACCGGACGGCCAGCGGACGATCGTCGCCACCGCGGCCGGCGGCCTGCGGCGATCGGGCCTGCGCGTAGGCCAGGGTGATGACGTTCACGCTGCGCTTGAGGAATGCCGGCGACACGTCGAACGTGTAGTCGAGGAATCCCGGGTCGAGCGTGCGCTCGGCGAGCCGCCGCCCGTTGATGTCGATGGTCAGCACCTGCGGCAGGTTGCCGCTGAAGTTGTACGGCGAGGCCCGGAAGCTGAGCGCGTAGGCAGGGAACTGCCGCGGCTCGTCCGGCGAGACATAGCGGGGCCCGACGAGGGCAATCGCGATCTCGGACCGGCGGCCGATACCCCAGCGGTAGCTGCCGAATCGGCCGCGCTCTCGGCCCGACCAGCCGCCCATCAGGAACCGGTCGTCGTCTTCCTCACCCATGTCGATCGTGAAGCCGTCGTAGAGGCGCAATCCGACCTGGTCGTAGAAGGCGGGGGACACATCGTGGCGCCACGCGAAAATGGCGTTCGCCGGAAACGAGAAGGGGTTGCCGATCCGATGCAGCGTCATCAGGCGATCGGCGCTGATGCCCTCGCCCGTGCCGAGCCGGCCGGTCGCCATCTCCCGCATGAGGACGGCGTTCACGACGAGAAACGGCGCGAGCACGCATGCCGTCGCCACCGCCGGGCGACGCAGCGCCCCTTCCAGAAGCGCCGCCAGCCCCAGGACGAAGAAGAGCGTACAGCCGTCGAATCGCCGTCCGCCGAAGGCCGAACCGCCCCACCAGGTGGCCACGGCCCCATTGATGTACACCTGCGCCAGAAACGTGAGTGCCAGCAGGCCGCCGAAACGCCAGTCGCGGCGCAGGAGGAACGGCGTGCCGAGCACACCAAGATACAGGACCGGATGCCACGCGAAGAGCCCGTGGTTCGACAGGAACAGGATGTCGACCATCCGCGAGTCGTCCCACCACTGCTGCCCGGCCTGGTAGTGCGGTACGGCCAGCCAGCCGCCGTGCACGACCTTCCAGAAGTACATCTGCGGCAGGAAGCCGATGACGCCACCAGCGCCGGCCGCCGCGGCACCCCGCGCGATACCCACGAGCCGATCGCGATTCGACTCGCGTAGCGCGCGCCACGCCCCCGCGCACACGTCGACCGCGAGAGGCGCCAGGAAGACGACGTTCTGCCAGCGGACCATGAGCATGAGCCCGCCGGCGAGGCCCAACACGCCCCAGACGGTGAGCGACCGCCCGGCGCGCGTCCGGTGCCAGAGGAACAGGAACGCCGTCACCGCAAACAGCGAGTTGCCGTGCGTGTAGGAGGGCTCGACGGTGAGGTACCACGCGATGAAGGACCCGGCTGCCACGGTCATCGTCGAGACGAGGGACAGCCATCGCGGGAAGTAGTCGCACGCGATCCGGTAGATCAGCACGAGGCCGGCAAACCCGTACGCGAGGGTGCCGAGGCCGACTGCCACCTGATAGGGGTAGTAGTACCCCTCGCGCGGCAGGTCGGCGCCGCCGAGGTTCAGCAGCCCGATCCAGCCATGCGCCGCAAGATAGAAGGGCAGCCACAGGATGGCGCTGCCGAACGGAAAGCCGTCCGCGTACCTCGCCCCGAAATCCCGCCCCTCGTTGGCCAGGTCGAGATCGCGATCGATGACCATCGACCGGAGCTGCACGAAGTACTCGCGGCCGTCGCCTCCGGCCCGGGTGAACGCGCCATGAAACACGATGAGCAGGACGAGGAGGCACGCGAGCCACACCACGCCCGTGCCGTCGAGCGACGCCCAGAGACGCTCGAGCCGGCTGCGCCGCGACGGATCCACACGCGCGGCGAGCGACCGGAGCCACAGGCCAAGCCCGAGCATGGACGCCAGCGCGGCCGGCACGAGCCGCGCCGTCTCGCGCTCGAACTTCAGCAGCAGGCCGTCGAACGAGAAGAGCGTCAGCGCAAGGAGCAGGACATGAATCGCCGCCCACAGCACGCGGCCGGGTCTCATGGCTGGCCTGTCGCTCCGCCGGACGCAGGCGCCGAGGACCAGAGTGCGCCGATGCGATGTTCGGAGAGGCCCAGATCCCGCAGCCGCCTGGCCACGTGCTCCGTGCCGTCCGTGAGGAAATGATCGGGGAGCGGTGCGCGCACCGACGCATCGGGCGGCGGCAGCGCCACGGTCGCGTCGATCGCCTCGGCGTAGCCGGACACCATCGGCTCGAGCCTGAAACGGTCCGACCAGAGGCGGCGCGCGCTCGCGCCGAGCTCCGCCCGCAGGCGCGCGTCGGTCGCCAGCCGGCGCATCGCGACCCTGAGCGAGTGATCCTCGTCGAGCACATCGACGCTGATACACACGGGATTGTGACGTGTCTCGAGCCCGGTCTCAGGCGACAAGGCGGCCGGCGTGTGCAACGGCATCCAGTTGCGGGGATCGAGTGCCGGAATGTCCACGGTGTGGACGAGATCCGCCACGATCGTCGGCCTCGCCGCGGCCACCGCGCGCATCCACGCTGCCGACGTCTCACGCGAGGACGGCCAGCGCAGGCACAGGCAGGCGTCCGAGGCCGAGAGATACGCAGGCACCTCCGCATCGTCGACGAAGCCGGTCATCGTAACCCGGCTGCCAATCCCGAGCGCCACCGCATCGGCCCGGGCATCGTAGTGGTCCACCGTGTCGCCGACGAGCAGCAGGTGGACATCAAGCAGGGACGGCGCGAGCGCCGCCAGCGCGCGGATGGCCTGGGGGATCCGTTTCTCCGGCGTGATGGTGCCGAAGGCCATGAACACGATCGCGTCGGCTGAAATCCCATGGCGCGATCGTATCCGCTCGCGCGCATCCGCCGGCGCCGGCTCGTCAGGCACGCCCATCCCGACCACCCTCACGTGCGCCGCCGGACTCTCCTCGCGGATGCCGGCCGCCAGCCATTCGTTGTGCACGACGACCGCCCGCGCCGACTCGACCACCACCCGCCGCATCGGCCAGAGATAGGTCAGCGATCCGAGGAGCCCGGCAATGCCGATCTCCGCCATGTCGGGCCGCGTCTCCGGATCGCAGTACCGGAACTCGCTCCGATAGTCGTCGTCGCGCCGCTGGTGCAGCAGCAGGCGCCCGCGCGCGTGATGCAGCTGGCCGTCGTGCAGGACAACGAGGCCGGGATAGCGCATGAGGTACGCCCACATGTAGTCGTGGCAGGGCGCGTTGCCAAGCTGGTAGACGATGAGGTCGTAGGGGTGGTGGAAGTGCCTCCAGACGAAGTCGTGCGCGCTGAGGAGATGGGTCGCCGGGTCAGGCGCCGCCAGGAGGCGCGGATCGCCGTCGACGAAGACGTCGATCGCGTAGCGCGAAGAGAGCCCCGGGAGCAGCTCGGCGTTGTACCGGGCGACGCCGGAGGTCGCCGGCGGCAGCGGCGTGAACCACGCGAGTCTCAGCACGTCGGAGTGCCATGATACTCCTCGGCTGGGACAGAATGACTC
>Ga0326597_10000802_pt1 | contig 53654 bp, 37 predicted proteins | sample RVTome_12_FD_203789 | JGI IMG/M metagenome (GOLD analysis project Ga0326597, IMG submission 203789) | Soil microbial communities from uranium-contaminated site in the Upper Colorado River Basin, Wyoming, United States - RVT100D185 | ecosystem: Environmental > Terrestrial > Soil > Contaminated >... | reverse complement strand
TTCTCGGCGTCGATGGACATCCCGCTGAGACGCAGGAACAAGATCAGACCGAAGATGGCGCCCAGCGTGGCGAAGGCCGAGCGGCGCAGCATTCGTCGGCTCTGTGCGCTCGCCTCGACGTCGCCGTGATTGGCGGGATAGCGCCCGGCGTCACCCAGTGAGTTTCCGAAGCGCAAGTAGACCAACAGTCCAAGCACCATGCCCACACCGGCGGCGGCGAAGCCCATGTGCCAGTCGACGTTTTCGCCGAGCCAGCTGCAGATGAGCGGACCGCCCAGCGCGCCGATGTTGATGCCCATGTAGAAGATGGAGAAGCCGGCGTCGCGCCGATTGTCGTCGCTTTCGTAGAGCTGGCCGACGATGGTCGAGATGTTCGGCTTGAGCATTCCCGTGCCCAGAGCGATGAGACAAAGGCCCACGTAGAAGAACGGCAACAGAGAGACGGCCATGCTGAAGTGGCCGAGCGTGATGAGGATGCCGCCGATGAGCACCGATCGCTGCTGCCCCAGGATGCGGTCGGCGATCCATCCGCCGGGCAGCCCCAACAGATAGACCGACGAGACGTAGAGCGCGTAGATGGCCGTGGCCTTGCCGGCGTCGAAGGCCAGGCCGCCGTCGGCGATCGACGCCGTCAGATAGAGGATGAGCAGCGCCCGCATGCCGTAGTAGCTGAAGCGCTCCCAGAGTTCGGCGAAGAACAGGACCGAAAGGCCCAGCGGGTGGCCGAAGAATCTGCGATCGGTGGACAAGATCAGACCTCGCTCAAACGGGGGAGGCCCATGGTCGCATGCGGTCCAGAAGCTGTCGAGATCGGCGAGCGGCCCGTCAGGCCGCGCGGATGACGTAGACGCAGCGCCGCGTGCCCTCGAGCAGATGCTCGCTGCGCTCGACCTCAAAGCCCTGGCCGAGGGATTCCTGGAACAGTGTCAGTTCATTGCGGCAGAGTCCGGGGCAGCTTCGCGCCGCCTCGCAGATGGGGCAGTGGTTCTCGGCGAGATAGAAATTCGGGCCCTCCTGCCACCACTCGGCCATGTAGCCCTCCTCGTTGCGGATCTCGCAGAGGGCATGCACGCGTTCACCCGCCGATTCTGCCTTGGACATCCGGACGCGGTACTGCGCGCGCTGCTCGTCGAGGCGCTGCTCGAGCAGGCGCTCGAGCCCTTCCTCGCCGAAGGTCTCTCGCATGGATTCGATGAGCGAGACGGCGAGCTCGCCGTGGGAATCGGAGAATCGCTGATGGGCGCTGCCCGTCAGGGACCACACATGGGCCGGCCGGCCGACGCTCTGCCGCTGCTCGACGCTGCGCACCAACCCCTCCTCGTGCAGGATGGCCAGGTGTTGCCGCGCGCCCATGGGCGTGATGCCCAGGCTCTGCGCCAGTTGGGCGGCGGTGCGCGGGCCCTCCATCTTGAGCAGATGCAGGATGCGCTGGCGCGAGGAGTCCGGGGTGGGTGAAGTCATGGGCCCACGCTAGCGGTGCCCGGTAATTTCGCAAGTGGCGACTTGTCTAAACCGGAAGCTATTCCTTGGCGCCTTCGCTGTCTTCCGCGGGTTCGGCGGCCACGAGGGCCAGCAATTCGCCGCCCGGATGGAAGGCCAGACGCGTCAGCCCGGACAGTCCCTGCTCGGCAAAATCGGCACGTTCCTGCCACGGTGCGCCTTCATCCAGATCGCATTCCAGCAGCTTGCTGCCCTGCGTCATGAAGATGCTTCCCCATGGCGACCACGCGTGATCCTGCGCGTCGACCGGCGCCTCGACCAAGTCCTCCAGCGATCCATCCACGGGATCGACGGCGCGAATCCACCAGCTCTCGGTCTCGTCGTCTTCGGCCAGGCTACGCTGCAGAAAACTGATCCGCCGTCCGTCGGGCATGGGCTGCAGCGAGCGGCCGATGTCCTTGCAGATGAGCGTCGAAGGAGCGGATCCGCGCGTCGCCAGATGCAGCTCGTGCGGCTCGCCGAGGACGAAGAGTGCGAGCCTGTTGTCAGGACCCCAGGCGTGGTAGCCGACGGGCTTCACCGCGGGTAGCACGAGCACGGGATCTTCGCCGGCCATATCGAGTTCCCAGAGTCGTTGTGTTTCGTCCAGCTCGACGCGCACGGTCGAGAAACGCGTCCCGTCCGCGGTGGGCGTCGGCGAGTACTCGCTCTCGGGCGTATCGGTCACTCGATGGATCCTGCCTGTGGCGAGCTCGTAGCGATAGATATCCGACTGGAGTGTGTCGCGCATCGAGGTGAAGAGGATGCCGCTGCCATCGGGCAGAAAGGCCGGCTGATTGTCGTAGCCCGGGCGCTTTGTCATGTTCGCGTTGGAGCCGAACTGCAGGGAGCCATCCTCGGCGCGGCTGAACTCGAGCAGATGAATGTCGACGGCGGGCTGCGCCCTGGCCACCGCCGCGCAGCACAGGAAGAACAGGCAGAGGATGGCGAGATTCGGGCGCATCGGTTCTTCCTCCGAAATTGGGCTGTCCGGTGAATGGCTTAGCGTAGCAGGGCGAATCCGGCTAGCATATTCGCGTCCCGACGCTTGGAGCACGCGAATATCATGGTACAGAGCCTTTGGAATGACGGCGAGGCGGGCGAGTTCATCGCCCGCTACGGCAGGGCGTATGGCGAAGATCTAGCGCTGCGCGTCTACACCTCACGCCTCATCGGCCGCGACGAGGATCTCGTCCTCCACGGGGGCGGTAACACCTCGGTCAAGACGCGCGCGAAGAATCTGCTCGGGGAAGAGCTCGACGTGTTGGCGATCAAGGGCAGCGGTTGGAATCTCGTCGACATCGAACCGGCCGGCCTGCCACTCGTCGAGTTGGAACCGCTGCGGAAGTTGTTCGCCCTGGCGAGCATGAGCGACGCGGAGATGGTCAACGAGATTCGCCGCGGACTCCTCGACAGCAAGGCGCCCATTCCTTCGGTGGAGACCCTGCTTCACGCCGCGCTGCCCCATAAGTTCGTCGATCACACCCACGCCGATGCCATCCTCACACTGACCAATCAGGCCGACGCCGCGACGCTCGTCGAGGAGAGCCTCGGAGACCGAGTCGGCGTCCTTCCCTGGACCATGCCGGGCTACCCGCTCGCGCAGGCGGTGCTCGAGCTCCACGCCCGTCGCCCCGAACTCGAAGCCGTCGTCCTTCTGCAGCACGGCATCTTCAGCTTCGCCGACGACGCGCGCGAGAGCTACGAGCGGATGATCCGCTACGTGCGCGCCGCGGAGGACTTCGTGCGGGCCAAACTCGAAGCCAAGGGGACGAAGGCGTTCCTGAAGTTGGAGAGCGACACCGAACGTCCGTCGGCCGCGACGGTCGCGCAGGCTGTGCAGATCGTGCGGGGCGCCGTCGCCTGTGCCCTCGAAGGCGACGGTCCCGCACGCATGCACTGCAGCTGGCGCGACGACGAGACGCTGCGCGCATTCTCGCTCCGCCCCGATTGCCGCGATCTGCTCTCGCAGGGCCCGATCACTCCCGATCACGTGATTCGCACCAAGGGGCCGTACCTTTTTGTCTCCAAGGAGCAGGCGCCGGATCGCGATCGGGTCGCCAAGGCGGTCGAGGAGTATGTCCAACAGTATGGCGCGTACTTCAAGACGAATGCCGCCGGCCGGGACGCAGGACTTCAGATGTTGGATCCGCTGCCGCGCGTGGTCTTCATCGAGGGCTGGGGCATGTTGAGCCTCGGCGTCGACAAACGGGCAGCCGAAGTTGCCGCCGACATCGCGCAACACAGCGTCGTGTCGAAGGCCGCGGCCAACGAGATCGGCCACTTTCGCGCGCTGCCTGCCGCCGAACTCTTCGAGATGGAATATTGGTCGCTCGAGCAGGCGAAACTCGGCAAGAAGACCTTGCCGCGCCTCGCCGGCCAGATCGCGCTCATCAGCGGCGCCGCGGGCGCCATCGGCGTGGGCATCGCCGAGTGCCTGGCCGAGGCCGGTGCCGCCGTCGTCCTGACGGATCTAGATCTCGCGCGCGCGGAGAACGCCGCGGCGCTGCTCCGTGAGAGACTCCCGGAGGCCACGCTCTTGGCCCTGAAGATGGACGTGACCGACGAGATCTCGGTCGGCGAGGCCTTCGCGGTGGCGACACTGGAATTCGGTGGCATCGACATCGTCGTCCCCAACGCCGGGATGGCCCATGTGGCCACGCTCGAGGAGATGGAGCCGGCGAACTTTCGGCAGGTCATGGAAGTGAACCTCACGGGCACCATGATTCTCTTGAGCGAGGCCGCCCGCGTCTTCCGCCGTCAGGGCAGCGGCGGCGCCGTCGTAGTTCAGGCCAGCAAGAATGTCTTCGCCCCCGGCGCGGCCTTCGGTGCCTATTCGGCCAGCAAGGCGGGGCAGCATCAACTGGGCAAGATTGCCGCCCTGGAATTCGCCGAATTGGGTGTGCGCGTCAACATGGTCAACGCCGATGCCGTCTTCGGCGACGCGGTCCCGTCCGGGTTGTGGGAGCAGGTCGGCCCGGAGCGCATGAAGTCGCGCGGCCTCGACGAGAAGGGGCTGCGTGAGTTCTATCGCGAGCGCAGTCTGCTGAAGAAGTCGGTCACGCCGCGCCATGTGGGAGAAGCCGTGCTGTTTCTGGTCTCCGACGCCTCGGCGGCCACGACGGGTGTGACGCTCACCGTGGACGGGGGCATCGCCGCGGCGTTTCCCCGCTAGCGTAAGAGAGTGAGTCGCCGGGACAGCATCTGCTGTGACGTCTCGACCACGAGCCAGTAGACGCCGTTGGCGACGGACGCGCCCGCGTGATCGGTGCTGTCCCACTCGATCCACTGCACGCCCGCAGCCCGTCGGCGATTACTTCTGGCGACGGTGCGGCCACGGAGATCGATCCAGCGGACCGTGACGGTCGTCGCGCGGGGTAACTCCAGGCGCGCTCGCGCGAGCCCACCCACCCACTGTGGAGCCGAGAGCCGCAACGAGAGTGCGGGTTCGGCAGCGACGACGGATGTTGCGATTTCGAACGTTCGCGTCTCGTCGCTCGTGGTCGGTCCCTCGCCGGGCTCATAGGCTTGGACCTTCCAACTGTATGTGTGGCCCGGCGTGAGCTCTTCGATCGTGAGTTGCGTCTGGGTCGTCTGTCCGCTCGTGAACGGAGGGGAGGGGTCGTCGAGGTCGTCGAGTTCCACCTCATACCAGGTCGTCTCGCCATCGTAGCTCCTGGACGTCTCCCACGAGAGATTCGCCGCGCTCGTGGCCAGGACCTTGCCGTCGTCGGGCAAGATCAAACCGAAGGCCCCCGGATCCTCGTCGAACATGGCCTCCCAAACGGCGATGGCGCTCGCGATCGAGTCGTGCGCCACCAGGCTGTCCTCGGGATTGTCATAGCCGCGTGCCCAGAGCGACTGTTCCCAGAATCCATTGAGAGTGTCGGCGCCGCGGCGGCTCAGCTCCGCATCGATCGGCCATGGATCGCCCAGCTTCACCCAGATGGGTGTCGAGACGAGCCGCGTTCCGCGCGGATCGGTCGACCAGCTGCCGCTGACGCCCTCGGCTTCCAGGAGAAAGAAATCGTCGTGGCTGACGGGGAGCGAAACGGACAGCGCGATCTCGCTCCGCCCTGCGGGCCATGTCTCTTCGTAGTGCACTCCCGTCGCGCCGTGGAGGGTGACACGCTCGATGGGCACGAGAGAGGCCAGATTGAAGGCGATGTTGACGTTGGCCGGACCGCCGAGACCCACTTCACCGCCGATTCCCACGAGATTCACCGTGAAGAATCTCAGAAACGGCCCGGTCGTCGCGAAGCTGCGCCGCCGCCGCACGGCGTCCTTCCAAGCCGCGGCGAGACCGCTCGAATCAGCAGGATAGTCGACGCCGGCATGGGCGTAGGTGCGTACGACGCCGGGCGGAGGCAACGAGCGACGGTTGAGACCGCGGTCGCCCTCGCCGATGGCGGCCCAGCGCGCGCCACCACGCAACGCGTCGAGATATTCCTCGAGGTCCCAACCGTTGTCGCCGTTGTCGCTCGCCCCTGCGACGGCGAATCCGTGGACATCGTCGGTGAGGGCGAGGGCATACATCTCCCGCGCAAATCCTCCACCGGGCCAGTTGTTCGAGTCCCGCGGATCGAAACCGGGCTTCGGATGCGCCAGGAGGACGAGGGGTGGCTCGTACTGTGAAAGCGTCCACTGGTTCGTGGGCCACGCCGCAAAGAGGTCACCGCAGCAGCCGTAGCCGGCGTCCGTGGCGATCAACTGGGGCAAATCGAGGAAGACCAGATGGCCCCAGAACGAATTGCGATACTCCTCGCCCCATTCGAACTCGGCGCCCGGCTGCGCCGGGAAGACTCGCCCGCTGGGGTGCGCCGGGTCATTGGCGAGCAGGAACATCAGGTCGAGACCCTCGGCGCGGCCGACCAGGCCGATGTGTTCCAGTGGCGGCTGCGGATAGGGATTGCCGGCGTGCCAGGGATGGATGTGAGGGTCGGCGTCGATCCAGCCCGTCTGCGACGGGACGATCCATCGGTCGAGATCGATCTGGACGCCAGCTGCCGTCTGGACGTCGACGTCGAGTTGGACGGGGACGCCCGTGAGGCCTCTCACCGCCCAGATTTCGACGGGACCCGGTGCGACGTCGACGATGATCTCATCCTCAGCGTGCACGTAGGGCCCGAACCAGGGATCGATCCGCGTGAATAGAATCGAGTCCTGCTGGGCGAACAGCCAGCCCGTGCTGTCCCGCACCAGGAGGCGGGCCGCCGCCGGCTCCTGGGTCTGCGCGTTGCGCAGCGTAATGGTGAGCGGCACGCCAGCCATCGTCTCCGCGATGAGACCGAGCTGGACGAGGAGGAGAGCGATTGTGAATCTCAATGCCGCGGAGTTCATGCGGAGATCCTAGCATGGATGGAGACGGCCCTCGCTGGACGGAAAAAGGGCCCGAGTTTCCTCGGGCCCTTCCCTTCATCCGGCGGCTGCGGTCTCTTGCTGTCAGTGCTTGCCGGGTGACAACTCCACGCCCCTGCGCTCCCACGCGAGATAGGCTTCGATGGCGACCATCTCCGGGCTCTGTACATCGAGCGGTTCGCCTTCCAGCGGATTCAGGATGCACCAGTTGATCATCTCCCGGAGCGCGATGACGCGGCCCAGCTGCTGCTGGAACTTCGGATAGGTCTCCGGATGAGTGTTCGCGCCGTTGGGATGGCATTGCGCGCAGACGACTCCGTTGGTTCCCAGGTCCGCGCTGACCCAGAGCGCGCGGCCCGCCTCCACGCGGGTCATGTACTCTGCCTGCCAGCGTGCGGCGTCTTCCTTCGTGAACTCGTCGGCGTGAACGGCGATGCCCAGTCCTACGAGGGCGATGGCAGCCAGTCCAACGGCAAAGAACGTCTTCATCGTCTCTCCTCTTAGTAGTGGGTCTGGGGCGGGATCTGGCGCTCGCCTTCCTGGTACCACGAGTCTTCAGGCTGGCCACTTTTTGCGTTGAACGCCACGACGCGATTCTTGTTGTCGTACAGGTTGTAGTTCAAGGCGACACGGCCATTGTCCATGTCGATCATCTGCCAGCCCGTGGCATCTCGCTCGAAGAATGGATCCGCTCGATTCATCGGGATGGTCAGCTTGGGCAGATACTGTTTCGCCTGCGCGTAGCTCTGCGGATACGGCCACGGCCAGGCCGTCGCCATGACCGAGTGGAAGCTGATGTTGCCGATCTGGTTGTACTGGATCTGATGCACGTGGCCGTAGACGACCGTGACGTCGTCGAAGCCCTTCAGGATTTCCTGAACCTGCTCCGCATCATCCGTCCAGAAATTCCAGCCTTTGTAGATCTTCTGGATCGGCGAATGTGAGAACACGACGACGGGCGTGTTCTTCTTCAGCCTCGACAGGTCCTTGCGCAGCCACTCGCGTTGCCGCTCACCGACCATGAAGGGCGAGCCATTGGGGTTGTCCAGGCCCGCCATCTCCGACATCCGTTGCTCGGCCGTCGGCCATCGATCGAAGGTCCACTCGTCATGGGTCAGGATGCTGTTGAGGACGACGAAGTGGACGCCCTTGTGATCCCAACTGGAGTAGTGGTCACCGAACAGCTTGGACCAGTACTCGCCGAGATCCAGATAGTAATCGTGTTCGCCGAGCACTCCGTGAACTTTGTAGTCCAGCTTGGACAGCATTTCCATGCCGTGGTCCAACTCGGGCTTGCTGCCCAACTGCGCGAGGTCGCCGCCGAAGACGACGAAATCCGGCTTGGGTTGCAGGAGATTCGTCTCGGCGACGGCGCGGATCAGGCCGCGATCCCAATTGCGCACGAACTTGTCGCCCTTGATGTGCTGGATATGCGAGTCGGAGATGTAGGCGAAGGTGAAGTTCTTGCGAGGGTCCGCGAAGGCCAGCTCCACGCTCGTGAGTGGCAGCGAGCCTGCTGCCGCGAGGGCGCCGGCGGCCTTGAGGAAGTCGCGGCGATTGAGATTTCGATCGTACATCTTGGCCCCCTCTACTTTCCACTCGGCGATTTCGGAACGAGAGCTGCGATTTCAGGACTGGTGAGAGCCTCCATGAAGGCCACCAGATCGTCGATCTGCTGCTCCGTGAGATTGAGTGGGCGGATGCCACCGCTCAGGAAGTCGTTCACGGGATCACCCGGTTTGGTGACCCCGCCATTGTTGTAGTGTTCGACCACCTCGCGCAGCGTGGCGAGGCTCCCGTCATGCATGTAGGGAGCCGTGAGGGCGATGTTGCGGAGTGTTGGAGTCTTGAAGGATCCGAGATCATCGAAGCCGCGCGTCACGGCGAAGCGTCCGATCTCGGACGTGCGCACGTCCGACAGTACCTGCACATCGACTTCGGCGAGCGTCGCTTCGGCGGCGAGGAACGCCCCGGCGATCTCCGGCACCTCCTTCTGGATGTTGTTGATGCCCACGCCGATGTTGTGGAAGCGATTGTCCGTGAACAGGGCCTGCGTCTGTTCGACGCGATGGCAAGAAACGCAGCGGCCCTCGTTGACGAAGAGCCCGAAGCCACGCAGCTGCGCTTCATTCAACGTCGCCGCCTCGGTGAAATACCAGCGGTCGAAGGGGCTGTTGCCTGCGATCTGAGTCCGCTCGAACGAGGCGATCGCCTTCGTGACTTCAGTCATCGTGATCTTTTCGCCGGTGACATCGAAGACATCCTTGAACGCCTTCGCGTAGTCATCGTCGGAGCGCACGATGGCCAGAATGGGCGAATGATCCGGAAGACCCATTTCCACGGGATTCAAGAATGGGTGGAGCGCCTGGTCCTCGAGGCTCGGCGAGCGCCCGTCCCAGAACTGGGTCGTCAGGTAGGCGGCATTGACGACCGTCGGGGCGTTTCTCGTGCCCGTCAGGCCCTGGATTCCCTCCGACACGCTCAGGGGGCCATCGGTGAAGGCCTTCTCCGCAGCGTGGCAGGTGGAGCAGCTGACCATCGAAGTCGAGCTGAACCGCTTGTCGTTGAAGAGCTTCTCACCGAGCGCGATCTTCGCGGGAGATTGTGGATTGTCAGCCGGGATCGGGACGGGTGGGAGCCCGAGCGGTGGCTCGCCGGCGCGGCTTTGCCCGGCGGCTCCGAGGATCACGCCGACGGATCCGATCAGGAGCGCGAGCGACAGAATGATTCGGTTCATCCCTTTTTTTCCTTTTCTCGACAGCTGCGGCAGTAGCCGCGCAGCTGTACTCGGAGGTCTTTGATCACGAAGTCCCGCTGCGAAATGTCGGGAATGGGGAGTCGATTCAATCGCTCGTCGTCGACGTCGAGGACGAGGGTGCAGCGCAGACAGACGAGATGATGATGGAGTTCGGTGCGGCCGTCGTAACGCACCACCCGTCCCGGATGGCACAGTCGGTTGATGATGCCCATCCCCACGAGGGTCTCGAGCGAACGGTAGACCGTCGCTCGGTTGATCTCGGGCATGCGGTCGGCCACGAGTTCGTGGACTCCATCCGCGGTTGGATGGTCGTCGAGATCGAGGACCGCCTCGAGGACCGCGCGCCGTTGCATGGTCAGTGGAAGGCCGAATTCAGCACAGCTATGCGTGAAGATATCGATCCGTTCCTGTCTCGTGGCTGCGTCCATCGCGGGTATCGGCGGCTGAGGGGCGGGTGGCACTGGTGGCGAGATTTGCCGAGTTGCGACATAATCGCAAGTGCGAATCTGTGCGCCCTCTGGGCGCCGCGAGGCGGCCGAGTGGCGGTCGCTCCATTCGATGTCAAATTGCTGTGTGATCGATCTCGGGGGCCCCATGGATGGCGGCTCCCATACTACAATCGAGAACTCCGCCCACGACGAAACGAATCCGAGACATGCGCACTTCTGATTTCTTCGCGGCCGGCCGGATCGGCGTCCTGTGCCTTGCCCTGGCGCTTCTGTGCCTGGCGGCGCCACGACGGGCCGCCGCCCAGCAGAGCGGCTTCAGCTCCGTCGACCCCGACAGCGCTCTGGCCGAGACCCTGCGCGCCATGGGAGGCCAGCCCTTGCAGCTGGGCCTGGCGACGCGCCTTGCCCTCGAAAACGCGACGGCGGTCCGCGCTGCCCGGGCCGCTGCACGCGCCGCCGAAGGCGAGCTGCAGCGCGAGCGGGGTGCCTTCGATCCCGAACTCTTCGCCGATCTGACGACCCGGCGGGCCGAGACTCCCTCCTCGTCGCCCTTCGCGCGGCCCGATGTCGTCGAGAATGAAGAGACCTCGACCTCTGCCGGCGCGCGTATACGTCTGCCGATCGGCACGGAGATCGAGGCTTCCATCGGCGCCGTGCGCCTCGATACGAATTCCGAATTCGCGTCCGTCGATCCCGAGTACCGCGCCGACGGAACGCTGGAACTCCGCCAACCCCTCCTGAAGGGCTTCGGCGCGGGCACGTCCAGCGCGCGCAGCGCGGCAGAGCGGAATCTCGAGGCAGCTCAGGCCGCGTACCGCGACGCCCTGCTCGCGACGCGGGCCGAGGTGGAAAAGACCTACTGGCTGCTCTATGCGACCGAACGTGACGCGGCGGTGCAGCTGCTGATCGTCGAGCAGGGCGAGGCACTGCTGGAACAGGCCAGGCTGCGCAATCGCGCCGGCCTGGTCGGGCCGAACCAGGTCGCCAACGCGCGCGTCTTCGTGGCTTCGCAGCGCATCGTCTCCCTCGACCAGGGCGAACGTCTCGAGCGGATCTCCGACGAGCTGGCCGTGCTCCTGGGCGTGAGGCCGGACGGCGGATCGCGCTATCGGCCGATCGACGAGCCGCCGAACGAGTTCTCCGTGGCCCCGGTGGAGTCTCTCCTCGACCGCGCCTTCGCGAACAACGCGGCGCTCCGCGTCAGCGAGGACAACCTGCATATCATCGAGGCCTACGCCTCGGGCGCTCGCTGGAATGGGCTGCCGTCGCTCGACCTGATCGGCCGCCTCGGCGGGCATGGTCTCGCCGGCACGAGCCGCGAGATCAACTTCGGCGGTGAGATCCTGAGCGTGGACACCAAAGGGGGCTATGCCGAGGCCCTGAGCCAAGCCCTCGGCCGGGACGCCGGCAGCTGGTCCGTCGGTGTCGAGCTTTCCTTCCCTCTGACCCTCCGTCCGGGCCGGGGCGAGCGCAGTCGCCTTCAGGCCGAGGCGGAGCGCCTGCGGCAGGGCGTCGAATCCGTCCGCCGCTCGTTGGAGATGCGTGTCCGAACGGTCCATCGCGAATTGGACAACAGTCGGCTCCGCCTCGAGCTGGCCCACGAGGGCGTCGATGCGTCCCTCGAGCAGGTGCGCATCGGCGTGATTGAGTACGATAATGGCCGGACCACGGCCTTCGAGGTCGTCCGGCTGGGTGCGGATCTGGCCGGCGCCCAGCAGCGGCTCTCCGAGGCGCTCGTACGGGCGGCGACGGCCGCCGCCGATCTGCGCTATCTCACGGCGGAATCTTCGGATTCCATCTTCCCGGAAGCGAGCAACTAGATGTTCGACACGAATCGACGAATCCCGGTCTTGCTCCGCACCGCGATCGCGGCCGGCGCAACATGCGTGCTGCTCAGTGGGTGCGGTGGCGCCGATCCGGCCGCGGGTGGTGGCGGGTTCACGCGCCCCCCGACTCCGGTCGAGACCGCGGTGGTGAGCTTGGGCCTCCTCGTCGACAACTTCGAGGCCGTGGGAACCGTCGAAGCCGCCGAGTCCATCACCGTGGTTTCGGAGATCCCCGGGATCATCCGGAGCCTGCCGTTCCAAGAGGGCGAACATGTCGAGGCGGGTTCTCTCCTGGCGCAGCTCGACGACGCGGAATTGAGAGCCGCGCTTGCGCGCACCGAGGCCATTCGCGACCAGAAGCAGGCAGCCTTCGACCGGGTCGACCTGGTGAACGAGCAGGGGGCCGGAACCCCGCAGGATCTCGACGATGCCGCGGCCGAACTCAAGATCGCCGAGGCCGACGTGGCATTGGCAAGCGCCCGGCTGTCGAAGGCGCACATCGTCGCTCCGTTCGCGGGACGCGTGGGCGCACGCACGGTCAGCCCCGGTGCGTTTCTACAGCCCGGCACTCCCATCGCCGAGCTCTCGCAGGTCCGCACGATCAAGGTGAAGTTCGCAGCGCCCGAGCGCTATGTGCCGAAACTGAAGCGTGGAGCCCGCGTGCGCATCTCCACGACGGCGTTTCCCGGCGAGTTTCTCGAGGGGACCATCGATGTCATCGACCCCGTCCTGGATCCCGAGAGCCGCAGCGGACTGATCGTGGCACTGGCGAGCAACCCCGGCGAGCGATTCCGGCCGGGGATGTCGGCCAATGTCTCGACCGTCATGAGCGAACGAGCTCAAGCCATGACGATTCCGGCCGAGTCGGTCTTCGCGGAAGGCGAACAGACGCTGGTCTTCGTGGTCCAAGCCGATAGCACCGTCACACGGACGGCGATCTCGCTGGGCCTGCGGTTGCGCGGCTCGGTTGAAGTCCTGTCGGGTCTGTCGGCGGGACAGCGCGTCGTGCGTGCGGGCCATCAGAAGTTGTTCGAAGGCGCCAGGGTGATGCCCGTCGAGAGCCAGCCCAAGTCCGGAGAACCGAAGGACGCGACATGAAGCTGAGCGAAATCTCCATCACGCGACCCGTGTTCGCGACCGTGATGAGTCTCGTGATCGTCATCTTCGGCGTCATCGCGTTCACGAGGCTGCCCGTCCGTGAGTATCCCGATATCGATCCGCCGATCGTGACCATTACGACCCTCTATCGCGGTGCCAGCGCCTCGGTCGTCGAGACGGAGATCACGGATGTCATCGAGGAGTCCCTTTCGACGCTCGAGGGTGTGAAGACGATCCAGTCGTCGAGCCGGGAACAGGGTTCGTCCATCACCGTGGAATTCGAGCTGAGCCGCGACGTCGAGGAGGCGGCCAACGACGTCCGCGATCGCGTTTCACGCATCGGCGGACGCTTGCCGCGCGAAGCCGAAGATCCGATCGTGGCCAAGGTGGACACGAATGCACAGCCGATCATCTGGCTCGCGCTGCTCACGGACCGCCACACGACGCTCGAACTGAGCGAATTCGCAGACGTCGTGCTCAAGGAGCGGCTGCAGCGCCTACCCGGCGTCGGGTCGGTGTTCATCGGCGGTGAGCGCCGCTATGCCATGCGCATCTGGCTCGACCCGCAGCGGATGGCGTCGCGCGATCTCACGGTCCAGGACGTCGAAAACGCGGTGCGGCGTGAAAACGCCGAGATTCCTGGCGGACGTGTCGAGGGTTCCGAGCGGGAGTTTTCCGTGCGCACCAGAGGCGAACTCTCCACCCCGGAGGAATTCGGCGCGATCATCGTCTCCCAGAAACAGGACAACCCCGTGCGCCTGTCCGACATCGCCGAAGTCACGGTCGGCGCCGAGGACGAACGCACGATCACACGCTTCAACGGTTCGCCCGCCATCGGCCTGGGCATCGTCAAACAGACGGCGTCGAGCACGGTGGAGGTCGCCGACGAAGTCAACGCGGCGCTGCCGCGGCTGCGCGGGCTCTTGCCGGAGGGAATGCAGATCACGACCGCGTATGATTCGTCGATCTTCATCCGCGACTCGATCCGCGAAGTCGCCATCACGATTCTCTTCGCCGTCGGCCTCGTGCTCATCGTCGTGCTCGCGTTCCTCAAGAGCTGGCGGGCGACCCTGCTGCCGGCGCTGGCGATTCCAATCTCGATCATCGGCGCGTTTGCCGTGATGTATTTCCTCGGCTTCACCATCAACATTCTCACGCTGCTCGCGTTCGTCCTGGCGATCGGTCTCGTCGTCGACGACGCCATCGTCATGCTCGAGAATTGCTTCCGGCATCTCGAGATGGGCAAGCCACGCATGCAGGCGGCGTGGGACGGAGCGCGCGAGGTCGGCTTCGCCATCGTCGCGACCACCGTCGCTCTCGTCGCCGTATTCCTGCCTCTCGCGTTCTTGACCGGAACGGTGGGTCAACTCTTCAAGGAGTTCGGGATCTCCTTGGCTGTGGCCGTCATCATCTCCAGCTTCGTGGCGCTCACGCTCACCCCGATGCTCTGTTCAAAGATCCTCAAGAGCCTCCACGGGCGAAGTTCGAGCTTCGCCGAGCGCTCCTTCGATTCGTTCTTCGCGTGGCTCGACCGCTCGTACGAGGCGACATTGCGCTTCGTGCTCCATCACCGGCTTCCCGTCTTCGGCCTGGCCTTCCTTCTCTTCGTGGGCAGTCTGTTTCTTTTCCGCGGCATCCCGAGCGAACTGGTCCCGATCGAGGATCGCAGCATCGCCTTCGGGATCGTTCTCGCGCCAGAGGGTGCGACGCTGGAGTACACCGACCGCTACATGCGCCAGCTCGAGGAGGTTCTCCTCCAACGACCCGAGCATGAGGGTCTCTTCACCGCGACAGGGTTGGGCTTCGGCGGCCCGGGCCGCGTGACCAACGGATTCGTCTTCTTCCGCATGAAGCCCCGGGCCGAGAGGGAGAAGTCACAGCAGCAGGTCGTGCAGGAGCTGTTCGGGCAGACCTTTGCGATCCCCGGCGTCCTGGCCTTCTTGATCAACCCACCCAGCCTCGGCGGCCGCTTCTCTTCGAGTCCCGTCGACTACGTTCTGCTCGGTGAGAGCTATGAGGAGCTGCAGCAGGCGACTAGCACGATGATGGCCAAGGGCTCCGAGCTGGGCTATCTGATCAATCTGGATTCGGATCTGAGGCTCAACAAACCCGAACTCGACATCCAGATCGATCGTGATCGCGCGGCGCGGTTGGGCGTTTCCGTCACCGATATCGGCTCGACGCTGGAGACCCTGTTGGGCGGGCGTGTCGTCTCGGGATTCAAGCGCGGCTCGAACCAATACGACGTCGTCGCCCAAATGCGGCCACAGGAGCGTTCCACTCCCGAGACGATCGAGGCGGTCTATCTGCGTTCGGGTAGCGGGACGCTGGTCCAGCTCGCCAACGTCGTCCGCGTGAGTGAGACCGTCGCTCCCAAAGAACTCAACCATTACAACCGCCAGCGTTCGACGACGCTGACCGCCAATCTTGCGCCGGGTGTCGATCTGGGGACGGCGCTGAACGACTTGGACCGCATCGCAGCCGAGAGCCTGGCCGCCGGCATTCGAACCGATCTCGCCGGGCAGTCCCGCGAGTTCCGCGAGTCGAGCTCGAAGCTCTATTTCATGTTCCTGCTGGCGATCGTGTTCATCTACCTGGTGCTCGCCGCGCAATTCGAGAGTTTCGTGCATCCGCTCACGATTCTGCTCTCGGTGCCGCTGGCCGTCGTCGGCGCCATCGTCTCGCTGCGCCTCTTCAACCTCAGCCTCAATATCTACTCGCAGATTGGCCTGGTCATCCTGATCGGCCTGGTCACGAAGAACTCCATCCTCATCGTCGAATTCTCCAATCAGTTACGGCAGCGAGGCGCCAACGCACTCGACGCCGTGATTCAAGCGGCGCGTATTCGGCTGCGGCCCATCCTGATGACTTCGTTCTCGACGATCGTCGGCGTCCTGCCCATCGCACTCGGCAGGGGATCGGGCGCCGAGGCGCGGCAACCGCTGGGCATCGCGATCGTCGGTGGGATGTTCTTCTCGACCTTCCTGACGCTCTTGCTCGTCCCGGCCGTCTACATCTTCATGGCGCGCTTCACGCGCGTACGCGATCGGGCGAAGGAGATCGAGGCGATTGAACAGCGGGAAGCGGCGCCCGTCTCGACGCCGCTGAATTCCGCGGCGGCGCAACAGGCTTAGTCTGCGCACGGGAATAGCGCGATTTAGTTCGCCGCTGCGAAGCTCGCGGCGACGCCCTCCAACGCGCGCGCTCCCGCGGGGGCGTGACGATCCCACCAGCGCACGGCCTGCACGGTGGACCAGTTCTCCGATGCTTGACACACCCGCAGTCGCGAGGCCACTTCCCGGGCGCTGCCAGGGCGTTTCGCCGGATCCTCCTGCAGGCAGTCGAGAATCAGCTCCTCGAGATTGGAATCGATCTCATTTTCGCTGAGCTTCGACGGTGGGATGACTTCGTCTCGCATGTGGGCGACGAGCATCTCGAACGGTGATTCCGCCTCGAAGACGAGGCGACCCGTGACAAGCCAGTAGGCCACGCAACCGAGCGCATACAGATCCGTGCGGGCGTCGACGGTCCCCGCCGCGGAGGCCTGTTCGGGAGCCATGAAAGCCGGCGTTCCCGTGGTCACCTCGGTGGTCGCGAGGCTGTCCTGCACGTTGATGCTCGGATCGGTCTTGACCATCCCGAAATCCAGAACCTTTGCATAGTCTTCATTGAGACCGCACTCGAGAGGTTCAGCGAGGCCGTCGCCGACGTAATCCCACACGAGGCTCGGCTCACGCGTGGCTGGTTCGTGCTCCAGCGGCCGACGGTCGTCGGCATGCCAAACCACGGGTCGCGGGTCGAGCGTTTCAACTGCGCCGGCCGTCGCCGCGAAGAGCAGCGTCGCGAATGCGAGAGGGCTAGCGAAGTGGGATCGGTGGACGCCCATGATACAGCGCGTTTTTTGGGTACTGGAAGATCTGGTCCATGCTCAAGCGGAAGCCGCCGCCGTAGCTGTGAACCAGATCGCGGAGTGCCGGGCGGTCGTCGTCGGAGAACACCTGGCCAGAATCCACGAAGAGATAGCCGTCGATGCCAGTCCCGCGGCGCTCTCGATACGCCCAGACCGGAAAGCGGTATTCGGCGTTGAGCAGCAGCAGGCCCCGATCGCGCCAGCGATCGTCGTCATAGCCACGCATCTGATTGGGATCGCTGTTGGTCAGCAGGCGCGCGAAGTGCGACGTGTCGCCCTCGCTCTCCAATCATCCGACGACCCCACGCAGCGCGATCGTTCGATCCCACCACAATTCGAAGAACTGCTGGAGTTCTGCGCGGAGGGAGACATGCGATCCGCCGGTGTCGGGCGACTCGAACCACCCCGCTTGAACCTGCCGCAGCCCTCCAGAAGCTGGGCGAGCGGACTGATTCGTCGAGTCGTGACTCAGCCCCGCGGAGTACTCGATGCCGGCGCTTCGCTCGCCCACGCCGACGGGGGGCGCGGTGGTGAAGCTCTTCGGATCGAAATTTCGAAGGCCGCTCTCCTCGGTGCCCCATGTGGAGACCGAGCTGAAGACCAGGTCGAAATCGGCCGTGAAATCTCCCCCGAGCGACTGTGCATATTCGATCCCGGCCCACCCCGTCTCCTGCGTAAAGAACGACTTGTCCTCTTCCGCACTATGAGGGCCGACGCCGAAGAAACGCGCGTTGGGGCGCTTGCGATATCCCGCGCCGATCCCGACTTCGGAGCCCCCGGAGAGGGGGAGGACATAACCGAGGCTGGCGCGCTGGTGATGCTCGAAACTCGCCTGGGTCTTGAGTTGAAATCTGCGACCCTCTCCGCCGAGCGCGTCGTGATAGAAATTCACGGCAAGGCCGGGCCCGGAGAGCTGATCGGCGATACCGCCGACGCGCAGGCCGTAGGGCAGATTCACGTCGCCCATGAGACGTTCGAGATGATAGAACGTGTCGGATTCATCCAAGAAGATTACCGTTTGTTTCGCCCCGAGGGTCAGCGCACGGAACGGCAACCTGAGCAGGCCGTAGCCCAGTTCGAGGGGCCACTCCCAGAGGGCGCGCTGCTGTGGCGTGGGCTCGAAACGGCGTCCGTCGGCCGCAGCGGGTATGGGGCCCCAATAGCTCTTGAACTCCTGCCTTGATGTGTTCGAATCGGGGAAGTCGGTCGTCGCGATGGCCGGCCGGGTGGCCGCCATGGAGATGAGGAGCAACGATGACAGGAAGAAGCGCACGCTTCGCCTTCGGAGTGGATACGGGCGGCCACGCGACGCAGCTTGCCCTCGCGGTCTTCGTCGTGGCGGCACTCGCTCCGCGGGTGTACGCGGGAACATGGCCAGAGAGTTCTTCGGCTTCCGTCCTGCCACTCGAACACGCCAGCCTGCAGCAACGGGTGCAGGCGCTCGGGTCGCGCCTGGAGGATACGTTCCAATTCATCGTCTTCGGCGATCAGAGGGCGCTCGCGGACGGCGAATGGCAGGCCATGATGCGACACGTCGCTGTCTGGGATCAAGACGAATCCGGAAGGCCGCCGCTGCTCTTCACACTTGACACCGGCGACATCGTCGAAGATGGGCGTCACAGCGATCAATTCGCGATGCTGCAGGAGATACTCTCGCCCATACGGGCGATCCCGTATTTCGTGACGCCGGGGAATCATGAGCTGCGCGACGAAGAAGATCCGTTGGCGCGAGAGAATCTCGAGCGCTTTCTCGGGCTCGAGCAGATTCCCGGGATCGACACACCGCTGCATCAAGAACTGCGTTTCATGTCGCTGCGACTCCTCATCATCGACAGCAATCTCCTGGCGTACCGAAGACCCAATGAGCTTGCAGGGCGCTGGCGCAAGCGAGCCGATTCTGAACTGAGGTGGCTCAAGGACCGATTGGACGAAAAGGACGACACATTGACCACCATCGTCGCGCTGCATCATCCGTTGCTGCAGAGTTCGAAGAAACATCGCAAGACAGCGCGCGAGCTCTGGTCGACTCGTCTCGACGGCGTACAGTTCGCCGACCTGCTCATCGATGGTGGCGTCGATGTCGTGCTCTGCGGGCACACGCACAGCTATGAGCTCTTTCGCGTCACCCGCGAAGATGACCGCTTCTTCTGGCAAGTCAATCTCTCGGGTCGGCCGCGCAACAGCTTCCTTTGGTTCGGTTCGGGGCCGCGGCGCGCCGAAGACATGCGTGGCGGAGAGTCCGAGTGGCTCGCGGACAAGGGCTTTGCGGATCTCGATGGCTGGAGGATCGAGCAAGCCGACGCGATGACCGACTATGAACTCGATCAGTTTGCGGTCTTCACCGTCCACGGCCGTGGCCGATTGGACATGCAGATCGTGTATGTGGGGCGCGACGAGTCGGACCCGATTGCTCCGCAGCCCGTGAGGACCCTGCTTCCCGGAGCGCGCTAGAGCGCCCGCGGTCGACTCAATAGTCCTTGGTCCAATTGATTTCGACTCCAGACTGCCGTCGCCGTCCGTACGTCGTTTCGAGCCGCACTCTGCGCGACAACATGTATTCGAGGTTGACGAGAAAGGCCGTCGTCTCCTGGAGCATCTGTTCGTATTTCAGAAGCACATTCGGTCGCAAGTACTTGCCGACGAGGACCGATCCTGAGCCGCCGGTGTCGATCTGCAAGAGATCGACACCGATGCGCTCGCGCAGTTCGTTTTGCACTGCCGCGATTCCGAACGATCGAGCCAAGTCATTGGTACGTGCTCCGACCAGCCCCATCTGATCGTCGTCCAACTCAGCGAGGGGTCGGCCGAACAGCAGTAGGCTCGTGATGTCGGCTTCGCTCATCTCGGGCGTCGATTCAAAGCGAAGCTCGGGTCGAAGTGGCGTGCCCGTGATGATGACGCGCACGTCGACGTCGGAGACGCGGGTTCCCAGGCGGGCGTCGAGCTGTGGTGTCAATGCGTTGCCGAAGAACGAGACCTGGCCGTGATTCAGGCCGAAGTTGTGCCCCAGGACGATCAGCTCTCCGCGCAAGGCCTCGAGTTCGCCGGTGATGGCGGGAAGCGAATCGGCGGGCGCCTGAAGCATCCGGAGATTCCCTGCCAATTCCATTTCGAGACCCTTGCCACGAACCCAAAGGCCGCCCGGAATGTCGATGGTGACGTCCAGCTTCGCGCGGACGGATTCGAGCCGGATGCCCTCCTCGATGGGCGGCAGGCCGGTGCCCATACTGTCGATGACCGCGTTTGCGTCCCACAGGAGAGACATGCCCTCGGTGGGAAGGAGATCCGGAGGCGGATTATGGATGATGAGCACGCCCTGCTGCACAGTGATCGTCCCCGTCAATTCGGGCAGCCTCGCAGTTCCGCCGATCTCGATGCTGCCGTTCGCCTTGATCTGCGATCCGTCAGGCAGCGAACTGGTGGTGTTCTTGAGATCGATGCGTCCGGAAAGGGCCGGATCGTCGAACTTGCCCGCTGCGGTAAACAAAAGACCGACGGATCCGTCCATACCGATGTCGGCGGGGAGTAGGTCGTCGAGGTCGCGCAGTGGCAGTGTCGCCGACTCCGTGCGCAGATACACGTCCCGCTCAAGATCCGGAGCGAGCCGAGGTCGCAACTGAAGCGGCACGCTGGCCTCGCCCGAAAGCAGGCGCTCGTCCGCTCGCTTCAGCGCCCAGCGGCCGCGAAGTTCGGGCAAGAGCGAAGCAGGCGTTCCAACGACAGCCAGACTGTCTCCACCAACGTCGACGAGCCCCGCGTCCAGCCACAACGACCATTGCGACACACGCGGCCAGCCGGGAAATGAAATCTCCACCTCTGCGGTGGCGGTTGGTTTGGCCATCGAGCCAGCCGCGTTCAGCTCGCCGTCGACCCTGATCAGTCGCGGATCAGAAGACTCCAGCCAGAGAGCGGGGACGGGGAGGGCTGTCGTCTTCAGTTCGAATGTGAAATCTCCCTTCAGAGGATCACCTCCCGCACTGAACGCATTCCAATCGAAGGGCAAGCGGCCGGCGGCGCGAGCGAGCGTCTGTTGCTCATTGGCAACGTCCAACCGCACTCTGAGAGAATCCGAAAGGCTCGCGGCGCCTTCCAACGTCATCGGGAGCTCGTCGCCGAGCACGACGCCGCCGATCTTCAGATGTGCATCGAAACTCCGCGGGCCGGATGCGTCGACGTCGAACAGCAGATTCTGTGGCCAGACGCTCGGAGGGAGACGGAAGTCCGTCGGCATCTCAGGAAGTTGGAGATCCGCACTCATTGAGAGATCTCCACCTTCCCTGCTGAGATTGCCGGAGGCGGAGATGGTGCCCAGCGAGCCGGCCAGCTCCAACCGTTCGACGTTGAACTCGCGAGGATCGACCGTGCCACTGATGACGATTGGCACGCGATTGACGAGATCGCGACCTCGCACCTGCAGGCGGAACTCATCGCTGCTGGCCGACCAGGCGTCACCGCGCGTCAACACACCCGAGTGTGCCAGGTCGAATTCGGAGCTCGTCGCCCGGAGCCGATACTCGATGGGTCCCGACCCCTGTTCGGTCTGAGGAACCTCCACATCGGCCTCGACGATGTCCACATGAACGCGCGGCGTCGTGATGCCCTGGGGAAAATCAATGTGTGCGCTCAGTGATTCGGGCGAACGGGTCGCGCTGCCGCGCAGGGATGCAATCGTGAACGTGGCGTCGGAGAAGCTACCGCGCCAGTCCAGCTGCACCCGCGGCGCATCCAGTGGCCCGCTCAGTTCGAGTTCGCCGTCGAGTCCGAGGCTGAATTCCTGGGTGGGTTGGCGTGAGAGTCGCTCGGCAAGTCCTGGCCCCTGCAGCGCCCACCGCGCGGTCCCCGTCACGATGTCCTGGACGACTTCGGCGCGCGCATCCCAACTGAGTACACGGAACAGCGTGCCCTCACTCTGCACCCGCAAGCTATCCCCCGCTCCTTCCGCCCGAATGAACGTGGAGTCGAGCCACGCGGTGGAGGACAGATCTGCAGTCGCCGTGAAGGCGCTCCCCACCGCGCCCCTCTTGGCGAACAGGTCGACCGTCATCCGCAGAATACCCAGGTCGTCGATCCGGATCGCCTCGGGCAGCAACGACTCAAAGCTCGCCGGACCCGGCAGAATCGCGTCGACGCGCAGATCCAGCTCCACCGCGTCACGCCGTGAAATCCGGCCTGAAGCCCGCATCCCGACACGCTCGCCCGCCGGCCACGCCGCCCGCACCGACCGCGTCGTCGAGTCGGGCCACGCGAGCATCCGGACGATCCCCGGCGGGAGCTCCCGGAGCGACCACGAAACGTCGACCTCGCCCTGCGCCGTGGGAGAGTAGCTGCCGCTCCCGACGAATTCGCCGTAGTCTCCGACGAACTGCAGGCGAGACAGTCCGAGTTCGGCGCTCGCGCGATCGAACACGAGGTTGGGCTGCTTTGGCGTCCTCCCCGCAAGAGCCCCTCGGCCCACGCGGACGACGATCGGTGCGACGCGTGCCTCGACCCGATTTCCGCGGACCGCGGCATCGATCGACGTCGCGACGCCGTGGTTCCATGCGAAGGCATCGAGCGTCCCCGCTAGCTCCAGATTGGCCGGGCTTCCGAGCGCGGCGAAACAGAGATGTGCGCTGAGATCCTCAGGTGCTGCCACGGAGGCTGCCACCGTTGCAATCCAGTCGAGGGACGAGGCGACGATTTCGATCTGAGCGTCGATCCTGGGATGAACCGCTCCCCGGAGAGTCGCGCTCGCGCCTGCAAGATCGAGCTTCGAGTGCTCGACGCTCAGGACACCGTCTTGGGAGCTGAGGCGTGCCTCGAAGGCACTCAGCCAGGAGTTGGCTCGAGCCGTCAGCGTCATGGTGGCGGCCCTGGATTCGCCGAGGAACGAGAGCGCGACCTCGCCCTCGATCCCGGCGAGAGCTGGGGCGCCATCGAGCGCCGCCGCGAACAGGGGCAACGTCGAGAGTTCGACCGTCCCGGGTATCGAGAACGTCCCGTCAAGCGCCAGGCCGATGAATGCGTCGCCCTCCTGCGTCGGTTGGGCGCCGAAGACCAGGAGTGGATCGCGCATGGACCCGAGCTGGATGCTCCCCGTGATCCGGTCCTCGCCCCGCTGTTCGACCTCGAGACGCATCTCGCCGAGTTCGGTGAGACGGGCCGACATCGCCAGAGAGGCTACGGGCTGTTTTCCTCGAAGAAGATCCCCGCTGCCTTCGACGTGAAGCGTCGAAATCCAACGGTCCGCGGCGATGGCGATCGAGTCCGCCCGAACGCCGAGTTGCAGGATGGCCATGGAGGGAAGGCCGCGGATCGCTCCGTCGCGGAAATAGGGGATCGATTCTCGGGTCTGCGCCTTGGATTCCGCCGGCGACGATGGGTCCGCCAGAGCCGTCCTCATGCGCGGGAGGTCGGCGTAGCGCGCCTCGACCCTCAGCAACGTCAGCTCGAGATCGCGCGCCAGGAGGGCCCGCCCATCGATCCTGAGTTCTGCGGAATCCAGCTCGAGGAGGCGCTCCCCCCGAAGGGTCCAACGAAGTCCCGACAGCCGCAGGTGTAGCGGTGAGGGCCATGCGATGTCGTCGATGAGGATGTCACCGGCGATGCTCTCGCGCAGCTGGCGGAATCCACGCGCGAGCGCCGCCTCGCGCGCGGGCCTGGTCAGGAAGAGCGCAGTCAGCCCCACCGCCAGGAGCAGCGTGACGATAGCCAGGGCGGCGACGCCCCGTAGCGCTCGCCGTCGCCAGGCGGACCGATCGGTTCGTTGGAGCGGGGGGTTCATGAACTAGTAAGGATGCCCGATGGTGAGGTGAGCCGTGAAGTCTCCTGCCCGGCGGTCCTGGTTGGTGAGGCGGAAGCCTATATCCGCACGGACGGGGCCGAGCGGCGTGGCGAACATCAGGCCGGGTCCCGCGGCGACCTCCAACTGGCCGAGCTTCAGCATCTCAGGCCTCGACCAGACCTGTCCGGCGTCGACGAAGATGGCGCCACGAAGTTTCCAGAAGAGGGGCACCCGAAGCTCGCTCGAAAGTTCCAGCTTGGCCTCGCCGCCCAGCGGCGCTTCTTTATCGTCCACCGGTCCGAGTCGCCGTCGCGCGAAGCCGCGCATCGAAGAAGCACCGCCAGCGTAAAAACGCTTGTTCGGAAGCAGGTCCTCGGAGTCCTCCAGCGGTGTCGCCCAGCCGAGCGTGACCCGGCTCGCGTTGACCCAGCGCGGGAAGAGCGAAAGGTAGCCCGTGGCGCTTCCCTCCAGCGCCAGAAAATGCACTTCGCTCGGCTGCCCCGGCAAGGTGCCTTCGGCCCGCGCCTGCAGGACGCTTCCGCTCGATGGGTCGAGGCGGTCATCGGCAGCGTCGCGCGCCCACGATGCGACGAGACTCAGCAGCGTCCCCCCACGCGCATCGAATGCGCCGGTTTCTTCGGTCTTCAGTTCGAGATCGGCGTTTTCGTACTGGAGCGCAACCTGGGAGGTCGTCACGAGGGAATGACGGAATCGCACTCCCACGGAGCTCCGCAAGAGCAGGAGATCGTAGCTCTCCTCGATCTGATCCTCCAGAGATGTGCCCAGCTGGATCCGCGAGTTCGGCACGGGTCGGCCGGGCCACCAGGTCGTGGCGTTGAGCTCGTGCAGGTGGATGGACCAGGAGCCGCCGAGCTGGGCCCCGCGCCCCCGCCGAAATAGGTGGCGATGCCGCCAGATCACGTGGACTCGAAAGAACTCGTCGGTCCAGTAACCCGCGCCGGCCTCGATGTTCCGTGGGCTGCGTTCGACGAGATCCGCCGTAATCGCGAGGCGACCTTCGCCGGCCGGCTCGACCCCCAACTTGATCTGCCGGAAGAGGTCGAGGAGGCGAAGGCTCAGTTCGGCATCTTCCAGCGCCAGCGGCGAGAACCAATCGCCAGCGTGCAGCCCGATGGTCTTGAGCGCGAGGGGCTTTAGGTCCTCGCGGCAACCCCGAACGCGGATCTCGCCGACGACATAGCGTTGCCCCAGCAGGATCTCGATGCTGAGCGTCGAAGCCGACGCGTCGGTACCTGTTGCCCGCGCCCGTGCCGTGGCGAAGGCGTATCCGGAAGCACGGAGATCCTTCTGCAGCTGCCTGGCCCAATCGGCGGCAGGGCCGTCGGCGAAGCGGCTCCCCGGCCGCAACGCCTTGGGCGGCGTCGGGCGTGGGACCGCCGCGGGCCACCCGAGGATCTCGACATCTCTCAGCCTGCGCACGGGCCCCATCTCGACGGCGAACACGACGATGACCTCGCCGCCCCGGGGCTCCAGGATCGGCTGGACCACCGCTTCGGGGTAGCCTTGTCGCGCCAGCCAGAGCTGGACGCGCGCGATGTCCTGCTCCAGCGTATTCGGATACAGCTCGGTCCGTCGGCGGGAAAAACCGCGCCGAGGAGCGAGAGCCAAGCCAGGCCGCAACTTCTCGGCGAGGTCCTGATCGAGCCCCCGAAGCTCGAGCCGCGCCACCTTCCACCCCTTGTATGGATTCGCGAGTTCGGCGGCGCTCGTTGCGCTCGCCGCGGATCTGCCGCTCGACAGAAGGAGCAGCAGGAATCCGAGAGCAACGTGTCGTATCACGGTCCGTCGCCTCGGGCGGGAGCACATGGCTTGCGCCGCGGCTCGGGGAGGGGGTGCGAAGGCCGAAACGTAGACGGGAGGCGTGAAAACTCCCGGCATGGACGGCTGTTGAGGGAGCGTCGTTTCCTATCTTGACTTCGCGGCTATGTAGCGCGTGTTGTGTCCGCTAATATAACAGGTCTTCCACACTCGCTGCCGCCGGTAATCAGGAGATTGCCGTGAACAAAGGTGGGACCCAACGCATGACGAGCTTCTCCGATCTGCTCGAGATCCGCTCCAATGTCGAACGAGCCTATCCGGATATCCTTACCCGTGAAGCCAGGGGCGCCATCGCCGCACTCGCGGCCTTCGACCGCGAACGGCGCGCCGTCATGGACGCACGCAACCAGCGCCGTCGGCATCGCGCCGAGAAAAGTGAACGCATCGGCTTCCTGGACGCCGAGGGAGTCATCCCGCGAACAGGGCTCAAAGTCGCCGATGCCCGCGCCGGCGCCTTCGTGGGTAGCGAGATTCCCCACGATCTGAGGCGCCAGTGGATCCAGGGCACGGGGCCCGCGGCGAAGCCCAACGCCCGCACCGAATCGAGCATTCGCAGCGTGGCCTACGCGCTCCTCTCCGGAGCCGACGGCTGGATGTTCGACGGCGAGGACGCCCTCGGACAGATCTCGACGATGTCGTTGGACAACCAGCGGAATCTGAAACTGGCAATCGAAGGTGAGCCGCTCTTCTTGAGGGTTGCCGAGCAAGTCGCGGTCGAGATGAATTCCTGGGCCGAGGACTTCTTCGGCAGGGAGATCATCGACGACACCGAGCAGCAGCTGCAATTCACGACCAAGATCTTCCGTGCGCGCGGTCTGCATCTCGACGATCGGCATGTCCGTTGGAAGGGCGGCGAGGGCTTTTCGGCCTCGATTGTCGATGCCGCGCTCTATGTCGTGAACAACCACGAGGCGCTGCGCAGCGCAGGCTCCTCGATCGTGCTCTATCTGCCCAAGATCCAGACGGCGGAAGAAGCCGCGCTGTGGGGCGAGATCCTCGATGTGCTCGAGGCGCATCTCGAGCTGCCCACGGGCAGCATCAAGGTCTATGTCCTCGTCGAGCAGCTGGAAGCCTCCTACCAGCTCATGGAAATCCGCGCGGCTCTCGGCCTGCACTTCGTCGGCTACAACACGGGGCGCTGGGACTACATCAACAGCGTTTCGGACGCCATGGCGTGGGATCCGGATTTCGTCAATCCGAACATCGACGCCATCACCATGACTTACAGCTACATGCGCAACTATGAAGATCGCGTGCGTCGAGCGGTCAACACCCCCGACGCGAACGGGAACCACGCACTCTGGCAGGGGGGCATGGAGCCGAACATTCCGGTGGGTTCCGAAGAAGGCGTCGCGAGCGGCATGCGCAAGGCCGTGGCCGGCGCCGAGCGCGAGCAGCGCGAGGGCGCCAGCGGCAAGTGGGTGGCCCACTGGAAGATGGTGCACATCGTCCGGCCCGTCTGGGCAGGCGTGGGTGACGACAACCAACTCGGCCGCGAGTTCGCGCCATTGACCTACACCACAGAGGATGCCGACGGCCTGATCCTTTTGGAAGACGCGCCGCGGACGGTGCGCGGCGCCCGCGATCTGCTCAGCGTTGCCCTTCAGTACGGCAACGCCTTTGGTCAGGGAATGCAGGCGGCGGCGCTGAAGCCCGCCGACTTCTTCGGAAACGACGATGTCCTCTATCTCATGGAGGACATGGCGACCGGGGAGATTCGCCTCAGCATCCTCTGGGAGTGGATCCACAAGGGCGCACGGCTCAGCGATGCAGACCCGGAGATCGGCGTTGCGGCAGGGGATCGCTTCGACGTCGAGCTCTTCGAGCGGCTGCTCGAGGAGGAGTATCAGAAGTTGCTCGACGCCAGCGACCGCGACGTGTACGACATCTCCAAGGGCACGACGCTTCCGATCGCCCGAGAGATCGCTAGGACCTACGTCGGCAATGACAAGAAAGCGCCTTGGTACATCGATCTACTCAACTTGAATCTGAACAATCACGATCTCGGCGAGGCGATCCGGCGCAACCGGCTCTACATGGAAAAGTTTCGAGCCACCGCCGCTCGCATCACGAAGAATCTGGATTTCGCGGCGGACGCCCCGCCGAAGGAGAGTCAGGACCCCCGATGAACGCATTCGAGAAGCAGGCGGCCGAAGTCGAGCAATGGTGCGCGCGATCCCGATTCGAGGGAATCTTGCGCCTGCATACGCCCCGCGAGGTGGCGGCGCAGCGCGGCACGATCGCCAACGACTACACCGTCGCGCGCGAGGCGGCGGAAGCCTTTTACGAGCGGCTCCGCGAGCTCTTTGGCCAGCGCAAGTCGATCACGACTTTCGGACCCTACTCGCCCGGGCAGGCCGTGACGATGAAGCGGCTCGGCCTCGAGGGGATCTACCTCGGTGGCTGGGCGACTTCGGCGAAGGGGTCCATCAACGAGGATCCGGGGGCTGATCTGGCGAGCTATCCCCTCAGTCAGGTCCCCGACGAGGCGGCACCCATCGTGCGGGCTCTGTTGGCGGCCGACAAGAACCAACATTTCGCTCGCACGCGCATGAGCGAAGAGCAGCTGAAGGCCACACCCGTCGTGGACTTTCGACCGTTCATCATCGCCGACGCCGACACCGGCCACGGCGGAGACGGGCATGTCCGAAATCTCGTCCGTCGCTTCGCGGAAGTCGGCGTACCCGGCTACCACATCGAGGATCAGAAGCCTGGGGTGAAGAAGTGCGGGCATCAGGGCGGAAAGGTCCTCGTGCCGTCGGACGAACAGATCAAGCGACTGAATGCCGCGCGTTTCCAGCTCGACATCATGGGGATACCGGGAATCATCGTCGCCCGCACCGATGCCGAGTCCGCGACGTTCCTCGATGGCCGCGGCGATGAACGCGATCACCCGTTCATCCTCGGGGCGACCAATGTCGCTCTACCGACCTATAAGGTCGGCTATCTCGCGATTCTGAAGAAGCTCTTCGACCTCGGAGTCGAGGAGTCGCGCGGCCATCTCCTGTTCACGATTTCGGACGGCGAATATGAGCATGCGTACGGCTGGCTCAAGCGCGCCGGGATCATGGGACCGATCGAGGACGCCGCGCAGAAGATCGCGGAATCAAACGGCAAGAAATTCGAGTCGCTGCTCGACAAGATGACGAGCCTCTACCTGGATGCCTGGCAGTCCGAAGCGCGCCTGAAGACCTTTGCCGACGCGATCGCGGGAGTCATCGAGTTTCGTCGCGGCGTGGGAGAGCACATCGAGATGGATCCAGAGGCGTGGCTCGCCTTCGCGCGACATGCTTCGTTCTACGAAGCGCGCGACAGGGCCAAGTCGCTCGGAATCAACATCATCTGGGATTGCGAGTTGCCTAAGACGCCCGAGGGTTATTACCAGATCCAGAACGGGATCGAGTACGCCATCGCGAAGTCGCTCGCCGCGGCGCCCTTCGCGGATCTCTTGTGGATGGAGACGAAGACGGCCGATCTGAAGGATGCCAAGCGTTTCGCCGAGGCCGTCCATGCCCGCTATCCCGAGCAGATGCTCGCCTACAATCTCTCGCCGTCGTTCAATTGGGACACGACGGGCATGAACGATGATGAGATGCGTCAGTTCCCCGTCGAGCTGGGCAAGATGGGCTATGTCTTCAACTTCATCACCTACGGCGGACATCAGATCGACGGCCTGGCCGGCGAAGAGTTTGCGACAGCCCTGCGGCAGGACGGGATGCTCGCCCTGGCCCGACTGCAACGCAAGTTTCGGCTCGTGGAGTCGCCGTACAGGACGCCGCAGACACTCGTGGGCGGTCCGCGCCTCGACGGTGCACTCATGGCTTCGACCGGCCGAACGGCAACCACCAAGGCCATGGGCAAGGGTTCGACACAGTTCCAGCATCTCGTGCAGACCGAGGTCTCGCCGCGGCTCTTGGTCGAGTGGTTGGGAATGTGGTCCGCCCACTACGGTTACAAGCGGCTGCTGCGCGTCGAACTGCGTCCCCACACGGCGGGTTCCGAATTGCTCGAACTCCGCCTGGTGGATGAGTCTGGTGAGAAGCTGGCAGATGTGATCTTTGCGCATATCCACGATCGCCGCGACCATAGCCTCCTGTCCATCCGCGATCAGAACACCTTCGAGGAAGCGCTGCGCAAGAAGCGACTAATGACGATCATCCACCTCTTCTTGATCCATCGTTACAATGCGATTTCGGTGCACTATGTCAGTCCGACCGAGGACAACGTGTATCAAACCGAAAAGATGAAGAAACACGGAATCTACACGGAAGTGCATACCGAAGTGGGGCACATCATCGTCGCCACCGTCAACGACGAGCGGATCGCGGAGCTTCTCGTGGAAGATCGCGCTGCGCTCGGGAAGCTGATCGACAAGACGGGCCCGCCGCCGAGCTGACGGCGGTGGAAATTACTCCCGCTCGATCAGGTTCAGCCGCGACGCCAGCCGGTGCAGATTGCTGCGGTGCATGCCGAGATCGCGGGCTGCCCCAGCCCAGTTGCCATCGTTGTTCTTGAGGCAGAACTCGATCTGGTCGCGCTTGCAGCTGTCGCATCTCTCCTTGAATCCGAGCGAATTCGGCGCCGTCGAAAGCGAGCGCGTGGCGACCTCCGCGGCGACTTGACGTTCCGCCAGGTCGACGTCGAGATGCTCGACGTCCACGACGATGAGTTCCGAATGCCTCGAATTCTTGGATGCTCTCAGGACGCCCCGGCCGACGACGTTGTCCAGCTCACGGATGTTCCCCATCCACGGCTCACCAATCAACCGCTCCTTCGCGCGCTCCGAGAGGCGCACGGGTCCGAGCCCGAGCCGCCGGCGGGAGCGCGCCACGAAATGCGACGCGAGGAGTGGGATGTCGTCCCGGCGCTCGCGCAGCGGCGGTACGTGGATGGGGAACGCCGCGAGGCGGTGATAGAGATCCGCGCGGAAGGCGCCCTGGCGCACTTCTGTCTCGAGATCACGATTGGTGGCCGCGACCACGCGTACGTCGACCTGGATCATCTCGTCGCTACCCACGCGCTGGATGTCGCCGTTCTGGAGAACGCGCAGCAGCTTTCCCTGTAGCTCGATGGGCAGTTCGCCGATCTCGTCGAGCAGGAGCGTGCCACCATCGGCGATTTCGAATTTTCCCAGCCGGTCTTTTTCCGCGCCGGTGAAGGCTCCCTTGACATGGCCGAAGAGCTCGCTCTCCGCGATCGACGCCGGGAGCGCCGCGCAATTCACCTGTATGAAAGGCTTGTGCTTGCGCTCCGAGCACGAGTGGACGCGATGAGCCACGAGTTCCTTGCCGACGCCGGTCTCCCCCATGATCAACACGGGGAGCGAACTGGGCGCCACGAGTCCGATCTCTTCGAGCAGATCGCGCATGGAGTCACTCGTGCCGATCATCACCCCACCAATCGACTCCTCCACCGTCCGATGTAACTCGGCGACCACCGCAGCACGCCGATCCGAGCGCTGCTGAAGCGCGTCGAAGAGAGCCTCGGTGCGCATCGCCGCTCCCGCGAGTGCGCCGAAGGTGGAGAAAGTCACGTTGTCGACGGAGTCGAACGCGTGGGGGTCCAGGGCATCGACGGCCAGGACTCCCACGACCTCTCCGGCGTCGGTCACTGGACAGCCGATGCACGCGTGAATCTTGTGCTCTGAGACGTTGACGCCTTCGAGGAAGCCGTCGAACGGATCGGCGATGGGAGCGTTGGGACGAAAGCGGACGGGCGAGGTGGACTGCACGACGATATCGAAGCGTGGATGCTCGAGTCGCTCGAAACGCTGCTCGCGAATGCTCTCCACCAGACCCCAGCTGGCCACAGGCAGCAGAACGCTGCCGTCGAGTCGAAGCAGGCACGCAGAATCAAAGGGAATCACGCGATGGGCTGCCGCGAGCAGGCGCTGGTAGCGCTCGCTCGGCTCGAGGGTCTTGGTGAGGTCGACGGCGACGTCGAGAACGGCGGCGAGATGCGCCTCCGAGCGCTGTCTATCTGACAACATGAAGTATCCCCTGGATAACGTGGAAATGTAGTCAGAAGGATAACCGACCCCTTGAATCGGCCAACAGAGCAATTCTGTGACCCGGCATGTCGGTTGCGATAGGGGGCGCGAACATCGGTTTCTGACGGGTCCGAGGGGGAGGAACTTGAGTTCGGACGAGCTGGATACCCTGGCCAAGCGCCCCATCGCCGAACTGATCGCCGATCCGCTCGAGCTGGATCACGAGTGGTTTCGCGCCGAGCTCGATCGACTCGCCGACCTCGCCTCCCATGTCGAAGCCGCGTTCGATGGGCATCCCCAGGTCCCTTCGGGTCTCTTCGCGCATCTGAGCGCTCTTCGCGATTCGCTCGTCAGCCACATCGAGAGCGAGGAGCTGGTCGTCTTTCCCCTGGTGAGTTCGGGTCAGGCCGTCCGCGCACAGGAGACCATCCGTGGCCTCGAACTCGAGCATCGGGATCTCGAGCGCGCCGCCGAGCAGACGCGCAGGCTCACGACCGGCTTCGCAGCGCCCGCCGACGCCAGTGCGGAGTGGACCGATCTCTACGCCTCGCTAGCGGCCTTCGAGGTTCGAAAGCGGCGGCACACGAAGATCGAGAGCGAGATTCTCTTCCCACGAATCGCCTACGCCGACGCCGAGTCCAGTCCACTCGATCGGGACAAGGAGTGATTTGGGCATGAAGGTCGAACGTCGCCAACTCGGGATCCACAGTGTCTGTCTGGCCCTAGCGCTCGCCTCTTGTGCGGACATGGCGATCGCCCAGACTCCCGCCGACTTCTTCCGCCAGAACTGCTTCAGCTGTCACACGGTCGGCGGCGGCAGGCTGGCCGGTCCGGATCTGAAGGATGTCGCTAGCCGACGCGAGCGCGAGTGGCTCGTCGAGTTCATCCTCAACCCGCAGGCTATGATCAGCAGCGGCGATCCCTACGCACAGCAGCTACTCGACGAGGCCCGCGGCGTGGTGATGCCCACCGTGCCCGGCATCTCTCGCGGGCGAGCCGAGGCCGTCCTCGACATGATCGCCGAGGAGTCAGCGCTCGAGGAATCCCAATTCGCTGGCTCCCAGATCAGCGATCGGCCCTTCACGGCCGCCGACGTCGTCATCGGCCGCGAACTGTTCCTGGGATCGCGTTCCTTCGAGGGCGGTGGCCCCGCCTGCGCGGCATGCCACACGGTCAACGACCTGGGTGGACTCAGTGGAGGTCGGCTCGGCCCCGACCTCACGAAGGTCTACGAGCGCATCGGCAGCCGGCCCGCCTTGGCGGCCTGGCTTCAGGGCCCCGCCACCACGACCATGCGTCCCGTGTTTTCCGGACGGCCGTTGGCCTCGGAGGAAATCCTCCCGCTGGTCGCCTTCTTCGAGAAGTCCGCGCAAGAACCCGACGACGACGACATCGTCCCGCTTCTGAACTTCTTCCTGATCGGGCTCCTGGGCGCCGCATTGGCGTTGGCCCTGTTCGACGGACTCTGGCGAAGGCGTTTCCGCGCCGTGCGCCGTCCCCTCGTGAGAGCGAATTGAGAGGATCGATCGATGAGTAAGGACGCCAAGATCCCCTGGATCGCCGACGAAGTCTCTCCCGAGGCCCGTGGCTGGGAAGAGTTCTATCGAAACCGGTGGCAGTACGACAAGGTCGTTCGCAGCACGCATGGCGTGAACTGCACCGGCGGCTGCAGCTGGGGCATCCACGTCAAGGACGGCATCGTCACGTGGGAGATGCAGCAGGTCGACTATCCCGATCTCGAGGCGGGGATTCCTCCCTATGAGCCGCGCGGCTGCCAGCGGGGGATCTCCTTCTCCTGGTATCTCTATAGTCCGCTTCGGGTGAAGTATCCGTACATGCGCGGCGCCTTGCTGGATCTATGGCGCGAGGCGCGCGGCTCCCACGACGATCCCGTGGAAGCCTGGAAGTCGCTCGTCGAGGATCCCGTGAAGCGGACGCGTTGGCAACGGGCGCGTGGCAAGGGCGGCCTTCGGCGCACGGACTGGGATACATCGCTCGAGATGATCGCCGCCTCGAACATCTACACGATCAAGAAGCACGGGCCTGATCGCATCGCCGGATTTTCGCCGATTCCTGCCATGTCGATGATCAGCTATGCGGCGGGATCGCGCATGCTGCAGCTCATGGGCGGGCTGGGGCTGTCCTTCTATGACTGGTATTGCGATCTGCCGCCCGCTTCCCCCGAGACCTGGGGCGAGCAGACCGACGTCAACGAGTCGGCGGACTGGTACAACGCCAAGATGCTGGCCGTCGCGGGTTCCAATCTCAACATGACGCGGACGCCCGACTGCCACTTCGCCGCCGAGGCACGGCACAACGGCAGCAAGATGTGGGTCTTCGCGCCGGACTTCAATCAGGTCGCCAAATACGCCGACGAGTGGGTCGCGATCAATGCGGGCCAGGACGGCGCCTGGTGGATGGCCGTCAACCACATCATCCTCAAGGAATATCACCACGAGAAGCAGATCCCGTATTTCATCGAGTACACGAAGGAATACACCGACGCACCCATCCTGGTCGAACTGAGCCCCAAGGGAGACGGCTATCGCCCGGCGCAGAATCTCCGCGCCAATCGCATCGCAAACTACAAGGATGTAGAGAACGGCGACTGGAAATTCCTCATGTGGGACGCCAACGATTCCCGGCCGCGCATGCCCATGGGCAGCGTCGGGCACCGCTGGGGCACCGAGAAGGGCAAGTGGAATCTCAAGCTCGAAGACGGAGTCGACGGATCCAAGATCGATCCCACTCTGAGCTTTCTCGACCAAAACGACGGCGTGGTCCAAGTCGAGCTGGACGACTTCGGTGAGGGCACGACGCTTCGACGCGGCGTGCCGGTCAAGAAACTACAGACCGTCGACGGAAAGATCGTCGTCGTCACGACGGTCTACGACCTCTTGATGGCACAGTATGGGGTTCCGCGCGAACTCCCGGGCCAGTATCCAGAGTCCTATGACGACGACCTGCCCTACACGCCCGCATGGTCGGAGAAATACACGGGTCGGGGCCGAGAGACGCTGCTGCGTTTCGCTCGGGAATGGGCCGAGACCGCCCTGCACACCAACGGCAAGTGCACCCTCATCATCGGTGCGGGGATCAACCACTGGTATCACAACAACCTCATGTATCGCGCTGGCATCCATGCCCTCATGTTCTGCGGCTGCGTCGGCGTGAATGGCGGCGGCCTGGCGCACTATGTGGGGCAGGAAAAACTCGCGCCCGGGGAGTCCTGGGGTTCCATCGCCATGGGCAAGGACTGGTACGCGGCGTCGCGGCTGCAGAACGCGCCGAGTTGGCACTACGTCAACAGCGACCAGTGGCGCTACGAGAAGTCCTTCACGGACTATCACACCGTCCCCAAGGACCAGCCTGCGAACTCGCTGGCCCAGGGCCACACCATGGATGTCCAGGTGAAGGCCGTTCGCAACGGCTGGTTGCCTTTCTACCCGCAGTTCAACCGCAACTCACTCGAGCTCGTCGGGCAGGCCCAGGCGGACGGGGCAAAGACCGACGACGAGATCGTTCAGTGGGTCGTCGACAAGCTCAAGTCACGCGAGATGCAGTTCTCCGTCGAAGACCCCGACGCCGAGGAAAATTGGCCGCGCGTGTGGTTCATCTGGCGTGGCAACGCGCTGATGTCCAGCGCCAAGGGTCATGAGTTCTTCCTCAAGCACTATCTCGGCACACACACGAACACCATCGCCGAAGATCTCGCTGGAGACTCCCTCAAGGAGGTGAAGTGGCACGAGAAGGCGCCCGAGGGAAAGATGGATCTCGTCGTCGATCTGAACTTCCGCATGGACACCTCGGCGCTGTACTCCGACATCATCCTGCCGGCGGCGACCTGGTACGAGAAGGCGGATCTCAACTCGACGGACATGCACAGCTTCATCCACCCGCTCTCGCCGGCCGTGCCTCCCTGCTGGGAGTCCAAGAGCGACTGGAAGATCTTTCAGGAGATCGCGAGGAAATTCTCCGAGCTCGCGGAGAAGCATTTCCCCGAGCCCATGCGCGACGTCGTCGCCGTTCCCTTGGCCCACGACACGCCTGCCGAGATTGCGCAGCCCGCGATCAAGGACTGGATCACGGGCGAGATCGAGGCGATTCCTGGAAAGACGATGCCGGGGATCAAGATCGTCACGCGCGACTATCGCAATCTCTACAAGCAGTTCAATTCCTTTGGGCCACTTGCACGCGACAACGGGCTTGGCGCCCATGGGACGCACTATCAGATCAAAGATCACTACGAGGAGGCGATGAAGAAGCTGCCCACCGAGAAGTGGGGTGGCGAAGAATATCTCTCCCTCAAAGAGGACGAGGACGTCTGCAACGTCATCCTTCGGTTCGCAACTGTGACGAACGGCGAGCTGGCCTATCGCTCCTACAAGAACATGGAGGAGAAGACGGGCATGCCGCTCGTGCATCTCGCCGAGCGCTCGCGCAGCGTCGAGGTCAGTTTCAAGGATCTCCAGGCACAGCCGAAGCGCTTCGTGAACAGCCCGATGTGGTCGGGCCTTCTCGACAAGGGTCGCGCCTACGCGCCGTTCACCTACAACGTCGAGGCGAAGGTTCCCTGGCGGACGCTGACCGGCCGGCAACACTTCTATCTGGATCATCCCGGATATCTGCAGTTCGGCGAGCATCTACCGACCATGAAGCCGAAGCCGCTGCCGACGGAGTACTCCGATCTGCGGTTCAGCAAAGAGGTCGGCAAGACCATGATGCTGAACTACCTGACGCCACACGGGAAATGGCACATTCACTCGACCTACGGCGACAACGAGCGCATGACGACGCTGTCCCGCGGCTGCGAGCCTCTTTGGATGGCCGAGAAGGACGCCGTCGAGCTGGGCATCGATGACAACGACTGGGTCGAGGTGCATAACGACAACGGTGTCGTCGTCACGCGCGCCGTCGTCAGCGCCCGCATTCCGCGCGGCATCTGCATCCAGTACCACTCTCCCGAGCGAACTTACTCGGTTCCGAAGTCGCCGCTGCGAGGCAATCGCCGCGCCGGCGGGCACAACAGCCTGACGAGGACTCGCCTCAAGCCGTCCCTGATGGTCGGTGGCTACGGTCAATTCACCTATCACTTCAACTACTGGGGCCCGACGGGCGTCAACCGGGATACGCACATCCTGGTTCGCAAGTGCCCCGTGTTGAAATGGTAATCCAGGAGCGATAGAGGATGGATGTACGTTCGCAAATCTCCATGGTCTTCCACCTGGACAAGTGCATTGGCTGCCACACCTGCAGCGTCGCGTGCAAGAACGTCTGGACCGACCGTCCCGGCACGGAATACATGTGGTGGAACAATGTCGAGACGAAGCCTGGCACCGGATATCCGACGCAGTGGGAGGATCAGGAAAAGTTCGCCGGTGGCTGGGAGAAGAAGAACGGAACGGTGAACCTGCGGTCCACGGATCGGAAGCGCCTGGTTTCGAATATCTTCCACAACCCACACATGCCCAGCATGGACGACTACTACGAGCCCTGGACCTACGACTACGCGAATCTCTTCACCGCTCCTGAAGGCCCGGATCAGCCGGTGGCACGGCCCATTTCTCGTGTCACGGGTGAGCCGATCGATGTCGAGGCCGGTCCGAACTGGGACGACGATCTCGGCGGTTCGCCCATCTACGCCGAGAACGATCCGAATCTCGACGGCCTGACCCCCGAGCAGCGACAGCAGTTATTCGCCATCGAACGCCTCGTCTTCTTCTACTTCCCGAGAATCTGCAATCACTGCCTGAACCCGGCGTGCGTCGCGTCGTGTCCCTCGGGCGCGCTCTACAAGCGCGGCGAAGACGGCATCGTTCTCATCGATCAGAATCGCTGCCGCGCCTGGCGCTCCTGCATCGCCGCCTGCCCTTACAAGAAGACCTACTACAACTGGCACACCGGCAAGTCCGAGAAGTGCATCCTCTGCTTCCCACGGCTCGAGACGGGACAGGCGCCGGCCTGTTTCCACTCCTGCGTCGGCCGTATTCGCTATCTCGGCGTGCTGCTGTACGACGCCGAGCGCGTCGAAGAGATGGCCAATCTGCCCGACTCGGAGCTGATAGAGGGGCATCGTTCGATGATTCTGGATCCGTTCGATCCAGCGGTGATCGAGCAAGCCAAGCGCTGCGGCGTGCACGACTCGGTGATCGATTCGGCCCAGAAGTCTCCCGTCTACAAGTTCGTGAAGGCATGGAAGGTGGCCCTGCCGCCGCATATCGAGTACCGCACCCTGCCGATGCTCTTCTATGTGCCCCCCATGTCGCCGGTCATGTCGCAGCAGAACGGCGACACCGTCGAAAATCTCGAGAATGGCTTCTTCCACGACATCGAGAGTTCGCGCGTTCCCATGAAGTTCCTGGCCAATCTGTTTGGTGCCGGGCACGAGGCGAAAGTGACCTATGCCCTCAAGAAGCAGAAGGCCGTCCGCTGGTACCGGCGCGCCGTGACGGTGGGCGACATCACCATGGAGATGGCGATCCAGATGTTGCGCGAGGCCGACTGCACGCCGGACGAGGCGGAGGCGCTCTATCGCCTCACCTCGCTTTGCACCTTCGACGATCGCTTCGTGATCCCGCCGGCGCAGCGCGAAGAAGCCCTCGAGATGCTCGAGGGGGCGCACGAGCATCGGCAGAGCGCCGGTTTCGGTTTCCGTGCGGGACCGCGGAGGGGGTTGTGATGGCCGTCTCCGTCGAGACCTACGATCTGATCGCCCGGCTCTTTGAGTATCCGACGGGTGACTATCGCGAGACGATCGGCCGTTCCTGTGCTCGCCTCGCGGCCTCCTGCCCCGAGGCTGCGGCAACGCTCCGCTCCTTCGAGAGACAGGTTACCGATTTCGATGAGGCCGCGCTCGAGGAGCTGTTCACGCAGACATTCGACTTGAACCCGGTGTGCTGTCCCGAAGTCGGCTGGCAGCTCTTCGGCGAGCGTTACGACCGCGGGTCCTTCCTCGTGTGGATGCGCGGCCAGATGCGCGAATTCGGACTCCCCGAAACGGGGGAACTTCCCGACCACCTGCTCTACGTCCTGGCAGTGCTGGGGCGCATGCAGGGCGCTAACGCCGCGCGCTTCGCGACCGATGCTGTTGGACCCGCCCTCGCCAAGATGATCCCGAGCCTCGAGAAGAGGGAAAACCCCTTCACGGATGTCTTGAAGTCCGTCCAGCAGCTGATCACGGCCGACTTCGGGCCCCCCAAGGAGACGCCGCAGGGCGCGCCTTGGTCCCCGCAGGATTCGATCGGTTTGACTCACGGAAGCAAGGAGTGACGATGGATTCCGGGCAGGCCTACATGGACCAGCTTCTCTTCGCCGTGTTGCCGTATCTATCGATGACGCTCTTCCTGCTCGTGACGATCCAGAGATATCGCGCGCAGCGCTTCAGCTATTCGAGCCTTTCGTCGCAGTTCCTCGAGAATCAGCAGCACTTCTGGGCGCTCGTGCCCTTCCACTACGGCATCTTGACCGTCTTGGCAGGTCATGTTGTCGCCTTCCTCGTGCCGCGGCAGATCCTCGCCTGGAACAGCGTGCCCGTGCGCCTCTACATCCTCGAGATCACGGCGCTGATCTTCGGCATTCTGACCGTGGTGGGCCTGGGGACGATCGTCGTGCGGCGCTGGGTCTTCCCGAAGGTGCGCACCGTCACGAGCACTTCGGACTGGATCCTCTATCTGCTGCTGTTGATTCAGAGCGTCACCGGCGTGGCCACGGCCGTTCTTCACCCATGGGGATCGTCCTGGTTCGCCGCGACGGCTTCGCCCTATCTGTGGTCCGTGGCGAAGCTCAACCCCGAGATCAACTATGTCGTGGCGCTGCCGTGGCTCGTAAAACTCCACATCATCAACGCCTTTCTCGTGATCGGTTTTTTCCCGTTCACGCGCCTGGTTCACATCCTCGTCGTGCCGAATCAGTATTTCTTCCGCAAGACGCAAGTCGTGCGCTGGAACTGGTCTCAAAGCGCGCGCCGGGTGGGACGGTAGCCGAGCGGGGAATCGATGAACACGCAGACCGTCATCACGATCTTTCTCGCTTCGGCGCTTCTCTTCGGGCTCGCCGTGCTGATGTCCCAGGACGATGGGGCCCACATCCTGTGGAATCGCCAGGGCTACGCCCCCGAACAGCCCATCGCGTTCTCGCATCGCCTGCACGCGGGTGAGCTTCAAGTCGATTGTCGCTACTGCCATTTCGGAGCGGAGACGAGCCGCCACGCAGGGTTTCCCGCCGCGAGCGTCTGCATGAACTGTCACCGATTCATCAACGCCCCCCTGGGAGCGATCCGGGCCGAGGATGAACTGGCGACGAGCGAGGGCCGGGCGCCACAGCGCGTCGTGTCCGAGGAGATTCAGAAGATCTACGACGCGTTGGCGCTCGGCGCCGACCTGACGCGGGATGAGGCGCGTGAACTCGATCCCATCGAGTGGATCAAGATTCATCGCTCGCCCGACTATGTCTATTTCGATCATCGGCCCCATGTCGCGGCCGGCGTGGAATGTCAACGCTGCCACGGTGCCGTCGAGTCGATGGAGAGGGTGCGCCAGGCGGAGAGCCTGAGCATGGGCTGGTGCGTGAACTGTCACCGCCAGGTGAACGAAACCGGAGTTGCCGGCCGCGCCGTGAGCGCGTCCCTGGACTGCTCGGTCTGCCACTACTAGGAGCTGTCTACAGACATGGCCGACCACCCAAATGAGCGCCGAGGATCGCCTGGAGCATCTGAGATCGGATTCGACGATCGGTGTGCCGATGAATCCCGGCGATTGTTTCTCAAGGCAGCGGGCTTCGGGTTCGTGGGTGCGATGATGTTCGGCTGCAGTACGGCGCCCGAGGAACGGGCGATTCCGTTCCTCGAGCATCCCGAGGGAGTGATCCCGGGTCGGGCGGACTTCTATGCGACGACCTGTGGCGGCTGCAGCGCGGGCTGTGGCATCCTGGCGAAGAGCCGGGACGGACGCCCGCTCAAGCTCGAGGGGAACACCCAGCATCCGCTCTCCAGAGGCGGCCTCTGCGCCGTAGGGCAGGCGTCGTTACTCGGCCTGTACGACCGCGAGCGTCTGACGACTCCTCTGAGCCTCGGCAAGGCTTCGGATTGGGCCACGTCCGATGCCGAAATCTCCCGCCAGCTGGCAGCCCTCCGCGCGCGCGGCGGATCCGTCCGCTATCTCAGCGGTCCCATCACCAGTCCGACGAAGCAGGCGGCGATCGACGCCTTCCTGGCCGACTTTTCCGGCGCTCGGCACGTGGTCTACGATCCCGTCTTCAACTCGGCCATCCTCGACGCGCACGAACGCACCCACGGCTTGCGCGTGTTTCCGCGCTACTTCTTCGACCGTTCGAAGCTGACGGTTTCGGTCGACGCCGACTTCCTGGGTACTTGGATTTCGCCCGTCGAGTTCACGCGGGCCCACAGCAGCCGCCGGCGCATCGAGGCGTCACACGACTTCTGCGAGCACATTCAATTCGAGGCGCGCATGTCGGTCACGGGGACGAAGGCCGACCGCCGCTACCGCATCGCTCCGGGCGAACGGGGCCTCTTGCTCTCCCACCTGGCTGCCTCGGTCGCACGCCAAGCTAGCGTCGCGTTCGACAATTCGGGCCTCGAGGACTGCCCGGTGGCTCCCGCGGCAGTGGAGGAGATCGCGGGCAGGCTCCTACGGCATCGCGGCGAGTCCTTGGTCGTCTGTGGGTCCGACGATGTCGAGTCGCAGAGCCTGTGCAACTTCATCAACCATGTCCTGAACAACTACGGCACGACCCTCGACATCCAGCGCCCGAGCTACCAGGCCCAGGGGAGCGAGGCGGAGCTCGTTCGACTTCTCAACGAGATCTCCTCCGGCCGCGTCGATGCGCTCTTCGTGGATGGCGCCAACCCCGTCCTGGATCTGCCGGGTGGGGCCGAATTGGCCGCGAGAATCGATGCGATCCCGCTGCTCGTGAGCTTCGCGCCACGGCTGGACGAGACTGCGCGGCTCGCCGACTTCGTCTGTCCCGACCACCACTTCCTCGAGTCGTGGTCCGATGCCGAGAACGTGCGCGGTGTGTTCAGCTTCGCACAGCCACTCGTGAAGCCTATCGGCGACACCAGGCAGGTCGTCGAATCGCTGGCTGCTTGGCGCGGGAAACCGACGACCACGCGCGCACTGCTGCAGGAACGCTGGGGAGATGACGCGCGCTGGGATCGGCTGATCCACGACGGATTCACCGAAATCGATGGGGGCCCTTTACCTGCCACCTCATTCCGAAACAGCGGCGTTCGAAGTGTGCGCCGCGCGGAGCGTCCGGACGGCGGGATGGCCCTGGTCCTGTACGCGAAGGTCGGCATGCCCAACGCGAGCCATGCCTACAATCCCTGGTTGCATGAACTCCCCGACCCGGTCACCAAGGCCGTCTGGGACAACTACGCATGTCTGTCGCCGGCCGCGGCCGAGCGGCTGGGCGTGGTTCAGGGCGATCTGCTGCGCCTGGACGTCGGCGGCGCGGGAAACGCAGAATTGCCCGTACTGGTGCAGCCAGGGCAACACGATGGGGTCGTGGCCGTCGCGCTCGGCTACGGATCCGAACTGTCGCGCCGCTTCGCGCATGTCGGGCCCCAGTGGATCGAGCGCAAGCCGACCGTGGGCCCGGCGGGTGTCGTCGGAGTCAACGTGGTTCCTCTGATGGCAGTGAACGCGGGCGGCCGGCGTTTTTCCGGTAGCTCCGTGAACGTGACGTCCACCGGGCGAAGCTACGAACTCGCCCTGACGCAGGACTACCACAGCATCGATGTTCCCGCGCACTTGGCGCCGCCAGATCAACGCCGCAGACCCAACATCCAGGAGACTACGCTGGCGGCGATTCTCCATCCGACCACCGAGCATGGCGAAGGTCGTGGCAAACACCACGAAGCCAGCCTCTGGCCCGACGACCACCAGTACACGGGTCATCACTGGGGGATGGCCATCGACCTGACGACATGCACCGGCTGTTCCGCCTGTGTTGTCGCGTGTCAGGTCGAGAACAACGTGCCCGTCGTCGGCAAGGACGAAGTCCGCCGTAATCGCGAGATGCACTGGATTCGCATCGACCGTTACTACGCGGGCGAAGGGGATGATGTCAGCGTCTCGCATCAGCCAATGATGTGTCAGCACTGCGACAACGCGCCCTGCGAGACGGTCTGCCCCGTCCTTGCGACGGTCCACAGCGATGAGGGGCTGAACCAGCAGGTCTATAATCGCTGCGTCGGTACGCGCTACTGCATGAACAACTGTCCCTACAAGGTGCGGCGCTTCAACTGGTTCGAGTACGCCCACGAGGACGGGCACGCCAACATGGCGCTCAATCCGGACATCACCATCCGTTCCCGCGGCGTCATGGAGAAGTGCTCGCTCTGCGTCCAGAGAATCCAGGAGGCCAAGATCGAGGCCAAGCGCCTGGGGAAGACGGTTGCAGATGGTGACATCCAGACCGCCTGCCAACAGAGCTGCCCGGCAAGCGCGATCGTGTTCGGCGACATGAACGATCCACAGAGCGCGCTCTCGAAGTTGATCGCGAGTGACCGACACTATCGAGTACTGGAAGAACTCAACGTCCGTCCCACGGTCGGTTATCTGGAGATCGTACGAAATCGCCCACAGGCCGACGGGGGCGAGCATCATGGCTAATGGTCAGCCGTTGACGCAGCAACCTCTGATCCACGGCAACAAGACGCCGGGGCAGGTCACCAATGATATCTGCCGTCTTCTGGACGGGAGGCCGAGCTACCTCTGGTGGCTGGCCTTCCTCGCAGCCCTCAGTCTGCTCGCCCTGGGCGTCGTCGCCGTGAGCTATCAGATCAGGACAGGGATCGGTGTGTGGGGATTGAACAACACCGTCGGGTGGGCGTTCGACATCACCAACTTCGTGTTCTGGATCGGGATCGGCCACGCTGGAACACTGATCTCCGCGGTGCTGTTCCTCTTCAGGCAGCGATGGAGAACCTCAGTCAACCGCGCGGCCGAGGCGATGACCATCTTCGCAGTGCTCTGCGCCGGTATCTACCCGCTCATCCACATGGGACGCCCCTGGTTCGCGCACTGGATGTTTCCGATTGCAAACGCGCGTGGGCCGCTGTGGATCAACTTTCGCTCTCCGCTGGTGTGGGACTTCTTCGCCATCGCCACCTACTTCCTGATTTCGTTGGCGTTCTGGTATGTCGGGATGGTGCCGGATCTGGCCACGATTCGCGACCGGGCCAAGGGGGTCTGGCGCCGCCGCATCATGGGCTTCTTCAGCCTGGGCTGGAACGGTTCCTACCGGACCTGGCTGCGCTACGAGACGGTGTATCTGCTCCTGGCCGGGCTGGCGACGCCCCTGGTCATTTCCGTCCACACCATCGTCAGTTGGGACTTCGCGACCTCGCTGATCCCCGGCTGGCATACGACCATCTTTCCGCCCTATTTCGTGGCGGGCGCCGTTTTCTCGGGGATGTCCATGGTGCTGACGCTCATGCTCATCGCCCGCAAGACGATGCATCTCGAGGACTACATCACTCGTCAGCATGTGGGCGCGATGACGAAGCTGATCCTGTTGACGGGATCCCTCGTCGGCCTGGCCTACGGCACGGAGTTCTTCGTCGCAGCCTACTCCGGCAATCCATACGAACAGTTCGCGTTCAGGAATCGGGCGTTCGGACCCTTCGCGTGGGCCTACTGGATCATGGTGAGCTGCAATGTTCTCACACCGCAGCTGTTCTGGTCGCGCAGGGTTCGCCAGAACTTCGTCGCGGTCTTCATCCTCACGATCTTCGTCAACATCGGCATGTGGTTCGAGCGGTTCGTCATCATCGTCACGTCGCTGCACCGCGACTTTCTCCCGGCAAGCTGGGCCGACTACAGCCCGACGCTCGTGGAATTTGCGACGCTGATCGGGAGCTTCGGACTGTTCTTCACGTTGTTCATGCTGTTCGTGCGATTCGTGCCCGTGATCGCCATGGCCGAAGTCAAGAGCGTGCTGAGCTTGGGCCGGGGAGGCCATCATGAGTCTTGAGAATCGTCGATATCTCCTCGGAATCTTCGAAGCCGAGGAAGACATCATGGGCGCGACGCGGTCGGCGCGCGAGCGTGGTCTGAAGATCGTCGATGTCTATGCTCCCTATGCCGTTCACGGGCTCGAGCATGCGATGGGCCTTCCGGCGACGAAGATCTCTCTCATCACGCTGGTCTTGGGCCTCGTCGGCGCCGGTCTCAAGATCTGGTTCGAGTATTGGACGACGGCCATCGACTGGCCCATCAACGTCGGGGGCAAGCCGTGGGATTCCTTCCCGGCTTTCTTCCCTGTGACCTTCGAAGTCATGGTGCTGTCGGCAGGGATCGGAACGGTCATCGCGCTGCTCGTCAGCCGGCGTCTGGTTCCCGGGCGCAAGGCCGATCTGCCCGTGCCCGGCGTCACGGATGACCGCTTTGCCCTCGTGATCGAGGAGACGGACGCGAGCTTCGACAAGGAAGCGACGGAAAAGATGTTCGCAGAGTTCAACGCCGTCGAAATCGTCGAGCGCATCGAGCAGGAGCCCACCCGATGAGCCGACTCCTACGTCTCAACGTGACCCTCGCGGTCGCGCTCGTCATCTGCGTGCTCCTGATCCGCAACAGCGGGCGCGACCTCTCCCAGCCCAATGTCGAGTACATGCCGAACATGGCCTACTCCCACGCGCACGAGACATTTTCCAGCAATCCGGTCTTCCGCGACGGCATGACGCTGCAGCAGCCGCCGGTCGGGACGATCGCGCGCGGTCGGATGCCCCTGCGCTACGCGGCAACGCCGGAAGACGCCCTGCGTGCTGGCAGCGAACTCCGCAGCGCGGTGGACCTGAGGAACGCTACGGTCTTGCACCGCGGCGCCGACATCTACGGCGCATTTTGTCAGCCTTGCCACGGCGCTACGGGTCGTGGGGACGGACCCATCGCGAAGCGCGGCTATCCGCCCCCGCCATCACTCCTCAGCGACAAGGTGATGCAGATGGGGGATGGGCAGATCTTTCACATCGTCAGCTATGGCCAGGGCAACATGCCCTCCCATGCGACCCAGATTCTCTCCGGCGACCGCTGGGGGGCCGTCGGGCATGTGCGCACGTTGCAGGCAAGGGCCATGGCGGACCAGGCCCCCGCGGACAGCAGTCAAGCGGGGCAGTCATGAGCTCGCTGAGCACGGACGTGCGCCTACAGCCTCACACCGAGAGGCTCTGTCAAACTCTCGTGGGGTTCGGAGTGCTCGTGCTCTCGGTGGGGTTCATCCTCGCCCCCGACCGGGCGTGGGGAAATCTGTTGGTCGTCAGTTTCGGGCTCGTCGGCCTCGGGCTGGGCGGGGCGATATTTCTGGCCATGCACGAGCTCGCCGGAGCGGGCTGGGCGACGGCTCTGCGGCGGGTTCCGGAGAGCATGTTCATGATGCTTCCGGTGGGCGGCATCGGCATGCTCCTGATTCTCGTCTTTCGGCCGGCGATGTATCCGTGGACGAATCCCGGTCCCGAACTCAGCCATCTCATGGGTGGCTTCAAGGGCCTCTGGCTCAACCGGCCGTTCTTTCTGCTCCGCGGCGTCATCTATCTCGTCGTTTGGTACTTCCTGGCGCGCAAGCTCGTGATGCATTCTCGCAAGCAGGATGACGGCGATCATCGCGGTGGAAACGGCCGCACCGCCGCACTCTTCGTCGTCGTCTTCGGCGTGACCTTCTGCCTCGCCAGTTTCGACTGGATCATGTCCCTCGAGCCAGAGTGGTTCAGCACGATCTTCGGCCTCTACAACTTCTCTGGGATGTTCGTCGCCGCGCTCGCCCTCATGACTCTGCAATCGATCTGGCTGCGGCGGCGGGGTGGATTTCTGGGCGTTCTCAGCGGCGAGCACCTGCACGACCTGGGCAAGCTCATGATGGCCTTCACCACGTTCTGGGCGTACATCCACTTCAGCCAGTACATGCTGATCTGGTACGCCAACGTGCCCGAGGAAACCGGCTACTACATCCTGCGGAGCGACGGCGCGTGGGGTTCGCTGTTTCTCCTGAACGTCGCCGTCAATTGGCTCGTTCCGTTCCTCGTGCTCTTGCCGGTGCAAGCCAAGCGGAGTTCGAGCGTGATGGCTAAAGTCGCGGCGCTGCTCTTGGTCGGGCGCTGGCTCGACCTCTATCTCATGGTCATGCCGGTGGTCTCCGGAGGCCGAGGCCCGCAGATGGGCATCTGGGAGATAGGTCTCTTCGCCGGAGCGATCGGTTTGGTTTCGTTGCTCATGGTGAGGGGACTCCGGTCAGCGGCGCTGGTCCCCATGAACGATCCGCGCCTGCAGCAGAGTCTTCACTATCACTCGTAGGGGTTTGCCCCGGAATGTGACGGTCCATGGACGTCAAGAACCAGGCCACCAGAATCAATCTGTTTTCGCTGAAGACACCGCAGATGCGCGCGTTCCACATGAGTTGGTTTGCGTTCTTCCTGTGCTTTTTCGCTTGGTTCGGAATCGCGCCCCTCATGGCCGTCGTGCGCGAAGAGCTGGGCCTTTCAAAAGAGCAAATCGGCAACACGATCATCGCGTCCGTCGCCATCACCATTCTCGCCCGCTTTCTGATCGGTTGGCTCTGTGACAATGTGGGGCCGCGTCTCAGCTATAGCGTGCTGTTGATCGTGGGTTCGTTGCCCGTGATGGGAATTGGACTTGCCCACAGCTACGAGACATTCCTGCTGTTCAGACTCGGGATCGGCGTCATCGGCGCCTCGTTCGTGATCACCCAGTACCACACCTCGGTGATGTTCGCACCCAACTGCGTGGGCATGGCCAATGCGACCAGCGCGGGATGGGGAAATCTCGGCGGTGGCGTCACCCAGATGGTGATGCCACTCGTGTTCGCAGCCTTCGTCGGCCTCGGCTACACCGAGGTGATCAGCTGGCGGCTCTCGATGATCGTGGCCGGCTCGGTCTGCTTCCTGGCCGGAATCGCCTACTACTTCTTCACGCAGGATCTGCCGGACGGAAACTTCAAGGAGCTGCGCGCGCGCGGCGAAATGCCCGGTCGGGACGCGGCGAAGAATACCTTCTGGGTCGCCGCGAAGGACCGCCGCGTCTGGGCCTTGTTCCTCATCTACGGGGCCTGCTTCGGTATCGAACTGACCATCAACAACATCGCGGCGCTGTACTACATCGACTACTTCGGGCTGGGGCTGAAGACCGCGGGCCTGGTCGCGGGTCTCTTCGGCCTGATGAACATCTTCGCACGCACGGCCGGTGGCCTCATCGGCGATCGTTTTGGCCATCGTGGCGGCCTCTCCGGGCGCGTGCGCTGGCTCTTCATCGCCATCATGGTCGAAGGGCTCGCCCTGATGCTCTTCTCGCGCATCACCGTCCTGCCGCTGGCCATCGGCACAATGATCATCTTCAGCCTGTTCGTGCAGATGTCCGAGGGGGCGACCTATTCGGTGGTTCCCTTCGTGAACAAGAAGGCGCTGGGATCGATTGCCGGAATCGTGGGCGCGGGCGGCAACATGGGGGCGGTCTCCGCGGGGTTTCTGTTTCGGACCGAGAGCCTGACCTGGCCGCAGGCGCTTTTGATCCTGGGCGCCATCGTCTTCTGCACTTCCTTCCTGGCCTACTTCGTCCGGTTCAGCCCCGCCGACGAGGCCGCATCGCGAAAGGCGCACCACGAGGCGCTCGAGCGCCGCGCGGAGGCTGCGCCCCGTCGCCCGCTGGTGCCTGTCTACGCGGCCAGCAGGCTGTTCGCGACGCCCATGACGTTTCTGAGGATCTACCTGGGCGTCGCCCTGGCCGTCAAGGGTATCTACTTCATCATGAACATGGATCATCTCGAGGCCCAGATGGGAGCCGCGTTCGGCGAGACGCAGAATCTCCTGGCTTGGTTCGTCGTCTTCGCCCACGCGGTGGGGGGGACAAGCCTCGCGCTGGGCTTCGTGACTCGATGGGCGGCGGGCATCAACATCGTGGTTCTGGCCGGCGCCGTCTTCGTCCATCTCACCGGCGCGTCCGGGCTCGCGGCGCTCGGTGCGAATCTCAACTTCCAATTCGCCATGCTCGTGCTCGTCACGCTGATCGTCTTCTTCTGGCAGGGTGCGGGGCGCTTCTCGATTGATCGCATGATGCAGTCGGATGAGCCGGAGCTCGGCGAGATCACATGAGCGGCAGATCGCGGCGCTGGCTTCAGTAGTTGATGCCACGCCTGGAGGATCGAGGCAGAGGAGCAGAAGAATGTCGAAAGATCTCGACAAGTGGAATGTGGAAGACAATGAGTTCTGGGAGAGTACCGGCAAGGCCATCGCCAACCGGAATCTCTGGATTTCGATTCCCAGTCTTCTCTGCGGCTTCGCCGTCTGGCTCTACTGGGGCATCATCACGGTGCAGATGCTCAATCTGGGCTACCCCTTCGACAAGTCGCAGTTGTTCACGCTCTCCGCCATCGCGGGACTGACTGGGGCGACACTTCGCATCCCGAGTACCTTCTTCATCCGGATCGCCGGCGGCCGGAACACGATCTTCTTCACGACGGCGTTGCTCATGATCCCGGCCATCGGCACGGGCATCGCCCTGCAGGACAAGAACACACCACTCTGGGTGTACCAGCTGTTGGCGCTCTTGTCTGGTCTTGGCGGGGGCAACTTCGCCTCCTCCATGTCCAACATCAGCTTCTTCTTCCCCAAACGGGCTCAGGGGATGTCGCTCGGATTGAACGCGGGTCTCGGCAACTTCGGCGTGACCACGATGCAAATCCTCGTCCCCCTGGTCATGACGATGGGAGTCTTCGGCGGCAAGTCGATGACCCTGATCAACTCGAGCGGCACCCTGATCGGGAAGATCGAGGCGGGCACGGAGACCTTCATCCACAACGCCGGCTACATCTGGCTGGTCTTCTTGATTCCACTGGCCTTCGCAGGCTGGTTCGGGATGAACAACATCAAGACGGAGAAGGTGACCCCCGAGCCGGGGTCGCCGATCGGCGCGTTCTTGAAGATCTCCGGGCTGCTCGGAATCGGTTTCGTGACGGCCGCGGCTGGGCTCTATCTTCTGCTCCCCGCGCCAACTGGAATCGGTCTGCTGAGCAAGTGGATCGTGCTGCCATTGGTCATCGCGGCGACGGTACTCTTGATGCGGACGCTGACGCGGGGAGAGCTTCAGGCGAACCTGAAGCGCCAGTACAAGATCTTCGACAACAAGCACACCTGGGCCATGACGATCATCTACACCATGACCTTCGGCTCGTTCATCGGTTACTCGGCGGCGTTTCCCCTGGCGATCAAGGTGATCTTCGGTTTCACGCATGTGCCAGGAGCCGACGGAGTCCTGGTGCATGATGCCATGAATGCGAATGGCCCCAGCGCATTGACCTACGCGTGGGTGGGTCCGTTCATCGGGGCGCTGATCCGTCCCGTGGGCGGGTGGATTTCCGACAAGGTCGGGGGAGCCAAGGTCACGCAGCTGGTCTCGATCGTGATGATCCTGTCGGCGCTCGGCGTGGCCTACTACATGAACGCGGCGTACGCGTCGGCGACACCCGAGCAGTACTTCATGCCTTTCTTCTTGCTGTTCATCGTCCTGTTTACGGCTACCGGTGTTGGCAATGGATCGACCTTCCGGACCATCGCCATGGTCTTCGACGAGGAGCAGGCCGGGCCAGTTCTGGGCTGGACTTCTGCCGTCGCCGCCTACGGCGCCTTCATCATCCCGAAAGTCTTCGGAGAACAGATCACCGCGACGACGCCTCAATACGCGCTCTATGGCTTTGCCATCTTCTATTTTATCTGCCTCGTTCTCAACTGGTGGTTCTATCTGAGGCCGAATGCCTATGTGAAGAATCCCTGATCGGGCGTCCATCTCGATGGCTGACATTCCACCCGGCGGAGGCTATCTTCCGCCGGGTGATTTCTTTCATGCGAACACGGCAATTTCTTGGTTCAGGCGCGGCGGTCTGCTTTGCGTGCGTGGCGATTCCTGCCTCGGCAGCGATCCTCGACACGCTCGGAGGCTTCGACGCGTCGAAGCCCGGCTGGAGCGCGGCGGCCAAGGCCGGCTTCTCCGCCAAGGGTGGCAACACGGAACTTCTAGAGGTCTCCGGAAGCGCCCAGCTTCAGTGGCAGAACGAGCGTCATCGCCTCCGGGCGCTGGGAGGCTACGCACGCCAGACCAGCGATGCTCGCGAAGTCGCCGAGGACGGGATGCTGCATCTTCGGCACAATCGGCTCATCGTCGGCTCAGTCCACTCTCTGAGCTTCGCGCAGGTGCAACGAAATCCATTCCAACGCCTTCGATCGCGGACGCTCTTCGGCCTCGGTGGGCGTGTCGATTTTCTTCAGTCTGACCGGGGCGGTCTCTCGCTTGGTGCCGCCCACATGGTCGAAATCGAAGAACTCGAAGGGGGAGGCGGGCGAGCGACGGATCAACGCCTGTCGACCTTCCTCGCTGCGACGGCGATGCTGAACACGACGACGAGTCTTCGGACCACCATCTACGCCCAGCCGCTGTGGAGCGAGTTCGGGGACCTTCGAGCCGTCGCTTTGCTATCCTTGTCCGTTGCGCTGACGGAGCAGCTCTCGCTCGAGCTTGGCGGGCAGATCCAGCACGATAGCCGTCCACCCGACGCCGTCGAGGAGACCGACTGGAGCACGAGTACGGCTCTCAAGTTGGAGATCTGATCTCTCGCAGATATTCTCTTCCACTCTCCATCAGTGCGGCGAAGCTGGCCTCGTCTCCCGCCTGTACGGCGACACGAATTCGCTCAATCGACGCCTGCAGGCTCGTCAGGATCTCGTGCCCATGATCGTTGAGGGACTGAATCTCGAAATAGAGATGCGGATTTTCACCCGCGACCGCCCGTGCGACTTCGAGCTGCGAATCGAAGGTCGTGCTCGAGAGCTTGACGAGTTCGGGCGCTGCTTCCCCGCTTTCCGCCAACGTCGTGAAGAAGGCGATGTTCAACGCGTGGGACAGGCCCAAGATGTAGGCGATCAATCGATCGTGGGAATCGAGATCCATCTCGACCTGAATCGCCATCGTCTCCGCGAACAGCTCCTTCGCCGCCTTCGTCGCCGCAGGCACACCCACGTCGACGAAGATCACATGGCGGCCAGACAGCAACTCGGTGTCGGGGCCGAACATGGGATGAATTGAAGTCACGCGCACGTCGGCCTCCATCAACGCCTTGAGGCCGGCGCGGAGAGGGGTCTTGAGCGAGCCGACGTCGAAGATGATCCCGCCTGGTTTGCGGTTGGCGAGTTCTCCGAGAATCTCATTCGAGCGTCGCAACGGGGCCGCGACGATGATGAAATCGTGGTCGAGTGTGGAGTCCTGCCAGTCCAAAAGATGGCCGAGTCCGTCCACCGCTTCGCGCGGATCGGCGATTTCGACATCGAAACCCTGGGAGCCGAGGAAGCGGGCGAACCAGCGCCCCATTTTACCCGCGCCGCCGATGATCAGCACGCGGCGCCCTCCGCCTCGGCCGCTGGCCTGGACACGATCCTGTTCCTGGACAGTGAGCGATGAACGGATCAACATCAAGACGAGCGCCTCGGCGAGGTCCTCGCTCATTCCGAGCTCTGCCGCCAGGCCTCGGGCGCGCTCGACGACGTTCTTTTCCTGGCCGAAATCCCTTGTCGGCCGCCCGGCGCGACTCTTGATGCGACCGATCTCGGTGACCTGCGCTTGGCGCCGTGCGACGAGCTCCAGGATCTTTCGATCCAAGTCGGCCAGCTCCGCGCGACGTTCCTCGACGTTGTTTTCGTCCATCGGACTCATGTGCTCGTTCGCCTGACTTGCGGTGGGTATTCGGAGCGAGGCGCCGATTCTGCATTCAGCTTGAAATAGTTGCAAGCAGCCGCTCAAAGCTCCGATTCACAGCGAGAGGCAGAGTGGTATAGTGGCTGCCTACCACCTCGAGCTTGTGAGGGCGTTTTATTGAACGAGCCCGGCGAATCCACCCTGACATTTGGTTTCCATGGCTGTAATGCCATGTATCTCTGTCATGGCGATCTCGATCGCGATGGGATCTGGGACGAAGGTAAGATCGCCCCCTACGGGGAGGTTTCGCTGCCGCCGACCGCCGGAGTTCTCAGCTATGGACTCGGCGTATTCGAGGGTCTGAAGGCTCGGCGCTGCAGGGATGGTCGTGTGCTCGTATTCAGGCCTGACGCCAACGCGCGTCGCATGCAGGATTCGGCGGCCCGTATCATGCTGCCACCATTTCCGCAGGAGCAATTTCTCTCGGCTATCGATGACGTCGTTCGGGCGAATAGTGACTTGATACCGAAGTTCGGTCAGGGGGCGTTCTATCTGCGCCCTCTTCAACATGCGATCGAGCCCATGTTGGGATTGCGCCCGAGCCGCCGCTGCCGTGTCATCATCTATGGCAGTCCGGTGGGCAACTACTTCGAGCACGCCGCTGACGAGGGACTGCGACTCTGTGTCGTCGATCGGTCCCGAGGTGGGCGCGGTGGGACCGCTGGAGCCAAAGTGATCGGCAACTATGCCGGCGGCATTCCCATCGCTGACCAGCACAGGAAGCTGGGCTTCGACGATGTCGTCTATCTGGATGCCGCGGATCGTGGCTTCGTCAGCGAAACGAGCGGCTCCAACGTGTTTGCGCGGCTCTCTGGCGGGACGCTTGTGACTCCGGCGCTCGACGATCAGGTTCTTCCCGGAATCACGAGGGATTCAACACTCCAGCTGGCTCGGGAGTTCTTGGAAGATCCCGTGGAAGAGCGCGAGCTGCCCCTCGAGCTGCTCTTGGAAGATGCCGTCGAAGTTTTTTGCACGGGTACGGCTTGGACGCTGCGCAGCGTCGGCGAGATCGTCCACGGAGACAAGACTCGGAGATATACAGCACGATCGACGCAGAGGGAGCTACTCGGTCGGTTGCGAGCCATTCAGCGCGGCGAGGTGGAGGACCGCTTCGGTTGGACGCGGGAGATTTCCTAGTCCTGCTCGAGGCATGGTCGTCCATCTCGTCCGGAGGTAGAGGATGCGCGTCGCCGCCCTGACCATCTTGCTTGCGCTGTCGCTCAGCGAGGCTGCCGCCGTGCCGCGGACCCTCCTGCACCACGATCTCGAGGTCCGACTCGAGCCCGAGACCGCCCATCTCAGCGTGATCGACCGCGTCCGCTTCGCGGCGAGCAGGCCGGGAGGGCAGGAACTCTCGTTGCTCCTGCATCGGGATCTCGCGCTCACGCAAGTGCTCTTCGGTGACGAGGAACTCACA
>Ga0326597_10000801_pt1 | contig 53670 bp, 48 predicted proteins | sample RVTome_12_FD_203789 | JGI IMG/M metagenome (GOLD analysis project Ga0326597, IMG submission 203789) | Soil microbial communities from uranium-contaminated site in the Upper Colorado River Basin, Wyoming, United States - RVT100D185 | ecosystem: Environmental > Terrestrial > Soil > Contaminated >... | reverse complement strand
GCCGAGACCTTCTGGCACTCCTACGAGGCGACCCACCGGTACCGAAAATCTCTCCGCATCAGACTCGACTCGTGTTCGCGTGAGAAATTGTGGGACAGCAGTGATTCCGTTATATAGATCTGTTCCATTTCCCCGGCCCGGGTCTAGGGCCGCTTGTAGCCGGCCTCCTTCTGGCCGCGGAGGGCAAGCACGAACACGGTGTCGATCTCGGCGACGTAGCGATAGAGCGCGACGTAACCCCGGGCGTGGCGGCCGATGACCAGTTCACGCATCCGGTTCGGCGCCGGGCGGCCGACCAGCGGGTTGTATTCCAGCACCGAAATGCCGTGGAGGATCTCCTCGATCCGGGCACGGGTGTCGGCCACCTCATGCTCGAACAGGTGCTCCAGGATGCGCTCGAAGTCGTCGCCGACCTCGGGCGCCAGCTCGATGCGGGACATCCGGCCTGGGGCTCAGCGGGCCAGCTTGCGCGCAGCGGGGCGGGCTGCCTGCTCGCCGGCGAGCCGCTGCTCCAGGTAGGTGCGCATCTCGCTCCACGGGATGGCCCGGCCCGATGCGACGATCTCGGCGTAACGCCGCTCCGCGGTGTCACGGAAATCGTTGCGCTGCTCCTCCTCGTCCACCCGCTCGGCGATGGCATCCAGTATGAGTGCGTGGGCGCTGGTGCCGGCGCGCTTGGCCGCACGGGCGACGCGCTCCTTCAGTTCCGCCGGCAGGCGGACGGTGGTGGTGGGCACGGCGCGTTCCTCGTCTGGTGGGCGTCTACCGAATGTAGCACGATGGTGCTACATGGGGCCAGCCGGCGGCCCTGGCATTGGAGTCGGACGGCATGGTGCGGCCGCCAGCAGGGAGCAATTCATGAAAGGTTTCGCAGTATAACTCTGCGGTATAACTCCGGCAGGGGTACGTAGAACCGTACCCGCGAAATGGGTCCATGTAATCCAGGGCTTACATAAAGTGTAGGATCAGGACTACACGTGGAGGGAGAGGCCTGGAGTAGTATCAATGTGTTGCGTGGATATTGGGGGAGGGGGCGAGATGAGCGGACTTGATAAGGCGGATGCCAGAGCGGGGAGGGCGGTAGGTAAAAAGCCGCAAATCCCCGGAGTTATACCGCAACATTATCCGACTTCAGTCTAACTCCCTGTTATGCCTCAGGAATGCAGACATGGTAGGAAAAATACCAAAACGCAAACCCCGTGACGGCGTAGATGGCTACGGACGGGCGCCGCTTCACTATGCGGCAGGAGACTCACGTACCAGCGACGTTGATAAATTGATCGCAGCTGGTGCAGACGTAAATGCGCAAGACGACAATGGCTGGACTCCACTTCATTTTGCCGCACAGGCGTCCTGCTCTGAATGCACCAGCGCACTTCTCCAAGCAGGTGCGAGTACCGCGCTTCAAGATTCCTTTGGAAACACAGCATTGTGGCGGGCTGTTTTTGAATCAAATGGGAACGGCTCAGTCATTCAGTTGCTACGTCAAGCCGGGGCTGATCCGCATGTTAAGAATAAGCACGGCGTTTCGCCGCTATCCCTAGCTCGCACCATTGCAAACTATGATGTAGCCCAGTTCTTCTCGGACGTTGAGGAGTCGGAAAATGAGGCATAACAAGTCGCTCGTTCGGACGCAAACTACGCTGCGCTTCGTTTGCGCCGCACAGCTTCAACGTTATAACTTTTGGGGAAATCTAATATGAAAGTGGTTCAGGGATGAGTAATCCAAGAAAGAAATATTCTGATGCACAAAATGTGGCTTTGCTTTCACAGGTTAGTCGAGTGTGCCCCATATGTGCTGAGCCTCTTTTCTATAAGAAGAGTAGTAGGAGCTTCAAGAATTATGAATTGGCCCATATATACCCATTGAATCCCACCAATGAAGAGCAACAGTTACTACAGCATGAAGAACGACTAAGTGATGACGTTAATGACGAAAATAACATCATTCCTCTTTGTGAGATATGCCATGGGAAGTTTGATAAGCCTAGGACTGTAGATGAGTATCGAACCCTGTTTGGCTTAAAGAAGAAACTCATTGATCGTTGTGGCCAAGAAGCAATTTGGAAAAGGTATACGATTGAAGAAGAAATTAGTCAGATCATAGAGGCTATATACGATGATCCTGAACTAGAAAATAATGCTGAGATTGATTTTACACCCAGAGAAGTAGATGAGAAGTTAGACTCTACTATTTCAAGGCCAACCAAAGTAAAAATCAAAGGCAATGTTAGAGAGTACTATATATTTATCAGCAAGAAGTTTTCAGAGCTAGACAATGTGAGTTCTGATTTTTCAGAAATCATATCTCTACAGATAAAGACATACTATTTAAAGCAAAAAAGCATAGGGCTTGATCAGCAAGCCATATTTGAAAATATAGTTTCTTGGATTTACGCAAAAACAAAGCCAAAAACTAATGATGCAGCAGAAATCATGGCCTCGTTCTTTATCCAAAACTGCGAGGTGTTTTAATGTCTTTCCCTAGCAAGTTTACAAGTTTTGATAATTCAATTTTGGCTAAAATTAGTTTTCTGATTATGGAAGACGTTGAAATTATTTCTTTGTCAGATCTAATTCATGCTCGGTTAGATAAATTTGAAGATATCAGTGAGTTTATGTTGGCGCTTGATGTCCTTTACGTTTTGGAAAAAATTGAGCTAGACGAGGACAAAGGAGTGGTTAAGTATGTTAGTTGAAATTCGATGTGATAAGTTTAGGGATAAGAATATCGGCTTTCACTCCGGCTTAAATGTCGTATTAGGCGACAATGTCGCCACAAATTCGATTGGCAAATCAACGTTACTTATGGTTCTTGATTTTGTATATGGCGGAGAGACATTTCTTGAGCATAATAAAGATGTTGTCGATGAGCTCGGTCATCATGATTACTTTTTTGCTTTTCGGTTTGGAAAAGAGCTTTTTTATTTTAGACGAGGAACATACGCCCCTGACTTAGTATATAGATGTGATGAACAGTATTCTGAAGCGGAAGCCATTAGCATCGAAGAATACACAGCCTTTCTTAAGGCTTCTTATTCACTGGGAGACATCGATCTTTCCTTCAGATCAATTGTGTCACTTTTTTCTAGAATTTGGGGAAAAGAAAATCTCGATGTAAAGCATCCGCTTCATGGTTTTAAAAGTCAAAAACCCTCCGACTGCGTGACAAATACAATTAAGCTTTTTAAAAAGTATGAGCCTATAAAGCTTCTTTCGGAAAATTTAAAAAATAAAAATGACGAAAAGACTACAATTAGCAAGGCGGCTAGAACTGGCTTAATTTCTAAGACAACTAAGACAAAATACAAGGAAAACATTACAAGAATTAATGCCATAGATGCTGAGATAGAGGAAATTAAAAATAACCTAAAGAAATATGCGGTTAATATATCGGAAATCGCTAATAGAGAGGTCATGGAGCTAAAGCTTGAGAAAGATCGACTTCTGACAGAGAAACTTAGATTAGATAGTCGTCTGCATCGTGTAAGAAATGATCTCGATCAAAATAAAGCAATCAAAAGTAAGCACCTTGAGCCATTGCTAAAATATTTCCCCGATGTAAATGCCTCGAAGCTTGAAGAAGTTGAGTCATTTCACTCAAGCATAACCAAGATACTAAGAAAGGAGTTGAAGAGTAGTGAGGCCGAATTAACTTCACTGCTGTCTTCAATAACAGAAGAGATCGATATAATCGATAGAAAGATATCCGCTTCTTTATCAGATTTAGACAATCCGAATGTAGTTATTGATAGGGTTTATGATTTATCTCAAGACCATGCTGTTGCCAGCAAAGAAATAGAGTATTTTGAAATAGATACTCAGGTTAAATCTGATTTAAAAGAAGCAAAAGAACTCCTTGCAGCAGAGAAGATTAGAATTCTGGAGTTGATCGAGAATATTCTTAATGACAAAAATAGAAAGAATGTCACGGAGATATATAGTGAGGAAAGGAGAAGCCCAACACTTAATCTTGGTCAAAATAGCTACACGTTCGAATTAGTAGAAGATACAGGAACAGGAAAGGCTTACTCAAATTTACTACTACTTGATTTGGCTTTTTTGGAGGCCACAGCGCTACCCTTTTTGATGCACGATTCAGTACTGTTTAAAAATATTCAGAATGATGCGGTCGCTAAACTAATTGATCTGTATGGGTCCACAGGAAAGCAAACGTTCATCGCAATTGATGAGATTGAAAAATACGGCGATGTAGCAGAAGGGAAATTGAAAGCCAAAAAGGTCATTCAGCTAGATAACAATAAAGTCTTGTACATTAAAGATTGGAGAAAGTGACGGCCAGTTATAACAAGTTGCTGAACGCGGATAAATTACTCGCTGCGCTCCTAATTTACCGGTGAGCAAAGCGTTAGAACTCATGAAAGCAGCAGAGATCTGCGCATTTGTGCGAAACCTGGAGCCGCTCTCCACCGAGTTGTACGGCCCGCGGTACCGTGTCTCAGCCTCACTGATCGACGGCACACTTCTGCCCTGCGTAGTTATCGCCGGAGCGGAGCCGACCGTTGACTTGGCGATAAGGCGCTTCGACGAAACGAGAGAAAAAGGTATCCGATTTATTTCCTGTAAAACTCAACGTTTGATGGCGTGCAAATAAATCAGACACCTTTTTTACTTAACGTCCTCATAATTACTGGTTGCTCGTTGTTTAAATGATGTATTCGGAGTATTTTAAATGCTACCAAATAATTTATCGTTCTTGCAAAGGTTAGCTTTCGCGATTGAAAGATCGTCAAAAAGAGTTTATGACGGATTTGCGAATGGACTTATACTTATTGCTAACTGGACGCGCAAATCAATTAAGTATTTGCATAATTCATACATAAAATTGGAGTTTTTCGTAATATCATTATTATACGACTTGTATTTAATATTTTTGGCCCTCAGGTTCTTTGCGATTTTAATTGGAATTGCAGCGCTCCTATTATACTTTGAGTTGTGGATGTGGCTACTTATCTACGCCGCTGTAATTTGTGGTGCTATTTTTCTTTATAAATCAGAAGATCGTTCAGAAGAAGAAGGGATTGGAATAAGTAGGCATCATGAAAATCGTACAAGTAGGGTCGGCATTTTAAGATGGCCATTCAGAATAATATGTATCATTTTCCCAGCGATCATTTTCCTCATATACAGCAACTATAATACCGGAGTAGAAGAGCCGACCATATTAAATCATGATTTGGGCCAAGAAGGTTCAGTTGGGCAAGATGCAGAAATTGCTAATGATAAGAAGAAGTTGGATAGTATGAATGAAATTAGTGCGCCACCCATACTTAGTAATGATAAATCTATTCGTGATAGTAGCAATTCTAGGTTGACAAATGCCGAGAGCGAAGTTGCACCAATATCCACAAATTCTGCTCAATTAATGGATACCGATATACCCGCTCAAAGCAATAGTATTATCGATAATATTCATATCTATTTTGAAAACGGCTGCAATAGAAGTATTACATATGTTTATCATTATCCAACATCGTCTGGGGATTGGGTTACGCTGGGACCTCTAACAGTTGCGCCGGATGAAAAGAGTCGCCTTAGTAAAGATTTAATGTTGAGTCTTCTTAATAATGGTAGGATCACATTCTATGCAGCTGCATGGACAAACGAAATAAATTGGTTTGGTAAAAAAGATGTGGAATATAACGGAGTCACCTATGCTATGCGTGAGTTTCCTTTAGATGTTGGTGAAAAACTAATGGATAAAATTTTCATTTTTAATTGCAGTTAAGGTATCTAAAGATAAAAAATCAGAATTATTTTTCCCATCCCTGACGGCGCATAGATCGAGGCGATCAATTTGGGTCTTGTGAATGATAAATAAATCGGACACATTTTCTGCGCGGATCTGATAGGAACGCACTATGGACATTAAACCGGTCGATCGGACGATCCGAAATCTGCTTGAATCGGGGTTCTACAAGATTCCTCGATTCCAGCGACCGTACTCTTGGGAAAAGACCCATGTCGAGGACTTCTGGGACGACGCCATCACTTCCGAAGATCCCGACTACTTCATCGGTTCCTTCGTCATCTTTCCAGAGTCCAATGATTCTGACACCTTCATGATCGTTGACGGGCAGCAGCGCCTTACGACCATCACGCTCCTATTGGCTGCCATTCGCAACGCGCTTCACGCGGTCGGCTATGGAGAGCTCGCAAAGGGAATTCAGAAGCGAATCGAGACTGAGGATATCGACAACAAACTTCAGTACATTCTGCAGTCGGAGACCTCCTACCCTTACCTTCAAGAACATATTCAGAAGTACGGTCAGGCAGAGTTGCCTGGGACCGCGGGTTCCGAAGAGATCGCCCTCAAGGCGGCCTATGAGCTATTGACTTCGAAGGTCGACAGTGTTGTTGATGCCGTGGACTCTGATGCCTCGATCGCCAAGGCGAAGAAAAACACGGCCAAGCGGAGCAAGCTTCAGGCGATTCGAGACAGAGTAATCGGGGTCAGACCACGATTTCCCGCGCTAAAACATGACAAACCGATTAATTAATCGAATTAATCGTGGTCTGACCCCGATTTATTGCGCGATTAATGCGTCTAACTGATTGTGTTATCAGGGTTAGCGTGGGAAATCGTGGTCTGACCCCGATTATCCCGATTATCCCGATTATCTGAATCCGTCCCTCGACCAGTTGATGTTTTTCCTGGTTCGGTCGAAGTAAGGCGCGAAGATCGACAGTGCCGCCACCCGCCCACTGTCGATGATCGGACCATGAATCGTGTCGCGCGGGATGAAGATCAGGTCCCCCGCCGCGACCCGCCGGGTCTCATCCCCGACACGGAAAGTGCACTCACCCTCGAGGATCAGCACCAGTTCGTCATGCGACGGCTGAATGTGAATCGCGTCGCCGGTATCCTCGAGCATGGTCAGGTTCGCCGAAACATGGCTGCCGTCGCAGAGGAATGTCCGCTTGATCGGATCGCTTGCGGTCGCCGGATCGGCCGCCAGCGATTGCAGCACATCCTGCAACCGGATGAAGTGGCTCTCACTCATGGTTTCACCTCCGCCCATCGATGCAGGCCTTGACCTCCAGGTCGGGGAGTCTGGCCACGGCGGGACGCGTTCGCCAGTCCTAAAATAGAACTTACCTGATCGGCCACGTGCAGCTACCCTGGCTGCCGGGAGTGATCGACCATGAGGCGCGACGCCAAGTTCTGTCCGGTGGCCAAGGCCGCGCAGGTCTTCTGCGAGCGCTGGACACCGCTCATCCTGCGTGACCTGGGTGCGGGCGCCACGCGGTTCTCCGAACTGTGCCGCGACGTGCCGCTAATGTCGCGTTCCATGCTGACGCGGCGCCTGCAGGAACTCGAGCGCGAGGGCATCATCGAGCGCCGGCCGAATACCGCCGGCCGCGGCTGGACCTATCACCTGACCGGCGCCGGACGCGAATTCCTGCCCATCATCGATGCCCTGGGTGATTGGGGCCAGCGCTGGAGCCGCCGGCGGTTGGCCGAGGGCGAGGTCGACGTCGAACTGCTGGTGTGGGCCATGGAGCACGATGTGCGGGCCGATGCCTTCGGTGATCGGCGCACCGTGGTCCAGCTCGACTTCATCGACCAGCCGTCGAACCGGCGCCGCTGGTGGTTTATCAACGATCCCGGCGAAGTGCAGCTGTGCCTCCAGGATCCGGGGTTCGAGCCGGACCTGTATCTCTCGGTGCAACTGCACGACCTGGTGCATATATGGCGTGGCGATCTGCCGCTCAGTAAGGCGCTGAAGACGCGCCGGCTGGAGGCAGTCGGTCCGCTGCCGCTTCGGCGCGCCCTGCGGACCTGGCTCGAGCGCCAGGCGCCGGTGGGCGAGGAGGGTGGGCGCGAGGGTCTGTGCCATTGATCCGCCCACGCTCGTGAGCGGCCGCTCGTGGGCCGCCACGCTCCGACCCCGATGGTCCGGACCGGGTCTCGCCGGCCCCTACCCAATGGGGACACCCATTAGCCGACTCCGCCCATTAGCCGAATCCGGTCAAGCGGCACGAGTCCTCTTCTGACGATGCCGCCATCGAAACCATCTGCCGGTTTCCGTGTAGGTCCGGGTCAGACCACGATTAATGCGTCTAACTGAATGTATTATCAGGTTTAGCTCGGGAAATCGTGGTCTGACCCCGATTATCCCAGCGGTCGATCACCACCGGTGGTTTGCGGGGTCGGAGTCGGCACAGCCGACTCCGACCCCTTGATGATGCAACCCTAACAAACGGGTCGAATTTGACGCGCTGAAGCGCGCGTCTCACTCGAATCGTTAACACATCCCGAGAGGTTGCCGCCCACGTAAGATCGGAGTAGGATGCATCGCATATGCGATGCGATTGATGAGGCCGCAATGAAATCAGCCACTATTCCGCCGCTTAGGGTGACTCCAGACCTTCGGCACGACGCTGAAAGCGTGCTGCGAGAAGGCGAGTCGTTGAGTAGCTTCGTAGAAGATTCTCTGAGGCGCCAGATCGAGCATCGAAAACTACAGGGTGAGTTCATTGCCCGCGGCTTGGCGGCGGGTGAATCTGCGAAATCCTCGGGGCAATACGCCTCGAAGAATGAGGTAATGGATTCATTGCAGTCCATTCTCGAAGCCTCGAAACCCCAAGGGTGAGCTTTCGTATCCGCTTCACACTGGAAGCGAAATCAGATCTTGAAAGGTTGTTCGCCTATCTGGCCGGGAACGATCTGCAGGCGGCGGAGCGAGCCCTGGAAACCATTGGCCGTGCCTGGTCAATCCTCGAGGAATTTCCGTTCTCTTGCCGCAAAGCCGAAGATACGAGTCCATTCCTGCGCGAGCTGCTTATCCCGTTCGGCGCCGCGGGATACGTGGCCCTGTTCGAAATCGAAGATCAACAAACGGTCACCGTTCTTGCGGTCCGGCATCAGCGAGAGGACGACTACCACTAATCGGGGTAGCGATTATCAGGGCCAGACCACGAATTACCTCGATAAATCAATACAACACAACAAGTTAACTGATTTGATCGCAGCCTGACCCCGATAAACTCCGATACCCGCGTTCACGCTACGGTTGCTGCCGGGTACCATGCCCCTTCCGCCGACAACATTGAGGCCGGCCCTGTGCCGGGATGCATGCACATGGTCAGGAAACAGCGCATCCGCAAGCTGCTCGTCGCCAACCGTGGCGAGATCGCCATCCGCGTCATCCGCGCGGCCAACGAGCTCGGCATCCGCACCGTCGGGGTCTACGCCGTGGAGGACAAGCTCTCGCTGCACCGCTTCAAGGCGGACGAGAGCTATCGCATTGGCGCCGACCTCGGCCCGGTCAAGGCGTACCTTTCCATCGACGAGATGCTGCGCGTGGCGCGCGAGACCGGTTGCGACGCGGTCCACCCGGGCTACGGCTTCCTCTCCGAGAACCCGGAGTTCGTCGACGCCTGCGTCGCCGCCGGGCTGACCTTCGTCGGCCCGCCCGCGTCGGTGATGCGCGCGCTCGGCAACAAGATCTCGGCGCGCGAGATCGCGGTCGTCGCCGGCACGCCGGTGATGCCGGCGACCGGCCCGCTGCCCGCCGACATGGACGCCGTGCGCAGGATGGCGCGCGAGGTCGGCTACCCGGTGATGCTCAAGGCGAGCTGGGGCGGCGGCGGGCGCGGCATGCGCGTGATCACCGACGAGGCGAAGCTGGAGCAGGAGGTGACCGCCGGGCGCAGCGAGGCGGAGGCGGCGTTCGGCAACGGCGAGGTCTACCTGGAGAAGCTGGTCGAGCGCGCCCGCCACGTCGAGGTGCAGCTGCTCGGCGACCACCACGGCAACATCGTGCACCTGTGGGAACGCGACTGCTCGGTGCAGCGGCGCAACCAGAAGGTGGTCGAGCGCGCCCCCGCGCCCTACCTCGACGCCGCCCGGCGCGACGAACTGTGCCAGGCGGCGCTGAAGCTCGCCCGCGAGGCCGGCTACGTCAACGCCGGCACCGCCGAGTTCCTGATGGACGTCGACAGCGGCGCGTTCTACTTCATCGAGGTCAACCCGCGCGTGCAGGTCGAGCACACGGTCACCGAGGAGGTGACCGGCATCGACATCGTCAAGGCGCAGATCCTGGTCGCCCAGGGCGGGCGCATCGGCGTCGAGGCCGAGACCGGGGTGCCGGTGCAGGAGAAGATCCGCCTCAACGGCCACGCCCTGCAGTGCCGGGTCACCACCGAGGACCCCGAGGCGAGCTTCGTGCCCGACTACGGGCGCATCACCGCCTACCGCGGCGCGACCGGCTTCGGCATCCGCCTCGACGGCGGCACCGCCTACTCCGGTGCGGTGATCACCCGCTACTACGACAGCCTGCTGGAAAAGGTCACGGCCTGGGCGCCGACCGCCGAGGAGGCGATCCGGCGCATGGACCGGGCGCTGCGCGAGTTCCGCATCCGCGGCGTCGCCACCAACCTGGTGTTCGTCGAGAACCTGATCAACCACCCGAAGTTCGCCACGGCCGACTACACCACGCGCTTCATCGACGACACGCCGGAGCTGTTCCACTTCCCGCGCCGCCGCGACCGCGCCACCCGGCTGCTCAACTTCATCGCCGACGTCGCGGTCAACGGCAACCCGGAGGTCGCCGGCCGCCCGCTGCCGGCCCACCACCCACGGCCGCAGGTGCCGGCGTGGAACCCGGCCGACCCGCCCGTCGAGGGCACCCGTGACCGGCTCGATGCGCTCGGCCCGGAGGCGTTCCGCGACTGGATCCTGACGCAGAAGCGGGCGCTGGTGACCGACACCACCATGCGCGACGGCCACCAGAGCCTGCTCGCGACGCGCATGCGCTCCTACGACATGGTCCAGGTCGCCCCGGCCTACGCCCGCCTGCTGCCACAGCTCTTCTCGCTGGAGTGCTGGGGCGGGGCGACCTTCGACGTCGCCATGCGCTTCCTCCGGGAGTGCCCGTGGGACCGTCTGCGCGACCTGCGCGAGCGGGTGCCGAACATCCTGTTCCAGATGCTGCTGCGCGGCGCCAACGGCGTTGGCTACGCCAACTACCCCGACAACGTCGTGCGCCTGTTCGTGCACCGCGCCGCCGACAGCGGCATCGACCTCTTCCGCGTCTTCGACAGCCTCAACTGGGTCGAGAACATGAAGGTGGCGATGGAGGCGGTGCTCGAGACCGACCGCCTGCTCGAAGGCACCATCTGCTACACCGGCGACATGCTCGACCCCAAGCGGCCGAAGTACGACCTCGACTACTACCTGAAGATGGCCGGCGAGCTGAAGGCGGCCGGCACCCACCTGATCGGACTGAAGGACATGGCCGGGGTGCTCAAGCCCGCCGCGGCGCGCATCCTGATTCCGGCGCTGAAGCAGGAGACCGGCCTGCCGGTGCACTTCCACACCCACGACACCAGCGGCATCGCCGCGGCCACGGTGCTCGCCGCGGTCGAGTCGGGCGTCGACATCTTCGACGCGGCCATGGACAGCTTCTCCGGGCTCACCTCGCAGCCCAACCTCGGCTCGCTGGTCGCGGCGCTGCGCGGCGGCGCGCGCGACACCGGCATCGACGCCGCCACCGTGCGCCAGTTCTCCGACTACTGGGAGATGGTGCGCAAGGACTACGCCGCGTTCGAGAGCGACCTGCGCTTCGGCGCTTCCGAGGTCTACCTGCACGAGATGCCGGGCGGGCAGTTCACCAACCTGCGCGAGCAGGCCCGCGCCATGGGCCTCGAGGAGCGCTGGCACGAGGTGGCGCGCGCCTACGCCGAGGTCAACCAGATGTTCGGCGACATCGTCAAGGTGACGCCGTCGTCGAAGGTGGTCGGCGACCTGGCCCTCGCCATGGTCTCGGCCGGCCTGACCCGCGACGAGGTCGAGGACCCGGAGCGCGACGTCGCCTTCCCCGACTCGGTGGTCAAGATGTTCCACGGCGACCTCGGCCAGCCCCCGGGCGGCTGGCCGAAGGCGCTGCAGAAGAAGATCCTCAAGGGCGCCGAGCCGATCACCGTGCGCCCCGGCTCGGTGGCGCAGGCCATGGACCTCGACGCCGAGCGCGAGGCTGCCGAGAAGGCCGCCCAGCGCCAGGTCAGCGACGAGGAGTTCAACTCCTACCTGATGTACCCGAAGGTGTTCGCCGACTACGTCGCCCACCGGCGCGTCAACGGCCCGGTGCAGGTGCTCGACACGCCGACCTTTCTCTACGGCATGAAGTCGGGCGACGAGATCGCCATCGAGATCGAGAAGGGCAAGACGCTGGTCGTCCAGTGCCTGGTGATCGGCGAGCCCGACGCCGAGGGCGAGGTCAAGGTCTTCTTCGAGCTCAACGGCCAGCCGCGCACCGCCAAGGTGCCGTACCGCGCCATGGCCGACAAGGTCGTAAAACACCCCAAGGCCGAGCCGGGCAACCCGGCCCACGTCGCCGCGCCGATGCCGGGCATGGTCGCCTCGGTGGCCGTGAAGGCCGGCCAGAAGATCAAGGCCGGCGACGTGCTGCTGGTGCTCGAGGCGATGAAGATGGAGACCGCCGTGCACGCCGAGCACGACGGGACGGTCGAGGAGGTGGTGGCCGGGGTCGGGACGCAGGTGGATGCGAAGGATTTGATGGTGCGGTTGGGGGTGGGGTAGGTCCAGTGGAGAAAGCGGGGTTCGGCGAAAAGATATTGATCCAAAAATATTAAACTCCAGACAATACAAAGCGAGGCTGCAATTTCAGCTTCTACTTTCAGCCAGACGATATGGGGAAGAAACTGATGCTAGGCAAGAAAAAACAGTTATCAAACTCCGAAATTGTTGCGACTAAGTGGGCGAAATGGTCGGCAGGTATTGGTGCCGTTATAGGCCTGAGCGCTGGAGTGAAGGCGTCTAGTACAGTTACTGGGAAAATCATGCTAGGTGGAGTGAGCGCCATCTTTGTATCGTTACTGTTCGGAGGGGCAGCATATTTATTTGTTTACTTATACACAAAGATATTCAGGAAACACTAAATATGTATCACCCCATGTGTCAGATGGCACATGTGACATCGAACGTGAATTATTCTCCGCCAATCACACATTGCTTCTATGGCTGAAGGACTCTTTAATTCAATCGCCATACTAGACGCGATACCTGATATTGAATTCAATACTGCACGCCGTTTGCTAGTACAACTGCGCGACCTTGCTGATTATCAAGTTGAAGGATTAGTCATCAAGTATTTTAAAATAAACGCGTTTGAAGATATTCAGTCATCACTATCAAGTCTTCGCTCTGAGGCCGAATTAAATGGCCTGAAACCATGGGTTCACATAGAAGGTCATGGTCTAGTCAATGAGACTGGAATGGTAACGGCCAATGGTAGTCCAGTGTTATGGAGTCAATTAAAAAGCGAGCTAATTCCATTAAATGTTGCAACTAATTTGAATGTTGTGCTTATTCTTGCGACATGTTTCGGAGGAAGCTTTGTGCGCGCAATAAATACAACTGATCGCGCTCCAGTTCTCGGTCTTATTGGTCCAATGCGAGAACTGACAGCTGGCGAGTTAGAAATTGACTTTAAGGGTTTTTACAAAAATTTATTTCTTAGTGGTGCGCTTAGTGAAGCTGTTTCAGCTTTGACAACGCGCGCAGGAGATAATCTGTACTATAGAGAAACTGCTGATGGTTTTTTCTTCACTGCGTGGGCGGGTTACAAGCAAAAGCACGCCACACCGAGTGCTGTAAGGGAGCGTGCAAAGAAAATATATCGTCGAGTTAAAAATGAAACAGGTCGTCATGTTGCGGGTGTTGGTTCGATAAAACGTTCATTAAAATCGAAAGAGAAAAGCTTGTTCGAAAAATTTAGAAACAGATATTTCATGTACGATGTGGATAGCAACAACATTACTAGATTTCCAATTACTTACAATGATGCAGAAAAATATGCTGGCGGTCGATGAAGACGGATGAAGAACCTGAAGGGGTCACCCATTAGCCGATTCCGGTCAAGCGGCACGAGTCTTCTTCTGACGATGCCGGAAGTAATCGGAAGTAATCGGCGGAAGTAATCGGGGTCAGACCACGATTTCCCGCGCTAAAATTATGACAAACCGATAATTAAGATTGTCGGGGTCAGACCCCGATTTGCTCCGTAATGGGTCAGGATGAAACGCGATGAGCGCGACAACCGAACGAATCTATCCTGACGTCCGCTGGTTCGAGGACTTCGCCGAGGGGCAGCGCTACACCTTCGGCGCCTGGGAGATGACCGTCGAGTCGATGCTCGACTTCGCCCGGGTCTACGACCCGGAGCCGTTCCACCTCGACGACGCGCAAGCACGCGAACTCGGCTGGGGCGGGCTGATCGCCTCCGGGCTGCTGGTGCTCGCGGTCTGGCGGCGGCTCAGCAAGGAGGGGTTCCCGAACTGTGCGACCGTGATCTCGCCCGGCTGGGACGACATCCGCTGGCTGCAGCCGGTGCGTGCCGGCGACGTGCTCGCCTCGCACACCGAGATCACCGAGACCCGGCGCCTCGACAGCCGGCCCGGCGAGGGGCTGGTGCGGCTCAGTAATCAAATGGTCCGCCAGGACGGCGCGACGGTCGCGCGGCTGACCTCGAACTGGTTCGTGCGCTGCCGGCCGCCGGAGGTGTGAGGCTGCCCCGGGTCGACGCCACGCCTGCGAGGGGCTAATGGCTGTCCCCTTCGGGCGCTTCGCGGGCGATCTTGATTTATGTCACCGAGTGGCCAATGCTCATGCTCGCACCAAGGGCCTCGTGCCACCTCAGGCCGGACCCGTGGCGGAGCACGTTGCGGGGGCGGCGGCGAGATCGCCCCCCCGCCAGGCGGGGCATGTCGGGTCGCACGCGCCTGCCTTCACGGTGACTTATCCAGACCCACTGTGAAGGAGCCGTCAGCATGAACAGGCATCGGTACGGTCCGGTCGTCGGCGGGGTCATCGCGCTGTGTGCCGTCGCGTCGGGGTCCGCCTGGGGCCAGTCCACCTACGCGGGAACCCCCGTCGCGCTGGGCCAGGGCGAGGCGCACACCTTCGTGCGCACCGGTCCCGGTGGGGAGTTGGACTCGATCGGCGTGGTGCTGACGGCTGCGGCCCTCGAGGGCCTGCCGCGCGCCACTCCCGGGGGGCCGGTCCTGTTCTCCTACCACCTGCCGATGCCGGAGACGGGGCCGCGAACGGTGATCGATCACGTGACCCTCGACTGGGAGGCGCTCGGCCATCCGCCGGAGGGGGTCTACGACGTGCCGCACTTCGACTTCCATTTCTACCTGGTCGGCCGCGGGGAGGTGGCGAAGGTCCACTTCGACGGCCCGGACGACTCGGCCAGCCCGGCGCAGCAGCCGCCTACCGAACTGGTCCCGGCCGGCTACGTGCTGCCACCGGGAACCGCCGTCCCGAAGATGGGCGTGCACGCGGTCAATCCCGCCGCCGCGGAGTTCCAGCAGAAACCCTTCGAGGCGACCTTCATCTACGGCTACTACGACAAGCAGCAGACCTTCATCGAGCCCATGGTGACGCTGGCCTACCTGCAGTCGAAGCCGGATTTCTCGGCCCCCGTGCCGCGACCGGTCAGCTACACCCGGGCCGGCAGCTACCCGTCCACCTACCGAGTCGCCTACGACGCGGGACGCCGGGTCTACGAGATCAGTCTCCAGGATCTCGAGTAACCAAGCGTTCCGCGGACGGTTTGCTCAACTCTCGACGCGCTCCTCCCTCGTCTGGGCGACCCGGCATCCATGGAATGGAGCCGTGGCCGGGATGGCACGGGTCGTTGCCCCGGGATATCCGCGTTACGTCACGCAGCGGTGTTGAATAGATCTGTCCCCTGCCGTTATAAATTCTTCGATTACCAAGCCGACTCTCTCCTGCCCGTCACGATGAAGCCGATCAGGGTGGCTAGGCAACTTTCTGGTGAAACTCAATCTGCAACTCCACGCCGGCCGCATCGAGGATGCCCACCAGTGCGTCGAGCGAGAATTTGTCGATCCGCCCGCGCATCAGGTCGGAGAGGCGTGGCTGGGTGATCCCGAGGCGGGCCGCCAGTGCGGTCTGCGTGGTGCGTGACCGCTTCGCGATGCGCAGAATCTCGCGCATCAACTCCGCCCGCGCCTTCAGGTTTGCCGCCTCCTGGGCCGTGTCGGCCAGGGCGTCCCATACGTCGGTGTAGCGTTCGTTTACCTCGATCATCGTCTCGCCCTCACAATCTCTCGATAGCGTGCCCGCGCCAGGTCGATGTCGGACTTGCGTGTGGTGCGCGTCTTCTTCTCGAAGCAATGCAGCACGCAGATAACGTCCTTGGTCACGTGCTATATATTAGTACGGATATAAATAGATCTCTCACCTTTGCAGTGGAATGCAGACCTCTCAGGGCCGAGGAGTTGAAATGACCAGGGAAGAGGCTTCACCCATCGTCATCTACGAAGATGCTGACAGGGCGGTCGAGGTGCGGCTGGATGCGGACCGGTCGACCGTCTGGCTGACGCAGGCCCAGATGGCCGAACTGTTCGACGTCAAGCCCCAGAACGTCACCATGCACCTGAAGCACATCTACGGCGAGGGGGAGCTGGAGCAGGCGGCAACCTGTAAGGATTTCTTACAGGTTCAGCGCGAGGGCGCCCGCGAGGTCAAACGCCGGCGCAAGCACTACAGCCTCGATGCTGTGATCTCCGTCGGCTACCGGGTCAGTTCGGGGCGTGCCACCCGCTTCCGAATCTGGGCCACCCGCATCCTGCGCGAGCACCTGACGCAGGGATGGACCCTGAACCGCCAGCGCTTCGAGGCCAACGCACGCGAGTTGGAGGCGGCGCTGGCACTGGTACGGAAGACGGCGCAGAGCCCGGAGCTGGAACTCGAGGCCGGCCGCGGGCTGGTGGATATCGTCAGCCGCTACGCCCAGACCTTCCTGCTACCGCAGCGCTACGATGAGGGGCTGCTGACCGAGCCCCGGGTGCAACCCGGCGGCACGCTGCCGACCGCCGCCGAGGCCCGCGTCGCGTTGGACGGCCTCAAGGCCGAGCTGATCGGCCGCGGCGAGGCGACCGATCTCTTCACCCGCGACCGGAGCGACGGGCTGGCCTCCCTGCTCGGTAACCTCGACCAGTCGGTGTTCGGCGAGCCGGCCTACCCCACGGTGGAGGCCAAGGCCGCCCACCTGCTCTAGGTCGTGGTCAAGAACCACCCGTTTCCGACGGCAACAAGCGTAGCGCCGCGTTCCTGTTCGTCGACTTCCTCAACCGCAACGGCCGCCTGCTGAACGCAGCCGGCGAGCCGGTGATCAACGATGTCGGCCTGGCGGCACTGACGTTGCTGGTCGCCGAGTCCAACCCGGCCAACAAGGAAACCATGATCCGCCTAATCATGAACATGCTGGCCCACGAGACGCACGATGGCTGAAGCCTCGCTCAACGAGGTAGTGACCCGCGCAGGCCTGGTCGATGAGGCGCTGAAGGCTGCGTGTTTGCGGCTGCGGTCGCAAGGGGCGCGAGCATGCCAGCCAGATCGTCACGTTGATTGAAGCGCTAACTGTACTCCGCGAGGCTGGAATTGACTAAGGGGATACCCATTAGGGAAACTGATCATTTATGAGCACGTTGGAAGCACAAACTTATCCATATGTGCGCTGGTTCGAGGATTTTACGGAGGGCCAGCGCTAGGTCTTCGGCGCCTGGGAGATGACCACCGAGTCGATGCTCGACTTCGCCCGGATCTACGACCCGGAGCCGTTCCACCTCGACGACGCACAGGCACGCGAACTCGGCTGGGGCGGGCTGATCGCCTCCGGGCTGCAGGTGCTCGCGATCTGGCGGCGGCTGAGCAAGGAGGGGTTCCCGAACTGTGCGACCGTGATCTCGCCCGGCTGGGACGACATCCGCTGGCTGCAGCCGGTGCGCGCCGGCGACGTGCTCGCCTCGCACACCGAGATCACCGAGACCCGGCGGCTCGACAGCCGGCCCGGCGAGGGGCTGGTGCGGCTGCGCAACGCGCTGGTGCGCCAGGACGGCGAGCCGGTCGCGCGGCTGACCTCGAACTGGTTCGTGCGCTGCCGTCCGGCGGAGGCGTGAACGGGAAAAGGAAAAGTTGTCCGATTTATGTGCGCCAGGAAAGCCTGGTCGCTTGGAAGCGTTCGGAGACAGTCAGATTCACATACCGTCATAGCCAAATCCGAATATTCGAAGCTGGCTACTGGCGCAAAGGTAAACAGATTTATGAGTGCGAAAATCAAATACACTGATGAGCCCATTGGCCCGATGAAGGTTGTACCAGATTTCCTGCCTGCTCCGGAGGATCTTGTTTTTAAGGAGGATACGGTTAAGGTCACCATTGCTCTGAGTAAAGAAAGTGTCGAGTTTTTCAAGCAAGAGGCGGAAAAGCATCATACCCAGTATCAGAAAATGATCCGCCGGTTACTGGATGCCTATACGTTGGCTCATAAGCAACCCCTGACAAAAAGTTCCAGCCGACACAAAAAGCGTGCGGCTGAACGTTGACATTAGGCCACTTGGGCACAGGAGTGTTTGCGCTTAATGCAATTCGATGATCCGTTATACGGTAAGGTCGAAATCACCGAGGTTGTGCTGCTGGACCTGATGGCAAGCGACGCCATGCGGAGGCTAAAGGGGATTTCCCAGCACGGCATAACTGCACTTTTAGGGATCACACTTCCTGATCGTCCGCTAGCCGCCTAGTCCGGCGCCTTGACCGAGACCTCGAGCGAGGCGTACCAGGCGGCCAGATCGGCGATCTCGTCGTCCTTGAGCGGCTTCGCGATCAGGCTCATCACCTGGTGCTGGCGCTTGCCGCTGCGGAACGCCCGCAGCTGCTCGACCAGGTAGATCGCCGGCTGCCCGGCGAGGTTCGGCGCGCCCGGGTTCTGACTCAGGCCGAGCTGGCCGTGGCAGGCGATGCACTGCTGTGCGCGCGTGCGCCCGGCGGCGGCGTCGCCGGCGGTGGCCAGGCCGGGTGCGAGCGCCAGCAGCAGCAGGGCGAGCCATGGCCGTCCCCGGCGGTGTTGCGGGACGGGCTGTCGCGTTTGCGGCATGCGGGACCTCGGCGGATCCGGGTGGGGAGGTCCCGGGGGGCGTGGTGCCCCCCGGGCCGTCAAGCCAGGCAACGGGCTACTGGTCGCTGTAGGTGATCCGGTAGATCGCGCCGGCGAAGTCGTCGGAGACCAGCAGCGAGCCGTCGGGCATCTGCGCCACGTCGACCGGGCGTCCGCGGTACTGCTCGGTCTCCGGGTTCAGCCAGCCGTCGGCGAAGACCGCGGTCTTGTCGGCGTTGCCGTCTTCTTTCAGCGACGTGAACATGATCCGCGCGCCGATCGGCGTGGTGCGGTTCCACGAGCCGTGCTGCGCCGAGAAGATGCCGCCGCGGTACTTGGCCGGGAACATCTTGCCGGTGTAGTGGGTCAGGCCGAGGTCGGCGGCGTGCGCTTCCATGTACACCTGCGGATCGGTGATGTTGGCCGGCAGCGGATCCTTGTCGTAGTCGAACTCGGTGATCCGCGTCTTGCCCTGCTTCCACGGGTAGCCGAAGAACATGCCCGGCTTGGTCGCGCGGTTGATCTCGCCGGCCGGGATGTCGTCACCCATGCCGTCGGTCTGGTTGTCGGTGAACCAGACGCTCCCGTCCTTCGGGCTGATGTCGATGCCGACCGAATTGCGGATGCCGGTGGCGAACACCTCGCGCTTGGAACCGTCGAACGGGTTCATGCGCACGATGCCACCGATGCCGACCTGGTTGTAGAGGTCGAGCTTCTCGCGCGGCGGCACGTTGAACGGCTGGCCCAGGGTGATGTAGAGCATGCCGTCGGGGCCGACCCGGCAGGTGCGCGCGCCGTGGTTGTAGGACTCCTCCTCGACCGGGATCAGCTTGCCCTGCGGCATTACCTCGATGACCGCGACATCCGGGCCCTCGTAGAAGAACTCGGCGGCAGGGAAGTTCAGCACCCGGTTGTGCTCGACCACGATCAGGAAGCCGTCCCTGGTCCAGCAGACGCCGTTGGGCACCGAGAACTGCAGCGACGGGGCGAACGGCTTGACCTCGTCGGCGACCCCGTCGCTGTTTCGGTCGGTGATCGCCCAGACGGTGGTCTTGCGCGTGCCGGCGAAGAGCATGTTGGTGGATTTCGCGACCGCCATGTGGCGGACGTCGGGGGCGATGGCGTAGAGCTCGATCCTGAACCCCTCCGGCATCCTGACGTGCTTGAGGTTGGCCCGGATGGCGTCCGCGTTGGGCCCGGACTGCGGCACCGGCGGGATGTTCAGGTCGGTGCCTGAGACCTTCATCTGCTTGAGCTTGTCGAGGTTCTGCGCGAATGCCGGCTGGCCCAGGGCGAGTGCCAGGGATGCAGCCAGGGCTCCTGCCAGCAGGGGCTTTGGGTTGGCCATGCGATGCTCCTTCGGTGGTGGAGTCCCCAGTTTGGTAATGGTTGAGCAAGATGCTGGGGTATCCACTAAAGTAGACCACCGGGCGCCGGCGTCCAGTCGGGGCCGCGACCAGGTGTCGAGGTCCTCGGCCGCGGGGGTGTCGAAACCGTCGCTGGGCAGCGCCGCCACGGCATAGGCGCCGGCGAGGTGCGCGGGTCGACGTTGACCTGGGCGCGCAATCTGGCCCGCTCTCGCCGGCAGTACGGATGTGGCCTTCTCTTTGCGGTCTCTTTGCGGCAATAGGGAGAACCGAGAATGCGCTACGCACTTGCCATGACCACCGCGGTCGGCTTGGCCCTCCAGGCCGGTGGGGCGGGGGCAGAGGAGACCGGCGGCAAGCTCATCGAGGAACTGGTCGTCACCGCGACCCGCGCCGAGCGGGCGCTCGGCGAACTCGCCGGCAACACCGCCTCGATCACCCGCGACGAGCTCGAACTGCTCGGCGCGACCCACCCGACCGAGGCGCTGTACCGCAGCCCCGGCACCTGGGTCAGCCGCGGCGGCAGCGGCCAGGAGCACCTGACCGCGATCCGCTCGCCGGTGCTGACCGGGCCCGGCTCGTGCGCCGAGTTCCTGCTCGCGCAGGACGGCATCCACCTGCGCCCGACCGGCTTCTGCAACGTCAATGAGATGCTGCAGGCGAACACCGAGCAGGCAGAGCGGATCGAGGTGATGCGCGGCCCGGGTACGGTGTTCTACGGCTCGAACGCGCTCCACGGCGTGATCAACGTAATCACTGCGACGCCGTCGCCGGCGCTCGAGCGGCGCGGATCGGTGGAGTTCGGCGAGGAAGGTTTCGCCCGGCTCGAGGCGACCACCGCCAGCACCTCGGGCCGCCACGGCTACCGGCTCAACGCCAACGTCACCCGCGACGACGGCTGGCGCGACGACTCGGCCTACGACCAGCACAAGCTGGACCTGCGCCACGCCTACGCCGGCGACGGGCTGGAGATCGATACGATCTTCTCGGCGACGCATCTCGACCAGGACACGGCCGGCTTCATCACCGGCTTCGAGGCGTACAGGGACAAGGACCGGATCACCGGCAACGAGAACCCGGAGGCCTACCGCAAGGTCGCCTCGGCCCGGCTGCTGTCGCGCATCAGCCGCCAGCTCGACGCGCAGTCGAGCCTGACGCTGACGCCTTACGTGCTGTGGGGCGACATGGAGTTCCTGATGCACTTCCTGGTCGGCACGCCGCTGGAGGAGAACGGCTACAGCGCGGTCGGCCTGCAGTCCGCCTACAGCCGCGAGATCGGCGGCGGCGCGCTGCTGACGGCGGGCGTCGACCTCGAGTATGCCGACAGCACCGTCGAGCAGACCCAGGAAGCGCCGGGCTTCAGCCGCTTCCCGCAGGGCAAGCACTACGATTACGACGTCACCTCGCTGCAGGTGGCTCCGTTCGTGCACGGTGAGTGGCCGGTCGCGGAAAGGCTCAAGCTGGTCGGTGGCATCCGCTACGAGTGGCTCGAGTACGACTACGAGAACAACATGCGCAGTGGCAACACCAGGGAGGACGGCAGCAGTTGCGTCTCCCTGGGCAACCCGATTCCCTGCCGCTACAGCCGGCCCGGTGATCGCAGCGACGCGTTCGACAACTGGGCCGCACAACTCGGCGCGGTGTTCACCGTCGACCGTGCCAACCGTGCCTACATCAACCTGGCCCGTGCGTTCCGCGCCCCGCAGTCGACCGACCTCTACCGCCTGCAGGAGCAGCAGCAGGTCTCGGCGATCGACTCGACGGAGCTCAACGGCGTCGAGGCTGGCCTGCGCGGCGACCGCGCCGCGTGGAGCTACGACATCGCGGCGTTCTACATGCGCAAGGAGAACTACATCTACCAGGACAGCGCCCGCTTCAACCTCAGCGACGGCAAGACCCGGCACTACGGCATCGAGGTCGAGCTGATGCGCCGGCTCGGCGCGGGGTGGGATTTCGCCACCAGCGCGACCTTCGCCCGCCACCTCTACGCCTACGACGCGGTCACCCCGGGCGGCGAGGCGATCAACGACGGCGACGAGATCGACACCGCGCCGACGACGCTGGCGAGCACGCGGCTGGGCTGGAACTTCCGTCCGCGTGGCCGGGTCGAGCTCGAGTGGCTGCACGTCGGCGGCTACTACGCCGACTCGGCCAACGAGCACAAGTACGCGGGCCACGACCTGCTGCACCTGCGCGGCCGCCTGGCGCTGAACCGCACGCTGACGCTGTTCGGCCAGGTGCAGAACCTGACCGACGAGCGTTACGCCGAGCGCGCCGACTGGAACGCGCTCGGTTCGCCCGGTGACCGCTACTTCCCCGGCCGCCCGCGCACGTTCTTCGTCGGCGTCCAGGTGGACTTCTGAGATGCAGGCCAAGCGCACCCCCGCCGCGCTTTATCGACGGCTCGGTTGAAACGGGACAGACTTATTCGGCTCGAGGGAATCTTTTCACGCAAGGACGGTCCATGCTTCACGATACGAACTCCCGGGAGGGTGGCAGATGAACTTGGCGGGTCGTCGAACGCTGATCGTGCTGGCCGTGGCGGCCGTGGTCGTGCTGGGGATCTGGCAGTTACTACCCACCCCGATCAGCACCGATCTGTCGCAGGTCGGACAGGGCCGGCCCGCGGTGGTCCTGGCCTATGAGAACTTCTCGCCCCTCGGCGGTGAGGCGCTCACGCGGCTCAACGCGGTTCGCGGCGAGTACGAGGGTCGCGTGGTGTTCGCGCTCGCCGATCTGGGCACGCCCGACGGCCAGGCGTTCGCGAACCGGTACGCGCTCCACGACGGCCTCGCCGTGGTCCTGGCCGCCGACGGCGCGGTGCACTCGACAGGCAGTGTGCCCGCCGACCCGCAGGCGTTGCGTGCACGGCTCGAGGGCGTCCTCGTCCCGGCGAGGCCCCAGAGCTGACGCGCCTCCCTTTCGTCACCACGACTCATCCCGCGCGATACCCGGTTACCTCACGTAAGCGGAAACGATTGAGCCAGATCCTGCTTCTTTTCAGGCAAGACTCACACGTATCCGCCAGATGGCGCCATACGCATTCGCTGTGGAAAATTGGATCCGATTTCACTGCTGTCCCATAAACCCCCTCTCCCTCAGGGAGAGGGTTGGGGTGAGGGGACCAGATCTAGCCAACCCCATGATTTTTCTATCCCCTCATCCTGGCCTTCTCCCTGGGGGAGAAGGGACGCACTGATTCAGTTTTTCATGTCATCGATCTTCACAGCACGTTGAAGAACCGTTGCATGACAGCAATTTGCAACTATTGACGCCGTTTGTTTATGGGACAGCAGTGATCCGATTTATTATCCGTCAAGACTCGGTGTTTTGTGTCTTGGCAAATAAATTGGACGCCTTTTCTGTTTTGGATCAGCCAAGGCGCTCTGCTTCGACGATGAAGTTCCGACCGCGAACTTGCATAGAGTCTGCTTGAAACCCAGCCTTTATTAAAGCGCACTTGAATCCACGAACTGTCTGGAATGACTCAATACGGCCATTCCAAGGGCGAGGGTAGCAGTGGCCAGTGTGTGCGAAGATCAAGCCATTCAAGATTACGTACATTCGATCAACGATGCGCAGCGGATGCATGGATCGGACGGCGGAGAGCAACTGCTCCCTCTCGATTTCCCATGTGTGCAATGAGACCCACAGCCGGCCCCCAGGCTTGAGGACACGGTGTATCTCTGGCAACGCTACGGCTATGTTGCAGTACGGCAACGCAACACGAGAGAAAACCAAATCGAAATATGATTTGCGAAACGGAATGGCCTCGCCGCGCGCCACTGACAAGCCGAGGAATGGAAAGGCATTCCGGCCATAAGCGATTGCACTGGCATCGATATCGATACCGCAACGTGCGAAGCACTCACTGAACTCTGGTGCCGTCAGGGCCTGGCCAATGCCACAGCCTATATCCAGGACGCTCGACCTCGGTTCTTGCGCTGAGGGCATCAGTCGCCGCGGATCGCCCACGTTCTGAACAATCTTGAGTTCATTCAGGTGATACGTGACGCTGGACGTCTCACCGTGATCGATAACTGGTGCCATGTCTATGCAACCGCATCAACAAATAAAAATGTCCGATTTATCCTTGTGCAACTTTATCCGACTTCAACCCGACCCGATTTCACAGCGCAAACGAGAGGCAGAAAAGGCAGAAAAGGTGTCCGATTTATTTGGCTGCAAATAAATCCGCTCCCTTTCGGAACGCATGAGAGGAGAAAAGCTGCACCAGACCGCTGCAGCTTTTGGATCGCTGCTATCGATACCACGAACGATTAGAAACTCCGGTTGACCGGAGGGGGCTAAGTGCCGCATCGCGGCGAGGACCGCAAAAGACGAGTAGAAGACGTTGGGCTCAATTGCGGCGCCAGCCAGTTCGTCCCAGCAAGACGATTCGTGAACGAGATCTTCCCAGTTGGTAACTCGCTCGACTTCGAGCTTCCTGGCCTTGGATCGGTTCGCGACGTCGGATGGTAGTGGCTGTGGCATCGTCGAACTGCGAGCGAGGTGTGCAGCACTGGGATCAGCCGGCTGAGTGCTGGTGGCCAAGCCCGTTGTGGATTGCCCCGGTGATTGCGCGGAGAGCCGCGAGCCGGCTGCGGCGACAGCGGTCGTCAAGGAAACATGCCTCTGGGCCATGAAATCGCCTCGGCTGTCTCACCGCTGTCGGGTGGTGGACTGGCAACGCTCGCCAACGCCGCCTGCCATCGTTCAGTCCGCGTCTGGCCTTCGGATCCTGCCCGTTCAAGGGCTGGCCCTACACCCACGATGCGCATGGCAGCGGTGGAGTGGCGCGTACCGTCGGCTGGATCAGACTTCCGGTAGTCCCTGACTTCTCATTCCCGCAGCGACATTCGTGGAAATGGCAGGGCACATCAGACGACACTCCTGTCAGCTGGCGGCCTTGCACTGTCAAACAAATCCCTCTATCTGTTCTGTTCGCTGCGTTGATCCGGCGCCTGCTGTCTCCGCTTTTCCTGCTCCTGCTGTTCCTGCTGTTCCTGCTGGCCGTGCTGGGGCGTCCGCTCTTCCTGCTGCTCCTGCTGCCGGTCCTGATCGCTCATTGGAATCTCCTTGGTCAGCACATTCCAGGCGATGTGCTTTCAAGCTGAGTGTTTCACGGCTTCGGCGCAGGTTCTGTGCGGTAGCAGACCCAGTGGTTACAGTTACCTCACTTAATCGGAGGCACCTGACCCAGATCCTGCTACTTTTCAGGCAAGGCCCGCACGTTTCCGTCAGATGTCGCCATGCGCACGCGCTGCACCCGAAGATCCGTTCTCAAAAGGCTTGGACTTGGCTTCGCCTGGTTCTGTCTGCTCCCACGGTTCCCACTTGCTCAAACCGGCAACACACTCCACAAGCCCATCCCCGCCACCGGCGAGACCCTGCCGGCGATCGGCCTCGGCACCTGGCGCACCTTCAATGTCGGCAGCGACCGGCGGCTGATCGACGCCCGCAGCGAGGTGGTGCGTGCCTTTTTCGCCCACGGCGGCGGCGTGGTCGACTCCTCGCCCATGTACGGTTCGGCGCCCGACCTGATGGGCCACGCGCTCGACCAGCTCGGCCACCCCGACACCCTGTTCGCTGCCGAGAAGGTCTGGAGTCCGGCCGGCGGTTCCGCCCGCGAGCAGGTGGCCGAACTGGCCGCGCGCTGGCGCGTGCCACGGTTCGACCTGGTCCAGGTCCATAACCTGGACGACTGGCGCGAGCATCTCGCGGCGCTGCGGGAACTGAAGGCCGAGGGCAAGGTGCGCTACATCGGCATCACCACCTCCCACGGGCGCCGGCACCGCGAGTTCGAGCAGGTCATGGCCGACGAGGCGCTCGATTTCGTCCAGCTCACCTACAACCTCACCCATCGTGAAGCGGAAGCGCGGCTGCTGCCGCTGGCCCACGAGCGCGGCCTCGCGGTCATCGCCAACCGTCCCTACGACGGCGGCAGCCTGATCAAGCGTCTCAAGCGCAGTGAGCGCTTACCCGAGTGGGCCCAACAGGCGTTTGCCTGCCGCACCTGGGCCGACTTCCTGCTCCGTTTTGTCGTCAGCCACCCGGCGCTGACCTGCGCCATCCCGGCGTCCACCCGGGTCGAGCACCTCGAGGAGAACATGCGCGCCGGCCAGGGGCCGCTGCCGTCGTCCGAGCTGCGCGCGCGGATGATCCGCCACGTCGAGTCGCTGTGAGCGGCGACTGGCTGAGTTACCGGCTCGCGGACTTCATCCCGGTTACGCCCGAGGTCTACTTCCGGCTGGTCGAGCGGGTCAACGCGGCGTGGTGGCCGCTGCAGCTGCTCGCCGGGGCGCTGGGCCTGGTCGCCCTGGCCCTCGCCTGGCGCGGCCGGTCACGGTTCGCGTTGGCGCTGCTCGCCCCGGCCTGGGCCGCGAGCGGGGTCGTCTTCCACCTGCAGCGCTACGCCGAGCTCAACTGGGCGGCCGTGTACTTCGGCGGGGCGTTCCTGGTCCAGGCCGTGCTGCTGCTGGCCCTGGCCCTGTTCGGCCGTGACCCGGGGCGTCGGCCGGGGGCCACGCCGCGCGCCGTCACCGGTGCCGCCCTCGCCCTGTTCGGCCTGGTCGCCTACCCCGTCGTCACCGCGGTCGCAGGCGACGGCTGGAGCCGGGCCGAGGTGTTCGGCCTGCACCCGGACCCCACGGCGGTGGCCACGCTCGGCATGGTGCTGCTGGCGCTGACCGGCGCCCGGGCTTGGCTGGCGCTGGCGCTACCGCTGCTGTGGCTGCTGGTCGCGTCCCTGACGCTGGTGGCGCTGCAGGCCGCCTGGGCCTGGCTGCTCCCGGGCGTCGTCCTGGTGGCGCTGGTCGCGATCGCGGCCGGCTGACGCCATCCGGCCGCCGCGCGGCCTCGGTCTCATGTCTCCGGGCCGGGCTGGCGGGCGCGCGCTGCCGGTGCCACGCTTGCCAACACCACGGGAGCGCGCCATGAAACCACGCATCAGCATGATCACCCTCGGTGTCCGCGACCTCGCGGCGTCGGTCGCCTTCTACGAGCATGGGCTCGGCCTGCCGCGCATGGAATCGCCGCCCGAGGTCGCCTTTTTCACCCTCGACGGCAGCTGGCTGGCCCTGTTCGGCCGCGACGACCTGGCCGCGGACGCGACGGTGTCTGCCGAGGGCAGCGGTTTCGCCGGGGTGGCGCTGGCGCACAACGTCGCCTCCGAGGCGGAGGTCGAGGCGCTGCTGGCGGAGGCGGTCGCCGGCGGGGCGACCCTGGTCAAGCCGGGGCAGCCGACCGCCTGGGGCGGCTACGCCGGCTACTTCGCCGATCCGGACGGCCACCTGTGGGAGGTGGCGCACAACCCCCACTTCTGGGTCGGCCCCGCCGACCGGACTTGAGGCCCGGCGGCCAGGTGGCCGGGTCAGCGCATGCTCTGGAGGTTGGCGATCAGCGCCAGTTGCGAGCGCCTGACCTCGTCGGCGATGCCGGCGGCGAGGTCGGTGTGCGGGCCGTAGAGCTCGATGGCCCGGCTGGCGCAGGCCCGGGCGGTGTCGTCGACCACCGCCAGGGCCAGCTCCGAGACGATGCGCCGGATTTCGGTCAGCTGGGCCTCGCTCAGATCGCTGCCGACCGTGGTGCTGATCCTGGCCATCGCCTGGCCGGCGATCTTGTCCACATTCATGGGCGTTCTCCGTCGGTTGCTGCCGGCACCTGCCGCAGGGCCATCTAAGCACATCGGTGGGGCCGGCGCACTTCGGGTGCTGGCTGAAAACCGGCAGGAAATTCAACGTGATTTGAACCGGCCAGACGGCTCAGGCCCCGGGCAGGACGCAGACCGCCGCCTCGGTCGCGCCGGAGAGCTGGCGCAGCCGCTGGTAGCCGATCGGCACCGCCGAGTGGGCGTTGCCGGCGGCCGGGTAGACGACGTCGAAGCGCTTGAGCGAGGCGTCGAGCAGCCGCGGCAGGTCGTCGGGCAGCAGGAACGGGCAGACCCCGCCCGGGGCGTAGCCGGTCCAGGCGACCACCTCCTCGGCGCTGGCCATGGTCACCTTGCCGGCGAAGCCGGTGGCCTGCTTGAGCCGTGCCTGTTGCACCCGGGCGTCGCCGGCGGCGATCACTGCGACGTGGTTCTGGCCGACGCGGAACAGCAGCGTCTTGGCGATCTGGCCGACCGCGCAACCGACGGCGGCGGCGGCGGTCTCCGAGGTCGGGGTCGGCAGGTCGAACTCGAGGACGTCGACGCCGTGTGCGGCGAGGTAGGTGCGGACCTGGTCGATGTCGGACATGGACGGCGGTTCCTGTCGACGGGCCCCGTCAGGATCGCGGATTCACGCCTACAAAAGGCGTTCCGTGCGACTCAGGCGGACGCCGGCGGCGCCGCGACCATGCGCGGCCGGGTCTGCTCGACATGGACGATGGCATCCGGGCCGCAGGTGCCGGCGCAGAGGTCGCAGCCGGTGCAGAGCGTCGAGTCGATGTCGACGAACAGCAGCTCCTTCTCGCTGCCGTTGGGCTTGACCGTCAGCTCGCGCCGGGTGACCGAGATCACCGGGCAGCCGACGTCGAGGCAGTTGCCGCAGCCGGTGCAGTCGGCGGCGACGACGCGGTAGGGGCGCTTGGGGGTGAAGTGGTCGATCAGCACGCACGGCTGGTTGGTGATGACCACCGACACCTCGGGGATCTTCGTCTCCTCGCGCAGGGTGCGGAACAGCACCGGCAGCTGGTAGGGGTTGACCACGTGGATCCGTTCCCGCTTCACCCCGAGCGCCTCGACCAGCCTGGCGAAGTCGACCTCGGGCGCCGGGTCGCCGCGCAGGTCGCGGCCCGACGCCGGGTGGTCCTGGCCGCCGGTCATGCCGACGGCGCGGTTGTCGGCGATCACCACGGTGACGTTGCCGCCGTTGTAGACCAGGTTCAGCAGCCCCGGCATGCCGGTGTGCAGGAAGGTCGAGTCGCCGATCACCGCCAGCACGCGCCGGTTGGGGTCGCTGTCGCCGCGCGCCTTGTCGATGCCGAGCGCGATGCCCAGCGACGAGCCCATGCAGATGGCGGTGTCCATGGCGTTCCACGGCGGGCCGTAGGCGAGCGCGTAGCAGCCGATGTCGCCGGGGATGGTCAGGTTCTTGCGCAGTCTCGAAAGGCAGACCGACAGGCCGAGGTGGGGGCAGCCGGGGCACATGGTCGGCGGCCGCGGGAACACCGGGGCGGCGAGCCCGGCCGGCGGCGCGGCGGCGGCCGGGTCGGCAGCGGCCGTGCCGAACAGCGACGCCAGCGCCGGGCGCAGCACGTCGGGTGTCAGCTCGCCGATCAGCGGCAGCATGTCCTTGCCATGGCAGGCGATGCCGTGGGCGCGGGTCTCCTGCTCGATCAGCGGCTCGACCTCCTCGGCGATCACCAGGGTGTCGACCGTGGCGGCGAAGGCGCGGATCTTCTCGATCGGCAGCGGTGTGCCGAAGCCGAGCTTGAGCACCGGGGCGTCGGGGAACGCCTCCTGCACGTGCATGTACACCGGCCCCGAGGTGACGAAGCCGACGCGCCGGTCGGGGCCGTCGTCGACGAAATTCAGCGCATGCGCCTCGCTGGCCGCGCGCAGGGCGCGGTCGCGGGCGTGGAAGCCGGCCTGGCGCCGCTTGGCGGTGGCCGGGGTCATCACCCAGCGGTTGGGGTCGAAGTGGAAACCGGTCGCCGGGTGGGGCTCGCGGGCGCCGACGGTGACCGGGTTCTTGACGTGGCAGATGCGCGTGGTCAGGCGCAGGATCACCGGCGTCTCGAACTGCTCGGAGAGCTCGAAGGCGACCTTGACCATGGCCAGCGCCTCCTGGGCGTCGGCCGGTTCGAGCACCGGCATGTGGCCGAAGCGGCCCCAGTAGCGCGAGTCCTGTTCGTTCTGCGACGAGGAGATGCCGATGTCGTCGGCGACCGCGACCACCAGGCCGCCGATCACGCCGGCCAGGGTCTGGCTCATCAGCGGGTCGGAGGCGACGTTGAGGCCGACCTGCTTCATGGCCGCGAAGCCGCGCGCCCCGGTCATGCTGGCGCCGATGGCGACCTCCAGCGCGACCTTTTCGTTGACCGACCACTCGGCGTGCAGGTCGGGGAAGCGGCCGAGGGTCTCGAGGATCTCGGTCGACGGCGTCCCCGGGTAGGCGGCGGCGACGGCGGCGCCGGCCTCCCAGACGCCGCGCGCGACGGCCTCGTTGCCGGTCAGCAGCAGGCGCTCGCCGGGCTGGGCGTTGACCACGTCGCTCACGTCTACCTCGTTGTTTCCTAAAGGGCGGGAGGGCGCGTGGCGGGCCGCGCGAAGGAGCATGGAGGATGCCGGATCGGGGGGTGGGTGTCAATTTGCCCGGCGTGTCCGCGGGGGGGGCGCCCGGGCGCGATTTCCGGGCCGCAGGGAGCGGCGTCGGCGGCGAGCTGGGCGCGCCCTTTCCACGCCGCACCGCCTTTGGCACAGTAGGGTGCTGAAGGCCGGCGCGCAGCGCGCCGCGCCGGACCCGGCCACGGCCCGCAGCGGCGGGCCGTCACCCTCCATCCCGACCTGCGAGGCAGACCCATGGGCGACCGCAGTCAGGGCGAGGCGACTCCCGCCGGCGCCACCCCGCTGGCGGTCGCCGCCGCCTGGCTGGCGCAGGGGCGCGAGGTGGCGCTGGCCAGCGTGGTCAGCACCTGGGGTTCGTCGCCGTGCCCGGTCGGCGCCCACCTGGTGATCGCCGGCGACGGCGCCTTCCACGGCTCGGTCTCCGGCGGCTGCATCGAGGGGGCGGTGATCGAGGAGGCGCGGGCGGTGCTGGCCGAGCGCGCCCCGCGCCGGGTCGACTACGGCGTCGACGACGAGCTGGCCTGGTCGGTCGGGCTCTCCTGCGGTGGCCGGGTCGAGGTGCTGATCGAGCGGCTCGACGCCGGACGGGCGGCCTGGAACGACCTGGTCGCCGCCGAGGCGGCGCGCACCGCCGTCGCCGCCGTCGTCCGCCTCGGCGACGGCGCCCGCGGCGTGGTCGGACCCGACGCGGCGAGCGGCGAACTGGAGCTCGACCCGGCGACCATGGCCGAGGTGCGCCGGCGGCTGCGTGGCGGCGCCAGCGGCCTGCTGGAGACGGCCGACGGCGCGCTGTTCGTGCGCAGCTATCTGCCGTCGCCGCGGCTGCTGATCGTCGGCGCGGTGCACATCGCCCAGCTGCTGGCGCCGCTGGCGGCGCTGGCCGGCTTTGCCGTCACCGTGGTCGACCCGCGCACCGCCTTCGCCAGCGCCGAGCGCTTCCCCGGCGTGGCGCTGGACCCGCGCTGGCCTGACGCGGCGCTGGCCGCCCACGGCCTCGATGCCGGCACCGCGCTGGTGGCGCTGGCCCACGACCCCAAGCTCGACGACCCGGCGCTGCTGGCCGCGCTGGCGAGCCCGGCCTTCTACGTCGGCGCCCTCGGCAGCCGCAAGACCCACGCCAGGCGCGTCGAACGGCTGACCGCGGCCGGGGCCGGTGCCGTCGTCGGGCGGATCCACGCGCCGGTCGGGCTCGACCTCGGCGGCCGCGCCCCGGCCGAGATCGCCGTGGCCATCGTCGCCGAGATGATCCAGGCCCGCTACCGCGAGGCGGCGGCATGATCTTCGCCGAAGTCGAGCTCGCCGACGCCGAGGGGCTGATCCTCGCCCACACCCACCAGCTGGCCGACGGGCCGCTGAAAAAGGGGCGCCGGCTGACGGCCGCCGACCTGGCGGCGCTGCGCGCGGCCGGGCTGGAACGGGTCCATGCGCTGCGCCTGGAGCCCGGCGACCTCGACGAAAGCGCCGCCGCCGGCGCCATCGCCGCGCGCCTGGTCGGCCCGTGGCTGCGGCTCGATCAGCCGCAGGTGGGGCGCTGCAACGTCATTGCCACCCGCGCCGGCCTGTTCGGCGTCGCCGGCGACCGGGTCGAGGCGCTGAACCTGGCCGACGAGGCGGTGGTGCTGGCGACCCTGGAGCCGCTGGCCCGGGTCGCGGCCGGGCAGGCGGTCGCCACGGTCAAGGTGATCCCGTTCGCGCTTGCCGGGGAGCGGGTGGAACGCGCCTGCGCTGCCGTCGGCAGCGCCTCGCCGCTGCGGCTGCACCCGTTCCGGCCGCGCCGGGCGGCGCTGCTGCTGACCACGTTGCCGGGGCTGCGCGACAACGTCCTCGCCAAGGCCGAGCGGGTCACCGCCGAGCGCCTTGCCGGACTCGACTGCGAACTGGTCCGGGTCGACCGCTGCGACCACACCGCCGCCGCGGTGGCCGCGGCTCTGCAGCAGGCGCTGGCGGCGCACTGCGACCTGCTGCTGGTCTCCGGGGCGTCGATGACCGTCGATCGCGGCGACGCCATCCCGGCCGGCCTGCTCGCAGCCGGCGGCGAGATCGAGCGCTTCGGCCTGCCGGTCGAGCCCGGCAACATGCTGCTGCTCGGCCGCTGCGCCGGGGTGCCGGTGATCGACCTGCCGGGCTGCGGGCGCAGCCCCAAGCTCAACGGTCTCGACCGGATCCTGGAGCGGCTGGTCGCCGACGTGGCGCTCGACCCCGGGGTGCTGGCGCGGCTGGGGGTCGGCGGGCTGCTCCGGGACAGCGTGCTGCCGGTGCCCACCCTCAGCGACGCGCCCGACGGCCCGGAGCCGGGCGCGCGGCGCCCGCTCGGCGCGGTGGTGCTGGCCGCCGGGCGCTCGACCCGCATGCACGGCGGCAACAAGCTGCTGGCGAAGGTCCACGGCCGGCCGCTGGTGGTGCAGCCGGTCGAGGCGGCGCTGGCCGCCGGCCTCGCCCCGGTGGTGGTGGTGACCGGCCACGACCACGCGGCGGTCGCCGCGGCGCTGGCCGACTACCCGGTCAGCTGCGTGCACAACCCGGCCTACGCCGACGGCATGGCCGGGTCGCTGCGCTGCGGTCTGGAGGCGCTGCCCGAGGCGCTCGACGGCGCGCTGATCCTGCTCGGCGACATGCCCGGCATCACTGCCGGGCACCTGCGCCTGCTGATCGAGCCGTTCGCCCCCGAGGCGGGGCGCGGCCTGGTGGTGCCGACCCGCGGCGGCCGGCGCGGCAACCCGATCCTCTGGGCGCGGCGCTACTTCGCCGAAATGCGCGCCATCGAGGGCGACACCGGCGCCCGCGGCCTGCTGCAGACCCACGCCGGCGAGGTGCACCTGGTCGCCATGCCCGACGACGCCATCTTCATCGACGTCGACACCGACGCGGCGCTGGACGATTACTGTTCCGGGGCGGGCTGAGGCAACCCGCACACGCGCGTCTCGGGGCGTGGCGCGTCCAGGGATTGCCGACCTGGCAGCGGAGTGAAGTGCCGCAGGCCATGTCTCGGTCTGTTCCTCGTAGGTCGGGCTTCAGCCCGACAACCAAGGCCGCGTCGGACTGACAGGCACTGCAGCCGGTAGGAGGCCTGCCTTTATGCCCTCCGGGTACCCGGGCTGATAGGGCGTCGCACGGGTATACGGCCGCATCGCGCCGGGGGCGGCGCTCCTACCGGCACCCCGCCCGGTAGGAGGCCTGACTTTATGCCCTCCGGGTACTCGGGCCGATAGGGCGTCGCACGGGGCAGGGCCGCATCGCGCCGGGGGCGGCGCTCCTACAAGTCCGACCCACAAGGACCCGCCGTTACGCGGCGTCCGCCTCCGCACTGGCCGCGGCGCGGGCCGTCAGCTGCGCCCACTGCCGGTCGACCGCGGCCTGCACCTCGGCCAGCTGGCGGTCGTCGAGGTGGCGGTAGCGCTTCTGCGCCGCCAGGTAGGCGTCGACCGGGGCGGTCTTGGCGGCCCGGTTGAGGGTGTAGCGCTCGCCGTCCTCGACCTCGTACAGCGGCCAGGCGCCGCATTCGACCGCCAGCCGCGACATGGCGATGCCGGAGTCGTCGGGCAGGCCCCAGCCGTCGAGGCACGGCACCAGCACGTTCAGGAAGCGGGTGCCGCGCAGGCCCATGGCCTTGCGCACCTTGGCGGTGAGGTCGTTCATGTAGCCGGTGGCGGCGGTGGCGACGTAGGGGATGCCGTGGGCGGCGAGGATGCCGATGATGTCCTTCTTGCGGGTCGGCTTGCCGCCGGGGGTCGACGCGGTGTGGGCGTGCAGCGGCGTCGACGAGCTCTTCTGCGCCCCGGTGTTCATGTAGCCCTCGTTGTCGAAGCAGACGTAGAGGATCTCCTCGTTGCGCTCGACCGCCGACGACAGCGCCTGGAAGCCGATGTCGTAGGTGCCGCCGTCGCCGGCGAAGCAGACCACGGTGGCGTCGTGCCGGCCGCGCTGGTTGAGCGCCCGGCGCAGGCCGCTGGCGGCGGCGGCAGCCGACTCCAGGGTGGTCTGGAACACCGGGATGCCGAGCGAGCTGTAGGGGTGCGGGCCGCAGATCACCGCGCCGCACGACGGCGGGAAGACGGCGACGGCATTCGGGCCGATGGTGTTGAGGATGGCGCGCAGCGCCAGCGACTCCTGGCAGCCTGGGCAGGCGGCGTGGCCGGGGTTGAACAGGCCCTGGTCGACGAGATCGATCTTGTGCATGGCGCTCACTCCACCCAGAGGGACTGGGGTTGCGGCTCGCGGCCGGCGCAGTCGGCGACGAACTGGTGGATCTTGGCCGGGGTCACGTTGACGCCGCCGACGCCGGCGAGCAGGCCGTGCACCGCCGGCGCGCGGCCCTCGAGGCCAAACAGCGCCGCCTTCAGCTCCTGGTGCAGGATGCCGCCGACGCCCGGCGAGTAGTTGCGGTCGAGCACCACGGCGCGGCCGATGCCGGCCAGCGCGGCGCGCACCGCGGCCAGCGGGAACGGGCGGAACAGGCGCACCTTGAGCAGGCCGACGCGCAGCCCGGCGGCGCGCAGGGCGTCGACCGCCACGCGCGCGGTGCCGGCCATGCTGCCCATGGTGACGATGGCGGTGTCGGCGTCGTCGAGGCGGTAGCGCTCGACCAGGCCGTAGCCGCGCCCGGTCAGCTCGCGCCAGGCGTCATCGGCCGCGGCGACGGCGTCGACCGCCTGCACCATGGCCGCGTCGAGGTCGCGCCGGGTGCGGTTGAAGGTCGCCTGGTCGATGACGTAGCCGAACGACTCGGCCCGGCCCGGCTCGACGAAGTGCTCGGGTCGGTAGGGCGGCAGGTAGCCGTCGACCAGCGCCTGGTCGGGCACGGCGACCGGCTCCATGGCGTGGGAGACGTAGAAGGCGTCGTGGCAGACCATCGCCGGCAGCGCCACCTGCTCGGCAACGCGGAACGCCTGGATGATGCTGTCGAGCGACTCCTGCGGCGTCTCCGAGTAGAGCTGGATCCAGCCGGTGTCGCGCTGCGCCAGGCTGTCGGTGGCGTCGGGCCAGAAGGCCCACGGCGAGGCGACGGTGCGGTTGACGTTGCACATGACGATGGGCGCGCGGCCGCCGGCGGCGTAGTGCAGCAGCTCGTGCATCAGCAGCAGCCCCTGCGAGGCGGTGGCGGTGAACACCCGGGCGCCGGCGAGCGAGGCGGCGATGCAGGCGGCCATGGCCGAGTGCTCCGACTCCGGGGTCAGCACCTCGGCGTCGATCTCGCCGGCGGCGTGGAAGTCGCCGAGCTTTTCCATGATCGGGCTCTGCGGCGTGATCGGGTAGACCGGGATCACCTGCGGCCGCGCCAGGCGCGCGCCCCAGGCGACGGCGTGGTTGCCGCTCAACAGCTGCAGGTCGGCCAGGGGGTGGGTTTCGGCCAGGGGGTGGGTCGCGCTCATTTGCCGCTCCTCATCTGGATGGCGCCGGTCGGACACTCCTTGACGCACAGGCCGCAGCCCTTGCAGTACTCGGTGCGGATGGCGTAGCCGTCCGGCAGCTTGCTCACCGCCATGTCCGGGCAGTAGAGGTAGCAGTTGTCGCAGTAGATGCAGCTGCCGCAGCTGAAGCAGCGCTCGGCCTCGGCCAGCGCGGCGTCGGCGGCCAGCGCCAGCTGCACCTCGTCGAAGTTGTCGATGCGCTCGGCGGGGGCGCGGCGCGGCGTCGCGGCGCGCGCCCGCGGCGGGTGGTAGTGGGTGTTGATGGCGGCGTAGGGGACCGCGTCGGGCTCGGCCTCGAAGTGGGCGGCCCGCTCCGGATTCAGGGCGCGGTCGATGGCCGCGGCGGCACTCTTGCCCATACCGACCGCGGCGGTGACGAAGCGCTCCATGCTGGCGACGTCGCCGCCGGCCCAGACGTTGCCCAGGTCGCAGCGGAAGTCGCCGTCGACGGCCAGCAGCGGGCCGCTGCCGGCGAACGGCGTCAGGTCGGCCTCCTGGCCGATCGACGGCACGATGGCGTCGGCGGCCAGCTCGAATGCGCTGTCCGCGACCGGGGTGACGGTGAACTCGCCGCGGGCCGCTCCCGGCACGAACTCGACCCGGGTGCAGTGCAGGGTCAGGCTGCCGTCGGCGTGGGCGGTGACCGACTGCAGCATGGCGCCGGCGACCAGGGTCAGCCCCTCCTCGAGCCCCTCGACCACTTCGTCGCGCTGCGCCGGCAGCTGCCCCTCGGCCTCGAGGGCGAGCACGGTGACGTCGCGGCCGTGGCGGCGGGCGGTGCGGGCGACGTCGAGCGCCGCGCTGCCGCCGCCGATGACCACCAGCCGCTGGCCGGTCTGCGGCCGGCCGCCGGCGTTGGTCTCGGCCAGGTAGCGGGCGCCGTCGATCACCCACGTCTGGTCGTAGTCGAGGCCGGGCAGCCGCTTCGACCGCGCCGCGCCGGTGGCGACGTAGACGGCGTCGAACTCCCGGCGCAGCCGGGCGAAGGCGGCGGCGTCGATCGCCTGGCCGGTGCGCGCCTCGACGCCGAGGTCGAGGATGCGCGCGATCTCGCCGTCGACGATGGCGTCGGCCAGCCGGTAGGGGGGGATGCCGTAGCGCAGCAGGCCGCCGAGGGCGGGCTGCGCCTCGAACAGGGTCACGCCGTAGCCGCGCCGGCGCAGCTGGTAGGCGACCGACAGGCCGGCCGGGCCGCCGCCGATGACGGCGATGCGCTGGTCGCGGCGGGCGGTCACCTCGGGGAAGCGCCAGCCGGCGGCCAGGGCGCGGTCGCCGACGGCGCGCTCGAGGCGGCAGATGGAGACCGCTTCATCGAGCTCGGCGCGGTTGCACGCCGCCTCGCACGGGTGGTGGCAGATGCGCCCGGCGATGGCCGGGAACGGGTTGTTCTCGACCAGGGTCAGCCAGGCGCCGAACGGGTCGCCGTCGCGCAGCTGGCCGATCCAGCGGGCGATGCTGCCGCCGACTGGGCAGGCCTGGTGGCAGGGCGAGGGGAGTTCGTTGTAGCCGGGCGTGGCGCTGCGCCAGGTGCCGGTGTGGATGACCGCGGTCGAGCCGTTGGACCAGAGCGGCGAGGTGGCGGTGTTCATGCGGCGCTCTCCCGGGTGTTGAGCAGGGTGCGCATGGCGGCGAAGCCCTCGCGGCAGGCGCGCACGTTCTCCTCCTGCTTGACCGGCGTCTGCGCGCGCAGGACGCGGTCGAGGGTGGCCGGTGCCGGTGCGTCGAGCACCGCGGCGACGGCGCCGAGCAGCGCCGAGTTGACGATCCGGCCCATGCCGTTGCGCTGGGCGATGGCGATGCCGTCGACCGGCAGGATGGTCAGGTCGCCGTGGGCGGCGAAGGCGGCGACCGGCTGCGCCGAGTTGACCACCAGGGTGGTCTCCGGCGTCGCCAGGGCGAGCAGCCGGGCGTCGAGCAGGCTGTCGTCGAAGCAGAGGATCGCTTGTGGCTGCTCGATGTTGCAGCGCAGCCGGATGGGGGCGTCGTCGACCCGCAGGAAGGAGAAGACCGGGGTGCCGCGGCGGGCGCCGCCGTAGGTGGCGAAGGTCTGCACGTAGCGCCCTTCGGCGAAAAAGGCGCGCGCCAGCAGGTTGCCGGCGGTCTGGGCGCCCTGGCCGCCGCGCCCCTGGACGATGATCTCAAGCATCGGGTGGTCTCCTCTGTCCCGGACGCGCTGTCCGCGGGGCCGCAAGCGCGCCGTGACGAGGACACGGACGACGGGACCGGCGGTGCTGTACGGGTGGTCGGGCGAGGCGCGGGCGGCACGGCGGAACCGTGACGCGGGCATCGCCGCCCTGGTGAATCCTCCTCGCTCCATGGCCGGCGTCTCGTCCGGACGCCGTGCCGGGACGTCCTGGTGGATGTCCCGTTATTGATACCGGTCATTATATTTACGTTGACGTAAACGTCAATATATAAATGGTCACCCGGGCCTAAGCGCGGCCTGGGTCAATGTCCGGCGGCGCCGTTTCTGTCACCTTCGAGCTGACAAGCGGCAGCCGGTCTGGACAGGTGGGCGGCTGGCCCCAAAATCAATCGCGCGGTCGAGATCGCGCCGGACGCAGTTATAGACATGGCGGAACGGTCGTTCGCGAAAGAGGTCCGGGACCTGCGCCTCGGCGCCGGCGAGACCTTCCACGGCGAGGGCATCCTGGCCGTGACCAAGGCGCTGCTGCAGTCCGGCGTGGCCTACGTCGGCGGCTACCAGGGGGCGCCGATCTCGCACCTGATGGACGTCCTCGGCGACGCCCAGCAGCAGGGCATCCTCGACGAGTGGGGTGTCCACTTCGAGTCCAGCGCCTCGGAGGCGGCGGCCGCGGCGATGCTCGCCGCGTCGGTCAACTACCCGCTGCGCGGCGCGGTCACCTGGAAGTCGCCGGTCGGCACCAACGTCGCCTCCGACGCCCTGGCCAACCTCGCCTCGGGCGGGGTCACCGGCGGCGCCCTGATCGTCGTCGGCGAGGACTACGGCGAGGGCTCCAGCATCATGCAGGAGCGCACCCACGCCTTCGCCATGAAGTCGCAGCTCTGGCTGCTCGACCCGCGGCCGAACCTGGAGTCGATCGTCGCCGCGGTCGCGCACGGTTTCGCCCTGTCCGAGGCGAGCCGCACGCCGGTCATGCTCGAGCTGCGCATCCGCGCCTGCCATGTCTACGGCCAGTTCACCGCCAGCGACAACCGGCGCCCGGCGCCGACCCTGGCCGAGGCGCTGGCGCAGCCGCGGCGCGACACCGACCGCATCGTGCTGCCGCCGGTGGCGTTCGCCCACGAGCAGGAGAAGATCGCCGACCGCTGGCCCGCCGCCGTCGCCTACATCCGCGAGCACGGCCTCAACGAGCTGTTTCCCGGCGCCGGCGGCGAGGTCGGCCTGATCCTGCAGGGCGGGCTCTACAACAGCGTCATCCGCGCGCTGCAGCTGCTCGGCCTGGCCGACGTCTACGGCGACACCCCGCTGCCGCTGTACGTCATGAACGTCACCTACCCGCTGATCGACGACGAGCTGGTCGCCTTCTGCCGCGACAAGCGCGCGGTGCTGATGATCGAGGAGGGGCAGCCCGACTTCCTCGAGCAGGCGCTGCACGCCGTCCTGCGCAAGGCCGGCGTCGCCACCCGGGTCGAGGGCAAGGGGCGGCTGCCGGCCGCCGGCGAGTACACCCCGCTGGTGCTCGAGGAGGGGCTGGCGCGCTTCCTCGAGGCGCACGGCGGCGCGGCGCTGCGGCCGGGCCCGGCCGGGTCGGCACGGCTGCACCCGGTGGCGCGGGAGCAGGGCGAGCGGCTCGCCGCAGTGGTGCCGGAGCGCCCGGCCGGCTTCTGCACCGGCTGCCCCGAGCGGCCGCTGTTCGGCGCCATCAAGCTGCTGCAGCAGGAGTTCGGCGAGTTCCACATCAGCTGCGACATCGGCTGCCACCTGTTCTCGATCCTGCCGCCGTTCAACGTCGGCAACACCACCATGGGCTACGGCCTCGGCGCCGCCGGCAGCGCCGCGTTCAACGTCCCCGCCGGGCGCGGCCGGGTGCTCAGCGTCATGGGTGACGGCGGCTTCTGGCACAACGGCCTGACCAGCGGCGTCGGCAACGCCGTGTTCAACAGGAACGACAACGTCATCGTCATCGTCGACAACGGCTACGCGGCGGCGACCGGCGGCCAGGACGTGCTGTCGTCGGCCGCGGCCAATCCGGCGCGCAGCACCGGCAACAGCATCGAAAAGGCGGTGCGCGGGGTCGGCGTCAACTGGGTGCGCACCGTGCCCTGGACCTACGACGTCGGCCAGGTGCGCGACGTCCTGCGCGCGGCGCTGGAGAGCGACCAGCCGGGGCCGAAGGTGGTCATCGCCCGCTCCGAGTGCATGCTCAACAAGCAGCGCCGCGAGCGGCCGCGTTTTCAGACCCGGGTGCGTGGCGGCAAGCGGGCGGTGCGCCAGCGCTTCGGCGTCGACGCCGACGTCTGCACCGGCGACCGCGCCTGCATGCGCCTCTCCGGCTGCCCGTCGCTGACCCTGCGCGAGAACCCCGACCCGCTGCGCGACACGCCGGTGACCACGGTGGTCGACAGCTGCGTCGGCTGCGGCTACTGCGGCGAGGTGGCCCACGCGGCGGTGCTCTGCCCGTCGTTCTACCGCGTCGACATCGTCTACCACCCCAACCTGTTCGACCGCCTGCTCGAACGGCTGCGCCAGCGCGTCATCGGCTGGCTGGTCGCGCGCGGCGCGGCGGTGACATGAGGTGCCGGCGATGACCGACACGACCCCGCCGCGGCCGATCTCGATCGCCATCTCCGCCATGGGCGGCCAGGGCGGCGGCGTGCTGGCCGACTGGATCCTGCAGGTCGCCGAGGGTGCCGGCTGGACGGTGCAGACCACCTCGGTGCCGGGGGTGGCCCAGCGCACCGGGGCGACGGTCTACTACGTGGCGCTGTTCCCGCCGGCGGACGACGACCGGCGGCCGGTGCTCGGCCTGATGCCGGTCCCGGGCGATGTCGACATCTGCCTCGCCGCCGAGCTGATGGAGGCGGGGCGGGCGCTGCGGCGCGGCTACGTCACCCCCGACCGGACGGTGCTGATCGCCTCGACCCACCGCGACTACGCCATCGAGGAGAAGAGTGCCCTCGGCGACGGCCGCCGCGACGGCGACGCGGTGCTCGACGCCGCGGCGCAGGCCTCGGCGCGGCTGATCGCCTTCGACATGGAGGCGCTGGCGCGCCAGCACGGCAGCGTCATCAGCGCGGTGCTGCTCGGCGTGCTGGCTGGCGCCGCCGTGCTGCCGTTCGCGCGCGCCGACTTCGAGGCGGCGATCCGCCAGGCCGGCAAGGGGGTCGACGCCAGCCTCGCCGCCTTCGCCGCCGGCTGCGCTCGGGTCAGCGGCGCACCCGCCACGGCGGTGAGCGCCGCCGCGGACGAGGTGGAGCTGCCGCACGGCCTGCGCGAACGGGTCGCCGTGAGCTACCGGGAGCCGCTGCGCAGCGTGGTCACGCTGGGGGTCGCGCGCATGCTCGACTACCAGGACGAGGAGTACGCCACGCTCTACCTCGAGCGGCTGGAGCCGTTTGTCGACCTCGACCCCCGGGGTCAGCCGCTGGCCAGCGAGATCGCCCGCCACCTGGCGCTGTGGATGGCCTTCGAGGACACCTTCCGCGTCGCCGACCTGAAGCGCCGGCCGGAGCGCTTCGCCCGCATCCGCGCCGAGGTCGGGGCGCAGCCGGGCCAGCTGCTGCGGGTGACCGAGTACCTGCATCCGCGCCTGGAGGAGGTGGCCGACAGCCTGCCCGAGCCGTGGGGGCGCCGGGTGCTGACCTGGCCGTGGCTGCGCTGGCTGGCCCGCCGCCTGGTCGGCCGCGGGCGCAAGGTCGCCAGCCACACCGTCACCGGCTACCTGCAGCTCTGGCTGCTGGCCCACGGCGCCCGCTGGCGCCGCGCCACCCCGCGCTACGCCCGCGAGCAGGCGGCCATCGAGGGCTGGCTGGCGCAGCTGCGCGCGCTGGCGCCGGGCGACCCGGCGCTGGCGGTCGAGCTGGCCCGCTGCCAGCAGCTGGTGCGCGGCTACGGCGACACCCACGCCCGCGGCGAAAGCGTCTACCAGCGCATCGTCGAGCGCGCCGCCACCCTGGCCGGCCAGGCCGACGCCGCGGCGACCGTCGCCCGGCTGCGCGAGGCGGCGCTGGCCGACGAGCAGGGGACGCGCCTGGGCGAGGTGCTGGTCACCTTGGAGCGCCGCCCGCGGCCGACCGCCGCCTGAGGGCGTACGAAGCGTCCCACTGCGCGGTCCGCTCGCTGCGTTGGGCGGGTCCCGCGCCTCACCGATCGACCCGGTCTGTCCCGTCGCTGCGCTCCGTCAGCCGCGCGCGACGATTCCTTCTCGAACCCTGAACCGCACCCCGCGCCGGGTCAGCCGGCAACCCGCGCCCCGAGGGCGCGCAGCAGCGCCGCGCCGTCCCCCTGCCACGACGCCCCGTGCATGCACGCCAGCGTGGTCGGCCCGGCGGCGGCCAGCCGGTCGAGCTGGGCGCGCGTCTCCGGGGCGTGGGCGTAGTAGTCCATGCGGCCGCGGAAGGCCTCGCTCGGCTCGAGGATGTCGGCTGTGGTCAGCGGCGCGTGGTCGGCCCCGCCCTGGGTGAACAGGTCGCCGCAGAGCAGGGTGCCGCCGGTCTCGTCCATCAGGAAGCCGCAGTCCCAGCCGTGCGGCAGGTGCGGGGTGGCGTACCAGCGCAGGGTGTGGCTGCCGAGGTTGACCTGCTCGCCGTCGGCGAGGGCGCGCGGCGGGCGGTCGGCGACATCGCCGATCGAGACCATGGCGCCGACCTGGCCGCACAGCGGCGCCGCTTGCGGCGCCACGCGCAGGAAGTCGTTGAGGGCGCCGCACTCGTCGGCCTCGTAGTGGGAGAAGGCGAGGTGGCGCAGCCGCTCCAGCGGCAGGACCGCGGCGATCGCCTCGCTGACCAATGGGAACAGGCCGCGTGGCCCGGTGTGGAACAGCAGCGGTTCCTCGTCGACCAGCAGGAACTGGTTGAAAGTGAAGCCGCCGGGGACGGCGCTGACCGGGGTGCTGATGCGGAACAGCCCGGCGGTGATTTCGTCGATGCGGGTGCCGGAGGTGGTGTTGGTGATCATCGGGTTCCCTTTTGCGGGCGGGCGGAGGGGCCGGACGGCGTGGGGGCGCTGCCGGGGCCGTGGTGGCGTGCCAGCTGGGCCAGCGTCGCGACCAGAAGATCCGGTGCCTGCGTGCGCACCGGGCTGGCCTCGCCGGCGAGTTGCTGCCAGGCGGGAAAGCCGGTCAGCAGTTGGCACAGCGCCAGCAGCGCCGGCGGCGGCGCGGCGCCGAAGACCGGCTCCAGGGCGGCGACGATGAGCTGCCGACGGCGCTCGTCGGCCTGCGCCAGCCACTGCGCCAGTTCGGGCACCTGGGTCGCCTCGTACAGCGTCCAGCGCAGCCACGGGGCGAAGTAGGCGTACTGGGCGAACAGCGCCGCGACCAGGGCGCGCAGGCGGCCGTCGAGGTCGTCGCGGCCGGCGAAGATCTCCGGGCCGAGGGCCGGGGCGTGGGCCGCGGCCTGGTCGGTGCAGGCGGCGAGCAGGTCGCCGACGGTGGGGAAGTGGTTGTAGACGGTCGGGATCGAGACGTCGGCGCGCTCGGCGATCATGGCGTAGGTGGTGCCGAGGGCGCCGTGCTCGGCGTGCAGGCTGACCGTGCTGGCGACGATCCGGCGCCGGGTCTCGGCCCGGGCGGCCTGGCGCCGGTCGGAGCGGTAGCGGCGGGGGCTCATGGGCGTGTCATGGGCGTGACATGGCGTGGCGCGCCTCCTCGTTAATTGAATTTACCGTAAATAAAACGAAATATGATGTCAAGGCCCCGGGGTCGCCGGCGCTCGCTGGTGCGAATGACTCCGATGTTGCCGCGCAACAATTTTGACCTTAAACATTTTAGGTTGAAAATAGTTTTCCGGGCGGCTAGATTGAAGCTTGGCAAGGCAACGGAGAACGGCTGGATGAAAATCGTCTGCCTCGGCGGAGGCCCTGCGGGACTCTACTTCGCCATCTCGATGAAGGTCCGCGACCCGGCCCACGAGGTGGTCGTGATCGAGCGCAACCGGCCCGACGACACCTTCGGCTGGGGCGTGGTCTTTTCCGACCAGACGCTGGACAACCTGCGCGCCAACGACCCGGTCAGCGCGGCCGTCATCCTGGCCGAGTTCGCCCACTGGGACGACATCGACGTCCACTTCCGCGGCCGCTGCATCACCTCGGGTGGCCACGGCTTCGCCGGCATCGCCCGGCGCCGGCTGCTGCAGCTGCTGCACGACCGCTGCCGCGAGCTGGGCGTCGAGCTGCGCTTCGAGACCGAGGCCGAGGAACCGGCGGCCTACGCCGACGCCGACCTGGTGATCGCCTGCGACGGCATCAACAGCCGCATCCGCGACGCCCATGCCGACTGGTTCGCGCCCGACATCGACGTGCGCCCGAACAAGTTCATCTGGCTCGGCACCCGGCGCCGCTTCGACGCCTTCACCTTCATCTTCACCGAGACCGAGCACGGCTGGATCTGGGTCCACGCCTACCGCTTCGACGACGCCACCTCGACCTTCATCGTCGAGTGCCAGGAGGCGACCTGGCGCGGGCTCGGCTTCGACCGCATGACCACCGACCAGACCATCGCCGCCTGCGAGCGGCTGTTCGCCGACCACCTCGACGGCCACGCGCTGATCAGCAACGCGCGTCACCTGCGCGGCTCGGCCTGGCTCAACTTCCGCCGCATCAACTGCGCCCGCTACCACCACGGCAACCTGGTGCTGATGGGCGACGCCGCCCACACCGCCCACTTCTCCATCGGCTCCGGCACCAAGCTGGCGTTCGAGGACGCCATCGACCTGGCCGCGCGGCTCCACGCCGGGGTCAGCCGCGAGCAGGCGCTGGACGGCTACCAGGAGGCGCGCCGGCTCGAGGTGCTGAAGCTGCAGAGCGCGGCGCGCAACTCCATGGAGTGGTTCGAGCACGTCCCGCGCTACGTCGGGTTCGCGCCCGAGCAGTTCGCCTACGCCCTGCTGACCCGCAGCCAGCGGGTCAGCCACGAGAACCTGCGCCTGCGCGACCGCGGCTGGCTGGAGGGGGTCGAGCGCTGGTTTGCCGGGCGCAGCGGCCGCGCGGCGGCGGTGCCGCCGATGTTCACCCCGTTCCGGCTGCGCGAACTGGAGCTGGCCAACCGGGTGGTGGTCTCGCCGATGTCGATGTACAGCGCCGTGGACGGCCTGCCCGACGACTTCCACCTGGTCCACTACGGCTCCCGCGCCCAGGGCGGCGCCGGCCTGCTGTTCACCGAAATGACCGACGTCGAGCGCGACGGCCGCATCACCCCCGGCTGCGCCGGCATGTACAGCGACGAACACGTTGCCGCCTGGAAGCGCATCGTCGACTTCGTCCACGGCCACAGCCAGGCCAGGTTCTGCCTGCAGCTCGGCCACGCCGGCCCGAAGGGCTCGACCAAGCTAGGCTGGGAGGGTATGGACGAGCCGCTCGAGACCGGAGGCTGGGAGCTGATCGCGCCGTCGGCGCTCGCCTGGGCGCCGGGCAACCCGGTGCCGCGGGCGATGACCCGCGCCGACATGGACCGGGTGCGCGACGCCTTCGTGCGGGCGACGCACATGGCCGCGGCGGCCGGCTTCGACATGGTCGAGCTGCATGCCGCCCACGGCTACCTGCTGTCGGCCTTCATCACGCCGCTGACCAACCGGCGCGACGACGCCTACGGCGGCTCGCTGGAGAACCGGCTGCGCTTCCCGCTGGAGGTGTTCGCCGCCATGCGCGCCGCCTGGCCGCAGCAGCAGCCGATGTCGGTGCGCGTCTCGGCGACCGACTGGATCCCCGACCGCGGCGAGCAGTCGCCGGCGGAACGCGGCATCACCCCGGACGATGCGGTGGCCATCGCCCGCGCCTTCGCCGCCGCCGGCGCCGACATCATCGACGTCTCCGCCGGCCAGACCAGCCCCCGCGGCGAGCCGGTCTACGGGCGCATGTTCCAGACCCCGTTCGCCGACCGCATCCGCAACGAGGCCGGGATCGCCACCATGGCGGTCGGCAACATCTACGAGATCGACCACGTCAACAGCATCCTCGCCGCCGGCCGCGCCGACCTCTGCTGCCTGGCCCGGCCGCACCTGGCCGACCCCTACTGGACCCTGCGCGCCGCCGCCGAGCAGGGCTACGCCGAGCAGCCGTGGCCGCCGCAGTACCTGACCGGCAAGGCGCAGCTGGAACGCAACCTGCAGCGTGCCGCGGAGATGGCCATCCATGTCTGACCAGGCCCCCCGCCACTCGCACCTGGAGCCGGAGCCGTCGCGCCACGCCGTGGTCACCGGCGGCGGCCGCGGCATCGGCGCGGCCGTCGCCCGCGCCCTGATCGAGGCCGGCCTGCACGTGACCCTGATGGGGCGCGACGAGGTGACGCTGGCCGCCGCCCATGCCGAACTGGGGGCGCTGCAGACGGTGCCGGTCGACGTCACGGACGCCGCCGCGGTGCGCCGCGCCTTTGCCACCGCGGTCGCCCAGGGCGGGCCGGTCGGGGTGCTGGTCAACAATGCGGGGGCGGCGGCGAGCGCCCCGTTCGAACGCACCGACCAGGCGTTGCTCGAGCGCATGCTGGCGGTCAACCTGACCGGTGTCTTCCTCTGCAGCCAGGCGGTGCTGGCCGGGATGCGGGCGCACGGCTGGGGCCGGATCGTCAACGTCGCCAGCACCGCCGGCCTCAAGGGCTACCCCTACGTCAGCGCCTACTGCGCGGCCAAGCACGGCGTCATCGGCCTGACCCGGGCGCTGGCGCTGGAGACCGCGCGCGACGGCATCACCGTCAACGCCGTCTGCCCCGGCTACACCGACACCGACATGACCCGGCAGACGCTGGCCAACATCCGCGCCAAGACCGGGCGCGACGACGCCGCGGCGCGTGCCGAGCTGGTGCGCCACAACCCCCAGGGGCGGCTGGTCGACCCGGCCGAGGTGGCCGCCGCGGTCGCCTGGCTGTGCGCCGAGGGCAGCGCCGCGATCACCGGCCAGGCGATCGCCGTCGCCGGCGGGGAGGTGATGTGAGCCGCGCCGCGGTCGCGCCGGCGCCGGCGACGGGCAAGCGGTCGCTGCGCATCTGGCTGCGGCTGCTCGGCTGCAGCACCCTGATCGAGCACGCGGTGCGGGTGCGCCTGCGCGCCGAGTTCGGCATCACCCTGCCGCAGTTCGACGTCCTGGCCGAACTCGACGCCGCCGGCGAGGCGCAGACCATGTCGGCGCTGTCGCGCCGGCTGATGGTCTCCAACGGCAACGTCACCGGCGTCATCGACCGCCTCGCCCGCGCCGGCCTGGTCAGCCGCAGCGCCTCGGCCGACGACCGGCGGGTGCAGTTCATCGCCCTGACCCCGCGCGGACGGCGCCGCTTCGCCGCCATGGCGGCGGCCCACGAGCTGTGGATCGACAGCCTGCTCGGCGGCCTCGGCGAGGCCGACGGCGAGCGCCTCGACCGGCTGCTCGAGCGAACCAAGAAACTGATCCGCGACCACGCGACCAGGAGCCCGCAGCGATGAATCCCGCCACCTTCGCCCCCGACCATTTCGCCTGGAGCTGCAGCGACGGCGTCGCCGTCATCACCCTGGACCGTCCCGAGCGCAAGAACCCGCTGACCTTCGCCTCCTACGCCGAGCTGCGCGACACCTTTCGCGACCTGGCCTACAGCGACCAGGTGCGCGCGGTGGTGCTGACCGGCGCCGGCGGCAACTTCTGCTCCGGCGGCGACGTGCACGAGATCATCGGCCCGCTGACCGGCATGGACATGAAGGGGCTGCTCGCCTTCACCCGCATGACCGGCGATGTGGTCAAGGCGATGCGCGCCTGCCCGCAGCCGGTGATCGCCGCGGTCGACGGCATCTGCGTCGGTGCCGGCGCCATCCTGGCCATGGCCAGCGACCTGCGCCTGGGCACGCCGGCGGCCAGGGTGGCGTTCCTGTTCACCCGCGTCGGCCTGGCCGGCTGCGACATGGGCGCCTGCGCCGTGCTGCCGCGCCTGATCGGCCAGGGGCGCGCTGCCGAGCTGCTGTTCACCGGCCGCTCGATGAGTGCCGAGGAGGGCGAGCGCTGGGGCTTTTTCAACCGCCTGGTCGATGCTGCCACGCTGCTCGACGCCGCCCGCAGCCTGGCTGCGCAGCTCGCCACCGGGCCGAACTTCGCCCACGCCATGACCAAGACCATGCTCAACCAGGAGTGGAACATGGGCCTTGACCAGGCGATCGAGGCCGAGGCGCAGGCGCAGGCGATCTGCATGCAGACTGCCGACTTCGAGCGCGCCTACCACGCCTTCGTGGCCAAGCAGAAGCCGGTCTTCGAGGGCGACTGATGACCCCGGCCGACCAACTCGCCTGGCCCTTTTTCGCCCCGCGCCACCGCGAGCTGGCGAGCGCGATCGCCGCCTGGGCGGCGCAGGAGATCCCGCCGCTGGCCGCTGCCGCGGGCGACGTCGACGTCGACACCGCCTGCCGCGACCTGGTCGCGCGGCTCGGCGCCGCCGGCTGGCTGCAGCACTGCGCCAGCGACCGCGGCCGGCTGGACGTGCGCAGCCTCTGCCTGCTGCGCGAGGCGCTGGCCTACCACTGGGGGCTGGCCGACTTCGCGCTGGCGATGCAGGGGCTCGGCAGCGGCCCGGTGTCGCTGTTCGGCACCCCCGAGCAAAAGGCGGCTTGGCTGCCCGGGGTGCGGGCGGGGACGCTGCTGCCGGCGTTCGCGCTGTCCGAGCCGGAGGCCGGCTCCGACGTCGCCGCGCTGGCGACCACGGCCACGGCCGACGGCGACGACTACCTGCTCGACGGCAGCAAGACCTGGATCTCCAACGGCGGCATCGCCGACCTCTACATCGTCTTCGCCCGCACCGGCGAGGGGCCCGGCGCGCGCGGCCTGAGCGCCTTCGCCGTCGACGCCGACACGCCGGGTTTGTCCGTCGCCGGGCGCATCGAGGTGATCGCTCCGCACCCGCTGGCGACGCTCGCCTTCGACGCCTGCCGGGTGCCGCGCACGCGGTTGCTGGGCGCGCCGGGCGACGGCTTCAAGGTGGCCATGGCGACCCTGGACGTGTTCCGCACCACCGTCGGCGCCGCCGCCCTCGGCTTCGCCCGGCGCGCCCTCGACGAGACCCTGGACCGGGTCACCACGCGCCGGCTGTTCGGCGCCCCGATGGCCGCGATGCCGGTGACCCGGGCGACGCTGGCGGAGATGGCGCTGGCGGTCGACAGCAGCGCGCTGCTGGTCTACCGCGCCGCCTGGACCCGCGACGAGGTCGCCGACCGCGTCACCCGCGAGGCGGCGCTGGCCAAGCTGCACGCCAGCGAGGCGGCGCAGCGGGTGATCGACAGCGCGGTGCAGCTGCACGGTGGCCATGGCGTGGTCAGCGGCTCGCCGGTGGAGACGCTCTACCGCGAGATCCGGGCGCTGCGGATCTACGAGGGGGCGAGCGAGGTGCAACGCGAGATCGTCGCGCGCGAGCTGCTCAAGGCGTGGCCGCCGCGTCCCACTGCTTGAGGAGGAGAAGGCGATGAACGACTACACCGCCCACGTCGACACCTTTGCCCGCGACAACCTGCCGCCGCGGGCGGCGTGGCCCGATTTCATCAACCTCGACCGGCTCGGCTACCCGCCGCGGTTCAACTGCGCCGTCGAGCTGCTCGACCGCGCCGTCGACGAGGGCCACGGCGACGCCGTGGTGCTGCGCGCGCCGCACCTGGTCTGGACCTACCGCGAGTTGCAGGCCCACGCCGACCGCATCGCCCACGTGCTGGTGCGCGACCTCGGCATGGTGACCGGCGAGCGGGTGCTGCTGCGCGGGCCGAACAACCCGTGGATGGTCGCCTGCTGGTTCGGCATCGTGAAGGCAGGCGGCATCGCCGTCGCCACCATGCCGCTGCTGCGGGCGCCGGAACTGGAGAAGGTCCTGACCAAGGCGCGGGTCCGGCTGGCGCTGTGCGACAGCCGGCTGCTGGACGAGCTGGAGCGGGCGAGGGCGCTGGCGCCGGTGCTGGAGCGGGTGGTCGACTTCAACGGCGGCGAGCTGGAGCGGCTGATGACGCGCCACCCGGCCGGCTTCGAGCCGGCCTACACCGCGGCCGATGACGTCTGCCTGATCGCCTTCACCTCCGGCACCACCGGCAAGCCCAAGGGGACCATGCACTTCCATCGCGACGTGCTGGCGGTCTGCGACACCTTTTCGCGCGACGTGCTCAAGCCGGGCGCCGACGATCTGTTCCTCGGCAGCCCGCCGCTGGCGTTCACCTTCGGCCTCGGCGGCCTGACCCTGTTCCCGATGCGCGCGCGCGCCGCCACCGCACTGGTCGAGCAGGTGGCGCCGGGCGACCTGTTGGCCGCCATCGGCCAGTTCCGCCCGACCGTCCTGTTCACCTCGCCGACCGCCTACCGCGCGCTGCTCGACCTGCTCGACGACGGCGCCGACCTCACCAGCCTGCGCCAGTGCGTCTCGGCCGGCGAGACGCTGCCGAAACCGACCTCCGACGCCTGGTTCGAACGCACCGGCCTGCGCATCATCGACGGCATCGGCTCGACCGAGCTGCTGCACATCTTCATCTCGGCGGCCGGCGACGCCATCCGTCCCGGGGCCACCGGGGTCGCGGTGCCGGGCTACGAGGCGCGGGTGATCGACGACGACGGTCAGCCGCTGCCGCCGGGCACGGCGGGGCGCCTCGCGGTACGCGGCCCGACCGGCTGCCGCTACCTCGACGACCCGCGCCAGGCCGACTACGTGGTCGCCGGCTGGAACGTCACCGGCGACACCTACCTGCAGGACGAGGACGGCTATTTCTGGTTCCAGGCGCGCTCCGACGACATGATCATCTCGTCCGGCTACAACATCGCCGGACCCGAGGTCGAGGCGGCGCTGCTCGGCCACGAGGCGGTCGCCGAGTGCGCGGTGGTCGCCTCGCCGGACGCCCGGCGCGGCGAGATCGTCAAGGCCTTTGTCGTGCTGCGCCAGCCGGAGCGGGCGGTCGAGGTCGGGCTGGCCAGCGACCTGCAGACCTACGTCAAGCAGACCATCGCCCCGTACAAGTACCCGCGCGCGATCGAGTTCGTCGACGCCCTGCCGCGCACCGAGACCGGCAAGGTGCAGCGCTTCAGGCTGCGCCAGCGCGAGTTGGACCGGCAGGGCGACTGAGCGGCGCCGGCGCGTACCCCCGTTTCCCCACTGACAGGAGGCTTTCGATGCACCAGGTTCTGCAACCGCCGGGCTGGGCCCGGCCCAAGGGCTACGCCAACGGCATGGTCGCCAGCGGCCGCATGGTCTTTGTCGCCGGCCAGGTCGGCTGGAACGCCGAGGAGCGGTTCGAGAGCGCCGACTTCGTCGCCCAGGCGCGGCAGGCGCTGGCCAACATCGTCGCCGTGCTGGCCGAGGCCGGGGCCGGCGCCGAGAGCCTGGTGCGCATGACCTGGTACGTGCTCGACAAGGCCGAGTACCTTGGCGCGGCCCGCGACCTGGGCGCCGCCTACCGCGAGGTGATCGGCGACCACTTCCCGGCCATGAGCCTGGTGCAGGTGGCCGGGCTGGTCGAGGAGGGCGCCAGGCTGGAGATCGAGGCGACCGCGGTGATCCCGTGACCCCGCGCCGGTGTCCCTGTAATCCTGGGACTACAAGACAAGGGGGAATTGGATGACATTTTTACCGGATTTACCTTATTGCAGCCCACTGTGCAGCCCATTAAGGTGATCCTGTAGGGTTGTAACACCCTCGGGGTAGGCAAAACAGAAACTTGCGACCGCGTAGCCGGTCTCGCAGGCAGCCCATCCCTGCCCTTTGTCCCACGGGACAATGGCAGCGGCCGGCGAGATGCCCGATCTTGTGGATAAAGCTACGGAGAGAACCGTCATGACCAATCCAGTCTTCCTCCAGTTGATCGCCTTTTTCCTGGTCTCCGCCGGCGTCTTTTTCCTTTTCTGGTCGCTGCAGAACCGGGTCGCCCGGGGCAGGGGCCAGAGCGAGGAGAGCAGGGTCAAGGCGCTGATGGCCGGCGGCGACGATTTCCGCCAGTTCGCCCTGCTCTACCTGCAGCTCGAGGCGCTGACCGTCGAGGGCTGCCACAAGATCGGCCTGAGCACGCGCAAGATCGGCGGCCTGTACAAGGAGCCGGTCGATGTCGACACCTGGTCGCTGATGCTCGAGCTGCTGCGCAAGGAGCGGATCAGCTTCCGCACCTACACCTCCTACCTGCGCGCCCGCCGCCTCTGGGTCCGGCTGCTGTCGGGGCACCACGAGGGGATCGACAAGGAGTCGATCAAGGGCTGCAGCAGCGTGGTCGCCCGCCTGATCGAGGAACTCGGGGTGACCGAGGCCGCCGCCGACAAGCGCGTGACCGAACGCCTCGCCGCCGCCGGCGCCGCCTGACACCCCCCAGTTACCACCGTCGAAGCCGGGCCCCAGTGCCCGGCTTCCGCGTTTCTGGCGGCGGGCCGCGGCGCCGATCGCCGCGCCCGTCCCGCCCGAGCCCGGTCGATGCCGCCGTCCTGTTCTCCCGACCGCCCGGCCACGCGCGCCCTGGCCGCGCTGTTCGCCGGCGCGGTCGCCATCGCCTTCGCCCCGATCTTCGTCCGCCTCAGCGAGCTGGGGCCGTCGGCGACGGCCTTCCATCGCCTGGCGCTGGCGCTGCCGGCGCTGTGGCTCTGGGTCTGGCTGGAGCAGCCGCTGCACACCCGCGTCGGCGCCCGCCACCGGCTGCCGGCGTCGCGCGGCGATTTCCTGCGCCTGGCGTTGGCCGGGCTCTTTTTCGCCGGCGACCTGGCGGTCTGGCACTGGTCGATCAACTTCACCTCGGTCGCCAACGCCACGCTGCTGGCCAATGTCGCGCCGGTCTTCGTCACCCTCGGCGGCTGGCTGCTGTTCGGCCAGCGCTTCAGCGGCCGCTTCCTCCTCGGCCTGGTGCTGGCGCTGGCCGGGGCCGCGGTGTTGATGGGACGGAGTCTGAGCTTCGGCGTCGAGCAGCTGCTCGGTGACGCCCTCGGGCTGCTGGCCGCGCTCTTCTATGCCAGCTACATCCTGGCCGTCGGCCGGCTGCGCGCGACCTTTTCGACCGCGACCATCATGGCCTGGAGCGGTGCGGTCACCGCCATCACCCTGCTGCCGGTGGCGCTGCTGGCGGGCGAGTCGCTGCTGCCGGTGACCGCGTTCGGCTGGGGCATGCTGCTCGGGCTGGCGCTGTTCTCGCACACCTGCGGCCAGAGCCTGATCGCCTACGCCCTGGCTCACCTGCCCGCGGCCTTTTCGTCGGTCGGGCTGCTGCTGCAACCGGCGGTCGCCGCCCTGCTGGCGTGGTGGCTGCTGGCCGAGCCGCTCGGCGGCTGGCAGGCGCTGGGCGGCGCGGTGGTGCTCGCCGGCATCGTGCTGGCGCGCCGGGCGAGCTGCAGCCCGGGGCGCGACCGCGCGGGCGGATGAGCTCGCCGCCCGTCCCGGCGGCAGGCGCATGCCATACTCCCGGGCAGGAGCGGACCAGGAGCGGCGGATGGGGGATCAGGGCGTGTGCATCGACCGGCTCGATCGCCTAGTACCGTGACCCATAGATTTCGCTACGACCAGAGCCCCCCGGAGGTGCCAGGACAAGGCGCAGCGCGCAGGCCATGGTCCAGCCCTGGTCAAGCGCTGCAACGCCGGCCTGGCGAC
>Ga0326597_10000800_pt1 | contig 53748 bp, 42 predicted proteins | sample RVTome_12_FD_203789 | JGI IMG/M metagenome (GOLD analysis project Ga0326597, IMG submission 203789) | Soil microbial communities from uranium-contaminated site in the Upper Colorado River Basin, Wyoming, United States - RVT100D185 | ecosystem: Environmental > Terrestrial > Soil > Contaminated >... | reverse complement strand
CGTACAATTATGACGTGTTAAACCGGTTGACGAGCATCACAAATAACCAGGGATTGACGACGACTTTCACATACGACACTCTGGGCCGACGGACTACCATGACTCACAATAACGGTGTGGTGACGACTTACACCTACGATGCGGCTTCACAGTTACTGAGTTTGGTCCACCAACTCGGGCTAAATCCACCAATAAATTCCTTTGCTTATACATACGACAAGGTGGGGAATCGGAAAACCAAAGCGGACAGTAACGGGACGGCTAATTACACCTATGATGTGTTGAACCGGTTGGTCAACGCCACGAATCCGATACCAACGAATCCTCTGGAGACTTTTACCTATGATCCCGTAGGCAACCGGGTGGACTCCAACCAGAACGGCACGTCCACGTTTAACACAGCCAACCAGCTGGAAGAGGATACTAATTTCATCTATCAATACGACAACAACGGTAACCTGACACAGAAGACCAACAAAACCACCAGTGCCTTCACCCTCTACGAGTACGACGCAGAGAACAAACTGATCCGCGTAGTCCGGGAAGACGGGAGCATAGTCAATTACAAGTATGATGGGCTGGGTAGGAGGATTGAGAAAGAGGTTGATAGTGTCGTAACTCGGTACATCTATGACAATGACGACATGTTGCTTGAGCTAGACGCTACGAATAACATTGTTGCCCGATATACGCATAGTCGCGAAATCGATAATCCACTAATTGTTGAGAAAAATGGTCAGCCATTCTTTTACAACACAGACGGCCTAGGCAGTATTACCGAGCTTACAGACATTACTGGCACAGTAATACAATCCTATACCTACTCCTCCTTCGGGAAGATTGAAAGCCAACTGGATCCGGCCTTTATCCAGCCATTTACTTTCACTGGCCGCGAATTCGACACAGAAACCGGCCTCTACTTTTACCGTGCGCGAACGTATGATCCTAGTACTGGGCGTTTCCTGCAAGAAGATCCGCTCGGCTTCAATGGCTCTGGCTTAGATCTTTATTCGTACGTAGCAAACAACCCACTTATTTGGTTGGATCCGCTAGGTTTGCGCATCGAGTGGGGGAACTTTGTGCTTAATAACCGGAAAGTTGTTACCAACCTCCAACAGCTAAACCAAGAGATAATCAATCTCGGTATATCTGACCAGGACTTCGTGCTGCGCGTAACGGGTGGAGATCGATACATCGACGATGTGGGCAATATTCGATCTGCAACGAATAACGAGATCGTGAAAGAATCATCTCCTACGAGCCCACATTTAATTGAGCGAGGAGCCAGGGCTGTTGACATGCAGGTTTCTGGGGTAAGCAACGAGATATTTGAGAAAGCATTAAAGAAGACCGAATTTCTGCCGCAAAACACCCTAAGAAATTACGCTGACGGCCATACTCATATTGCTCTCCCTAACAAGAAACAGTTCTACTATGTACCCGCAACACAAGGTAATATCACTGATTGCCGATGAAAACGAGCACAATTACACTGATTTTATTCCTATTTCTGACTGTCCATTCCGCATATGGCGAGACGCCTATAATGCCGATTGAATTAAGTGAATCTGCTCGAAGTCATGGGTGTCAAGAAGTTAGTGACTTCTACAAGGATAGGCCTGGGATGCTAGACCCAGTCTACGTTTACGGCTATCTGTCAGGGCGTAAAGAAAATAGTGCAGTTTTCTGGTGTCAAGCTGCACGCGAGGATAAGAGAACATTTTTCTTGGTCGTTTACTTAAAGGAAAGCAAACCCAGCTCGTTTCATTGTCCAGCGAAGGTTCAATGGAACAATTATCCAGGTGGGCTATCAATCTATGAAAATAGAGACACTAGTCTAGACGGTTTCGTCTACCTCAACCAACCAAGTAAGAGGGTTCCTCCAGGCAAAAAGCTGACCAGCAACGCGATACGAAGTGAATACGACGGTGTCGAAACTCTTTTTTACTGTTATAAGGGTGAGTGGTTGGTGAGGCAGAGACACTGAGAGGACTTTCTCCTAGGGGATCCTAGGGGACGTTGTTGACCACGTTAACTTATAATTAGGGGATGACTTTCAATCTTTGCGTTTTTCCTCCCAGGAGGGACTCTTGCTCTAAAAACGGCCTCCGCATTTGGCTTATAACGCACGATCAGGACCTGGCCTATACTCAGGTATCCCCCTTTTACTTCCCTTCCGTTATCTTTCCTCTGAGAAAAGCGTCTATGAATTGAATGATGGGTCTCCGCTCACCCGGAGGAGGTTTCTCCACCTGGCTGAATCTTCTCCAGAGCCTTGTGTCTCTGGCACGCCCATTTCTCTTCTCCTTCTCAATCCCGAGTAACTGACTCAAGGCACTCATTACTGAGATCCAATCTGCAATCCCCAATGTGCCTCAGCGAAGGGTGTACCAAGCAGTTTCCACTCCGACCAACCAACCAAACCAGAACCGCTACCTTGCCCTTGCTGCCGCAAAAACCGATGACGACGCAGATATGGATCCAATTTACGTCTACGACACCAACGGTAACCGCATTTCTATGATTGACCCGACGGGGCTGACGACGTACAATTATGACGTGTTAAACCGGTTGACGAGCATCACAAATAACCAGGGATTGACGACGACATTCACCTACGACGCCTTGGGCCGTAGGACCTCTATGACGCACGCCAACGGGGTACAGACCACTTACAGTTATGATGCCGCCTCCCAGCTCCTGAGTTTGGTGCACCAGCTTGGGCTAAATCCACCAATTAATTCATTTACCTACACTTACGATAAAGTAGGGAACAGAAAGACGAAGGTGGATAATAACGGAACGGCGAATTATACCTACGACACGCTGAACAGACTGGTGCAGGCCACGAATCCGATACCGACGAATCCATTAGAGACCTTCAACTACGATCCTGTTGGCAACAGGACCGATTCCAACCAGAACGGGCTTTCCACCTTTAACCAAGCCAACCAGCTCTTAGAAGACGCCAATTTCACATACCAATACGACAACAACGGTAACCTCACCCAGAAGACCAACAAGACCACCAGCGCCTTCACCCTCTACGAGTACGATGCAGAGAACAAACTGATCCGTGTGGTGCGTGAAGACGGCAGCATCGTCAACTACAAGTACGACGGGCTTGGCAGGAGAATAGAAAAAGAAGTCGACAGTGTTGTAACGCAATACATCTACGACAATGAAGACATCCTTCTCGAACTTGACGGGGCCAACGACATTGCTGCCCGCTATACGCATGGGTTCGGGTTTGACGAACCTCTGATTGTCGAGCGTTCCGGTCAGACTTTCTATTATCATGCTGATGGTTTAGGCAGTATTAATGAATTGACAAACAGCACGGGAATAGTCTCGCAATCCTATACCTATTCATCGTTCGGAAGACTTGAATCTATGCAAAATCCTTCTTTTTTCCAACCATTTACTTTTGGCGGCCGCGAATTCGACCCAGAGACGGCACTATATTATTATCGCGAACGGTTCTACGATTCATCTGTAGGGCGGTTTTTACAAGAGGATCCTGTCGGTTTTTGGGGTGGTGACTTAAATCTATATTCTTATGTGTCAAATAACCCAATCAATTGGCTGGATCCTCATGGCTTAAGTCCAGCCGGATGGGTTATAAGGTTGACGACAACCGGTTTTAAGAAGATATCTACGCTCGCCTCTTCTGCTGCTGCAAGAGCCCGCAGACAAGGCAAAAATGTTTTGGCGCAAAGCAAGCAAGCTGCTAAGGCAATTGAGAAGGGTGCTTTCAAAGAAGGTGAAGATGTTCTAAGGCATAAGGCCCACAGTCTTCCCGGTGGGTCTAAGGGAAGGCCTCATTTTCAGACCAAAGGGAAACGAGGACACACATTCTGGTCTTCGCTCATCGGATTCTTGGGCACATTGCTTGATCCATTTGATGCAATTTCGGGTGAGCTGGCCGACGATGAGGATTATCTGCAGCCGTACTTTGCAAATAGTCAAAATATTTGCCGTCAGATAGAATCCGAGATCGCTTGCAATGCCGAAATCCCTGGCTGCTCGCGTTAAGGCGGTGCATTTTGCTGAAGCATTCAAACAAAGGTTGGTCATGAAAAAGTACAAGATATTTGTTGAAGCTGACAATCTACTGACTGCGATTGATGGGAAAATTGCGAAGCGTGGGTTCTATACAACGAGATTTGTCGAGGGGAATGATGCCAAAGACGCCGACCATAGGGCGCTCCTAATGATTCGAGAGGAGCTTAAGTCGATATTGTTAAACACCCAGTCTGATCCACCGACGATTGTAGTAAAAGAAAATAGTGAGATAGAGACCTTTGGGAATAACGCGGTACCTGGTGAGGGATTTACGTGGTTTGATTCGGAGTAAATTGGGACCGAGAGCCCCATTTGCGGACTTGCTTGGGTACGACCGTCATTTAGATTTGTTCTCAAACGAGAATGCTCTTCACATTTGCTTTTGTGGTGTTATCCGCTCGCACAGATACCTGGATCCACTACTCCGGCGGTTCCATGGCGGAAACCTGGCTGTCTAATTTGTTCCTGATTTTGTTTGCGATTCCTATCTTATTTGCTCCTGCGAACTCAACGGCTGCCGCCCTTGTCGGTCAAATTAAATTAAGCGAGCCCATCCCTAAACAAAAGGCAATTCGCGTCTCCAGGGACCATGACTATTGCGGCCAGACGCTTCCGAACGAAGGCTACCTAATCGGACCAGCTCGTGGGCTAAAAAACGTCATAGTATATCTTGAAGGGTTTCCCGATAATCCAATACCTCCGACTGAGGTCAAAACAAATTTCCTTGAAAATCGCCATTGCCTGTTTGACCCGCATATCATGGTCATGAGATGGGGTGAGAGGCTGGTACTGAGAAACAACGACCCGAAGCTGCATATTCTCCACGCCTACCTGGCGAAGCGAACGGTTTTTAATATCGCGCTGCCGTTCCAGTATACGACTTTTGCGACCACCTACAAAATCAAGTCTCCCGGACTGCTACAGGTCAACTGCGATGTCCACGCGTGGATGCGCGCCTATGTTCACGTCTTTGGCCACCCCTATTATGCGCTCACGGATGAGCGTGGGTTTTTTTCTATACCGGACGTTCCACCGGGTCGTTATACCCTCAAGGCGTGGCATGAAAGAGGGGGCCTCCAGCGCGCTGAAGTCGGCGTCCCCGAGGAAGGAGAGATCGAAGTCCATCTCGAATTCAGTGACAACGGTGAGCCGTAGGCGACGTGCCGGTTTTGTCCAGTGCCAGGTGTAAATTAGTGCTACTCGGTGGTTCGAAGCCTTTGACAAAGGCTATATTTATTACTGGCTTACTGCTTCTTGCCCCTCGGTGTTTTTGGCACTTTTTTCTTCGGACGGGGGTCCGATTCCCCCAATTCACTTTCCTTTTCCTTATGCTTTCCAATGGGTTATGGTGCCCGCCCATGGTTAGACCCAGGACGATAAACTCCCTTGTGCAAGCTGTTGGAAAACTCCCCTGATTTCGGGGGGCGGACTGGTACAGAAAGTTCGAAAGTCGTCGACGAAGGGGAGGCCCGAACAATGCTTGCCATATTTCATCCATTGCTCTCGGTCCTTTACGCTATGCTCCCAAGGGCTTTCTACTGCAGGCTGCTTGCTGTCTTTCTGGATTTTGTTCTTCGCTCTTAGCGCTTTGCCCCTCAGTGCTGCGCGCAGAGCTTGACAGGCGTTCTCCTCGTCCGATAGTGTCCCAGCCAAAAAAGACGACGGGTTCGAGGTGGATATGGCCTATTACCGCGATCTCAGGGAATGGTTGGACACTCTGGAAAGCCGGGGCTACCTGAACAGGATCAAAACACCCATCAACAAGGACTCGGAAATGCACCCGCTGGTCCGCCTCCAGTTTCGCGGCCTCGAGGAGGCCGGCCGCAAGGGGTGGCTCTTCGAGAACGTCACCGATGTGACGGGCAGGACCTACGACATTCCCGTGGCCCTGGCGGTCATGGCCCCGAACCGGGCCGTCTACGCCTTAGGTATGGGCGTAAGCTCTCCCGGGGAAATCGCCGCAAAGTGGGCCGACGCCCAGTCCCGGCCCATTCAGCCGAGGATCGTTTCGTCGGCCCCCTGTCAGGAAGTCGTCCATCAAGGCCAGGCTCTCGTCGAGGCCGGCGGCGCCGGTATGCTTCCCGTTCCCATCTCCACGCCCGGCTTCGACTCCGCCCCCTTCCTCAGCTCCGGCCACTGGGTCACCAACGACCCTGAAACAGGCGACATCAACTTCGGGACCTATCGAGGCCAGATCAAGAGCCCCACCCGAATCGGCCTGTTTGCCTTCCCGTACCAGGACATCAGCAAGCACTGGAACAAGGCACAGGCTCTCGGGAAACCCCTGGAGGCGGCCATCGTCATCGGTTGCACCCCCAATCTCTCCTACTGCTCGACCTCCCGGCTCACAGCGCCGGAATATCCGGTGGCGGGAGGCATCGCGGGGGCCCCGGTGGAGCTGGTCAGGTGCAAGACCGTGGACCTGCTTGTCCCCGCCAACTGCGAGATCGTCATCGAAGGCGTCATTCCCACGGACCAGATCGAATCCGAAGGCGCCTTCGGGGAATTCACCGGGTACATGGCCCACCGCGCCCCGGACAAGTTCATGAACGTAACCTGCATGACCCACCGCCGAATGCCCATCTTCCAGGCCTTCTTGAGCCAGTTTCCTCCCAGCGAGTCCAGCGTGCTGCGGGGGATCGGACTGGAAAGCGTGATCGCCAAGCTCCTGACGGTGGAGCACGGGATCAAAGGCATCCTCGAAGTGGCGCTTCCCGACTCCGCGGGCAGCCACGGGGTATGCGTCGTCAGGATGAACACAAAGGAAAAGAGCCTCAAGCCCATGGAAGCGCTTCGCATCGTTGCCGCCATGCCTCGCGCCACCCCCAAGATTATCATCGCCGTGGACGAAGACGTTGACCCGCGGGATGCCGAAGCCGTCAATTGGGCCATGTCCTACCGGATGCAGCCCTACCGGGATATCGAGATCCGGGAAACAGAATTGACCCTCGGACTGGACTTTTCCATCGCCCCTCCCGACGCGCGCAAAGACCTGGCCTCCATGAAGAGCTCGGCCATTCTGATCGACGCCACCTGCAAGTGGGCCTACCCTCCGACCTCCCTTCCCCAGAGGCCCTTTATGGAAAAGGCGCGCTCCATCTGGGAGGAGCTGGGGCTTCCGGAGCTCAAGCTAAAGAGCCCGTGGTTCGGCACCAACCTGGGCAGCTGGAGCCAGGAGGACATCGACGACGCCGAACGGGCATTGCAAGGAAAGCACTATGAAACCGGCAGCATCCGGGAGGGACAGCGTGTTACGCTAAAAAAAACGGACAAAAAATAACCCGAGGTCAGAGGTCGGCAGAAGAAATTAGCCGCAGATCCACGCAGATTATCGCAGACAACAATTGAGTCTTGGGTGTTGAGTTCTCAGTGTTAAGACAAAAATTCAGCACCGTCCCCTTCTCCTTGAGGCTTTATTCTTAGCACACAGCACTTAGCACTTTTCCGGACACTCAGTACTGACGTGATTCGCAATGCTCCCCAGCACCGCCTGCTGCTAGCTACCTATGGCTCGCATTTGCGAGGCCTTTGCTCTTCGCCCTTAGCTCTTTGCCGCCAGCGGATCTTTCAAACCTGCCTCGGCGAATCCCTTTTTCCTGAGCAGGCAGGAATCGCACCGCCCGCAGGGAGGACCTTCGGGCGTTCCTTCATAGCAGGACCAGGTCAAGCCGAAGTCCACACCCATGGCTGTTCCCTGGCTGATGATTTCCGCCTTGGTCATCTGAATCAGGGGCGTCTGCACTCTAAAGCGGCACTTCCCCTCCACCCCCGCCTTGGTGGCCAGGTTCGCAAGGCGTTCGAAGGCGTCCACGTACTCGCGCCGGCAGTCGGGATATCCCGAATAATCGTAAACGTTCGCCCCAAAGAAAAGATCCTCGGCGCCGAGCACTTCGGCCCAGCTCAACGCGTGGGCAAGAAATATGGTATTTCGAGCGGGGACATAGGTAACGGGAATGCCGCTTCCGATCTCCGCCATGGACCGGTCCTTGGGAATGGGGATATCCGCCGTCAGCGCGGAGCCTCCCAAGGCGCGCAGGTCCAGCGCGAGCACCAGGTGCCTGACGGCCCCAAGAGAGGCAGCCACCTTCCTGGCTGATTCGATCTCCCGGGAATGGCGCTGGCCGTAAGCGAAGGAGAGAGCGTGGCAGGCGAAACCGTCCCGCCTCGCCATAGCCAGGGTCGTAGCGGAATCCAGACCGCCGGAAAGCAAGACCACTGCGCTTTTCATCGATCCTGCCACTCGGCCCGAATGGTCTTGGCGCGTTTTTCCATGTCCCGCGCCGCGTCTTCCCGCCGTGTTTCGCGCAGCAAAGCGGCGTAATTCTCCAGGCTCTCGGCGACTGCCGGGTTGTCCGCCCCTGGCACCCGCTCCCAAACTTGAAGAGCCTGTTTGTAGTAGGATTCGGCCTCGGCGTATTTTTCCTGGCCGTGGTAGAGGAGCGCCAAATTGATCAACCCCTGGCCCATGTGGGGATGGTTTCTTCCCACAGCTTTCTCGACGATTGCCAGTGAACGCTTAAAGTAGGCCGCGGCCTGCGCGTACCTTTCCTCAGCCTGAAAGACGAGAGCCAGGTTGTTGAGATCCGCAGCGATGTCCGGATGATCGGGCCCCAGAGCTTTTTCGTCGACGGCAAGGGCGCGCTTGTGGAAGCCTTCGGCCTCGGCGTATTTTCCCAGCTTGCGGTAGAGCACCCCGAGGTTGTTGAGATCCCTCCCCACGTCGCGGTGCTCGGGTCCCAAGGCTTTCTGGTCGATCGTCAACGCGCGCCGCAAGAGCGGCTCGGCCTTGCCAAGTTCTACCCGGGCAAGGTGGAGGGAGGCCAGGTTGTTAAGGCTTGTGGCCACCAGGGGATGCTCCGGTCCGAGAGTCTTCTCCAGGATGGCCAGGGCGCGTCGGTAGAGGGGTTCCGCCTCCGCGTAGCGCTCCTGAACATGATAGAGGGCGGCAAGGTTGCTCAAATCGGTGGCGACATCGAAGTTGTCACTCCCCACTGCCTTCTCATCGATGGCGAGTACCCGCCGCTGATATATCTCTGCCTCGCCGTAACGCCCCTGAACGTGGTAGAGCAGCGCGAGATTGTAGAGGATCGGAACCAGCTCGGGATCGTCGGCTCCGAAAATGGCCTCTCCGATAGCCAGCGATCGCTTTAACCGGGGCTCTGCTTCGGCGTAGTGCCCCTTGAGATAAAGCTCCCTGGCCTGCTTGTTCAGCACCTGGGCGAGCCTCCAGTCTCGGATTCCCAGCGGCCGCTGGGTTTCTGCCGCTCCTGCCGCCCGGCCCGTAACCAGAGCGAGAACGAGGCAAATCAAAGACGCCATCGCCCCTTGGCGCATGCCGGCGCGCCGGTGAGGTCGTCCCGCGGGTACCCAACTCGCTCGGCAAGTCATCCCCGTCTTGCCCTGCGCGGCGGGTTTTTTCGCGGGGCCTTCCTTTTGGCCGGTACCGCGGCTTTGGCCGGACCCGGTGTATCCACGGGCCCGTGGGTGAAATCGAGAACCAGTTCAATGCGCTCCGAATCCTTAACGAAAATCACCTTTCCCGGTTCAACGGAGGCCAACTCAAATCCCCCGAGCTCATCGCCGAGGTCGACCCGCCGGATTTCCCGCGGCTGTGTGACCGGCCCGCCGTTGGCGCCGGCGCCACGGCTTCCCCGGTCTTCATCGAGGGTGGGGGGCACCTTGAGAAGCGCGCGGCGCGTTTCCGGAGTGATCATGGTCCCCACCAGCACAAAGCTCTGCACCAGCCGGGCGTCCACGAATTGCGGCTCCTTCTTGTCGGCAGCGCCGCTGCCCCGCTCCGGATCGAAAAGGTTACGGCGCAGGATGGAGTCGACGCTGTAAGGGCGGGGCCTCGAAGCCCGCGGCTTTCCCATGGTCGCACCCTGCTCTGCCGGTTTCCCCAAAAGGTCGGGGCCCGCGATCAAGGGCTCCATCCAGAACTGATAAGTCCTCATACCTACAAAGGCGATGGCGGCGAGCAGGAGCAAGCTGAGGGTGGCTGAACGCCTGAAGCGCATAGATTCCGTTCTCCCTGAGGTACGGCTAAAACCGCACCCGTAGCTGGCTTGATCTATTAATAGAGTCTTCCGGGCGTGTCAATGAAGGCAACCCATGCCAGATCACGGTCCACTGGTTGACATCCATCCTCGTATCGAATACTTTGGCGCGTATTTTGTCGCGAGCCATTCTCCGTAGCCGTTGCGTCTCGACCGACCCTTCTCATCCGGCTGCCGCAGCAGAGAGAAGCCGAGTTCCAAGAACCGCCCCCGGTCCCCATGAATACAACCAAAGCATCCGCGCATTTTGAAACGGCATCCGCGCCGCTGGTCGTGCCCGCGCTCTGGCCCTTCAAGAGAGTCTATTACGGGTGGGCCATCGTGGGCGCCGCCCTCATCGCATCCTTCGGCAGCGTCCCGGTATTCGGACCGGTGCTCGGAGTCTTCATCCTTCCCATGCAGGAGGAGCTGGGCTGGTCCCGGGCCACTATTTCCTTGGGTTTTGCCTTGGGCAATTTCACCGGATCTGCGACTACCTTTACCATCGGTTCCCTCCTGGACCGCTATGGCGCCCGCATCATCGTAGTCGCGACGGGTATCATTATCACCGCGGCCATGCTGGGCCTTGCGGCCATTGCCGAGCCCTGGCAGTTCTGGCTTTTTTTCGGCCTGGGACGCGGCGCTGCCTTGGCGGGAGTACAGGCTGGCACTTCCGTGGCCATCGCCAACTGGTTTGTCCGAATGCGAGGCCGCGCCCTGGCCATCAAGGGCATAGGGCTTAGAGTCGGCCAGGCGGTCTACCCATTGATCATCTTCGCCATCATGGCCGCCTCGAGCTGGCGCCACGCGTACGCCGCCCTGGCAGGCCTCGCACTCATTTTGATTGTGGTGCCCTCCGCCTTGTTCCTGCGCCGGCGGCCCGAGGACATGGGCCTTCTACCCGACGGTGCGACCTCCGAGACCCCGTTGCCCGGCGCCGGGTCGAGACCCGCCGCGCACGAGGAGTCCTGGACCCTGGCCGAGGCACGGCAAACCCGCAGCCTGTGGTTGGTTATGGCTTTTACCGTCTTCGCGCACCTCGCGCTGGGCTCCATCAACCTTCACATGGTCGCTAACTTCCAAGACAAGGGAATTCCCAGCGGCCTGGCAGTCAGCATCCTGTCCCTGTTCGCCACATCGTCCGCCCTCACCGTACTTCCCTGGGGGCTTTTGCTGGAACGGGTGCACGTGCGCACCTGCAGCATGCTTATGTGCGCGCTGTATATCGTGGCCACGGTTATCATTCTCTGGGCCGATACCTACCCTCTCGCGCTGGCCTTCGGCGTCGTTTACGGCGTCGCCCACGGCGGATGGACCGTCATACAAAATCTGATTTTCGCGGACTACTTCGGTCGCCGCCACACCGGAGCCATCCGGGGATTCGCCGCGCCCTTCCGGCTCCTGGGACCCCTCGGCCCCGTGGCCACGGGTTTCATACGGGACGTCACCGGCGGTTATAACCTGGCCTTTACCGTACTGGCCGGTATCTTCATCCTCATGCTTGTTTTACTCGCTCTGGCGCCCCCGCCCAAGCGGCGACCGGTGCACTCGGCTGAAAGCGACCCCGGAAGACCGGTGGGGAGCCGGAGCTGAATCCCTCGCACTCAGTCCAAGGCCGCCGTGGGGCCTATCCGTCAATCCTCAGGGTCGCGGCACTCCATCATCCAAGGAAACCGGAGGACGTTGTCCATGAGGTCTAAACCAGCGTCCGCTCCCACCGCCATTCCCCGCGCCTGGCCATTCAAGAAGATCTATTACGGGTGGGCCATCGTCCTCGCCGCCCTCTTGGCCTCCTTCGGGCAGGTTCCGGTGTTCGGACCCGTCCTCGGTGTTTTTATCCACCCCATGCAGCAGGAACTTGGTTGGTCCCGGGCCGTAATCTCCCTGGGATTTACCCTCGGCAGCATCACCGGGTCCGTAGTGACTTTCATCACAGGTCCCCTTCTCGACCGTTACGGGGCGCGGGTGATCGTGGTCTCAACGGGAATCATCGTAACAGCGGCCATGCTGGGCCTGGGGCTTCAAGACCAGCCCTGGCAGTTCTGGATATTTTTCGGCATGGGCCGGGGAGCGGCTCTGGCAGGGATTCAGATGGGCACGGGCGTGGCCATCGCCAACTGGTTTGTGCGCATGCGCGGCCGGGCCATTGCCATCAAAGGGCTGGGCCTCCGCTTCGGGCAGGCAACCTTTCCCCTCATCATTTTCGCCATCATGGCGGCTTCAAGCTGGCGCACGGCGTACCTGGCCCTGGCGGGCCTGACCTTCATGTGTATCGTGGTGCCGTCGGCGCTCTTCCTCCGCCGGCGCCCCGAGGACATGGGACTCCTCCCCGATGGCGCCTCGCCCCATGAGGCACCGCCGGACGGAGCCCGAAAAACACCGGCCGCTCGTGCCTCGGGCGCCGAGGAAGTCTCCTGGACCCTGGCCGAGGCCAGGGGGACTCGCGCCCTATGGCTCCTCGTGCTTTTTTCCGTGGTGGCCCCCTTTGCCCTCGGCTCCGTGAACCTGCATATGGTCGCCAATTTTCAGGACAGGGGGATCCCGGACGGGCTGGCCGTCAGTGTTCTGTCCATCTTCGCCGCCACCGCGTCAGTCACCGTGTTGCCCTGGGGATTCCTCCTAGAGCGGCTTCACGTGCGCTACGCGGCCATGCTCATGTGCGCCTTCCAAGGCCTCGCCACCGTTCTTTTGATTACGGCCGACACTTTTCACGCAGCCGTGGTATTCGGAGTAGTTTTCGGAGTTGGCCAGGGAGCATGGGCCGTCATTCAGAACCTCATCTTTGCCGACTATTTCGGCCGGCGGCACGTCGGGGCCATACGGGGATTCTCGGCGCCGTTTCGCACGCTGGGACCCTTCGGCCCGGTTTTTACCGGCTACCTTCGGGACATCACAGGCAGTTATGTCTTGCCGTTCAAGATCCTTACCGCGGTTTTCGTTATCATGTTTGTTTCCCTGCTCCTCGCAGTGCCACCGAGCAAGGCGCCCACTACAGGGAAGGATGAGAAGGGTCTTTGAAGGGGGCTTATAGGTCACCTGTCGCAGATTTCACGAACAAGGTATCTACTGAAATCGAATCGAGGAGCCTCGAGGTCGGATGTCAGAGATCAGAGGTCGGCAGATTCGAACAACACGAGCGCGATTGTGGCAGGCTCCGAAGGGGGTAAGGCTGGAGATCGCGGGCGAGCTAGAGCTTGAAGCGGCGAACGTATCCCCGGAGCATCAGCGCCCAGACTTTTACGGCCATTTCCGCCGCGTATTCCATGCTCCAGTTGAAGCGGGTTTCCGTAAGGCCGTGCTCGAAAGCCTGGCGGAGAAGGAGAGCGTTCTCCTGCCGCGTCCCCAAGGCACCACCCCCATCCTTGTCCTGACCGAGCCGGCAATTCATCTCCCAGTACTGGACGGCTTCGGCGCCGAGGCCGCACTGCCGGGTCAGCGCGTCACGCCACAGGCGCGCGTAGGGCTCCAAGGCGCTGCCGATCTGGCCGGCCACCACTTCGGCAAAGGTTCCCTCCGAGTGCAACCGTCCGAAGTAGGCCACCAGGCCCCTGAGATCCACGCTTCTCGAGGGCTCGTTGATTTTCGCCTCCGGGACATCCAGGGCGAGGAGCAACTTGCGCAAAAGGAGGGTCCTGCCTCCTGCTTTGGGGCGGGTCAACTCGTGGGAAATCCTTTCAAGGTACTCTTCCTCGATGACAACGTGGGTGCGGCAGATATTTACGAAACGCTTGTAAAGCCTGCTGAAGCTCGCCGCCATCTCCCGGTGGAAGACGTACCAGTCCAGATTGGCCGCACGGATGGCTTCAATGGGGAGGCTCTGCTCTTCCAGGCGCTGGGTGAAGGGGTGGTTCATAATGAAATCACGAACCAAATCGTCTGTCTTCTTCAAGAGTTCACAGGCGCGCGCTTCGGCTCCGGCTACAGAAAGCGAAACCGGTTGTCCAGAACCGGCCTGCGATGCGTCTACCATCCGTTGGCTCCCATGAAGGCTCTAATGCACCTGACGATGCGACCGCGCATCAGGGTTTAACCCGGTGAGATTTGGCCTTTTCCCCGGTAATGTAATGATCTCCCTTGAGCGCAAGCTGGGCCTCTTCCTCGTCCTGTTCACTCCACACCCCCAGCGTGTAACCAAACCAGGGCATGCGGGGCTTTAGTTGCGGCAATCCCAGCTCCTCCCAGATCTGCCTGGCCCGTTCCATAACATCCTTGCGCGGCAGCGATACCGGGAGGTAAGGCCAGGGACGCGTAGCGTCAATCAACAGGGTGGTCATTTCGGCTTCCCTGCGCTGCTGGTTGGTTGCCGAGGGAGGAACCGCCGAGGGGTCCAGGCCTGGATATTTCCCCTTGCCGATAACGACGTCTTTGTCGGGAATGACGTTAAAACAAATCGCCCAGTTGATCATGGCCGGGTCGCGGATATCCACGTCCTCGTCCACGGCGATGGTGATTTTGGCAAAGGGCCCAACGAAACCGGCCGTGGCATGCAGGGCGCGCCAAACCTCCGCCGTCAAGCGCTTTTTCATCTTGATCACGCAGAAGGACTGACCGCTGCCGCTCACCTCGTCGTGCAGGGCGACGTCGAGCACGCTGGAATTGCCGCTGTCGTAGCGGAGGTACTTGTAGAGGATCTTCTCGGTGCCCGTGTGTTTGATCTTGCTGCTCTCACTGGGAGGGAACTGGCTGATAAGGGCGGAATAGATGGCGTCCCGGCGGTGGGTGATGGCCGTAACCTCCATGTATGGAGAAAGGCCCCGCGGCCCCATGTAGCCCGGGTATTCTCCGAAGGGGCCCTCGGGCTCCACGAAATCCGTCGGCACGATACCCTCGATGACCAGCTCGGCGGTGGCGGGGACTTCCAGCTCCACGCTGACGCATTTCACCAGCTCGATGGGCTGGCCCGCGAGGCCGCCGGCCAGGCGGTACTCGTCAAAATCGAAGGGGATCTTGGCCGTAGCCGCGTAGGCGATGGCCGGGACGGCGCCGACAATGACCGCAGCCTCCAGGGGTTTTCCCTTGGCCATGGCGTTTCTCCAGTGCTGTCCCATGTGCTGCCCGGTGAAAAACCCCCCCGTCCGGGTGGGGCTTTTGATCTGGCCACGATAGTTCCCGATATTGTAAATGCCCGTATCGGGGTCTTTGGAGACCCAGTTGGCGGAGGTCAGGTAGGGTGCATTGTCGAAACCCGGGGTGGAGATAGGCACGGGGATCATGTCCAGGCCGTGGCCGTTACGCAAATCGCTCCCTTGCCACACCACTTCATGAATGGGACCCGAGGACACTCTGACAGGCGCGATGGGATTCATCTGGGCCTGGGTCCAGTACTCGTGGATCTCGTCGGGCTCGCACTTGAGCCCAATGCTATAGATCTCCGTGGAGGCCGCGAGGGTTCCCACGGAAACGGGCATGTCGTAACGACGGCCCTTGGCGTCGGTGACCTTCTCGAATAAAAAGGCCTTGCGGTGTTCTTCGTCCAAACCTCGGAATTGCCAGCGCACCAGGGGCATGAGCTCGGTGTCCTTATTGATGTCGCGGGTGATCCTGATAAGCTTTCCCTTCTCTTCCAGGGCCGACAGATGCTCCCTCACGTCCTGGTAGTATTTTCTTTTTTGCACCATGTTTTTTCCCTATAATAGAGTTAGTGCTGGAGCCGCGCGCTTTCCAAGCCCATGATTCGAGGCACGAAGAAATTCGGTGTGACCTGCTTAACATTGGGGGCCTACACTGTCAAGCAAGCGCCGTGGGCTCGCGCGTATGGTATCATCTGGAAATTCGCCCAATCGCCGTCCGCCCCAATTCGTTGAGCGGCGGCCGGGGCCCGGTTAAAAAGGAAACGGGGAACAGACCTCATCGCTGATCAAGGACTTCTTCATCTACGGCATCAACCCAGGCACCGAACCCCATGAATTCCACCCACCAACAACGCTACCCCGTCGTCCCCGGCATCCTCTTCCTCCTGCTTCTCCTCGCCCTGCTCGCGCTGCCCGAGGCCGTCCGCCGTCTTGCCGTGCGCGAGCTAGAGAACTCCCTTCAGTCGCCGGTGAGCATTATGGACGTCGACTTGAACCTGATGACGGGTAACGCGCGCATTTCAGGCCTTGTGATCGGCGCCAAGAACGGGCCGCAACCGATTCTCGAATTGGCCAGTCTGGATCTCGAGTTCGCGCTGCGCCCCCTGCTTGATAAACAAATTATCATTCGCAGAGTCACCGCTACCGGGGCCAGGGTCCATCTGGAGCGCACCGGACTCCTCCAGTACCAGGGCGCGGAGATCCTGCGCCCGGTAGAGGAGGAATGGGGCGTCGTGGGGGACTACAAGGTCGATATCCAGGGCTTCGAGGCCTACGAGGGCCAGATCACCGTTACCGACCACCGAACCACGCCGGAGCTTACCACGACCATGGGAAACATCTCTCTCAGGGCAAGGCCCCTGGTACAAAAAGGGAAACCGACGCGAATCGATCTGGATTTAACGGGTATCATGGAGGGGACTTCCCCCATGACGCTGAAGGGGTGGTTCACTCCCTTCGCCCAGCCTCTGCAGTTGCAACTTGAAGGGAACCTCCAGGACTACGAGCTTTCCCACCTCAACCCTTACGCAATCAAGTACCTCGGCAGCGAATTCCGCCGCGGTCGCCTGTCCAGTGAGTTCAATTACCACATTGGCGGCGGCCAAATCGATGCCGTCAACGAACTGACCATCCGCCAGGCCCAGGTAGGCAACAAAGTGGGGGACCAGTTCGAGCAACAGGTGGGGATATCGTTAAAATTGGCCCTTAGCCTGCTCGAGGACTCCAGCGGCACCGTTCACCTGCCCCTCACGGTGAAGGGGCGGCTGGATAGCCCTGATTTCGAGAGCGGCGGGTCCATTTGGAAGGGACTGCGCAACGCCGTGCTAAAGGGCCTGGTGGCGCCGCTGCGTCTATTGGGAAACATCGTCACCCTGGGGGGAAAGATCACCGAGGTGCGCATTGCCCCCGTGAGTTTCAAACCCGGCTCGATGAATCTCGACGGCCAGGCCAAAGGAAACATCGACCGGCTTTCGGCTTTTCTCAAGGAACGTCCTGCCGTCGATCTCCAGCTCCGGGGACGGAGCAGCCGGCAGGATAGCCAGGCCATCGCCCGTAAAAAGCCACGGGGCCGGAAGGTCACGGACCGCGACCTCGGCGCGCTGGCCGAGCGGCGGGTCCGCCTGATTGAAAAGACGCTGGTTCAAAAGGGAGTGCCCGCCAACCGGCTCTTCGTGGTGACCTCCGATGGCGAGGCCGTGGCAGGCCGCGGGCCGGGCCGGGTCGAATTCCGCGTCATCAAGTAGCCCCGTCTTTTCTCTTCCCATCCGGTTTCAATCCACCGCTTTCTCCCGATTCGCTCTCCCCTCCCCCTCTATACCGTCCCCTCCTGCAAGGGCGCTGTCCAAAAGAGGTCAGCCCGGGACTCTCAAGGGCGCAGGGAAAGGACTTTTTTTACTTTCATTCTGTGGCACCGCTTTTGCACCGATCCGACACCGTGACAAAGATCACATGGCAAATGCTCGGGGCGCGGATAAAGGAAAAATTCCTCCACGTGCCTCCGGAGGTGCCCCGGCTGCACTTCTACGGCCGGGCGCTCCTCTACCTCGGCCTGTTCGTCTGGGGATGGCAATTCATCGCCGCCGACTACGATGAGCTCGTTAGGGGCTACCCCGAGATCAGCGACTCCTTCATGCACGACGTCAACCTGGTCTTTCACGAAGCGGGTCACGTGATCTTCCTTCCCTTCGGCCGCTTCATGACCGTCCTGGGCGGGACCCTCAACCAATGGCTGATTCCCGCCGTCGTGGTGTTTGCCTTCATCCTCAAGGCCCGGGACACCTTTGGGGCCAGCGTGGGACTGTGGTGGCTGGGACAGAGCGTCATGGACGCGGCGCCCTACATCAACGACGCGCGCGCGGGGAGGTTGATGCTCCTGGGGGGAGGGACGGGGAGCGACCGTCCCGGATACCACGACTGGACGAATATTCTCGGCCAACTGGGCTGGATGGAATATGACCATGCCATTGCCGGCGTCGTGGACGCGATGGGAACCTTCCTTATGTTGATTTCCTTCCTCTGGGGGGCCGCCGTCCTTTGGCGGCAGTATAAGAACCTCGCAGAGTCGCGCTGACAAAACGGCGCACCCATCCTGCAAAGACCCATCTTCCCAGAAAAGCATTGGGTGCACCGCCATCGCCAATGCCGCGGCGACGGCCTGGGGGGTAAGGCTCTTTGACCTGCCCGTTACCTGCAAAAAGCCCGACGGCGTCCTATGGGCCGGGACCGGCGGAAGGCCGCAACGGTATTCCCCTCGCCGGGAGAATCGCCCTTGACCTCCCGCTGGAAAGCGATAAGATCGCCCTCATTGCACCGCCGACAGCGAGGGAACGAAAGTAACCGCATAACCAGACATAAGGAGGGTAACGCCATGCCGGACTTCCGAAGGTTCTGGATTTCGATTGTGATCGTCTGTCTGTTTCTATTCGGCGGCGTCGACCGGCAAGTGACGGCGGCGCCCTTCTATGAAGGCAAAACCCTGACCCTGGTCGTCGGCACGTCGCCCGGGGGCACGGGGGACTTCCGGGCCCGGGCGGCGAGCCAATACCTCCGAAGGCACCTGCCCGGAAATCCCGCTGTGGTTTATAAATATATCCGAAACCCCATCCAGGCAGCCAATTACATGGCGCGGGTAGCTAAGCGGGACGGCCACACCATCATCTTCGTAGGCCCCACGCTCTATTCCAACGGCATCCTCGGCGCCCGCGGCGTACGCTACCAGCCTGACGATTTCATTCCCCTGGGCTCGCCTTCTCCCGGCGGGCCCTACATCCTCGTTGCCCGGCCCGATTTGAGGCTGAACACCGTCGAGGAGCTAAAAGCTTACAAGGGGCTCCGATTCGCCCAGAGGTCCGTGGGCCATTCCATGTACATTCTCGATCGTCTCATGGCCTTCACCCTGGATTTGCAGGAGCCCAAATGGATTCTCGGCTACAGCAGCCCGGAAGTGGACACCGCCCTAGAGCGGGGGGAAGCCGACGCCGAGACTACCACCCTGCCCGGGTTTCTCCAAGACAAGGGGCACTGGCTAAAGCAGGGGTTCACCATTCCCGTGATCATGAAAAACACCAAGGGACGGGGTGGCGAGGTGGATCCCGCCTTTCCGCAGGGCCGTCCCACGGTGAATACCTACGCCGACTCCGCCCTCAAGCGAGACGTCCTTGCCTTCCACAACGCCATGCGGCCCAGTGGCATGCTCTTTCTGGCCTCCAAGGGGATCCCCGAGCAGGCCGTGACGGAGATCAAGGCCGCCCTCGCCAAGACGTGGGCCGATCCCGCGTTCGCGAAGGACTTTAAGCGCTTGACCGGAGAGACCGCGGACCCTATGCTTGCCGAGGAAATCGAACGCAATCTGGCCAACCTCCCCAAGGATCCCAAGATCAATGAGACGTACAAACGGATCATCGGCGGGGGCGACCTCCCCGCCAGCAGGTAGGGTGAGAACGCCGAAGGCCCCCCCTGGAAGCCGTAACGGAAGCTCCTCTGGGAAATGAACCCGCTCAAGGAGACCAAGCACATGTCGCTTTTCCCCCAACATCGCACCACCCGGCTTCCCGGCGGGTACATGGGTAAAATCCTCCGCGTGGATCTCACCTCCGGATCGCTCAAGGACGAGAACCTCCCGGAAGAGCCGCTGCTAAGAAGACTCATCGGCGGCCAGGCCCTGGCGAGCTATATCCTGCTCAAGGAACTGCCTCTGGACGCGCAGCCCTTCGGGCCGGAGAACAAAGTGGTCTTGATGACGGGCCCTATCACGGGGAACGGGCTGACCCCCGGCGGCGTCAAGGTCACCGCCGTGTACCTGAGCCCGCTCACGGGAAACACCCTGGGCCGGGGAGCCACAAGCGGGTTTTGGGGAACGTATCTGAAGGCGGCGGGCTACGACGGCGTCATTCTGGAAGGCGCGGCGTCGCGTCCGACGTACCTGTTCATTCATGACGGCAAGGCGGAGCTCCGGGACGCCGGCGGGGTTTGGGGTCTCGGCACCAGGGCCACGGAGGACAAACTGCGCGAAGAGGTGGGGTTGAAAGACGCCAAGGTCCTCTGCATGGGCCCCGCCGGCGAGAACTTGAACCGCGCCGCCATGCTGTGCAACGACTACAACCACTTTGCGGCCCACAGCGGCGGGGCCGTCTTCGGCTCGAAAAAACTCAAGGCTGTTGTGGTCCATGGCGATCGGCGGCCCACGATCCACGACAAGGCAAAGCTGCTCGACGCCGGCATGCGCTGGCGCAAGATTCTTGACCCGCAAAACGTGGAACAGAAAAAAACCAAAATGGGCCATGGCGAGTCCTGGGGCGCCCTCAATAACCTGAACTGGCGCAGCACCGAAATCAGCGACCACAACCGGGGATTCAATCAGAACCGCGTTACTCTGCGGCCCTGCTTCCAGTGCGCGCGGCTCTGCCCCTGGGATGTGGAAATTAAGGAGGGCCCCCATACGGGAACTCTGGCCCACTTCAACGCCGGCGGAGAATGGCTGGATGCCTTCTTCAATCTCGGGATCAAAGGCAATTCGGTTCTCTACCTGTCGGAGAGGATCAACGATCTCGGCATCGAGTGCAGCCATTTTTCCTGCGGCGCGGGGGTGGCTTTTGAGAGCTGGGAAAAGGGACTGCTCCACGCGGACCGGACAGACGGCCTGAACCTCGAGTGGGGCAACGTGGAGGCGGTGGACCGCCTGCTGGAGATGGCCGCGCGCCGCCAGGGGTGGTTGGGGAACCTCCTGGCGGACGGGCCAAAGCAACTGGCAGAGGCCATCGGAGGCGAGGCCCCAAAGTGGGCGGTGCACACCAAGGGGGGAACCCCGGCAATGCACGAATGGCGGCCGCTGCTCGGGCAAATGCTACGCGAGCTGGTGGCCAGCGGAGGGATGAAGCCCCAGGGAGGAGGCTCCGTGAATCCCCCTCCCGACCTTCGCGCTCACGAGAAGTGGGGGCCCCTGGACCGGGACAATCCGGAAGGTTGGGCCCGGTCGCAGTTCCTGTCCGAAGAGCATCGCCAGTTCGTCGGGATTATCGGCGGCTGCTGGTTTGCGGAGGTCCCCCACAAACCGGACGGCATCAACTCCGTCAAAGACACCTTGAACGCGATCACCGGATGGGACTTCGACCTCGATGAGGCCATGGAGGCCGGCCACCGGAGCATGATTTTGCAAGGCATATTCGGCACCCAGAGGGGATGGATCGCTGAGTCGGATTGGAAAGACGTGGGTCCCAGGTTTCTGGAGCCCATTCCCGACGGCAAGTACAAAGGATTCACCATCGCCAAGTGGCTGCCCGATCTGGTCTACGAATACCACCGGCTGTGCCAGCGCGACGAGCACTCCGGACGGCCCCTCAAGCAGGTCCTCACCCGTCTCGGCCTCGAAGAATTCATGGAGTGGAGTCAGGCCTAGCACAAGTCCACGGCGGGTACCCCGGTGCTCCGTCCAAATTGCCGTCGGGAAGCGCCTGCAGCCCACCCGCCGGATGCAACCCAATTTCGCTTACGAAAGTAGGGTGACGGTGCCGGACCCCGAAGCCTCTGCGTTCCTCTGGAAGCGACCTTTGTCCGCTCGTCGGGGGGGCGACACCTCCAGCCGCGGCCGATAGGTCCGTGATTATCTGATGCGGCCGTGTCAGACGTCCGCGGCCGCCAGCCTCCCTCCTCTCAGAGCTTCTCCGTCATCCACCGCAATTCGCACCAGGAAGGCGAAGGAAGGCTGCTAGCACCACCGGAAACAACACTCCGGTTCGGCCGAGTTCCGACTTCTGATCTCTGATATCCGATCTCTGGCCTTTTAGCCCATCGGCGACCGCATGAGGGCTTCGGCCGTGCACTCCTCGGAGGGAGACGTGGGCGGGCCACCGAGCCCAGTGTTCGCCTCCCGAAGCCCGCTTCCTGGCAAAACTCCAATATGCCTGAGCCAAGCCGAGAAATTTCAAACTTGGAACAAAATTCCCTAGCTCGTTGACACCCCAACCTCCACCTCCTATAAGAACCTATTCTCGAATTGGATTGGATCTCTCGCTCCTGCCCCGGGCCCGGCGTAGAGGGTTCCCATTCCGGCTCAATCATGGAAAAGCAGCGCATACTCCTCGTCGACGACGACGAGCGCTTTACCCGGATTTTGAAGCTTAACCTCGAAAGCCGGGGTTACTACGAAGTGCGGGACGAGAACCGGGCTGACCGCGCCCTGGCCGTGGCAAGAGAATTCCGGCCCGACCTCATTCTGCTCGATGTCATGATGCCCGACGTCGACGGGGGGGAGGTCGCCGCCCGCTTCAGATCCGACTACCGCATGAAAGAGACTCCGGTGGTCTTTCTCACTGCCGCGGCGTCCAAACAGGAAGTCCAGGCTCTTGAAGGTTCCATCGGGGGCCATTCCTTTCTGGCGAAACCGGTCACCATGGGCGAGGTCCTTGAGTGCCTGCGCAAACACCTTGACCAGCCCGCACGGTCGGCGCAGACGTCGAATTCAAATCCACCAGGCGGGACGCCCGCGCCCGCGGTTCCTTCCCTTCGGGAAGGACAGGGAGCTCAAGGCCTCCAAAAATCTGGGCAGGAATTCACCGTGCGCCGTCGTTTCCTGGTCCCCGCCATGGCCGCCGCCCTGCTTCTTGGAATGTACTGGGGGTACCAGCTCTATACGCAGCCCCAACGGCTGTTGCGCCAGACCCTGACGGAATTGCAAAAGACGATAAAGGAAAGGTCCGCCGTGGCTCGGGCCGGATTGACCGATATGGGCGAAGGGGGTTCCCCGGACGCTTTCCAATCCAAGGCCTCGGGGCTCGGAGGAGCCGAGATCTTATCCGCGCTCCAGGGAAACGCAGGCCCCTCGCTGCTCAACGATCTCGCCGTATCCATCGTCAAATTGCGCTGCAAGATCAGCGCATCCTCTGACCAGTCGCGGCGGGGTTCCGGGATTCTATACCGGTCCCAATCCCCGCAATCCGGCGCCCTCCCCTATTTCATTCAAACCAGTCTGCACGTGGTCAAAACCACCGACGGTTCCATCCCCAAGTGCAAGGCGTTTTTCTACCCGGACTATACCAAGGGAGACCGGTACATTCTTTACAGAACCGAAGGGTATCGATTCTTAAAACAAGACGTGGACTTCGCAATCCTGGAGCCCCAGGAGGTCAAGGACGACGTCCATGGCGGGTCCATGGAAGAATTGCAAGCTCTCGCCCGCGACGAGGCGAGGAACCCGCTCTGCAAATCCGCCGTCATCGGCGATCGCTTATCTATTCTGGGTTTCCCGGCCATCGGGGGAGAGACCCTGACCGTGACGGAGGGCATCATTTCCGGCTTCGAATTTCAGGGAGATACCCGGTTCATCAAAAGCTCGGCGAAGCTCGACCACGGCAACTCCGGCGGCCTGGCCATCAAAGACTCGGGATGCGTTATCGGCATTCCGACCTTCGTTCAACGGGGCCCCCTGGAGAGCATGGGACGGATTCTGGATCTGAACTATCTCTACAAGTACGCCTTGAACTAGCCGCGGCTCAGGTTTCTCGCCTCCGTTTACCACCCCACTCTTCAATCACCCACCGGGAAGCATGGGTCTAAATACGGTAGAGCCGCTCAGGATTCTTGTCGAGAATTTTCTCGATAGTCTCGGCACTCAAATCACCGCGGTCTTCCAGCCCCTTTTTCAGATGGTCCTCGCGGAAGGCGTCCCCGTGGGGAAAGTCCGTGGCCGTCACTAAAAAATCGTCCCCGAGTTTATTGGCCACATAACCAAGGTCCTCTTTGGGAAGGCAGCCAACAAACACACGATCTCCAAGCCATTCCTTGGCATTCGCTTTTCCCTTCAACCCGGAGACAATACTTACGGCCCACTCGCAACCGGCTTCTAAAAAGGCGACGCGCAGCTTGGGAAACTCTTCCAATAAACCGGATCCCAGGATTTGTGTAAAACCGTATCTAACATACGGGCCGCTGATGAGACCGGCGCCAAGGGGGTGCACAAAGGGAAAGGTCCGGGGCCCCGGGCGGGGCATTCCTTCGAACATTCGTGAGATTGTCGGGCTGCTCCCGTTTCCCGTGTGAACGGTAATGGGCAAATCTTGACGTTCTGCCTCCTCATAAATCGCGTAGAACGAAGGATGGGTTATGGGTATATCCCACTCGATGCCATGAACAAAAGTACCCGCCACCGAGCCCCGCTGCTTGAGCTGCTTCATTTCCTGGATTGCCAAGTCGGGCCTCCTCCATGGAAGCACAGCCACGTACCAAAGGCGCCCTTCCGAGTGGTTACACTGATGGGCCATAAACCGGTTATAGCTTCTCGCCAGCGCGGCTTCTAACTCCACATTCTCACTGGGACAACCCAGCCAGAGAGAAGGGAAGATAACCTGCTTGTCAACGCCCAGAGCATCAAGAAAGTCCATTCTCCCCCGGACGTCATTTAACTCCTGTACCGGAATCGGAACACCCTTTTCCGATGCTTGCTTCATCAACGTGGGGGTGGCAGCGTATAAACGCAATTTATAATCAATGATCCAGGCCGCGTTTTGGCCGCCGAAACAAGTGTCTTCGGGAAGTTGAATCGGCATGGGCCTGTAAGGATAGAATTCAGGCTCTAGGTATTTCCACGTTTCGACGCTTTCTTCTACATGGGCATCCGAGTCTATGACCATCGGAAAATCCCTCCTTTTTCAAAGACGACGGCTAGCTGCCTCCGTGGACATCCAGAATCGCCCCATTGACGAAACCCGCCGCCTCCGAGGCAAGGAATAGAGCCACGCCTCCGATATCGTCAGCGTGACCCACGCGTCCCACGGCTATGCGCTTGGTAGCGCCCTCCAGGTCGGGCCGGTCGTAACCCACCCGGGGCGTATTGATCAAACCGGGCGCGATGCAGTTCACGCGGACCTCGGGCCCCCACTGATGGGCCATGTTCACCGTCAGGTTGATGACCGCGGCCTTGGCCGCCGCGTAGGCCCCCATCTCCGCGCTCATGGTGGGATTGCCTCGCCCGGCGCTGGAACCGATATTGATGATGACGCCCTTTCCCCGGGCTTTCATGATGGGGTAAACGGCCTTGGAACAAAGAAAAGTGCTCTTGACGTTGATCTCAAAGACGCCCATGAAGTCCTCTTCGCTCAACTCGGCCAGGGGCGCCCTTTGGAATTGTGCCGTGTAGGAGCTCCGGCTGAAGGAGCCCCCGGCCACGTTGGCCAGGATATCGATGCGCCCGAACCACTCCATGCTCCGCTTCACCATTTCCGCCACTTGATCGGACTTCGACACGTCTACGGCGACTCCCAACGCCTGTCCGCCGACCTCTTCGACCTCGGCCACGGCCGGGGGAATCTCCTCCGGGGGAACGGAAGCGATGACCACGTTGGCTCCGGCCCGGGCAAAGGCCCGCGCGCAACCGCGCCCGATGCCACCCCCGCCTCCGGTGACGATAGCAGTCAGCCCCTCGAGAGAAAAACGCGTTAAATCGGCCATGCCTGCTCTCCTCCGCGGATACCGGCGTCGGACTTAACGCTCTGTCGTCCCCGCCGCAAACTACAATCCGTAAAGCGCCCTGGGATTATCCCAAAGGATCTTTCGTTTCGCCTCATCGGTGATGCCTTCCATGGATCTGAACCTTGCAATCGCATTGAGCTCGCTCGACGTATCACCGTGACCGTAGTCGGTGCCTATGACGAGATTATCGTCGCCTGCATAGGACATGACATAAGAGAAATCATCATCGGTCTGGGTAGAGACGTAGATGTTGTATTCGCTGAACGGGTTTTGGGGCGCGGGATGTGGGCCCCCCGCTGTTCGCCGAACGGCCTCGTGAATGACCCACGGAACCCACTGGCTGGAAACCTCGATGAACCCCCACCGCAGATTGGGGAAGACTCGCGGAATTTCGCTCATGATCAATGCGTAGCATGCGGTTACCGTGGGGATCCGAAACGTCGAAAAACCTCCGCCCGCTTCGTTGGTCATGAGTTTGAACAATTCGTGGCTGCCGTTTCCCAGATGGACGGTGATAGGCATGTCGAGACGCTGAGCCTCATCGTAGATCGGATAGAAGAACGGGTCCGTCATCATCCTTTCTTTTTCGAAGGGACGCATGCAGACGCCTACGGCGCCGTGCTCATTGGCAAAACGAATTTGCGGTATGGCTTCAGATGGCGTCAGCGCGGGAACCACGCAGGTATAACGAAGCCGTCCTTGGCCCGCCTTCCATACGTCCGCCATCCAGCGGTTCCAACTCCAGCACAGCGCGATCTCCGCGTCCGGGCGCGCCGTAACCGGGGTTATCCACATGGAATTGAACATGACCTGCACGTCGATTCCCAAATCATCCATATGGCCGAGCCGCAGGCTCACGTCGGCAACCTCGCGGGCTTTCGCCGGAGTCCCCACCACCCGCCCAAATCTCTTCAAGTGCTCGGCTGCTTGCTGTTCGTCGGGCGCCGGGAACTTGCTTCCGAGGTTCTCTCCATCGAGAAACCAATGCTGTTTCTGGGGATTTTGCCGTGATGGTGCCAGAGTGGGCCAGTATTTTTTTTCTGAAGGCTCGAGATAGTCCCACACTCGCTCGGTTTCCACCACGTGCGCGTCGGCGTCGATCACCCGGGTCCTACCAACGAGTTTTTCCATGGGATGTTCCAGCGATAGATTTAAGCGCCGCGTAGGGCGGATGCCCGATCCGCATGCAAGCCCAGGCTTTGGTTCCTGGACCGTTAGGAATCAATGCCCGTACGCATATCATCCGGACAAAATAAACACCATACCCTTGCCGGCTTCGATGATGACCTGTTTCCGGGACTAGCTCAAAACGGCGGACGGAATCTTTGGGGGCGGGTTCCGGGTTCGGGTGTTTTCTTGGCGTAATCGAAAAAATACACCGGGGCTTAACGTTGGATTGTGGCGGAGGCTCGGCTCTTTTGCGGCCAGGGAGCATCCCCCGACCCTCCAGGCACGGTGGGTCAGCTGGTGGGTTCCATGCGGCAGCGAAGCCTGCGGAGGGCTTTCGCTTCGATCTGGCGGACGCGCTCGCGCGATACCGAAAGTTCCTCGCCAAGCTCTTGCAGCGTGTACTCCTCCGCGTTGCCAATGCCGAAGCGCTTGCGAAGGACCTCCCCCTCTCTCTGCGGCAGGCTTGCCAGAGCCCGCTCGGTACGCATGCGGAGATCCTGAACCGTGACGTTCTCAAAGGGGCCGGTAACCGCCCGGTTCTCGATCAACTCTTCCAGGGGGGTCTCCCCGTTCTCCCCCACGGGCGCGTCCAGGGACACCGGATCCGACGGAAGGCTCAGGAGCCGTCGGATTCGCTCCACCGGAAGCTCCAGCGACGCAGCCATCTCCTCGGGTAGCGGCTCGCGACCGAGCTCCCTGGCGAGGTAGCGGGCGGTACGCAGCAGCTTGCCCTTGAGTTCCACCGCGTGAACAGGCACCCGAATGGAATGACCCCGGTCCAAAAGGCCGCGCCGGATGGCCTGGCGGATCCAGAAATGGGCATAGGTCGAGAAACGGTAGCCCAAACGATAATCGAATTTTTCGGCGGCCTTTATGAGCCCGATATTTCCCTCCTGAATCAGCTCCGGGAAGTCAAGCCCTCGGCGGGTATAACGCTTCGCGATATGTACCACCAGGCGGAGGTTCGATTCCGTCAATTTCCTTTTGGCCTCGTCGATTCTTTGCCGGGCCTCATCCAACGCACGCACGCGTTCCTTGAGCTCTTCGGCTGACATCCCGGTTTTCTCCTCGATCCGGCGCACGCAAACGTTCCACTTCCGCCGGTTCGGAAGCCACCGCTCGGCCTCGGCTAGCTCCGCGCCTGCCGCCTTCAACCTGGCACCGATCCGTTCGACCACGGAGTTCGAAAGGTGAAGCTCCTGGAGCAGCGTTACCAACTCGCTTTTGCTCTGGACCAGCTTTGCTTCGACCCGGGACTGCCCCTTTTCACCGGATGGCTTCCCCTCGCGCAGCAGGGAGCGGGTGCGGCGGAGTTCCTGGGCCAGGCGGCCTATCCGCCGTGCGCTCCTCAAAAACTCGGCCCGGCCCGGTCTAGCTTGCGCTGATTTTTCCTCGATCTCGTCCGCCACTTGAATCTCGGTCAGGCTCAATGCCCCCGATTTCAGGTCCCTGGCCAGCTCGAAGACCACATCAAGGGCCATGGGCGAAGAAAAAACCGCTTCGCCACAGGCTCGCTGTCCCTCTTCCACCTGCTTTCCCAGGCTTGCCTCGCCGACCTTGGAGAGCAAGGGAAAGGTCCCCATTTCCCGAAGATAGAGGGCCAGAGAATCGGCCCCGCCGTCGAGTTCCTCCTCAGTTTCCTTTTCCCCGTCGTCCTCGTCACCGTTCCTCCCATCGGCAAAAGGCGCCATCTTTCCTTCGGATTCTAAGACCATCTCTTCGAGACCTCCGGCATCCGGGTGCCATTCCCGGTCCCCGTTGGCAAGAATAGAGTTCCTAATTTCGTCTGTTGGCATGCGCAAAGACCCTCATTCCTCGTAACAACCCACCCGGCAATAATTATCCGTGCATTATAATTCATAAACAACGCAAGGGGTCCGGGGGTTCCCCATCGCTGCCCATAGCCCAGTTCTTAATATAGGCTCTAAAGGTCCTTCTTTCAAGGCAGGTCCCAATTCTTTCCCAATATCTGCCCAAGAGCTGTAACCATATAGAAAATATAGGTAATATTTCCGACCGGCGCAATAGACCCAGATCCCCAGCATTGTTGCTTGCTGCCTCGTTTCCGGCAATCAGGCACCGTGGTTGCTGGCCTTCACTGCAAATTTAAACTTGGAATAAAATGACAAAAACACGGATCTCTTCTACCTTCCCACAGCACAAGCCCCTATAATTTTAGTTGTCCATAACGCCGGGGTTCCACGCCTGGCACCGGGTTGGGGAGAACTTGTACGGGTGGCGCACCTTCCCCCGTGAGCGCTGCTGGGGGTTTTCCAAGTAAATGAGATTTCTATGATGGCGAAAAAGCGTGTTCTGCTCATTGACGACGAGGAAAGCTTTACCCGGGTATTGCGGTTAAATCTCGAAAACAGTGGTCTCTACCAGGTGCGCGAAGAGAATCGGGCTTCCAACGCCCTCGCCGCTGCCCGGGAATTCCATCCTGACCTGGTCCTTTTGGACATCATGATGCCGGAGGTGGCCGGCGACGAGATTGCGGCTCGATTCAAAGCGGACCCTGTTCTGGAGCGCATTCCGATTGTTTTCCTGACGGCCGTGGCTTCCAGGGAGGAAGTCCGCGCCCTGCGCGGCTTTATTGGCGGCTATGGGGTCCTGGCCAAGCCCGCCAGCAGCGAGGAGGTCATGGCCTGCATAGCAATATATATCGGAGTTCCCGGCGGCTGCTGGAACCAGTCTGTGCACCCGGCGGAACCTTTTACCTCAGGCCCCCCCCTGTTGCCGGAAAGGTCTCCCACGCCCCCTGGTCCTTCGGTTCGCAACGGGCACGCTTATCAAACGCGGGACCTCATCCTCTCCATACTTGCTCTCCTCCTGGCCACGGGGGGCTACCTGGGCTACCGGCTATACGATCAATCACAACGCGTGCTACGGGACACCCTTACGGAACTCAAGACAACCCGATCCCGGCTTTCAACCCTCGCCTATGTCCCCGAACCCGCGACACGAGAAAGGGTTGCCTTGACACGGCCCGCGGACGGTGCAGCGGAGACCCAGGCGTCGGAGTTGGTCCTTCCCGAGGCGCCGCCCGAGCACAGTCCGGCTCGCGTTGCCCCCTCAAGCGAAAGCGCCCAACCCCGTATGTCGCTTAGCCGGTTCGCCGCCTCCGTCGTTAAACTGCAATGCCGCTCCAAAGCAGATTCCAATCAAACGCGACGGGGATCCGGCATCCTGTACCGCACCGGCCGAAACCGCACGGAGATGGGTCCCTTCCACATTCAAACGAGCCTTCATGTTGTGGAAACCACCGATGGCTCCGATTCCATTTGCACCATTTACCTTTATCCCGATCAGGCCAAGGGCGATGAATACGTTTTATACGTTAGCCTGGGATTCAGGTTTTTCCGTAATGATATCGACGTGGCGTTCCTGGAACCCGAGATGTTGAAGGGCGCCCCCCGCGCCGGCACCTTTATGGATCTGGAGGCCAGTGCACGCGAGGAAGCTAAAAACCCCTTGTGCGACACGGCGGAAATCGGTGACCGCCTGTCCATTCTGGGCTATCCCGGCGCCGGAGGTGAAACCCTCACCGTAACCGAGGGCATCATCTCGGGTTTCGAGTTAGACGGGGGCAATCGCTATATCAAGAGCTCTGCAAAATTAGAGCGCGGCAATTCCGGCGGCGCGGCGGTCAAGGATTCGGGATGCGTCGTGGGTATTCCCAGCTTTGTTCAACGGGGACAGCTGGAGAGCATCGGCAGGGTATTGGACCTCAAGCACCTCTACAGCGTGACCCTTAAATAGCACCCCGGGTTCACAAGCAAGACGTCCCCGGGCCGGGCAACGGCGCCACGAATGGGACCGGGCAACCGCCGTCCCCACAAACTAATAGCGGCCGTTGCCTCCCGACAGTCTTCCTTCAATCCATAGCTTTGCCAGTTCCAATGCGCAGGAATCGGCCTCCCGCTGGGTGTCAAAGCTTGCCCGTCTCCGTCCATAAATGGGAATGCGTTTGACGGTCTTGCCATCCTCGATGAGTATCGTCGCCCGCGGAACCCAACGCCCGCTGCGGGTCCGGTCCGAGTTGAGCTCCACCGTGTGGTCCCGGTATACGGCTCTTTTCATCCTGCTCCCCTTGTTCCAGTCAAATGGTTTTCTCCCCCGCGCCGGGACACAAGAGCTTTTTGCGGCAGCCCCAGTCACCCATGGGCATGCTCGGCCCCGGGCTTGGAGCGGTACGTTTTTGCCAAAGGCTGTTCAAAAAAGTGCGCCATTGTTCCGTGCTACTCCCTGGAGCTCCCTCCAAGTCCCTGAATTACCGAAGATTGCATCTATGCTACCTGTTGGCATCGATTTTGTTTTTATGTTTCTCCGATTGCTCATGGCCGCCAACGGCCCATACCCAAAGCAACGGAGGAAACAATGCGTTCATGGATCGTCGTACATATCCCGTCACGCAGCCTGCTCAGGATCATGACCAAGTCACTCAAGCGAGTATTCAGCATATGTGGCTCGAGGGGATGGAAGACAAAGGACCTGATGATCAGGGTGAAGTAAGCCCTTTGCTTGGGCTTATCCCGGTGCCAACCAAAGAGCAAGCGAGGTGCGCTCTTGAGCCGCCTCGATCCCCAGAGGAAGGATTCAAGCGGAACCTTGCGTTTCGTGAGCCGTTCACCGGTTCTCCCATGCAAGGGATCATAGGCAAACGGGCCATCTCATCGGACGGTGCGATGAACGCATGCGCAAAAGGTTACGGATCCCACGCCTAGGGGCTGTGTACCGAGTCAACGCAACGGCGCGAATTCGGCAGGACCCAATAGGACGCTTTTATGTTTAGGTTCATGTGTCTACTTGTTCACGGACTGAAGCTCACCGAACCTTCCGTCGATCCGTGGCCCATGGTGATCGTCTTTGCCCCCTGTGACTGATAGACAGTCCGAGCAGCCCTGGGATTATCTTGCCAATCGGTCAGCCAGTCTTTGCCCCAGCCTCGCCACCAATCCGCCGTAGGAGCATTGAGCAATGATGCGGGTGAATTGCTCTCGATAGTTGTTCACCATGCTGATGTTTTCCACTACAAGGTCATAAACCTTCCAATCCTGAGCGACAAGTCGGAGTTTGTATCGCACCCTGACTCCTTTACCGCCGGCATCAACAATCTCGCTGACGACCTCCGCAAAGCCCGGCCCACTCTTTTATCCGCGTACAGGAAACGCTCGCCATTGTAAGGCGATATCTTGGTCATATAATTCTGCTCCAGAAATCGGGTAAAGACTTCCACAAACCTCCGCCTCTCCTCCACATTCAACCTGCGCCAGTGAGTACCCAGAGAACGTCCGGCCATTTCATTAAAATCAAAACGCGGCAAAATGACCTCCATGGCCAATCGGTAGCGCAGGTCCTTTTGGCTCTCACCCTGCAAGCTCGGATCGCTCAAGATTCGTACCGCGCGATCGATGGTAGACTTGATTTGCGCGGTTGGGGGTCCCCTATTTCTTGTTGATCCGCGTTTACGGCAATAAAGACGCCGGCACAAACCAGGGGGACATTTGGCCATCCGGCTTAAATTTGCTTCCGGAAACCTCAGGCCGGGCCATTGCCCGGGGGGATTGGCACCGGAACCAGATGGCAATTGAGGAACGACTGTGATTTCATGGGTTTGCTCGCAAGGCCCACGTTAGGGCTCGGACAGCCGGATTCAGGAGGGTTGGCATCATGAAGGTCTGGGGCAGAAAAGATTCGGCCAATGTTCAGAAGGTGCTGTGGTGCTGTGGGGAACTGGACCTCCCCTTCCAGCGGGTGGACATCGGCGGCGCCTTCGGCAAGAACCGAGAAAAACCGTACCTCGACCTGAACCCCAATGGTGTGGTTCCGACCGTCGAAGATGAAGGGTTCGTCCTTTGGGAATCCAACAGCATCGTACGCTACCTGGTAGATAAATACGGGCAGGGCCGCTTGCTTCCCCCTACTCCGGAAGCGCGGGCCAACGCCAATCGGTGGATGGACTGGCAACTCACCGTGATGAACGCGTGCATGGTGCCCCTCTATATGGCACTCATCCGAACGCCCCCGGACAAGCAGGACCCCGCCGCGGTGGAAAAGGCCCGGGGTCAGGCCGCGGGGAAATGGGAGATCGTCGAACGCTACCTTCAGGGCGGCGATTACCTGGCGGGAAACGCTTTCAGCATAGGAGACATTCCCCTCGGCATCTGGGCGTATCGCTGGTTCAACCTACCCATCCACCGTCCCGGCCTACCCCGCCTCGAAGGTTGGTACCAACGCCTGGCCGGCCGGCCCCCCTACCGCGAGCACATCATGATCCCGCTTACATGAGGACTTTCACCTAGGCATCGACCCAGGCCTCCCCGAGCCTTCAACATGGCCCGATACGTGAGCCCTCTGGACTCCCAGATGGCAGCAAAACCTCACAGAAACAATAGGATTTCCACCGTGATCAGAACAATGATGATCCACTCGAGGACCTCGATGCGCCGGTTCGCGGCCTGGTCGGCGATCTTATTGTAGATGCTCTCGAGGGTCTGAAGCTTGCGAATGATGCTCGAATCCCATTCCCCGATGTGAAATCTCTGGCAAACCATGTGATAGACCCGCGCCAGGTACTGGTCCCCCAGGAGCTTGAGCGTGTTGTTGACCTGCTCAAACAGTACGGCGCTGTCCACCTGGAACTCCGAGATCCGCCGCAGTTCCCTGCTGTGGCGCCCCAGCAACCGCGCGGGCTTCCAGGACTTTGCTGACAGGGATTCGTAGGATTGGTCCAGGGCCCGGTCCAGGCGATCATCGAGATAGCGCATCTCAAGCAACTCCACGTTGGCAAATTCCAGTACAGCGCGGACGTCGTCTCCCTGGCGATCGAGCAACAGCGCGGCGTTCCAGTCCACCACGGCGAGGTCTTGCAGACCGTAGGAAACCCGGACCGAGACCGCATCGGCCACCTCTTCAGCCGACAGTGCCGAGCGCTCCGCCCGAAGAATCCCCGCGATTTCCTGAGCGTGGACCGTGATCAACTCTCCCACGGAGACGCGCGGTGTAAACCTTTCGATTTGATAGATGACGTAGTCTTCGACAAATTCCGCGATGCTGGCCTTTACGGCGGCAGGACCGATTACTTGACAGAGGGCTGCCACCCGGCCGCGGGAGTCCTCCAGCAATGCGGCATTGTCGTACAGCTCCTCGCTCAGAGCCAGAAGATCCGCCAGGGGTCCGGCCAAGGGCATCGTGTAGGTCACCGATACGGCTCCGAAATCATAGAGCACCAGGTCCACCGCGGAATGGCTTCGGAACGGCCCCAGTTCGAAGGGCGAGACCGCTTGAGAAACGCGCAGTGGTTGGGGGCGATATTCAAAGTACCTGGGCGCTCGCCGCTGGTGACGGATTTGATCGCGCTGCTTGGCAGCCTGGACGCGCCGCTCAGTTTCGTCGAGATCGATGGCTTGCGCGACATCGTAGGCGAGGGAAACGGAACAGGTGCCTTGCTCAATCAGCAGGGCCGGCACTTTCTCCTGCCTCTCAACCAGCTTCCCGGACTTCTGTATGTCTAAGGCTGAAGGCTCCACACTCTTCCTGTAGGTGCGGTCGCAGGCGAGTTCGGCGCTCGAGGGGGCCCCGTTTACGGCGCTCGTCAAACGGGGACTTGCGACAAAGTCGATTCTAGTCGTTTTTCATGCCTGAATCTATCGGCCAGCGGGAACCCACGCCGACTTCCGCTATCGCCGCGATCGAAGCCCCGGCGCCCTCCATTGAGCCACAAAGCGCCACCCCTGGCGGCACTGCAAAGTTCCTATTGATCCCGAGCGAGTTCTAGGTTATGCGAAACGGTAGATCTGTTTGCCGGAGGGTTCCATGGGTTTGACCAAGATCGTTCCTTTCATCGTTCTCAGTCTTGTCGCTGCGGGTTGCACCCGTATGGGCAACCCACAGCCGGAGATTGATCCCGGCACCGCTACCGCCCGGCCCGCAGCGGAAGAAACGGCGCCGGGGCAGGCCGAGGCAACGCCGGCCTCTGACCTCATGGCCCCGGGGCCGAAGGTAAAAGAAGTCGCCATGGAAAATGTTTTGTTCGACTTTGGCAAGGTGGTACCCAAGGCGTCCGCCAAGCGTGAACTGGGCCGGCTCATCCAGTTCCTCAAGGAAAACCCATCGCGACAGGTCGTTCTGGAAGGGCACGCCGACGGCACCGGGGCGGCGGACTACAATCAACAGCTATCCTTAGAACGGGCAGAAACCATCAAGCGCTACCTGATCAAGGAGGGGATCAAGCCAGAGCTCATTATCATTCAAGGTTTTGGCGAGACCCGACCCATCGCCGACAACTCGACAGAAACAGGGAGAAGTCAAAACCGCAGAGTGGAGATTGTAGTCCGCTAGCGGTGACCTGAAAGAGCCGCGCATTGAGCGGCCTGGGCGCCGCGTCGCCGGACAAGGTTCATTTGCAGGGCGTTGCCGGGTCGACAATTTCGCCGGCCACAGAAAACGTCCAGACGTCGGCCCCGCAATTATTATGGGTGGCCGTGATGCTGAAATTTTGTCCGCCCCCGCCCACCGTAATGGCTAGGTTAACACCGGTGTTCTGACGGAACCCGGCGCTCACCAAAGAACTGACCGAGCCGGCGTAAGCCGTATTGTCGATAAAATAGGACTCTTCAAACAGGGCCGCGTTACGTAGATCCGCCTTTACCTCGTCGACAAAGGCGTTTTTCTTATAGGCGCTGAGCTGCGGCACGGCAATGGCCGAAAGAATCGAAACGATGCCGATGACGACAAGCAGTTCGATCAGGGTAAAGCCCTCGGTGCTATTGAGTCGTCGCTCCATGACGAAACCCCCACCCCTAATTTGTTTTTCGCTGCATGCGGAGGTGCTATTGCAACCGCCGTGCCATCCGACTCCATGGAGCCCGCCCCAACCCATTAAAACCATTAAGGTTTTATCGCCGCTGGAGCACCGTTTTCCTTGCAAACTGATACCAGGCGGTTCAAATTGTGAGTTTCATGTCAAATTATTCTCACGTCGGGCGAAGGCTGTAGACCGAGGAGTACACCGTGAATTCCTTGCGTCTTGGGCTTTGCGGTGTAAGATACACGGAGGATTTTAGCATCCGGTTAGGCCGTCCAAACCCGCAGGGGAAATTTTATGAAACGAACCTACCGACTGATCTCCGGCGACAGCCACCTGGAGATCCCCTGTGATTGGTGGACATCGCGCGTCGCCCCGCCCTACCGGGAGCGTGCCCCCCGCCGGGTCCCTATGCCCGGAGGCGGCGACGGATTTATCGGCGAGGGGGCTCCCCTGGTCTTCGGCGGCACGAGCCACTACGCCGGCAAGTCGCCCGAGGAATTCAATCCCATGGTAGCCGAGGATTTGAGCGAAGCTGTCGGGTCCGGCCCACCGGAGCAGCGTCTCAAGGAACAGGACGCCGACGGCACTGACGCCGAGCTCCTCTTTCCCAGCAACACGGCAATGAAGGTCTGCCGGGGAATCCGCAACGACGAGGCTTTGAAAGCAATCCTTCACGCCTACAATGTATACCTGGCCGAGGAGTACTGCTCGGTTGACCCCCAACGGCTGCTCGGGGTCGGTGTTTTGCCGCAGCGCGGTGTTCTCGACGACATCCGGGAGATGAAACGTTGCAAGGAGATGGGCCTTTCCACCGTCGTCCTGGGCCGCTATCCAAGCGGCATGCCTTACCCATCCAAGGACGACGACGACCGGTTCTGGGCCGCCGCCATGGACCTGGACATGCCCCTTTGCATCCACACATCGCTGGGCGGCGGCCGCGGGGGCGTCTTCCTGCCTTACCCCAAAAAGCCCGAGGGGGAGATCCCGGACGATGATTTTTTCCTGCGGATGTACCGGCACGCCAAGCCCCACGCGGGGGGAGTCGAGGCGCCGCAGCTTGTTATGGGAGGCGTGTTTCAGCGGTTCCCTAGGCTGCAACTCTACTGGGCCGAGAACAACGTGGGTTGGATTCCCTATTACTACCAGCAGATGGATTTGGAGTGGGAGCGGAACCACCACTGGGGGGAGCGGCTCTTCGGCGCTTTTAGCCTCGACCGTCCTCCCAGCCAGGTCATCAAAGAGCACGCCTACTGGGGGTTTTTCGACGATCCCGTGGGCATGACTCTATGTCGCGAAGTCGGCGTGGACCGCATCATCTGGGGGAGCGATTTCCCTCACGTGGTCACCACCTGGCCTAACTCGTCCAAGGTTCTGGGCAGGCAGATGGCGGGGCTTGGCGAAAAAGAAAAACGGAAGATGGCGGCACAGAACCTCATCGATTTTCTGCACCTTGACGCTGTAGCGGAAGCGCCGGGTTTCTAAAATTCCATCGCATTGCTGCCGAGCGCCGCCACGTATCTCTGAATATCGAGATGGATGACTTATGCGCCCCAGGGATGCGTTCATTCGAAACATTCCAAAAGCGGAGTTGCATATTCATATCGAGGGCTCGCTGGAGCCCGAACTCATGTTCAAGCTCGCCGCGCGCAACGGTTTGTCCCTCCCTTTCCGTTCGGTGAGGGAGGCGCATGAAGCTTATCGATTCACGAACCTCCAGTCCTTTCTCGATATCTACTACCAGGGCGCCGGGGTCCTTCTCCGGGAAGAGGATTTCTACGATCTGACCTCGGCTTATCTGGTGAAGGCTCATTCCCAGGGGGTTCGCCACAGCGAAATGTTCGTGGACCCGCAGACCCATACCAACCGTGGAATCGCCTTTGAATGCGTCATCACCGGGATCAAGCGCGCCATGCACGACGCCCAACAACGACTGGGGATGTCCTCAAAGCTCATTATCTGTTTCTTGCGCCATCTCAGCGCGCGGGCCGCGATGGAGACCTTGCGCCAAGCGCTGCCGTTTAAGGATGCCATCGTCGGCGTTGGTTTGGACTCATCGGAAGCGGGGCACCCGCCGGAGAAATTTACCGAGGTCTTTGATAAAGCGCGGGAAGAAGGTTTTTTGACGGTCGCCCACGCCGGGGAAGAAGGTCCCCCGGATTACATTTGGCAGGCGCTGGACTTGCTCAAGGCGTCTCGCATCGACCACGGGGTGCGCTGCGTTGAAGACGCAAACCTGGTGAAGCGGTTAGTGGAAGATCAGACGCCCTTGACTGTTTGCCCTTTGTCCAATGTCAAGCTCCGGGTCGTTCCTACCATGCGACAGCACAACTTGAAGCAGCTGCTCGACCGTGGGCTGTGCGCCACCGTGAATTCCGACGACCCGGCGTACTTTGGGGGGTATGTCGCCGAAAACTTTCTCGCCGCGGAAGAAGCCCTGGCGCTGGACCGTAGCACAATCTATCGGTTGGCCAGGAATTCCTTTGAAGCCGCCTTCCTGAACCCGCCGGAGAGGCAGGCATTAATAGACGATCTGGACAGCTATATGGCGGCCCATAATCCGTGAGGGTTCACGATTCGCCATGCCCCCCTTCCGGCCCCTCGATTCGATAAATATCGGGGAGTTGGCGATAGTTCTCCGCGTAGTCGATCCCGTAACCCACGATAAATCCCGCACCCATGTCGAAGCCTACGTAATCCACACGCAGGTTGGCAGCACGCCGCTCCCGCTTGTCGATCAGGGTACAGACCCTGATCGATCGGGGCTCCTCGCGCCTGAGCGCATCCAGGACGAACTGGAGAGTAAGCCCAGTGTCCTCGATGTCCTCCACCAGCAATACGTCCCGCCCCGTTATGGAGACCTGGAGATTTTTCGTGATTCTTACTCGCCCCGAGGTTTCCGTCCGGTCACCGTAACTGGAGGCGCCGATAAAGTCGATCACCACCGGGAGGGTCAGATTTCGAACCAAATCCGCCAGAAAGACAAAAGCGCCCCGGAGGACCCCTACCAGCACCAGCTCGGCCCCGGCATAGTCGGTGTCAATAGCGGCGGCCATCTCGCGCACACGTTTGGCTATTTGATCCCGCGAATAGAGAAGGGTCAATCGGTTCTTGCCGTGCCTTGACATGATTTCACGCAACCCGGTTGTTCGATTAACGTGGGCGAATAGAATTACCGTTTACCCAGCAACCTCCTCCGGCCATACTTGGCCTGAGAGCCGTTGGGATCCGCGCCTCACGCCCGGATTGCCCGTGAACCTCAATCGAGCTCTGAGCTCACCGTCAAATGGGGGTGAGCTCGTCGTTACAGTGTCTACCGGACAAGGTCATTCTCCAAAGGAAGAGGTTGTCTTCCCCAGGATTCTCCCAACGGGTTTCCTGTCGGCTCAACGGTAAACGGATTCGGGCATGGCGAACCGGGCGCCCTCCTTCTCCAGGGCTTCAATGAAATTCTTTCGGATCTGGGGGTCTTCGTCCCGGTACTCGATGGTGTTGCCGCCCTGAGCCTGGTCCAGATTCCATGACGTATCGTCCCCGGGAGCCCCGTAGTATGGCCGGGGGTAGCCGCCAAGAAAAGCCAGGACCCGGAACCGGTCTTTGTCGGTGCCGAAGTGGGCGTGATACCAGTTGTCACCACCAGGGGCCGCGCTCACCAGCCCGCCAGCGGTATAGTCCTGCCTCTTGACCAGGTGGCCTTTGCCCGATTCCCAGGGGCGGATGCCGATCTCCCTGGGCCAGGTGATGGAATAGCCCTTTCCCCGCACGCAGAGCACCACGGGCCCCGACTCGTGGTAGTGGGCCTTGGAATAGCGCCCCGGCGGGTACTCCGCCAGGAAACCGAAGAAACCGTTTCCAGAAAGCTTCCATTTGAAGTATCGATGGCCGGCTCCCCGCTGGTTCTCCAGGGGCAATTCGCAGTTCAGGGTGTCCGGCAACAGGTTGCTGGGATTGACGTGGCGTCCGGACAGCGGGTCGATATCCAATTGTTCGGCGGGCTTGAAAAAATCCGCGTCCGCTCCGTAGCGGTCGTCGAACTCGAAGGGGTTATCAAAGATGAAGCGGCGGCTGCGGTACATGGCAATGATGGGCGGTGCGTTGGTAGCGGCGATGAGCAACACCGGACTGGATGCGGCATTGACCAAGCGGTGCCAGGTATTGAGCGGCGGGGAAAAGAGACTGCTCTTCTGCCATTCGAAGACCTGCTTGGCCCCGGGCCTGCCGTCCTTCCAGATCTCCGTGGTGCCGCGGCCTTCCACTACGTAGAAGATCTCTTCGTACATGTGCCGTTCGGGATTCAGGGTGCCCCCGGGGGGGATTTCCACCACGTAGAGGCCGGATTTCCCCCCGACTCCGTTTAGCTCGAGATAGGCGCCCCGGCCTCCGGTGCGCTTCCATGGGCCCAGGATAATATCCCTGACGTCGTAGACGCCCAGGCCGTGGACCACGGGAATGCCCTCCTCCTCAATGAAGGATTCATACACCGAAGGAGGCCGCTTCCAGCGAAAACGCCCCACGGGTTTCAAAGATTCTTCAGCCATTGTCTCCCTCCAGCCGGTTATTTTCAGGATCCGCGCTGCGCTCAGCCGCCGGCCAAACACCGCCCCTTGAATCCGGGACTTCCCTCTCTATACCCCGCGCGGCGCGGGAAGTGCAATCCAGCGGCACCACCCTTCCGAACTTGGAGCATAGAGAGAATTCGGTTGAGGATCGACGGCTGCGGGGCTATTTTAATTGAACGCCCCAGGGCTTTTGCGGAGGCAGGACGGCAGCCCGCCCCTTGCTCGCTCCACAACGGTCCATGGTATGATTCATGATCGGCTTTATCCTAAAGAGCATGCCTTTGCTCGTCCTTTTCCTCGCCGCCGTTTCGTTTTTCGAATACCGCAGGCTGCCCGATGTTTCCGCGCTTCGGACCACCAACCCGCAGATCACCAGCCTGATGAGGCTCCGGGCCGGGCAATTCCAAGAAAAAGGGCACCCGGTGGTGCGCCGCCAGATCTGGGTGCCCTACCGGACCATCTCGGCTCATTTAAAATGGGCCGTCATTGTCAACGAGGACGCCTCGTTTTTCCAACACGGGGGAATTGATCTTTTCGAGCTTAAAGAGGCCCTTCGAGACGACCTGCTGGAGGCGGGGAGGTTCAAGCGGGGCGCCAGCACCATCACCATGCAGCTCGCGCGAAACCTGTATCTATCTCCCCGGAAAAGCATCGTGAGAAAAATCCGCGAGACCCTCATCGCCTTGCAGATGGAACGGGTGCTGTCCAAGCACAGGATCTTCGAAATCTACCTGAACGTGGTGGAGTGGGGCAGCGGGATCTACGGCGCCGAAGCGGCTTCCCGCCACTATTTCGACAAGCGCGTTTCTACCTTGACCGTTTCGGAGGCTGCTACGCTCGCCGCCTTGCTTCCGGATCCGAGCAGTCCCGACCCAAGCGCGCTCCGGGCGAGAAAAGACCGGATTCTCAGGCGGCTCAGGGCCCAGGGTCACATCAGCCCATCCGAATTCAATCGAGCGGTTCACGCGCCCCCGCTCCACCGGCGCGATGGACTCAGGGGTATGTCCCCAAGCCGCCCTGAAGAACGCATTGCGGGCTAAGCGCTCCCGGGCGGGGTCGGTAAAACATTCAAGACGCCATGCCGTCTAGCGCCCCGAAGTCCTTACCGCTGCGTGGCGCAGCAGAAGGCCGGTAGTTGAAACCCGCAGTTCGAACCGGGCCGGCTCCGCCACCGGACCGAAGGTGGCCGAACCGTACTGCGCGTCCACAAACGGCTCGAACACGCGATAGTTATTCCTGAGCTCGAACATGCCAACCGGCTTCTCACCGCCAAGGGAATATACGGTGCGGGATTTAGACTGCTCGTCGTTGATCCTTGCGTACCGGCCGGAAACACGGTCGAGCTCATAGCTGGTATGAAATCCGACAAGATTGGCAATGGGCTTCCATTTCAGGATATGGGCGTCGATGTACAAGGCGTCTCCCGCAAGGTCAAAGGTCGCCCGCTTGCCGTCGGGGAACAGGAAATGGGCGCTGAAGCGTTGGGGACCGGTGGGCTCCGTGCTCACGATGGCCGCCACCTCCTCCCGCGTCAGCGCACGGTAGCCCCGGGTGGCGATGGCAAGGGCCCCCAGAAGCGCGGCAACGCAAAACAAAAAGAGAGCCAGACCCAGGTTGCCTACGGTTTTTAGAAGGGACTTCCGCCTGATGGCCAAAACGGAAGTTGCCAGGGGCGCAAGGGCCAGGAGACCCAGCAGGATGGCTATGACGTCCAGATAATTCGCCATGGAACGTATTGTAACAGAATTCTGCGTTCTCCGCCGGGCGCTCCTCGCTCCGGGCCATTTGCCTGCCGGGCGGTAGAGCTGTCTCCGCTGCGATACAACCTCTCAAATCTATACGACTGAACCCGAATTGACGCGGTAAACCTCTATGAAATTCGGTGTCGGCCGCTTGGCATTTCTTTTGCCTTATCTCTTCCATGGATTTCATTTTAAAGGAAGCCCGGTCATGGCATCTAGCCTTGCAATTTATTTATTCGTGGTCGCCATGGTGGCCCTTGTGGGAATCTCTCGAAGGGCGACCTCGGCTGCTGCACGCCTGAGGTTGAAGACCCAGTCCCGGCCGCAAAGCCGGCCCGTTCCAAAAGAAAGGGTTGTTTCGCAACGGAACCCCGAACCCGCCGGACCGGCGTCCCCCGGTCCCGAGTTCCATGCCCCCGAGCCCCAAGTGCATGCTCCCGATCCCCCACGCGCTCGCACACATCTCGCAGCGGGTTACAAACCCGCCGGCACCCGCAGCTTTGCGGCGCGAGTCGAAGAGATCATGTCCGACGCGCAACGCTTCTTCGGTCTAAACGGTGTCAGCGAGGAAGAAAAAGAGACTCTGACGGCTCACCAGAGAAGATATTACGACCACTACAATGCCGCGAGCTCTCAACTCGCCAGGGGAAACATCAAAGCGTTCAAAGATGAACTCAAGCGTGCCGGAAGAGAGCTATCCGAGATGGAAGTGATTCTGTCCAACCACTGGCAGGAACTCAGGGGGCAGGCCCTTGGCCGCATCTTGGCTTTCGATTCCAACTAGGCCGCGGCATCTATCCCGCGAGCGGGCATCTCACTTCCACGAGCCGAGCCATCTTTCAGGACAGAAAGGGCCTTTGCGACTCTGGCGTGATGAACGCGGAAGCATTATGATTGCGGCGTGCCCGAACCCCGTGATCGAAGACGTGAGATTGCCCGCCGCATGGATACACGGATATGGTCGGGTCGCGGATCATTGCGGTCTTTGCCGGCCCGCTTGCCGCTACCCTCGTTCGTGCCTTGGCTAATTTAGTGAGCAGGTCGATGGCGTTCCTTCTTCCCCAGATGGCTGTCCCGAGAAAGGGCCAAAAGGGATAGTAGCCCAAGAGGTCGGGCCATAGGACGCCTCCAATGACCCGTGTTTGTTGGGCCGATGCCACGTGAAGTTCCAAAGTGACGGCGGCTCCAAGCCAAGGGCGCCGCTGGCGACCCCCCCTTTACTTCCCCGCCATCCCTCCGCTGCCGAACCAATGAATCTGGCGCTGCATGGCAGCGCCGGATGACCAGGGCTCTTGCTCTACCAAGACGGCCTTGTATCCTTTCGCAGGGCGAAAATGACCCCCCCGATCAGGCTGTTGATTACCGCCGTAAAAAACCAGAGCAGGCCGAACGCTATGGCCCGCTCCGAACCGACGTCGATGCGATCCAACAAAAAAAGATATCCCCCCTCGCGCAATCCGATTCCGTTCAGGCTGATGGGAAGCGCAGTGAATAAATCCACCAATGGATAAAGAATGAAACAATACGACCAGGGGAGGTTGAGCTGGAGGGTGAACCCGAGAAGAACCTGGATACCGGCCTGAATGGTATGGACCACCAAGGACAACAGAATGGTCAGGAGCATGAGTTTCCCCTGGCCGCAGTAACGCGCTGCTCCGGCGAGCAGGCTTTTCCAACGGGACCGGTCATCAAGCCGCAGGTATCGATTTAAGACCGGCAGGAGCATCCAGCCAAGAAACGACCCCAGCGCCAGTGAAATGGTCCCATAGCGTATAATGGACGGCAAAGCGTAGACTGGAAAGGCCACCAGCGCCACGGAGGCGATCCAGACAAGGACCGCCAATCCTATCGCCCGGTCCACGGCGACGGTCACCAATGCGGCGGTGGCCGGCGCCTTCCAATCTTTCTCGTCGACTTTCATCGAACCCCGAGCGAGGTAAAAGACCCGTCCCACATCGCCGCCGACCATACCCGGCGTAAAGAGGTTAAAGAACATGCCCATCAGGTAAAATGAAAGGTACTCCTTGAAGGGCAATGCAAAACCGAGGGGCCGGGCCAACAGGACCCACCGATAGCACTTGATGACCTGGCCCACCAGGTAGGCGAGCACCCCGATGATAAAATAGGAGGGACTGGCGGCTGCCACGGTCCGCAGGAACATGGCAAGGTCAATTCGAGAAAAGAAAAACAGAAGAAGGGCGAGGCTTACCGCGACCTTGAGAAAAACTACGACGCTACGGCGGCTCATAGAGATTTTACGCGGCTAAGCAACCCACGAGATGGCAGTCCCCCGCAGCGGTTATCGCCTCCACGTGGGGCTTGAACAGCGGCGGACTGGAAATCAGAGTTTCTACGGCAGCACCTGCTCAGAAATCACTATTTACCTTGCTACCCAGCCAATTGAAATTCTTGAGACGTTCCCATCTCGTCCCGGGAATTCGGAATAGGAGGGAATCAGGGGTCCTGCCTGTAATTGCGCTTCATCGGTAACCTTGAGAAGGACCAATTTGCTTCTCTGGTCCGGGTTCGTAACTTCGCTGACGTCCAGCAAATTCAGCCCTTTCCTCGGGCCAAGCTTGGACCAATCGACCTCCCACATGAGCAAGAAAAAGGGTGACCCCCCGGCGCCCGCACCCTCGCCGTAGATCAGGATCGGCCTCTGGGCGTAGAAGACCGCTCCATAATCGACAGTTCGATAGAAAAACAACGGGTCATTCTCGGCCACCGCCGTCCGCACCCGCGCCATGAAGGGCCGGAAAGAGTGGTGCCCGGCCAAAGCCGGGTGAAAACGATTCTGAACCAGAAAAAGCGAAACCCCCATCAGACCCGCCAGGGAGACGGCGAGCACTTCCCAGGCGCGCCTTTTCATCGCGAGAATCAGTCCCAGACTGCCCGCCACGGTAAGGACGGCCCAGATCAAGATGGCCGTGCGATTTTGAGCTACCGTTTCCACATAAAACGGGAACTCTCCTTGATTTTTAAGCCGCATGAACGATCGGGCGATCCCCATGAAGTCCACTCCCGAGAGCTGCGCGATCCACAGCGCAGCGGACAGGAAAAACACGGCGCCATTGAGATAGACTCCGAGGCGCACCAGTTTGAGCGCATGGGGCGGCTCGGCCCTCAACGTCCGCCACCAGGCGCCGAAGAGCAGCGCCACCGCCGGATACAGGGACAGGATATAGACCGATCGCTTGGCGGGAGCCATGGAGAACAAAAATAAAACCGTGCCGAACCAGACCAAGGGATAGAGTAGCCGGTCCTGGGTGAGTGAGCGGCGCCGACTGTAGAGGAAAACCGCCAGCGCGGGGAAGAAAAGACTCCACGGAGCCAGGTACAGGAAGAGGTTGGGAATAAAATAATAAAAGGGCTGCTCGTGCCCTCTGGACCCAACGGCGGCCGTTAAATTTTCCTGCACGATCTGTTTGAGAAAGAAACGCTCGCCTTCCTGCCAATAAGCCAGACCGTACCAGCTTCCCGCGATCAAGATAACCGAGCCGACCACAACAACCGGGTTGAGCTTGCGGAGAAAACCAAGATTCCGCTCAAACAGCAGGTACGCAAAAAAGGTTGCGCAGGGGACAACGACGCCCAGCGGCCCCTTGGCCAAAACGGCCAGGGCCAATAGTAATCCCAGGAACGCCGCCGCGGTAACGCCGCCGCGTTCCCGCCGGTAGGTAACGTCAAAAAAGAGGAAAGCGCATAGCATGAAAAACGTCAGCGTCATGTCCACCCGAGCCGTGACAGCCGCGCGCCACCACTCGACGTTCGTCGCCAGTACCAGGCCCGCAACCAGGCCCGCGCCGGGACCCCAGAGGCAAGCGCCGGCCAGATAGGTCAGACCAATTCCCAGGGTACCCAGTAGTGCGGAGGGAAAACGGATGGTAAACTCGTCGACTCGACCGACGGATTTCGAAACGCCGGTGCCCAACCAGTGAAACAGAGGAGGCTTGGAGGGGATCTGGTCTTTATTGCGTAACGGTAAGATCCAGTTGCCGTTCTTGTATATCTCCGTGACCACCATTCCCTCCCGCGGTTCCCCTTTGGTGTAGAACGGTATCTCCCCCAGATTCCAGAAAAAGAGAAATAAACATAGACCCAGCAGCAAACCGCATCTCCACAGATGCGGGTATATCCGGCCGCCGCGCAACGTGGTGGGAACAAGGTCTGTGAGATCAGGCATGAGATAGAAGCCGCAGGATCAGACGTTAGACCTCGAGGAAAATTTTTGTGCCCCCGCCTTGGGCGGACCGCTCGCCGGCGTCAAGCACCGTAAGCACCCGAAGGGAAAAATCGCCGTCGGAACGCGGCGCACGCCCATGCCGGATGCTCTCCAGGAAGTCCTCCACGGCCAGCGCCAGAGGCTCCTGAGACCCGAATTCCTCCAGCTTACGTCCCGCAATCAACCTGGAGGGGATCGTCGTTGGCAATTCATGGGGGAGGGGTTGCCCCGGCACACCATGCTCCACCGCATACTCTGATACGGCAATCGATCGCTTATCGAATTTGCCCTCGTACACGAGAAGCTGCTTGCTGCCGACCATCGTTAGCTTTGCCGTATTCTCCGGGTACAGCCAGTTATGGTATACGAACGCGGAGGTGCCTCCGGAAAGCTCGATCGCCGCCATGTTCAGATCTTGCAGCTTTTCCTGGAGATAGGAATAACCGTGCAGCGCAATACTGGTGATGTGGCCGGGGAGAAGATATAGGATGATCGAAATGTCATGGGGACCGGAATTCCACCACACGCTGGAATCCCGCTTGATTCGCCCCAGGTTAAGGCGCTGTAAAAAGACGTGGTAGATATCGCCGAAATCACCGTTTTTGACAAGGTCGTGAATCAATGAGACGGCAGGGTCATACAGGAAAGTATGATCCACAAACAGAATGGTTCCTGCCGCTCGCGCAAACTGAACCAGCCTTCGGCCTTCGTCCAGGCACAAGGCCAAAGGCTTTTCGATCCATACATGCTTTCCCGCTTGGATGGCTTTTTGGGCAAGCGGGAAGTGGGTTGCGAGGGGGGTAGCCAGGACCACGGCCCGGACATCACGGTCCCCGAGGAGCTTATCATAAGAATCCGTCGTGGGAATTCCGGGAAATCTTTTCTCGATGTCCCCGCGATTTTGCGGGTGAATGTCGCAAATCATCCGGACCGAGCTGCCCGGCGCCTCTATAAACTTTGGCAGAAGCTTCTGTCCCCAATAACCCGCTCCCACCAGTCCGATGGATACCCTCTGAATCATCTTCTACCTGTAGGCGCGGATACGGAACTGAGGCCTTGCCTGCGCCTGGACAAAGCGGCCAAGGCTGAACACGTTCATGAAGGCCGCCAAGGCCAGTAACAGCATCGCCCCCGCCAGGATCCACCACCCCCAAAGCGCGAGGAGCAGCGAAAAAACGAGCAAAAGCCCCTGCATCCAGCGAAATCTTCCCAGCCACCGGCCTGGGCCCCGCACGGCAAAGGGCAGCGCCCAAAGGTCGCGTATCACCACGAAGATCCGGCTGAGACCGTAGTGCGACTGTCCAGAATATCTGGCACGGTCTAAAAGCTCAACCTCCGAGAACTCATGCGCCTTCACTCCCAGAATGACCGGGGAGAACCTGTTCATGAACCCCTTGGGAACAAACGTTCCTTCCAGCACCTCGCGCCGGTACGCCTTGAGGCCGCAGCCGCAATCATGCACCGGCACTCCACTCACGATCCTGATCAGGGCGTTGGCGACACGGGAGGGCAGGCGCCGGGTCCAAAAATCCTCGGCCCGGCTCTTCCGCCGCCCCGACACCACCTGGTATCCTCTGGCCAGCTCTGCCAACAGGGCGGGGATATAAGACGGATCGTTCTGATTGTCACCGTCGATGGTGAGTATGATTTTCCCTCGCGCTTTGGAGATCCCCGCGAGCAGCGCCCAGTTTTCCCCGCAATTGGACTCGAGGTCGACGAAATGGAAGCGGGGATTGCCGCTCTGAAGCTCCATCATCCGGGCGAGCGTTCCGTCCGTGCTGGCGTCGTTGACAAATATAATCTCGTACGACTGATTTAAACTCTCCATCGCCCCTTGGATGCCTTCGCAGAGGGCCTCGACATTGCCCTCTTCATTGTGCATGGGAGCGACGACAGAGTACTCGATAAGCTCCACGGAGCTATCAACCGTTGGATGAGAAGAATTCCCGCACCGCGGCAACGATGGTGGCTACTTCTTCTTCCGTCAATTCCGCAAAGACAGGGATGGCGAGGTTCTCGCGGGAGAATCTCTCGGATACGGGGAGGCAATATTCAGGCAGCCCCCTGGCTTTCCATGCCTTGTGTTGATGCAACGGCAGAGGATAATAAATTCCGGTGCCGATTCCTTTACCTTGCAGGAACTGCCTCAGGGCATCCCGATGGGAAGTTTCTATTACGTATTGGTGGTAAACGCTGGTTCGGTCGGGAAAGGTCGGCGGCGTATTCAGGGGCAGTCCGTGAAATTGCTTCGAGTACTCCGACGCGTGGCGCGCTCTCGCGGCGTTGTCCTGGTCCAGGGTGGCAAGCTTGACCCTGAGGGCCACCGCCTGCAGCTCATCCAACCGGCTGTTCCAACCGTAGACTGCATGGTCATACTTTTCAGCCTGGCCATGGACCCGAAGCAACCGCACCTGCTGCGCCATCCGGTCATCATCGGTCAACACCACTCCACCGTCCCCGTAGCAAGCCAGATTCTTTACCGTACCCAGACTCATGGGGGTGACGGCTCCGAGTCCCGCCGCCCGCCGATTTTTATAGATAGCCCCCTGGGCCTGGGAAGCATCCTCAACCACAGGGATTCCACACTCTCGTCCTACATCGAGGATAGCGTCCATATCGCAGGGGAGTCCCAGCATATGCACGGCCAGGATGGCCTTGGTCTTGGCGCCGACTCGTTGCCTGATCCCGGCAAGATCGGGTCCATAGTCCCCGGCGGCCTTGTCCACCAACACCGGCGTCGCGCCGCATACGATGATGGGCTCAATAACCGGCGCAGGAACATGCGCGGGCAAAATGACCTCGTCACCGCGAGCCACACCCAGGGCCTGCAGGGAAAGGTGGATCGCATCGGTGCCGCTGGCGACGCCGACGGCGTGGGCCACCCCGCAATAGGCGGCAAACTCCTCCTCAAAGGCAACCAGGTTTGGACCGTTCAGTAACCGCATCGACGAAAAGACCTCATCCCAACACCGGTGCAGCTCGGGTGCTATGGCCCGATACTTTCTCGTTAGATCGAGCAACGGGATGTCCGCGTCTCGAGCCGGCGCATGGGCATCCAGAGTGACCTGACCGCCATGCCCTGTCCCCCCCCCTTCCAATGCTTCGGCTAAGCCCCGGGGATGTCTATCTAAGGCTGATGTCATCGCTCCCTTTTCCTTTCAATCCTGTCCATTCCAGCAAATCAAACACCGTTTTCACCAAGTGGCTTAAGACGAACCCCCGGAAGGCCCCCTGGAGAGGATTACTCGTGTTTACAGGGGAACCCAAATAGCAGTCACCCGCTGACTCATGCCAAAAAGGGGAATTGTAATAGAGAGCAGGACCTCTTTGCAAGCTGAAACCCAGCCGTTACAGAAAGTCCTAATCCTTCTACCTCCGAACCGTACCCGGAATTCCGCCTGAGCTGGAAGAAACTGATCCGTAAGAAAAACTCTGATGGTCGCAGCAGGACTCGAACCCGCGACCTTTTGCATGTGAGGTCAATTCATAGCCTAGGCCTTCCTCCCAAAGGCAACAATTTCAGCGAATGCCGATTAGGGGGTCCGAGAAGGGCGAGTTCTAAGACAGTGCCGTTATGGTGGGATGCTGGACATAGAGTCTAGCTTCGGTCGATAAAAACACCCCAGGGCCAAGATTCCCCTTTCATTTCTCCCCTGGATAGCGTAGCTTTGTCTAATGTTTACCTATCCGAAACCCCGCGGATTGTTCTACACGTCAGGCACACCAGAGATACATCTTTACCTCCTTGCTTTGTAAAGTCGTAGAGGTGTTCGATGCGCATATTCTTGATCCACGTTCGCGACCCGCAGTTTTACGCCCTGCCGGCAAAAACCCGTGCCAAGAACGGAAACATCCGGATTATGGGGTTTCCGCCGATCGGGATTATGTCCCTCTCGGCGGTGCTCAAGCGCGCCGGCCACGAGTGCGTTATGTTCGACCAAGCCAATCCAGCAACGCCGAACGAGGTGATTATCGAGGATATCAAGCGGCAACGGCCGGCGCTGGTGGGCCTGAGTTTCCTGAGTACCACCAGTTACCCGTATGCGAAGATCCTCGCCCGGCAGATCCGGGCGGCCGATCCGAGAACGCGGCTGGCATTCGGCGGGGTGTTCGCGACCCTGAACGCCCAGTTAATCAAGCGGCAATGCCCGGAAGTGGACTTCGTCTGCCGCGGCGACGGTGAGCAACTGATTCTCGACTTGGTGGAGCGACTGGAGGACCCTTCCGACGTCGCCGGGCTCACCTGGGGCAAGGATGGACAACCGGTGCATAATGCAGACCGGCCGCTGGAACGCAATCTCGATCAGTGGCCGTTCCCGGACCGGGAGAGCCTCCCCTTGGACTATATCGAGTCGATGCCCCTCGATGTGCCCGCGGTGCTCTCCATGGATCGCTTTACAACTATGCAGACTTCCCGCGGTTGCCCGTGGCCGTGCGTTTTCTGCGACATTCCGATCTTCAACGAAGGGAAGTGGCGTGCCCGTTCGCCGCAACACGTTGTGGCGGAGTTCAAACACTTGCAGCAGATGGGATACGGAGCGGTGTACTTCGTGGACGACCACTTTCTCCTTCAGCCCAAGCGGATTGAAGCCATCTGCAAAGGAATCAACGAGAACGGGATCACCATTGAGTGGGGCTGTGAAGGTCGCGTCGACTCGGTCGTCCAACACCTGTTTCCGGCCATGGCCAAAGCTCACTGCCGCACCCTCATGTTGGGAATCGAGTCCGGTAGCCAGAAGGTGCTTGATCGATTGAAGAAGGAGCAAACGCTTGCAGAGGTTGAGAGAACCGTAGCCAACGCCAAACAAGCGGGGATTGAAATCGTACACGGGTTCTTCGTCGTCGGGAGCCCGGACGAAACGGTTGAGGATGTTCGCGCCACATTCGACTTCGCCGCGAAGCTCCCCCTGGACACCTTTGGGTTCAACCGCCTTTGCGTCTACCGCGGGACACCGCTCTGGCACGAGTACGTGAAGCGCGGGTTGGTGAACGAAGCGGATGATTGGTACAAGTATTTCAAGTGCTCGGAGATCGATCCCACCTGCCTTTCCGGCGAAGCGGTGAACGCCGAGCGTACGGCCGGTTTTCGGCGGCTGTTTCGCTACAAGCTCAGGCACTACCCGCTCCAGACCTTCCGATTGTTGCGGCGTTTTCTCCGTCACATGCCGCTACGCGACGTGATCTATCTTATCGGAAAGCCGTTCCTTGGGGCGAAGCGCGGGGCAACCAGGTCCGAGGTGCTTTCCCGCGCCGTCGATCACGGCGAGGCAAAGACGGCGGCGGCAGAGCTCACCCAAGTGGCTGACCCGAGCCTTGCTAAGCTTGCGCTAGGGCCACAGTTCAAACGCCAGCGGTTGCAATGAATGGACAACGGTGTTTTGTGTTTCGAGGCAAGGCTGGAAATCGCACACCAGAACCGCCGGGAGGGAAAGGATACGGAAATCAGCTGGCGGGCTATGTCTTCGACCATGACCTTTCGACCGTGCTCAGGGTCAAGCTCAGACCCCAAGGGAGCGAGCCCTGAGTTTATCGAAGGGCGAGTCGAATGTGACTTGCCATGAGCGAGCCCCGAGTTTATCGAAGGCGAGTCGAATGGTGGTCGCAGCAGGACTCGAACCTGCGACCTCTTGCATGTGAGGGAGCCCGTCATAGATCCAAATGATGAGTCAAACTCTTAAGAAATCCTTGTACTAAGCGACGTTAGCCAAGTTTCCACCCCTCAGCACTTGCCCCTATATTCCCCCATTTCCCCCTCATTTCCGTCCAAAACCGCTACCGTAGCGGGTCGAATGGTTGGGACAAAAACAGGTACCAAAGAAACAACTGCCGTCGACCCCGCAACGCACTTAGCAAGGCAAGACTAACTTTGATGCCATTACCTAGACCTAAAATAAGCGAGCTTAAAGATGATCGGTGATTTCCATGTGGGCGCAAGGCCCAAAGCGGGGCCGCCATGCCCCGCAACGGGTCTTTGCGGCCGGTTTTCTGCTGTGCGTAACTGTTATGGCCATCATTCTGTCTTCGGGCGTTCAACCTCGATCAAGAGGCCACCGTTTTTGAGTACATCCCGTCATCTGTTTTCTTCCCGTTTCCCATTGTCTTGCGGCCTGACCCGCAACCCTTCAGGCGAACTTCGATCGCCTGATGAACTCCCAGGCTGAGAAGAAGTCCTTCAGCCACGCATTATAACCAAGCAACCGGTAGATGATCTTACCTCCCTGACGAACGATCTGGGCCGGTTACCAGATCATCGCATGCAAGAAGCGGCGGAACTCCATCCTGAGCAGTTCGGCTTGTCGGTCCTTGAAGCGAACCATCATCGCGAACCATGCCTTGAGGTTCCACGCCAAGGCGGCCATCACCATGTAGGCCCAGTTGCTCACCAGATTGTCCACCGGCATTCGCAGTGCATTGACGCCGTTTTTCAACTGCTCGATGACATTCTCCTGATCGCAACGCCCGTTGGCCAGTTCCACGACCTCAATGGCCGTCAGATCCTCGCGGGTAGTGATGTAGAAGAAATATCGAACATCGTCGAACAGCACCTGCTCGCCCTTCTCAATGCTCAGGTTCTTGCGCACGACAACCATGCGATACTCACGACTACACTTTGTGGGCCGATACGGGAACTCGGTTACCTGCTCGCTCTCAAGGCGAATGTTATTGAACTCCCGCTGCCGCACGATCTTTTCTTTGATGTTGTTCGGCCGCCGTCGATCACGCGTCTTGACCTTGTGGGTCGGTTTGCGTTTCAGCACCACCCAGTCGGCCTCATCCTGCGCCTTGGCCCGTTCAATGAAGCTCTTCGACGCGTCCATGCCGAAAACAAAATCAACCCGCTCTGCCCATCGATCGAAGTTACCCGTCAGCGAGAAGTCCGTATCCCCGCGCAGCGTGATCCAGCGCGCATGCGGCCCGACCAGTTCGATGGCTTTGTCAATCCACTCGGCCGCACCTTGATGACTGGGGACGTTGCCAGGACGGTTGACCAAGTACAACACCTCCTTGGTATTGGCCAAACTGACGATCAACGGATGGTAGCCCCAGATCCCCTTGTAGTTGATCTCCATTCCCTCCTTGCACTCGCCAAAGGTCGCGGCCATCGTCCCGTCGATGTCAATCAGCGCATCCCTCAGAAGCTTGCGCCCTCTTTTGTTCCATACCCGCTGGCGCGTGCGATTGAAACACTCCATCAACGCCTCGATGTCCCCCGGTTCAAACCGACGAGTGAAATCACCCGCCGTGGTCGGATCGGGAATCCGCTCGGCATCCAGCGCGCCCAGAAATACTTCGTCATTGCGTCGAAGCTCGATGTCCTCCAGGCGCATGCCACCCAAAAGCACGTTGTAGGCAATGTTGAACACGTGGTCCAATTCCCAATAGGGCACGTGAACCTTCAGCAGCGACACCTCCCTGTTGACCTCATCGGCAAACCAAAGCCGTCCCACCATCTGATGAATCGCCCCAATACCGCCGTAGCTAGTTCTCGCTGAAAAAGTACTGTTGGCGGATTACTCTATGGTTCTGGGAAACACATTGGGCGTTTCATTTTTTGAAGGGGTCGGTTACTACCCCTGCCTTTTATCTCTGCTGCCAGAGATTGTAGGCAAAGACGG